>OCAN01001705.1_pt1 | contig 9584 bp, 8 predicted proteins | sample 1538321 | NCBI WGS metagenome assembly OCAN01 (sample SAMEA2580294, study PRJEB22360) | human gut metagenome | biome: human gut; feature: human-associated habitat; material: faeces | place: Denmark | collected 2008/2010 | reverse complement strand
GACCTGGGACGGTCAACTGCTGGCGCTTGAGCTGCCGCAGACCGTTGATCTGGAAATCGTTGAAACCGCACCAGGCATCAAAGGGGCATCTGCCAGCGCCCGTAACAAACCGGCGACATTGAGCACTGGTCTGGTGATTCAGGTACCAGAATACTTAAGCCCGGGCGAAAAAATTCGTATCCATATCGAAGAACGCCGTTATATGGGGCGTGCTGACTAACTTCAGCCGCATGCAGAAAAGGGATAGCTCAGGCTGTCCCTTTTTTAATTTATTATACCAATCTTCTATTTTGCGCTTCCTGAACACCTTACGCCCTCAATTTTCACTCGTTGATTGATCGCCCTCACACTTCATCGCATTAACAATCCAGACCAATTTCAATTGCTGTCATATAACTTTACACTGTCATTGTTAATTTATCGTTACTAAGACGTGACTCCTATGAAGACAATTGCCTCCGTTACGCTCCCGCATCATGTACACGCTCCACGCTACGATCGCCAGCAGTTGCAATCACGTATCGTTCATTTTGGCTTTGGCGCCTTTCACCGCGCTCATCAGGCGTTACTGACCGATCGTGTGCTGAATGCCCAGGGCGGCGACTGGGGGATCTGTGAAATCAGCTTGTTCAGCGGTGATCAACTGATGAGCCAGCTCCGCGCACAGAACCATTTATATACCGTGCTGGAGAAAGGTGCGGACGGCAATCAGGTGATAATTGTCGGTGCCGTTCACGAATGCCTTAATGCAAAACTGGATTCCTTAGCGGCAATTATTGAGAAATTTTGCGAGCCACAGGTGGCAATTGTTTCCCTGACGATTACCGAAAAAGGCTATTGTATTGACCCGGCCACCGGTGCACTCGACACCAGTAATCCGCGGATTATTCACGATCTACAAACCCCTGAAGAACCTCACTCCGCACCGGGTATTCTCGTCGAAGCACTGAAACGCCGCCGTGAGCGCGGCCTTACACCGTTTACCGTGCTCTCCTGCGACAATATTCCCGACAATGGCCATGTGGTGAAAAACGCGGTGCTGGGAATGGCAGAAAAACGTTCGCCAGAACTCGCCGGGTGGATAAAAGAACACGTCAGTTTTCCGGGAACCATGGTCGACCGCATTGTTCCGGCTGCAACCGACGAATCACTGGCAGAAATCAGCCAGCATCTGGGGGTGAATGATCCCTGCGCGATTAGCTGCGAACCGTTTATCCAGTGGGTGGTGGAAGATAACTTCGTCGCTGGGCGTCCTGCCTGGGAAGTCGCAGGTGTACAAATGGTGAATGATGTCCTGCCATGGGAAGAGATGAAACTGCGGATGCTTAATGGCAGCCACTCTTTTCTCGCTTATCTGGGTTACCTCTCAGGATTCGCCCATATCAGTGATTGCATGCAGGATCGCGCATTTCGCCATGCCGCCAGAACATTAATGCTGGATGAGCAAGCGCCGACACTGCAAATTAAAGATGTCGATTTAACACAATATGCGGATAAGTTAATTGCACGTTTTGCTAATCCGGCGCTGAAACATAAGACCTGGCAAATCGCGATGGATGGCAGCCAGAAATTACCGCAACGCATGCTGGCAGGTATTCGCATACATCAGGGGCGCGAAACGGACTGGTCGTTGCTGGCATTAGGCGTTGCAGGCTGGATGCGTTACGTCAGCGGCGTTGATGATGCCGGAAATGCCATTGATGTTCGCGATCCGCTTAGCGATAAAATTCGCGAACTTGTTGCGGGCAGCAGCAGTGAACAACGCGTAACCGCCCTGCTTTCCCTGCGTGAAGTTTTCGGTGATGATCTGCCAGATAACCCGCATTTTGTGCAGGCCATCGAACAAGCCTGGCAACAAATCGTACAATTCGGCGCACATCAGGCGCTATTAAACACCCTCAAAATTTAACGATTTCTGCGGTTAAAGCGGATGAAGCTCACCTTCGTCCGCTCTCCCCTTCTCTTTTCTGCCTTTTTTAGCCAGGATTAACGCTCAGTTAACTTACCAGAGTATTGCGGAGCCGTTGTGACCAGGACCAACCTCATCACCGGTTTTCTCGGCAGCGGGAAAACCACGTCGATTCTTCATCTGTTAGCCCATAAAGATCCCAACGAAAAATGGGCGGTACTGGTTAATGAATTTGGGGAAGTCGGAATTGATGGTGCTTTGCTCGCCGATAGCGGCGCATTGCTGAAAGAGATCCCCGGCGGCTGCATGTGCTGCGTTAATGGTTTACCAATGCAGGTAGGGTTGAATACCTTACTGCGTCAGGGAAAACCAGACCGCTTGTTGATAGAGCCGACCGGGCTGGGCCATCCGAAACAGATCCTCGATCTGTTAACCGCACCAGTCTATGAACCGTGGATAGATCTGCGCGCCACCTTGTGCATTCTCGATCCACGCTTGCTGCTGGACGAAAAAAGCGCCAGCAATGAAAACTTCCGTGACCAGCTGGCTGCCGCAGACATCATTGTCGCCAATAAATCCGACCGTGCGACGCCCGAAAGTGAGCAAGCACTACAGCGTTGGTGGCAGCAAAATGGTGGCGATCGACAATTAATTCACAGTGAGCATGGGAAAGTTGACGGTCATCTTCTGGATTTGCCGCGTCGCAATTTAGCCGAGTTGCCCGCCAGCGCCGCGCATTCTCATCAGCATGTCGTGAAAAAAGGGTTAGCAGCGTTAAGCCTGCCAGAGCATCAACGCTGGCGTCGCAGTCTGAACAGCGGGCAAGGATATCAGGCCTGCGGCTGGATATTCGACGCTGATACGGTATTCGACACCATTGGCATTCTGGAATGGGCGCGACTTGCACCGGTGGAACGCGTCAAAGGCGTGCTGCGTATTCCCGAAGGGCTGGTACGAATCAACCGTCAGGGCGATGACCTGCACATTGAAACGCAAAACGTTGCGCCACCGGACAGCCGTATTGAGCTGATTTCCAGCAGCGAAGCTGACTGGAATGCTTTGCAGAGCGCGCTGTTGAAGCTTCGTTTAGCGACTACCGCGTAAGGTTGCCTGCGTTTTTCAGTAAGATAATTAGAGAAAATATGATTAAAAATTTGCCGCAAATAGTGTTGTTGAATATTGTCGGCCTCGCGCTGTTTCTTTCCTGGTATATTCCCGTTAATCATGGATTCTGGTTGCCGATTGATGCGGATATTTTTTATTTCTTTAATCAGAAACTGGTCGAAAGTAAGGCCTTTTTGTGGCTGGTTGCATTGACCAACAATCGCGCTTTCGACGGTTGTTCTCTGCTGGCGATGGGAATGTTGATGCTGAGTTTCTGGCTGAAAGAAAACGCCCCTGGCAGACGACGTATCGTGATTATGGGTCTGGTCATGCTATTAACTGCAGTGGTATTAAACCAGCTGGGTCAGGCATTAATTCCTGTAAAACGGGCCAGCCCAACATTGACTTTTACCGATATTAACCGCGTCAGCGAACTGCTCTCTGTTCCCACGAAAGATGCCTCACGAGATAGCTTTCCCGGCGATCACGGCATGATGCTGCTTATTTTTTCGGCATTCATGTGGCGTTATTTCGGCAAAGTTGCAGGCCTTATCGCCCTTATTATTTTTGTGGTTTTTGCATTTCCCAGAGTAATGATTGGCGCACACTGGTTTACTGACATCATTGTCGGTTCGATGACCGTGATATTGATCGGTTTGCCCTGGGTGTTGCTGACGCCATTAAGTGATCGATTAATCACCTTTTTTGACAAATCACTACCGGGAAAAAACAAACATTTCCAAAACAAATAACTCACAGTAATTAACATCATCAGGCTTATTTTTATAGTGAGGATAATCCTGATGATGCGCACCGTGCTTTCATCCATCGCGCGCAAAAATCATTCTCTAAGTAAATGAATGGATTGCATGCGTTTCACTCAATCGTACTTTAATTGACCAATCCCGCTTATTAACTTTCTGTATCACTTTTTCTTATAAAAAATCATGTAAAACCGCTCGCCAAGACCGCACCAATCGGGTAATCTCGAACTCGTTTTGCCTCGGCGGTAGATTATCCTCACAGCATATAATTTTGTGCGTTAGTCCACAGATTTGGCCTTAAGGAATTGTTTCAACATGCCCAGGTAATTAGTCTCGTGTCGCTTGGCATTTTTTATAACGATATTTGTCGTTAAGGACTTCAAGGGAAAACAAACAACATGGTCAAATCTCAACCGATTTTGAGATATATCTTGCGCGGGATCCCCGCGATTGCAGTAGCGGTTCTGCTTTCTGCATGTAGTGCAAATAACACCGCAAAGAATATGCATCCTGAGACACGTGCAGTGGGTAGTGAAACATCATCACTGCAAGCTTCTCAGGATGAATTTGAAAACCTGGTTCGTAATGTCGACGTAAAATCGCGAATTATGGATCAGTATGCTGACTGGAAAGGCGTACGTTATCGTCTGGGCGGCAGCACTAAAAAAGGTATCGATTGTTCTGGTTTTGTACAACGTACATTCCGTGAGCAATTTGGCTTAGAACTTCCGCGTTCGACTTACGAACAGCAGGAAATGGGTAAATCTGTTTCCCGCAGTAATTTGCGTACGGGTGATTTAGTTCTGTTCCGTGCCGGTTCAACGGGACGCCATGTCGGTATTTATATCGGCAACAATCAGTTTGTCCATGCTTCCACCAGCAGTGGTGTTATTATTTCCAGCATGAATGAACCGTACTGGAAGAAGCGTTACAACGAAGCACGCCGGGTTCTCAGCCGCAGCTAATAAACCGTTTGGATGCAATCCCTTGGCTATCCTGACGAGTTAACTGAAAGCACTGCTTAGGCAGTGCTTTTTTGTTTTCATTCATCAGAGAAAATGATGTTTCCGCGTCTTGATCCAGGCTATAGTCCGGTCATTGTTATCTTTTAAATGTTGTCGTAATTTCAGGAAATTAACGGAATCATGTTCATACGCGCTCCCAATTCTGGACGTAAGCTCCTGCTTACCTGCATTGTAGCAGGCGTGATGATTGCGATACTGGTTAGCTGCCTTCAGTTTTTAGTGGCCTGGCATAAGCACGAAGTCAAATACGACACACTGATTATCGACGTACAAAAGTATCTCGATACCTATTTTGCCGACCTGAAATCCACTACTGACCGGCTTCAGCCGCTGACCTTAGATACCTGCCAGCAGGCTAACCCCGAACTGACCGCTCGCGCGGCGTTTAGCATGAATGTCCGTACGTTTGTGCTGGTGAAAGATAAAAAAACATTCTGTTCATCTGCGACTGGTGAGATGGACATTCCACTCAATGAATTGATTCCGGCGCTCGACATTAATAAAAACGTCGATATGGCGATCTTACCCGGCACGCCGATGGTGCCGAACAAACCCGCAATCGTCATCTGGTATCGCAACCCTTTGCTGAAAAATAGCGGTGTGTTTGCCGCTCTGAATCTCAACCTGACGCCTTCTCTCTTTTATAGTTCACGGCAGGAAGATTACGATGGCGTCGCCCTCATTATTGGCAATACTGCGCTATCTACCTTTTCTTCACGTTTGATGAACGTTAATGAATTAACCGACATGCCGGTCCGTGAAACTAAAATTGCGGGCATTCCTCTGACCGTTCGGCTTTATGCGGATGACTGGACATGGAACGATGTGTGGTACGCATTTTTACTGGGCGGCATGAGTGGAACTGTCGTTGGCCTGCTCTGCTATTACCTGATGAGCGTACGTATGCGCCCCGGCAGAGAAATCATGACCGCCATCAAGCGCGAACAATTTTACGTGGCGTATCAACCGGTGGTGGATACACAAGCTTTGCGAGTAACGGGCCTGGAAGTACTGCTACGCTGGCGGCATCCTGTCGCGGGAGAAATTCCCCCGGATGCCTTCATTAACTTTGCCGAATCGCAAAAGATGATTGTGCCGCTGACTCAGCACCTGTTTGAGTTAATTGCCCGCGATGCCGCAGAATTAGAAAAAGTGCTGCCAGTAGGCGTCAAATTTGGTATTAACATTGCGCCGGACCATCTGCACAGCGAAAGCTTTAAAGCAGATATCCAGAAACTGCTCACTTCCCTGCCCGCACACCATTTCCAGATTGTGCTGGAAATTACCGAGCGCGATATGCTGAAAGAGCAAGAAGCCACACAACTCTTCGCCTGGCTGCACTCGGTCGGCGTAGAAATTGCTATTGATGACTTCGGCACCGGGCACAGCGCGCTTATCTATCTTGAGCGTTTTACGCTCGATTATCTGAAAATTGACCGTGGATTTATCAACGCCATCGGTACGGAAACGATCACTTCACCCGTACTTGACGCGGTGCTGACGCTGGCGAAACGCCTCAATATGCTGACGGTTGCTGAAGGGGTCGAAACGCCGGAACAGGCGCGATGGCTAAGCGAACGCGGCGTTAATTTCATGCAAGGCTACTGGATTAGTCGCCCTTTACCGCTGGACGATTTTGTCCGCTGGCTGAAGAAACCGTATACGCCGCAGTGGTAAGGTGTGCTTACGTCCCTTATTATTCATAGTGAAAGCATGCCGGATTGCGGCTAATGATGAGTAAAAGGAAATCCGTTGCAGATGATTGTGCGCATACTGCTGCTGTTTATCGCTCTGTTCACCTTTGGTGTGCAGGCGCAGGCTATCAAGGAAAGCTATGCCTTTGCCGTGCTGGGCGAACCCCGGTACGCGTTTAATTTCAACCATTTTGATTATGTGAACCCCGCCGCGCCAAAAGGTGGGCAGATAACGTTGTCAGCCCTCGGCACCTTCGATAATTTCAACCGCTATGCACTGCGCGGCAACCCGGGCGCACGCACCGAGCAGCTGTACGACACGCTATTTACGACTTCCGATGACGAACCAGGCAGTTATTACCCGCTGATTGCTGAAAGCGCACGCTATGCTGACGATTATTCCTGGGTGGAGGTCGCTATTAATCCGCGCGCCCGTTTTCATGATGGTTCGCCCATTACTGCCCGCGATGTAGAGTTTACTTCAAAAATTTATGACCGAAGGCGTGCCGCAATTTCGTCTGGTCTACAAAGGCACCACCGTCAAAGCCATTGCACCGTTAACCGTGCGCATTGAGTTAGCTAAACCCAGCAAAGAAGATATGCTGAGTCTGTTTTCGCTGCCGGTATTTCCAGAAAAGTACTGGAAGGATCACAAACTTAGCGACCCGCTCGCCACGCCTCCGCTTGCCAGTGGTCCGTACCGCGTTACGTCCTGGAAAATGGGGCAAAATATTGTCTATTCCCGCGTGAAAGATTACTGGGCAGCAAACTTACCGGTAAACCGTGGACGCTGGAATTTCGACACCATTCGCTACGATTATTACCTCGATGATAATGTCGCCTTTGAAGCGTTTAAAGCAGGTGCCTTTGATTTGCGTATGGAAAACGACGCTAAAAACTGGGCCACGCGTTATACCGGTAAAAATTTCGATAAAAAATACATCATCAAAGATGAGCAAAAGTACGAATCAGCCCAGGATACGCGCTGGCTGGCGTTTAATATCCAACGTCCGGTATTCAGCGATCGCCGGGTCCGGGAAGCAATCACTCTCGCCTTTGACTTTGAATGGATGAACAAGGCGTTGTTTTACAACGCCTGGAGTCGCACGAACAGTTATTTTCAGAATACCGAATACGCGGCCAGAAATTACCCCGACGCCGCGGAGCTGGTGCTTCTGGCACCAATGAAAAAAGATCTACCGCCAGAAGTCTTCACACAAATCTACCAGCCGCCGGTATCTAAAGGCGATGGCTACGATCGTGACAACCTGTTAAAAGCCGACAAACTTCTCAACGAAGCGGGCTGGGTGCTGAAGGGTCAGCAACGCGTTAATGCCACAACGGGTCAGCCACTCAGCTTTGAATTATTGCTTCCCGCAAGCAGCAATAGTCAGTGGGTATTGCCGTTCCAGCACAGCCTGCAACGGCTGGGTATCAACATGGACATTCGCAAGGTGGATAACTCGCAAATCACCAACCGCATGCGCAGTCGCGACTATGACATGATGCCGCGCCTATGGCGGGCGATGCCGTGGCCCAGTTCCGATTTACAGATTTCCTGGTCATCGGAATATATCAATTCCACTTATAATGCCCCCGGCGTGCAAAGCCCGGTTATCGACTCGCTGATCAACCAAATTATTGCCGCGCAGGGAAATAAAGAAAAATTATTGCCGTTGGGGCGAGCACTGGATCGCGTATTAACGTGGAATTATTACATGCTGCCAATGTGGTACATGGCGGAAGACCGTCTCGCCTGGTGGGATAAATTCTCCCAACCCGCTGTACGCCCTGTTTACAGCCTGGGTATCGATACCTGGTGGTATGACGTTAATAAAGCGGCCAAACTGCCGTCAGCCAGGCAACAGGGAGAGTAGATGGGCGCTTATCTGATTCGCCGTCTGTTGCTGGTGATCCCAACGTTATGGGCGATTATCACTATCAACTTTTTCATCGTGCAAATTGCATGTAATAACCGGTGCGACCAGGCCATCGCCGCCATTGAGTTTGGTAATGCCGGAGTATTACCCGGCGCAGGCGGTGAAGGTGTTCGTGCCAGCCATGCGCAAACGGGTGTCGGCAATATCAGCGACAGTAATTACCGTGGCGGACGCGGATTAGATCCAGAAGTGATCGCCGAGATCACTCATCGCTACGGTTTCGATAAGCCGATCCACGAACGTTACTTCAAAATGCTCTGGGACTACATCCGCTTTGATTTTGGCGATAGCCTGTTTCGCAGCGCCTCGGTGCTGACGCTGATTAAAGACAGTCTGCCGGTTTCCATCACCCTCGGATTATGGAGCACGCTGATTATCTATCTGGTGTCGATTCCGTTAGGCATTCGCAAAGCTGTTTATAATGGGAGCCGCTTTGACGTCTGGAGTAGCGCATTTATCATCATCGGCTACGCCATTCCGGCCTTTTTGTTTGCCATCCTGCTGATTGTCTTCTTCGCAGGCGGCAGCTATTTCGACCTGTTCCCTCTACGCGGCCTGGTTTCCGCTAACTTTGATTCGCTGCCGTGGTATCAGAAAATCACCGATTATCTGTGGCATATCACGCTGCCGGTGCTGGCGACAGTGATTGGTGGCTTTGCGGCGCTGACCATGCTGACCAAAAACTCATTCCTTGATGAAGTGCGCAAGCAATACGTGGTGACCGCGCGTGCGAAAGGGGTAAGTGAAAAAAATATTCTCTGGAAACATGTGTTCCGCAACGCCATGCTGCTGGTGATTGCCGGTTTTCCGGCGACGTTTATCAGCATGTTTTTTACCGGCTCGCTGCTGATTGAAGTGATGTTTTCACTCAATGGCCTTGGCTTACTGGGCTACGAAGCGACCGTCTCGCGCGATTATCCTGTAATGTTTGGTACCTTGTATATTTTCACCCTGATTGGCCTGCTGCTGAATATTGTCAGTGATATCAGCTATACGCTGGTCGATCCGCGTATAGATTTTGAGGGACGTTAATGTCGCGACTCAGCCCCGTCAATCAGGCCCGTTGGGCGCGTTTTCGCCATAACCGTCGCGGCTACTGGTCGTTATGGATTTTCCTCGTTTTGTTTGGTTTGAGTTTGTGTTCTGAA
>OCAN01001704.1_pt1 | contig 9592 bp, 7 predicted proteins | sample 1538321 | NCBI WGS metagenome assembly OCAN01 (sample SAMEA2580294, study PRJEB22360) | human gut metagenome | biome: human gut; feature: human-associated habitat; material: faeces | place: Denmark | collected 2008/2010 | reverse complement strand
CTGTACCGGCTGCGGCGCTTGCTGCCACTGGGCAACGGGCTGGGCGGCATCCTGCTGCGGCGCGAACGTAAAGGTATCCCGAGGCTGCTCCGGGGCGTAAGAAATCGTCTGTTGCGGCTCTTCCGCGTGGGGTTGTGCAGGCTGAACCGGAACTTGCTGCTCCGCCGCATACGGCTGCACGGGTTGAACTTGCGGTTCCGCCTGAGGCCGCGCGGGGGCGGGCTGCGTTTCGGGAATGGGGAGGGCCAGCAGCGGGGTTTCCCCGGCGAGAAGGTTCACGCCCTTGGCGGCGGCATCCGTCGGCGAAGCCAAGTGGATGTTCACCTGCGGCGCGAATGTTCCCGTTCCCGCGCACGGTTCTTCCGGCTGAAAATCGAAGGTGTCGTGCTCGGACGGCGGTTCCCAGAGCTTGAGCGGATCCCCTGCGTCCTTTTTCGGCACGGCGGGCGTTTCCTCAGGCGTCAGGGAGAAGGGCGGATCCATGCTGAGCGGCTCCTCGCGCTTGGGCGCGGGCCTTTCCTCTTCCTCATGGATGTCGAACAGCGCGATGACGTCGGCGGCCGTTTCCCCTTCCGCTTTTTTGTCCTTGTGGGGCAACCCGATTTTGGGCAGGGCGACCTTGGGCATGGATACCTTGGAGAGGCGCTCCGGCAGGTCGTCGAGAGAGAAGGGCGTCCCGCTCAGTTGTTCTCTCAGCAGACCCCACCCCTTGCGGATAAGCGCGATCCACGCGATGCCGAAGGCCATCTCAAGGGAGATGAACAACAAGAACAGCCAGATCAGGGAAGACCCCACCGGACTGAACAGGGTGGTGAACTTGGTATAGAGGCTCATGCCGAGCATACCTCCGCCCCGGACGTCTCCGATGCCGAGGTTCCAGGCCGCACCGAGGGAAATGAGGCAAGCCGCCAGAAGGGTGAAGCCGAACCAGCGCCACCACGGCATGGTGAACCATGTGGAGACGCAGCCCGCTCCCCAAGCGAGGAAGACGAGGGGCCAGACAAGCGCGGCGAACCCGAAAATATCGACCAGAAGCCCGCTGAGGTACGCGCCGAAGAGCCCGGCGTAATTTTTGACGATTGCAGGGTTGCTCACGGCATGGTTGATGCTGGGGTCGTTCTGATCAAAGGACACCAGGCTCAAGAGCACCAGCAGTCCCCAGAAAATAAGAAAAAGCCCAAACAGTTCCCGGGCGATCTTGCGTCCGTCCGTAATGGCAACCTCCTCCGGCGCTCTCCGTTTTGTCTGCATGATAGAGATATAAGGCGATGTGTTGAAGCGGGGAATCATCCGGCCCGGAAGCGGGTCCCGGGCCGGAAAAGGCATTATTCGCGGCCGAGATAGCCGTTGGTGCGGGTATCGACCTTGACGCGGTCGCCGATGTTCACGAAAATCGGAACCTGAATGACGACGCCGGTTTCGAGGGTGGCGGGCTTGGTCACGTTGCTCACCGTGTCGCCCTTGGCGCCGGGTTCGGTCTCGGTGACTTCAAGGACGAGGGACGCCGGGATTTCGATGTCCAGCGGCTTTTCGTTGTAGAGCAGCACGCGGCATTCCTGGCCGTCCTTGAGGTAGTTGGCCTTGCCGTCGGTGGCTTCGGCGTCCATGTGCATCTGATCATAGGTGGTCATGTCCATGAACACGAGCTGTTCGCCCTCGTGATACAGGAACTGCATGTCGCGGGATTCGAGATTCGGGCGGTCGACCTTCTCGCCGGAACGGAAGGTGTTGTCCAGCACTCGGCCGTTGAGGATGTTACGCAGCTTGGTACGTACCATAGCTCCGCCTTTGCCGGGCTTGAAGTGTTGGAATTCGATGATTTCGAAGGGAGTCCCGTCGATTTCGATTTTAAGCCCCTTGCGGAAATCCGTGGTAGAATACATGCTGCCTCCAAAAACAGTGCTGAATATCAAATACGTACCAAGGGAGTGCTCCGCGCCCCCCGCTTGTTCCTTATCCGGAGCAATCGGACGGCTGCCGCGATTGCTTTTCACGCTGCGGCAGGATAGCCTTGCCACTGCAACTCGATATTGTCGAACATCAGGCCGCGCTTGTCAACATACACCGGAGGTTCCCGTATGATGAAAGAGACTCCCCCCACACTGACCCTTGAGGCGACGACGTTCAACAAGCCGCAGCTTCAGGAACAGCTTTCCGTGCTCGAGCAGCGTCAGGAAGCGCAGATCGCGCTTGCCGGGCGTTCCAATGTGGGGAAGTCGTCCCTCGTCAACGCCCTCGCCCGCCGCAAGCAGCTTGCCAAGATCAGCGCGACGCCGGGCAAGACGCGTTCCATCAATTTCTACAGGGTCGCCCCCGACGGCTTTTCTCTGGTCGATCTTCCGGGCTACGGCTATGCGAAGTGTTCGCAGGAAGAGCGCAAGAGTTGGGCCAAGCTTATTGAATACTACCTCACGAACACCCCGACGCTCAAGGCCTTAGCCCTGCTGCTCGACTGCCGGATTCCGCCGCAGGCATTGGACCGTGATCTCGCGGACTTCGCGCGCGGGCACGGCATCCCGCTTTTGCCCGTCCTGACCAAGGCCGACAAGTGCACGCAGGTCGAACGCAGCAGGCGCCAGCAGGAGTGGAGCCGTCTGCTCAACGGCATCATGCCCCTTCCCGTTTCCTCCAAGGACATGCGCGGTGTCGATGCCCTCTGGTCCGAGCTGCGCCGTTTCGCGGGGACGGGGAAAAGCGTGGGTGAAGAGGAGTAAGAATTGGGGAAAGGAGGACCTTTCTGAGGAGAGGCTCCTCCCTCCTTTCCCCAACCCTCCCCCTCCCCCACATCAGACATCCTCCCCTTCCTCACCGCCCTTCCCCCGAACGCTTGAGCGGGGATGCGCCTTGTCGTAGACGCGCATAAGATGATCAAGGGTGATGTGCGTGTAGCGCTGGGTGGTGGAAAGGCTGGCATGGCCGAGCAGTTCCTGTACGGAGCGCATATCCGCGCCGTTCTCCAGCATGTGCGTGGCGAAGGTGTGGCGCAGGGTGTGCGGCGACAGATGTTGCGGCAACCCGGCGCTTTTGCGGATCTCGTCGAGAATCCGCGCCGCCTGCCTCCGGTTGAGCCGCTTGCCTCTGTTGCCCACGAAAAGGGCTTTCTCGGCGGGCGGGGCGATGAGCGCGCGCACCCTGAGCCAGAGAAACAGCGCCCTGACGGACGTATCGCTTAACGGCGCGATGCGTTCCTTGGAACCCTTGCCCATGACCCGGATGAAACCGCTTGCCGGGTCCACATCGTCCACATCCAGATCGAGGGCTTCGGAAATACGCAGCCCGGAACCGTAGAGCAGTTCCGCCAGCGCCAGATCGCGGGTGTGCCCGGCGTGCTCGCGGTCCGTGACCGCCTGCTCGGCCTGCCGGGAACCATCAAGACCCGCCGCGCCGCCGGACTCCACGCTGGCCTCGTCCAGCAGGGTGAACATCTGATCCACGTTCAGCGCCGTGGGGTGGCGGAGTTCCCGTTTGGGGTTACGCACGAGCTTTGCCGGGTTCTTGTCGATTTTCTTCATCTTCATGAGGTACCGGAACAGCGAGCGCAGGGCCGAAAGCTTGCGGCCGATGGAACTGCGGGCTTGGCCTTCATGAAAAAGATGCGCGGAATAGTCCTGAAAGTGGTATTTTTCCAGCTCTCCGGGCCGGGCGAGCGAGTGCTGCTCACGGTGGAGCCATTCCTCGAACTGGAGGAGATCCGTGCGGTACGCCGAGATCGTGGCCGGAGAAAATCCTTTTTGATCGTTCATCCACGTCAGGAACTGTTCCACATCCTGCGGAAGCGGGGGCATTGCGGGGGTGGGGGTGGGCATCGAAGATTCCTTATAATGATAAACGGCGGTCCGACGATCAGATCAACGCGTAGCGGAGATCGGGGCGCTGGCGGATCAGGCCGCGTACTTCGAGGATGATGAGCGTGGAACCGGCTTCGCCGGGATCACATCCAAGCGATTGGCAAACGTCGTCGATGGCGCGGGGGCTTTGGGCGAGGAGCGTCAGGATACGGCCCTCAAGCGTGCTGCGGTCCGGTTGCCTGAGAGGCGGGGGGGCGGCGGGAGCGGACTGGAAAGGCTCCTGAGGCACGTCGAGGCTGTAAGGCCGCGGCGCGGAATCCGGCTGAGGGAGGAGCGTTTTGAGTTGGGCGGAAAGATCCGAAAGGATGTCGGAGAAGGAAAAGATCGGCTGCGCGCCATCACGGATGAGCTTCTGGCAACCTTCGGCATATTTCGAGCCGATGCCGCCGGGCACGGCGTAGACGGCGCGGTTCTGCTCAAGCGCGAGCCGGGCGGTGATGAGGCGGCTTCCACGACTACGACGCCGAGCGAAAGGCCGCTGATGATCCGGTTGCGGATGGGGAAATGCCGGGGGTCCGGAAGCGTTCCGGGCGCGTATTCCGAAATAAGCAGGCCCCGCTGGATGATCGCCTGGCGCAGTCCGTCATTTTCTTTGGGGTAGCAGACATCGGGGCCCGCGCCGAGCACGGCGATGGTCCCGCCAGGCAGATCGAGGGCGGCGAGATGTGCCTGCTTGTCGATGCCGATGGCGAGGCCGGAAACCACGGTGATGCCCGAGGCCGCGAGGCCGCTGGCTATTGCTTTTGGCGCGCGGGGCCCTCGGCGCGCCCGCTGGCTATGGCTTGCGCAGCGCGGATCCCTTCCCTGCTGCATGTCCGGGTTCCGACGATGCTCACGCAGGGATTTCCGAGCAGGCTCATGTCCCCTTGGCAGTAGAGGCGTATCGGCGCATCCGGCAATTCCTTGAGCAGCGCTGGGTAGCGGCTGTCGGTCCAGAGCAGGACGGTTCCGGCGAGTTTCCGTGCCGCGTCCCATTCTTTCCGGGCGGGCTCGCGCCATTTTTCCGAGCGGAATTCGCGGATCAGATCTTCCCGCAAGCCCGCTTCGCGCCAGTCGTTGGCGCGCCGCACGGCCTCGAATGCCGAGCCGAACGCATCCAGAAGGCGTTTGCGGCTTCTGGCTCCGAGCCCGTCGGTATGCGAAAGGGCCAGCGCCGCCCAGAATTCGGCGCGTGAGGCGGCGTCCAGAGCGCCGAGCGCGGTGGGCACGGCGGGGATATCCACGGCGTAGGGCGCGTCAATGGGGCGTTCGGGCTCGCGCAGTTCGCAGCCGGGCGAGTCGTTTTCGGGAAAAAGGTCGGTTTTTCTCATGATCGTCCTGATGTTGGGCTGTCCAGCATACGGGGAACACCGCCGGATTTCAAGCGACGGGGGATATGCGTGCGGATTGTTTCCGGGGAAGGGATCGGGTAGGGTGGGGCTGTTTCAAGCACTTTAGAAGAGAAGGAGTTCCTGTGAGCAAGGAATATGATCCGTTCATGCATACGGCGGAACATGTGTTGAACCAGACGATGGTGCGCATGTTCGGGTGCGGGCGTTCGTTCAGTTCGCATTTGAATGCGGACAAGTCTAAATGTGATTATTATTTTCCTCGTCCGCTGGAAGACGCCGAGGCCGCCGAACTGGAGCGGAGGATCAACGAGGTATTGGCACAGCATATGCCGGTGCGGACGGAGATGCTCCCCCGCGAAGAGGCGGGCAAGCTGGTCGATCTCGGTCGGCTCCCGGCGCATCTTGAAGGCGAAGAGGAGCTGATGGTCCGCATCGTGACCGTGGGCGATTATGATATTTGTCCCTGCATCGGGGAGCATGTTGAAAATACATCCGAGGTCGGCGCATTTCGGCTGGTTTCGCACGATTTTACCCCGCCGCAGGGCGATGAAGAGGCCGGACGCCTCAGAATTCGCTTCAAATTGAAGAAAAACGCCTGATCCAGGCCGTTTTACAAGACGGGAATTTCGTGTTTTACTTGAAGATATTCATTATCTGGAGGCCAAAATGCCAATAAAAGCTGCCGTTATGGGTTTGGGCAATATCGGACGTTACGCCATCGAAGCGCTGGAGATCCAGCCCGATTTCACCTGCGTGGGCGTCATTCGCCGGAAAGAATCCCTTGGAAAGGATGCGCACGATCTGCGCGGCGTTCCGGAATACGCCAGCCTTGCGGATCTGGAAGCCGTGTCCGGCAAGCCGGATGTCGTGCTGCTGTGCGCCCCTTCCCGCAAGATCCCAGAAGTCGCGGGCGATCTGCTCGGCAAGGGCTATAACACCGTGGACAGCTTCGACATCCACGACCGGATTGTCGAAACCATCGGCCTGCTTGAAACGCAGGCCGTGAAGGGCAAGGCCGTGGCCATCACCGCCGCCGGATGGGACCCCGGCACGGACTCCGTGATGCGCGCCCTGTTTGAGGCGATGGCCCCTGTGGGCGTTACCTTCACCAACTTCGGACGCGGTCGTTCCATGGGCCACTCCGTAGCCGCCCGCGCCATTGCCGGCGTGGCCGACGCCACCTCGATCACCATTCCTCTGGGCGGCGGGCGTCATTCCCGCCTCGTCTATGTGGTGCTTGAGGAAGGTGCGACGTTTGAGGCCGTGAAGGCCGCGATTCAGGCCGACCCCTATTTCAGCCATGATCCGCTGGATGTGCGGCAGGTGACCAAGGACGAGCTGCCCCGCGTGGCGGACGCCTCCCACGGCGTGCTGATGGAGCGCGTCGGCGCTTCCGGGCTCACCGCCAACCAGCATTTCACGTTCGACATGCGCATCGACAACCCGGCTTTGACCGCTCAGGTCCTCGTGTCCAGCGCCCGCGCCGCCGTGCGCCTTGCCCAGTCCGGGCGTTCCGGTGCGTATACGCTGATCGATGTGCCGCCCGTCCTGCTCCTGCCCGGTGAACGCATCGACAACATCGGCCGTCTCGTCTAGCGGTCTGCCGTACGGTGACGTTTTAAGGGCCTTCCTCCGGGGAGGCCCTTTTTATTTGCCATGTCGCGGTGAATAAACGCTTTTCCCCATTTTTACCAGCCGCCAACGATTACCGCCCCCCCTTCCCCGATTCTTTGCGCACCATATGAAAAAGGCCCGGAAAGTCGCCTTTCCGAGCCTTCTTCATGAACGTAATAAAATGTTCGTCTATGAAATGGCGCTGCAACAGGATTGTTGCAGGCCGTACACGGGAATGTTGTGCATCTATTTCATAACGCTTCCCCTGAGGAAGCGGAGCCAAAGAAAAACCCTCGCTCCAGCCTTAAGGCGAGCAAGGGCGAAAATATATGGAGCGGGAGACGGGATTTGAACCCGCGACTTCAACCTTGGCAAGGTTGCACTCTACCACTGAGTTACTCCCGCAGAACGAGGGAGTGTTTATAACGGACAGCGCTTTCCGTCAAGTTTTTTTTGCAAAAAAAGAAAACTTTTTTTGCCGGACCCGGCGAAGCAAGGCGTTGCATCGGGTGAGAGGATACTGTACACAGCAAAGGCTTTGTTGTTTTTCAACCTGTTGCGTGAGGATAGTCCGCCGTGTCGCGCCGTTTTTCCTTGTTTGGGGCTTGTCTGCTGTGTTTGTTGTTGTCCGCCTGCGGAGGGAAGTCAACCCGGCCTGATGTCGTCCAGCCTGATGTGCCGGAGGCCGTGCGCGTCGCGCCGCTGGAAACCCCCGGCGTATTCCCGGTTTCGGAGGCTGAGGCGCAGCGCCTTTCACGGGGGCTGGCTCCGGCCCGGCAAGGTATGCGCTCATGGAAGGATATGCGTTTCGCGGTGGAGCAGAGCCTTGCCTACGTGCGGGCGAAACCTTCGTCCCGTGTGGCCGTGAACTACCCTTCGCTTCAAGTCACCTACGGCGAGATGGAAAAAGGGCTCGAACGCTTGCTGCGTTTGCTTCCTTTCCTTGATAAGGCCCCGGAAGTGCTGGCTTCCGACTTCCGTTGGGTTCGCATCGGCCCGGACTTCGGCTTCACCGGCTATTACGAGCCGGAGATCCCGGCGTCCCACGTCCGCAAGGGGCGTTTCCAATACCCTATCTACAAATCCCCTCCGGATCTGCGCAAAAAGCGCCCCTATCACACCCGTCACGCCATCGACTGCAAGGGCGCGTTGAAGGGGCGCGGGCTGGAACTGGCGTGGGTGGAAGATCCGGTGGACATCTTCATGCTCCAGATTCAGGGGTCAGGACGGCTGCGTTTTGAGGACGGGTCGGTGCGCTCTGTGCTGTACGACGGGCAGAACGGGCACAAGTACGTCGCGCTTGGCCGGGTCATGGTCGATCGGGGGCTGTTGAAACGGGAAGAGGTGAGCATGTTCTCCATCCGGGAATGGCTGGCCGCGCACCCCGATCAGGTGACGGACCTGCTGGACACGAACCCGAGCTATGTGTTCTTCAAACTCGGTAAGCCGGGGACTTCGGGTTCCAAAGGCAGCATGGGCCGCAGGATCACGCCGTGGGTGAGCGTGGCCACCGACCAGAGCGTCTTGCCCAACGGGCTGCTGACGCTGATGAACGTCACGCTGCCCGACGAGGGAGGCGAACACAGTGTCCCGTTCAACGCGCTGACGTTGCCGCAGGATACGGGCGGGGCGATCAAGCGCAACCGCGTGGATCTGTTCTGCGGCAACGGAGAAACGGCGACGCACACGGCCAGTTATCTGGACAACCGGGGAGCGGTGTTTCTGCTGCTTCCTCGATAGGATTTTGAAAACGCCAGCGTTTTTCGCCGGATAGGTGAGAACGCCGAGGCGGTTTGCTTGCAAGGGGCGTGCGTTTTCGCTATCGTGCGGAGATCGCGCGCCCTTGCGCATGACCTTTTGCCCGGATAGGCACAGATGAATTTCGTTACGCTGGAGTTCGCAACCTTTTTCCTGTTCGTCCTTGTCGCGGGCTGGCTGCTGCGTGAGAGGGAAGGGGAATACAGGGCGTTTCTGCTCGTCTGCAATCTCTTTTTTTATGCGCTCGCGGGCATGGTCTTTGTCCCATTGCTGCTGGCCGTGGCGGTGCTCAACTGGGGGGCCGTCCACCTGATGTCCCGTTTTTCGGGGCAGCCGCGCAAACGGAAAGGCGTCATCGCGCTGGATGTGGCCCTGCATGTGGCCCTGCTGGCGTTCTTCAAGTATTATGAATTCCTCATTCTGGGGCTGGAATCGCTGGCAAGCGCCGCCGGGCTCGACACCGGCATCCTGCGCCATGCGTTGCCCTCGATGGAGATCCTGTTCCCCGTAGGGCTGTCTTTTTACACGTTCCAGGGGTTGTCCTACGCCATCGATCATTACCGCTGCCCGGACGAGCCGCCGCGCGCGTTTCTGGACGTACTGCTGTTCGTGTCCTTCTTCCCCACGATCATGGCGGGGCCGATCATGCGCCCCCGGCAGTTCCTGCCGCAGCTTGGGCACGGGACATGGGATTCCCGCGACTTGCAGGAAGGGTTCGCGCTTATCCTCAGCGGGCTGTTCAAGAAGGTCGTGATCGCCAGCTACCTGTCCGAGCATATCGTGCGCGACGTGTTCGAATCGCCGGAATTTTACTCCTCGTGGACGATCCTCGCCGCCGTGTATGCCTACTCCATACAGATCTTCTGTGATTTTTCAGGATATTCGGACATGGCGATCGGCGTGGGGCGGCTCATGGGGTTCCGCCTGCCGGAGAACTTCCGTTCACCGTACCTTGCGTTGAACATACAGGATTTCTGGCGGCGCTGGCACATCACCCTGTCCCTGTGGCTCCGCGATTACCTGTATATCCCGCTTGGCGGG
>OCAN01001699.1_pt1 | contig 9615 bp, 5 predicted proteins | sample 1538321 | NCBI WGS metagenome assembly OCAN01 (sample SAMEA2580294, study PRJEB22360) | human gut metagenome | biome: human gut; feature: human-associated habitat; material: faeces | place: Denmark | collected 2008/2010 | reverse complement strand
TTCTACGGCAGCCATGTTATCAAGAACGAAATTACAACGTCCGATAACGGCATACAAACCACCATACACATATTCCACCTGTTTATTGATAGCTAATATCTCATTACGCCATACATCACCATAGACATTCGTATATCCTTTAACAGCGTACACCTGATCTGCCTGAATATCAGGCAACAATGTCAAGTAACCGCTATATAGGCTGCTGTTTTTAAACTGCGCATAAATACCGATCAAAGCTTGACGCACATCGCTCACTGTTTTAATAGCATCATCTTGCGGAATAGCATCTTGCGGATATTTGTCAAGACAGGAAGATGCCGAAAGCAATACCGCAACCAAAGCTATATATAATTTTATTTTTCTTATCATCACTGATTTATTTTAGAATGAAACTTCCAGTCCGAATGTGAACTGACGTGACATCGGATATTGGGCCTTATACACATTGGACGTAGACTCCGGATCCATACCCGTGAAATTTGTAAATGTCAACAAATTCTGTCCCTGCGCATAAATACGGGCACTATTCAAAAAGCTAGTCCGCTTCAACCATTTCTGTGGGAACGTATAGCTGAGCATCAAATTCTTTAGACGCAGGAAAGATGCATCTTCAAGGAATCGTGAATCCAGTTGGGGAGTTACTCCATAACGGGGAATATCAGTCACATCTCCCGGTTTTTTCCATCGGTCGTAAAGCATACGTTTTGACTGGTTATAGGCACTGAACAGTCCGTTACTCTCCTGAAAGACTCTGTCGTTGTTAAGCATCCAGCGATCAGCCACCCATGTGAACTGTGCGGAAAGTGAAAATCCCTTCCAGGAAAGTGTAGTACCAAAACCACCTTGCCAGGGAGCTTCATGTGTTTTGCCCAGCATCACCTTGTCGCTTTCATTATATTCCGTAGTAATTTCACCGTCTTTGGTATACCATAAAGCATCTCCATTAATCGGATTAACTCCCGCATAACGGTTCAGATAAAATTCTCCTAACGGATGACCTACCGCAACCATTCTACCGGTATCGGAAGCTACATATTCTGTCACCCCATTATAGAGCTCGGTTATTTCATTTTTATTATAGGATACATTGGCATTCACATTCCATTTAAAGTCTTTGATGCGGAGTACATCTGCGCCGACATTAATTTCTACACCACGATTCCGCATGGCTCCCACATTATCCCAACGGGTCCCAAAACCGGTAGATGTATAAGAAATAGGAACCGCCATCAACATATTGGTCGTTTTCTTATTATAAAACTCCACATCCAAATTGATACGATCAATAAAACCTAAATGCAACGCCACATTAGTAGCCCATGTAGACTCCCAACTCAATTCTTCATTTCCTAACTGGGAAATTGCAATACCTGATTCGTTATCATACTTATATCCACCGGAAACTAAAGCCAGATGCTCATAGTTATTAATAGAAGAATTACCGGATGTACCTGTATTAACCGCAATTTGCGCATTAGTAAGCCAATCATATTTTTGCATGAACTTCTCCTTACGAAGGTTCCACATAAAACCGACTGACCAGAAAGCTCCCCAATGGTTATCGGTACCAAAACGTGAAGATCCATCCCCACGAATCGAGAAATCAGCATAGTAACGGTCATCATAATTGTATTCGCCCCGGGCAAAGAAAGAGAGAAAAGAATATTCTGTGGCAGGATCTGACCATGATGAAGCAGTTGAGCCTGAAGCTAAGTTTGTCAAAATATCATTTGTCTGTCCCCGAGTAGTTAACTGGAAACCTTCATAATGATAGTTTTCACCTTCCTGACCAACCATAAAATTGAATGAATGAACATCATTCAACATAAAACGGTAGTTTGCCGTATTTGTAATCATCAGGTTAAGCATATCAAACGAGCTACGCTGCGCACCTCCATAATTATTATTTGGCTTGTAACTGGGGAAACTTTGATAAAAAGAGGTAGTATGACCATAATCAGCACTTAGCTGTGAACGGATTGTCAGATTCTTTACCGGAGTAACCTCGGCATAAAAAGTGGATAAAAGTTTGTATTTCTTATTCGACAACGGATTATTTGCCATCCATGCCAACGGATTTTCTGTCGTTCCCTTCCAACTCCCGTCATCCTGAAGTGCCAGACTTCCATCTTCCTTATAAGGGTTCCAGTAAGGCAACATAAAAAAAGACGCGGAAATAGGAGCCCATAACGCATACTCTCCATCATCACTCTGTTCAACTTCCTGATAGGCAAACATTGAATTTGTTCCTATCTTCAACCATTTATTAGCTTTTGCCTCTACATTGGCGCGAAAACCGACACGTTCGAATGTAGACCCTACTGCAATGCCATCTTGATCGTAATAACTTCCTGAAACATAATAATTCAATTTCTCCGTGCCTCCGTTTACAGATAACTCGTAATTCTGCAAAGGGGCAGTATCATTGTACACTTTATCCAGCCAGTTGATATTTGTCTTACTCAACTTTTCATAATCTTGTCCTTTATCCAGTCCAACTTCTTTCTCAAATTGAATGCGTTCATCCGTATTCATCTGATCCCAATCTTTTGAGGCTAGTTGAGAAAATCCGAGCTGTGTACGGAAAGTAACCTTAGCCGCTTCCCCCATACGCCCGCGCTTGGATGTAATAACGACCACACCATTGGAAGCACGTGCCCCATAAATAGAAGTAGAAGAAGCATCTTTTAATACTGAAATACTTTCAATATCATTAGGACTAATTGTATTGAAATCCGAACTTGAAATAGCTACTCCATCCAATATAAAAAGAGGATCTTTTCCCGAATTAATTGAATTTGTTCCGCGAATACGAAAAGTGGCTGCCTTACTGGGTTCACCAGAATCAGAAAGCACCATTAATCCTGGCGCCTGTCCTTGCAGTGCCTGGTCGAAACTCGGAGCAGGAACATCTTCCATCTTTTCAGCTTTTACCGTAGATACAGAACCTGCGATTGTTCCTTTCTTACGTACACCATACGCGACAACTACCACTTCTTCCACCATCTGTGCATCGTTTTCCATTGTCAAATTTATACGAGTAGAAGCAGTCACCTGCTTATCTATCGTTTTCATACCGACATAAGAGAACTGCAAAGTAGCAGGAGACTTCGTCACTGTGATACTGTAATTACCATTGATATCGGTAATTACTCCGTTTGTTGTACCCTTCTCCAGAACAGACACACCAATCATCGGCTGATTATCTTCCGCCGAGATAATATGTCCGGTTACCTGATATCCACCCTGCGCAAAAAGCAACAGGGGGATACTTGTCAGAGTAAAGAGTACAAACAAGAGAATTGATTTTCTCATCTTTGATACTTGAATTAAAATTAATGAAATTGATTTATTTTTATAGATTTATCTACAATGAGGAATACGCTTATCTTTGCGTAGGAAATAACAATACACCCCTTCCCCCAAAATCGGTTTTAAGCATATTCTGCACCGACCCGGGATAGGCTATTATTATCTATAAATATAGAATAGGAATAGACTAACTTGGCCAATTCTTAATATTGCGCCAAATATCCAAATAGACTTTTCGTGTTGTTGCTGTGTGAATTAAAGGTTTGACCATCTGCTCTCTTAAGTTATAAATTAAACACTAATATCACTTGTTCTCTTTAGGTGTACTTCAATATCGTTTTATTTTGTCTACAAAGATATATATTATATTTAAATAAATGAAACTATATGTCGCATATTTTATACCATATTTCCACTAATGTCTTTTTGCTACATATTTAAGTACATATAGTCCATTAAAGAAGTAAATCCATAGTATATTTCAAGGATAATTAAATATTAACGTTCATTTTAATAGCTGTTTTAATTGTTTAAACAACAATATCGTAACTCATACCAAATAGCTTATTGAGAGGATTCAACACAGAAAAGATAATTATTCAAAACTATTTCCTATTTTTGCACCCATTATATATAAATAAGGTATAAGATGAACTACGGATTTGTAAAAGTAGCCGCAGCTGTGCCACACGTAAAAGTGGCCGACTGCAAATTCAATGTAGAGAAGATAGAAAGTCTGATTGCAGTAGCCGAAGGAAAAGGAGTGCAGATCATTATTTTTCCGGAAATGAGTATTACCGGATATACTTGCGGTGACTTATTCGGACAACAACTTTTACTGGAAGAAGCAGAAATGGGACTGATGCAAATCCTGAATAACACCCGCCAATTAGACATTATTTCTATTGTTGGCATGCCTGTGGTGGTCAACTCGACAGTGATTAATGCAGCTGCAGTGATTCAAAAAGGAAAAGTGTTAGGAGTTACCGCTAAAACCTATCTCCCGAATTATAAAGAATTCTACGAACAGCGCTGGTTTACCTCGGCGCTTCAGTTGACAACAAATAGTGTACGTCTCTGTGGACAAATCGTTCCGATAGGTTCTAATCTGCTTTTTGAGACTTCAGATACGACTTTTGGCATCGAGATATGCGAGGACCTTTGGTCTACTATACCTCCGAGTTCTTCATTAGCACTGCAAGGTGCAGAAATTCTTTTCAATATGTCTGCTGATAATGAAGGTATTGGAAAGAATAATTATCTTTGTTCTCTCATCAGCCAACAATCTGCACGTTGTATTGCCGGATATGTATTCTCGTCTTGTGGCTTTGGAGAATCTACTACCGATGTAGTTTTTGCCGGTAACGGGTTCATTTATGAAAACGGTTCACTGCTTGCACACAGCGAACGTTTCAGCATGAAAGAACAGCTGATTATCAGCGAAATTGATGTGGAACGTATCCGGGCAGAACGCAGGATAAATACAACCTTTGCAGCTAATCAAGCAAACTTAGGGGATAAAAAGGCGGTTTCTATTGCGACTGAATTTGTCAACAGCAAAGAGCTAACCTTAACCCGGAAGTTTAATTCTCATCCTTTTGTACCGCAAGGAATAGAGCTAAATGAACATTGTGAAGAAGTGTTCTCCATACAGGTAGCGGGATTGGCACAAAGGCTTGTCCATACAGGAGCTAAAACTGCTGTAATCGGTATCTCTGGCGGGTTGGATTCAACATTGGCATTACTTGTATGTGTGAAGACTTTTGATAAGTTGGGATTGTCCAGAAAGGATATTCTCGGCATTACGATGCCAGGATTCGGAACGACCGACCGTACTTATCATAATGCCATCGATCTAATGAAATCGCTGGGTATCTCTATTCGTGAAATCAGTATCAAAGATGCTTGCATTCAACATTTTAAGGATATAGACCATAATATTAATGTACACGATGTCACATACGAAAATTCTCAAGCACGCGAACGTACACAAATATTGATGGATGTGGCGAACCAGACTTGGGGAATGGTTATTGGTACAGGAGATTTATCAGAACTTGCACTAGGATGGGCAACATATAATGGCGATCATATGTCCATGTATGGAGTGAATGCGAGTGTCCCTAAAACTCTCGTAAAATACTTGGTACAATGGGTGGCAGTAAATGGCATGGATGAAAATTCGAAAGCGACTTTACTCGATATTGTAGATACTCCCATCAGTCCGGAACTGATTCCGGCAGATGAAAACGGAGAAATTAAACAGAAAACAGAAGATTTGGTGGGTCCTTATGAACTACATGACTTCTTCCTATATTATTTCTTACGTTTCGGTTTCCGGCCTTCCAAGATATTCTATCTGGCAAATATTGCATTCAAAGATATGTATGATGAAAAAAACATCAAGAAATGGCTTTCTACCTTCTTCCGTCGTTTCTTTAATCAACAGTTCAAGCGTTCTTGCTTGCCGGACGGTCCTAAAGTAGGAAGTATTTCTATCAGCCCGAGAGGAGATTGGAGAATGCCGAGCGATGCCAGTTCAGCCATGTGGCTTAAAGAAATAGAGGCCTTGTAAGGACGTCCTATCAATAGGCTTGTGCCACCGCATTGGCACAACTGTGCCAGCATGATGGCATGGTTGTGCCAATACGGTGGCACAGCTGTGACAGAGCGATGGTAAAGATATGGCATATTATAACTCTCCACCTTCCATTACTTCTTTTCTTATTTGCTCCACATTTGCTTCCTTGATTCTTCTAATAATATTCTTATAAATTCGATGAAAGCCATAGCCTCCTTCAGTCATTTCATGGATTGCATCTTCTTTTGAAACATTCTGAAAAATGATACGATAAAACGCACAAACAGCCCCTGTACGGTCAGAGCCGTGGTGACAATGGAAAACAATAGGCGCTTTACGATTTTTAATAATGCGTAATGCCTGTATCAATTGCTTTTCACTAATCGAATGTGCTTTAGTTTTTACCCGGTGAAGTTTTATACTTGTTCCTTTTGCTTCGTCATCATCACTATGTCTGTTTCGTAGATTAAGTACCTCTCCAATACCATACTTTTCTAAAGCTTTAAAGCCCTCTTTTGAAGGTTGCTCCGAACGATATACGCCCGAATCTATTTGATACAAATTTGTCAAATCACTATCAGACAGAATAATCTTATCCGCTTTCAGATTTTGACCGAAAAGAGAGACGGATAAGACTATCGCCAATAAGCATAGTGGGATTTGCTTTTGCATAAGCAATATGGATATGATTCTAAAAAACATTAAAGCACACCCTTACTAGATGGAAGTTCAAAATGATAGATATCTCTTTTAATTGCCATTTTCAAAGCACGGGCAAGGGCTTTAAAAATTCCCTCTATCTTATGATGTTCATTCTGTCCTTCCGCTTTAATGTTCAAATTCATCTTTGCCGCGTCACTAAGTGACTTAAAGAAATGAAGGAACATTTCCGTCGGCATCTCTCCTATCTTCTCACGCTTGAATTCAGCATCCCAAACCAGCCAAGGACGACCACCGAAGTCCAGACAAACCTGACAAAGGCAATCATCCATCGGCAAGGCATAACCATAACGTTCAATCCCTCGTTTGCTACCTAAAGCCTGATAGATACATTCGCCCAATGCAATGGCGGTATCTTCGATCGTATGATGTTCATCTACTTCCAAATCTCCTTTTACACGAATGGTCAAGTCCATGCCAGAATGTTTTCCAATCTGCTCAAGCATGTGATCGAAAAAGCCAAGACCGGTAAAAATGTCACAAGTTCCATTTCCATCAAGATTCAAAGCAACATAAATATCTGTTTCTTTTGTAGTACGACGTACTTCCGCTTTCCGTTCTCCGGCAAAAAGGAATTCGGCTATCCGGTCCCAGTCAGTAGTTGCAAGAACACAGACTTCTTCTAATCCTTTTTCTTTCAAAGCGTCGGTCGAGTCTTGCAAATAAATTGCCCGGCAACCCAGATTTTTGGCAAGTTCCACATCTGTGGGACGATCGCCTATTACAAAACTTCCGGCAAGATCGTATTCCAGATTATCCAGATACTTCGTCAACATTCCGGTACGCGGTTTGCGGGTGGGCGCATTATCTTCAGGAAAACTACGGTCTATCAGAATCTCATCAAAAGTAATCCCCTCCCCTTCCAATGTTTTAAGCATCAAGTTATGGGCAGGCCAGAATGTTTCTTCCGGAAAAGAAGGTGTACCCAATCCATCCTGGTTAGTGACCATCACAAATTCAAAATCGAGCTTACTGCGGATAAAGCCCAAATTACGGAATACTTTCGGATAGAATTCCAGTTTTTCCAATGAGTCGAGTTGGTAATCTACAGGAGGTTCGATTACCAACGTGCCATCTCTATCGATAAATAATACTTTCTTCTTCATAAATTATCCTTGATAGTTTTTAAGAGCTGCCAATAGGGTATTATTTTCGACACGAGTACCGACAGTCACACGCAAACAGTTGCAGCAAAGTGAAATGTTATGGCGATTACGCACTATTATTCCTTCCCCTACCAAATAATTATAGATTTTCACGGCATCCGTCACTTTTGCCAAAAAGAAATTCGCATCGGACGGGAACAGTTTAATGGTACATGGAAGTTTTTCAAATTCCGCTTCCAGATAATCACGCTCTTCCTTCAACGTTTTCACCCAACGTTCTATCTCATAGTGCTTATGCAACATAGAAATAGCTTGTTGTTGAGTCAACTGATTGACATTATAGGGATATTTGATTTTACTAAGAATGTCTATAATTTCTTTGGAAGCAAAAGCCATTCCCAAGCGAATTGCAGCACATCCCCAAGCCTTGGAGAATGTTTGGAATACGACAAGGTTGGGATATTTATCCAGCTCTTCGAGGAAAGACGGAGCCTGGGAAAAATCATTGTAAGCCTCATCCAACATCACCAATCCTTCGAACTGACAAAGTACCTTTACAATTTCAGAACGAAGCAAATCATTACCTGTCGGGTTATTAGGCGAGCAAAGGAAAATCAATTTAGTGTGTTCGTCGGTAGCCGCCAGCAGTTTATTGGCAGAGAACTGGAAGTCATCATCCAGTAATACTTTCCGATATTCCACATTGTTCACATCGGCACAAACCTGATACATACCATAAGTAGGGTCGATGGCTACGACATTATCTTTTCCCGGTTCGCAGAATGCACGAAAAACCAAGTCGATGGCTTCATCGCTACCGTTTCCAAGAAAAATATGCTCGGGGGATACTTTTTTGATTTTCGACAACAACGTCTTCAGTTCGCACTGCATAGGATCCGGATAGCGGTTATGAGGTGTATTGTAGGGGTTTTCGTTTGCATCCAGGAAAACAGAGGCTGTAACTCCTTTATATTCATCTCGTGCCGAAGAGTAGGGTTTTAATTTCCAGATATTCGGTCGGGTTAGTTCTTGTAACGTTTTCACTTCTTTAAGTTTTAAATTATAAATTTTGAATTGCTTTGAGACGAACTGTGACGGCATTTTTATGTGCATCCAGCTGTTCATTAGCCGCCATCTCTTCAATAGCAGGACCGATAGCTTTTATTCCTTCCGGGAGAATTTCCTGAAATGTAATCTTACGGATAAAACTATCCAGACTTACACCACTATAGGCTTTGGCATAACCGTTGGTCGGCAGGGTGTGATTCGTTCCGGAAGCATAGTCGCCGGCACTCTCGGGAGTTAATGAACCTAAGAAGACAGAACCTGCATTTATCACACGTTCGGCCACTTCCATATAGTTCTCCGTTTCTATGATTAGATGTTCCGGAGCATACGCGTTAGTCAGTTCCAATGCTTCATCCAGATCCTTCACTAAAATCAATTTACTATTCTCCAGTGATTTCGCCGCAATTTCACGACGGGGAAGTTCTGCTAATTGACGCTCCACTTCTTCCATCACCTCTGTTTGAAGTTTCTCGGAAGTGGTAATCAATATAGCCTGGCTATCTATTCCGTGCTCTGCCTGTGACAAAAGATCTGCTGCTACAAAAACCGGATTGGCAGATGCATCAGCCAAGACTTCCACTTCTGAAGGACCGGCAGGCATATCAATAGCTACATCACGCAGGCTTACCAACTGTTTGGCAGCTGTCACATATTGATTGCCGGGGCCAAATATCTTATATACTTTGGGTACACTCTCCGTTCCATAGGCCATAGCGGCAATAGCCTGCACACCACCAGCCTTGAATATTTTGCTGACACCTGCCAGTTGCGCAGCAAAAAGGATAGCCGGATGAATATTTCCATTTTTATCGGGAGGCGTACAAA
>OCAN01001697.1_pt1 | contig 9643 bp, 8 predicted proteins | sample 1538321 | NCBI WGS metagenome assembly OCAN01 (sample SAMEA2580294, study PRJEB22360) | human gut metagenome | biome: human gut; feature: human-associated habitat; material: faeces | place: Denmark | collected 2008/2010 | reverse complement strand
GCTCGATGGCGGCTTCGTCCGGCTCGATCGTGCTGCTCGACGCTGCATGCTGTTGCGTGCGGTTCTGCGAGCGCATCTTGAAGGCCTTGCCCAGCATTTTCACCGCCGACCAGCCGATGATGAGCGCCGCAGCCACCATAATCATCCAGGCGGGCGAAATCTGCGCAAGCCACACGCCCAAAGGCGAGGTGAGCGCTCCGCCGAGGCCTGCCGCCACGCCAAGCGACACGATGCACGTTTTATGGCGTATATGGGATGCCGCGCCCGATATGGACGTGGGAATAATGGCGAACAGCGACGTGGCCGTGGAAACGACGGGGCTCATGCCGAACGCCAAACGGAAGATGGGAACCATGACCGTGCCGCCTCCGATGCCCAGCAATCCGGACAAAATTCCGATAGCCACGCCGGCAATAGCCGGCAGCACGAACATAGCGAGCACATCCATAGTTTGACGCCCGATCCTTTCCCGATCTCTCAACACGCGAGCCGCTCAACTGCACGCCATCGTACAGCTTAGACTGCGCCCCGTGGAGGCTCCGTCATGCAAACGTTGCCGAGCGTGCTTATTTATTCCGCGACGTTCAGGCGAATCTCGCTCGTCACACCCGGATCGATGCCGGCCGCCGCGATGGCCGCCTGCGCCGAAGCAAGTCGATCGGCTCCGTTGCCGGCGCTGGCCTGGCGCTGCGCGGCCGACTGCATAAGCGCCGTACGCAGGATCTGATCGTTCTCCATGCGCGCCATCAGCTCCGGCCACACGAACTGGAACTCGAAGTACTTCGAGCAGTTGCGCTGGGCATACGTCGTCGCTTCGCCGGTGGCCGCCTTCGCCGCTTTCCGGTACGCCTTCTTGTCGGGGCGCGCCAAGCTCCTCAGAAAGGCGGTCAAACGAATGCGCTTCGTGATGCCTGGCTCAAGGAACGGGCCCGGATACGGCTCCAGCGAAGACGGCTTCACCTGCAAAAGGTCGATCTGCGTGCGGCTGTACTCCATCTTCCGGTATTCGTAGAGCCATCGGAAGATATCCTGACGGAAGCGCGTGCCCTCGCTCTCGGTTTCGGGAGGAAGGTGGCGCAGGCTCCACTGATTGTCGAACCAGATGTCCGAACCGTACATACGCAGGTCAAGCATGTAATCGAGATCTTCGCCGCGCGCGATCCAAGGATCGAACGACAGACGCTTGAACGCCTCTTTATGCAAAGCAAGGCAGCCGCCGCACGTATGGTTCGATCGGGAAAGACGAGGGCCGCGCATGGCCTTCGAGATCCATTTGTTGAAGGCCTTTCCCTGCTGCCAGAAATGGTTGTACCACTTGTCCTGGCTCTTCGACAGGTAGGAGCCTTCGGAATTGAAGTAGAAGCCGGTCTTGGCCAGGATGGGAATGCCCTTCTTCGTGAGCTTGCCCAGGCCGTACATGGCCTTCTGCAGGAAGTCGGCGTCATCCACCACTTCGTCGTCGTCGAGGAACACCACCGAGTCGAAGCCCAGCACGTCGGCCATCACCAGACCCAGGTTGCGCACCGCACCGTAGCCGGACAGGCCGATCTCCTTCTGCAGCTTGCCCAAACCCAGCTGCTCCATGCGCTGCTGGATAAGTGCCAGCTCGGGAGCGCCGATGACCACGGTGTTCAGCGAGGGAAAGCGCGAGACAACGCTTTGAACCTTCTCGGCCGCCTGGTTCTCGATCGACGGCTCGCTGACCACGAGCACGATGATCTGGCCGGCGCCGCGCACCTTCTGCAACGACGCAAGCAAACGCGGGAGCTCGCCGGGTTGCGAGATGGGAGTCGCGTGATCGTAGGTCGTGAGCACGCTGCCGCCTTCTTTGCGGCGACGCGCGGACACGAAAGTGGGGATCACAATAACGGGGTTCATGCACGTCCTTCACTCGGGTACAACTGCGAGGGCTCGGCCCAACCCCATATTGTAGCGATATACGCCCCGCAGCCTTGTCAATTCATCGAATCAGTGAAGGCGAGCTATTTGGTCATATATTAAAAGAAAGCAGGCGCGGCTCACGCGTTCCGCGCCTGCTTTCCCGCTAGCGGGCTACTGCCTTCTTCACCACGTCGAAGCGCTTGAGCGCGGAGAGCAGCGGAAGCCCCAACACGTAGATGACCAGGGCTTCGCCGAGACCGGTGGCCACCACGCCGAACAGGTACATGGGCAGGTACAGCCCGTCGAGCGCGATAGACGTGAACGGGATGGTGTAGTAGCCCAGGCCTTGCAGCAGAAGGGGTAGATACGCAGGCACGATGAGCGCGTTCGCGATCACGGGGCCCAGCAGCGCCAGCTTCGGACGCTCGCGCATTTTCCAACACCACAGCGCGCCAAGGAACGTGGCCAGGCTGCCGAACACCACGTCCAGCATGCCCAGCGCCCCCGTTCCGTTGATGGCGAGCGCAATAAGGTTCGCGATGATGCACCCGACAGTGAGGCCGGGCACGGCCGCCGGCGTAAGCACTGCCAGCACGCACACCGCCTCGGAGATGCGGAACTGCACCGGCCCCCAAGCCAGTCCTTGCAGCGCCAAAAGCGTGATGAGGGTGGCAGCCGCGTACACGGCCGCGATCATGCCCGCTTGGGCGACGTACGTCGTCTTCTTGTTCATGGATATGCTCCTGTTCTCCGCGCGGCGCGGTGCCGCGGGCTTTGGGCAGCTAGTAATCCGCGAGTGCAGGGCCCAACGATGCAAACGCGGAGCCGTCGACGGATGCGAGCGTGAGTTTCGCAACCGGCAAAGGCCGAAAGGAAGTATAGCAGAGGCGCGGCCGAGGGCGCACGGTAAAAGCACGAGGGGCGCCGCATGTCGCAAGCATCGAACACGGGGACGAACCGCCCTGCTTGCTATGCACGCCATGAAGCGCTTTTTGCACAAAAACCCGCGACGTTCGATAACAAGAAGGCCCGAAAGCGCGCCCAAGGGTGCAGCTTTCAGGCCTTCGATTATGCACGATGCTCTGACCTGGCGCTTCACATTATCGCGCAGAAGCCTATCGCAAGCGAACGGTCAGCGAAATCACACATCGGCACTTTTTGTGCGTAGAAGCGCGCGGAGCGTGCATCACGCTGGATTCTGCACGGCATCGCCTACGCGCCCGGACTCCTCCTTGCGGCGGTCGATCGCGGCGCGGCGGATGCGAAGGACGGCGTAGCCCACGAACACCACCGAGTACACGACGACGGCCATCTGCGCAGGAGCGCCGCCGCGCAGGGCGGAGGGCACCAGCATGAGCAGCAGATGCACGTACACGAGGCCCCAGAAGGGATACGCCAGCAGCTGCACGCGCTTCCACGTCTCCTTCTTCATGCGCTTCTTCACCACGTTGAACGACGTCACCCCCAGCACGACCAGCAGCGCGAACAGCGCCAACGCAAGCGCAAGCGCCACGGCGACATTGGTTTGCGGCAGCCCCGTCGAGAGGTTGGCCGCGTACGAGGAGAGGTAGATGGCCATGTGACCCAGCGACAGCAGCCACGCCATGATAGACAGCTCGGCGCGGATGGGACGCAGGTACGTCGCCACGCGCGAGTCGCGCGCGAACACCCCGATGTACATCACGACGGCGAACAGCGCGGTGGCCAGCGTGCACTTGTGCAACAGCAGGAACAGCGCGTCGTACAGCATCGGAGGCAGTCCCGCGAACGAGCCGACCACGAACAGCACGTCAAGCGTGGCAGCCAGGGCGTAGAACGCCATCGGACACGACTTGATGGGCCGCTTGCATGCGAACGCGAATGCCACAGCGCCCGCGAGTACCAAGATGAGCGTCATGAGCGCACCTCCATAACCGTCAACGCCAGTGCCGCGAACGCGCAATAGGGCTTCTCGGCCGCAAGCTCCTGCGTGCGCTGCATGAACGCAGGGAGCCACGCCTGCGCGTGCTCGCGCTCAAACGTCTGAATGCGCTCGGTCCAAGCAGCGACAGCTTCGGCATCGTCGCAGTTCAGAGCATCGGCGAGCTTCGCGTACAGATACGACAGTAATTCGAACTCCTCGAACACGCTATCGCACGGCTCTTTGCGCGCATTCTTCGCCACCACACCCGCCTCGCGCATCAAGCGCTCCACATCCAGCGTCACCGGCGTGCGGAACAGCGCAGGAACGCCTTTCATACCCCGCTCCACGTGCAGAAACGCGCTTTCGTACGGGAAAATGGGAGTATGGCCGCCGGGTGCCAGGTACAGGCGCGAGTACACGATGCGCATATCGGCCAACAGATCGGCCGCCGACGCATCGCGCCAAGCAGCAAGCGCTTCAGCCGTCGAATCCGCCGCTGCCGGGTCGGCGCCCGCATCGAGCAGGCATGCCCGGGCATCGTCGGCGAACGACCCGTCGACCAGCCCTTGCGCCAGGCGCTCATCGGGATACGCGAACGCGCACGACAACAACTCGAACGCATCGGCCTTCCCCACCGCCCGCTTCACCGCTTCTTCTCGCCCCATAAGTCCCCCTTGTTCCGACATCTTCGCCCCAAAAACACGCCACAGCGCGTGAGGCGTGTTTTTGGAGCGAAGATGCCCCGTGCGCCGGAGCCTAAAGGGGGCGATCCCCTTTAGGCCGTCAGCGCCTTATTTACTGCAAGTAGTATACGCTCGGTTTCGTGCCGGCTTCCTCGTTGAGGAACATCGTCTCGCGTCCCTCGATGGCCTTCGACACGTCCGACTCGGGATCGTCTAGGTCGCCCCAGTAGCGCGCGCGGCCCGGGCACAGCTGCATGCAGGCGGGCACGTCGCCGCGGTCGATGAGGTTCTTGCAGAACGTGCACTTCTCCACCGTGCCACCCTTATGCGGCGGGGCATCGTACTCGCCCACCACGACGTCGAGGTAGTACTCGGGGCTCTTGATCAGCGTGCGCACGCCCTCGTACGGGCACGCCTTGATGCACGACTCACACCCGATGCACAGCTCGCTGTCCACCGAAACGATGCCCGTCTCCTCGTCCTTGGCGGTAGCGCCCGTCGGACACACATCGAGGCACGCAGGCTTCTCGCAATGCTGGCACTGCATCGGAAGGAAGTTCAACGTGCAATTGGGGAACGTGCCACCCGCGTTGTCGTTTGCGAGAGCCCCGCGCACCACTGCCGTCCCCAGCGTGTTCCAGTCATCGTCCGCCTTGGTGTACACCACATTGTACGAGAGGTCTTTCGGAAGGTTATTCGCAAACTTGCAAGCAGTCGCACAAGCTTGGCAGCCAATGCAGCGACGAAGATCAATAGCCATTCCGTATCGAGTCATATTCCCAACCTCCTAGAGCTTTTCGATGGCCACGGCGCAGTCGAAGTACGACTGGTTCCTGCAAGCCTGGTTGTAATCATTGAACGTGGTACGTGCGAGATCGCCATCTATATGCTCACGCGTCAGGAAGCTGCGAGGGCAATGGAGCGACTTGCGCTGCTGCCCCGCGTTGAGCACGGCGAGCAAGGTGACGGATCCGCGATCGTTGTAAAGGCGAATCTCATCGCCCTCTTCAATGCCAAGCTCGGCGGCATCTTCGGGATTGATGCGGCACACCGGCTGCGCTTCAAACTCTTTCATATAATCCACGTCGTACCATTGCGTGTGCGTGCGCGTGCGCATATGCTCGCAGCAAATGGTGAAGGGGAACTGCTCGCGTATGGGATTGCCGAGATCTGCCTCGCGCGCCGGCTCCCAGTAGCAGGAGAACTTCTCCTTCTCAAGATCAACCTCTTGACCCATGTTGTAATCAGGCTTAGGAGCTTCACGATAGAACATGGCCCGCTTCGATGCCGTCTTGAAGATACCGCCTTCGAAAGCGACAGCCGGCTCGGTGTCGCAGCGCAGGTAGTTCTTCTCGCGCACCTTGTCGATGGTGATTCCGTTCTCCTTGCCGAAGGGCGTTGAGAGGCAGGTGTTCAGGTATTCGTCAGCAGTGAACTGGAAGAAGTCGCCATAGCCCATGCCCTCGGCCAACAGCTTGTAAATCTCGAAGTCGGGCTTGCTCTCGTACAAAGGCTCGATGGCTTTCTGGTTCCACAGCAGATAGGGGTTGCCGTAATAGCGCACACGCAGGTCCTCGGTTTCGAACCAATGGCACGCAGGCAGCAGGATGTCAGCGTATAGAGAAGTGTCGTTCATGGTCATGTCTTGGATAACGATGAACTCGAGCGCCTTCATAAGCTCGATGGTCTCGTTCTGCTCCGTCTGGTTTGAGACGATGTTGGTGCACGAAGCGTAGAAAGCCTTGACGGGGAACGGCTCGCCAAGCTTTTGACCGCTCGATACGACATTGAAGAAGTCGCTCCAGTTGATTATGGCACCCACTCCTTGAGGTACCTCGCCTGTCGTGCTCGGCAGCTGGAGGCAGGCTTGCACGTTGCCTTCTCCGAAATTCGGCTCACCCGTGTACAGGCCCGAACCCGGCTTGCCCATCTGGCCGGCGACCAGAAGGAGCGTGTTAACGCACTTCGAGCTGTAGATGCCGTTGTTGTAATGATTGAGGCCGAATTTCATATCCGTCTGCACGTTGCCTTCTTGCGTGTACAGATGAGCGAGATGTTTGATGTCGTCAGCGCTCACGCCGGTCACTTCCGAGGTATGTTCCAAAGTCCACGGCGCGACGGCTTCTCGGATCATCTCCATCTCCGTTTTCACGGCATGCCCGGCAATCTCGGGAACGTCGCCCATAGCAGGCTTCTTGGCTTCGCTGTGAGCAACGGCCTCGCCGGCTTCTTCGTCCCACACAACGCACGGATCGACCTTCTCTTCTTGGCCTTGCGCGTTGGTGGTCGTAGTAGGTTCTACCCCCAAATCGCTCATGCGCAGGAACATGCCGTCTTCTTTGATGAGGAACGGCGCTTCGGTATGATCTCGCAGGAAGTCCGTCGCTTCCCAGCTCTGTTCGAGAATCTCGCGCACGACTCCCAGAGCAAGCGCGCCGTCGGTCGCAGGATGAACGGGAACGAACCAGTCGGCTTTCGAAGCCATGGTGCGGTAGGCGATGTCGATGACTACGAGCTCGGAGCCGGCATCGCGGGCCTCGAGATAAAAATGCGTGCGCTGCTTGTCCGACACCGCAGTGTCACCACCCCAGATCACATGATGGTCAGCGTTGGGAACGTCCGAAGCACGGTTTCCGGCCGAGCCGGGGCCGAACATGTAGGTCCAAGACATGGGCGTGGCGATATCGCGGTCCGGCAGAACACGGCTCGCCCCCATGACATTGAGCAGACGCGCCATGACGGAGCCTTCCGGGGCTCCTCCGCCAAGTTCGGCGGTGTTGCCACTACCCAGGAAGAACGCAATGGACGTGGGACCAAACTCGTCAATGTACTGCTTCCACTTATCGGTGATTTCGGAGATGGCCTCGTCCCAGGTGATACGCTCGAACTCTCCCGCGCCACGTTCGCCGACGCGACGCATGGGATATTGCAGACGCTCAGAGCTGTATACGCGCGCAGGCTGCGAGAGCCCCTTGGGGCAGATGCGGTCGAATTCCGGGCCGTCCTCGAAATGGCCCGCCGTGGTGCGGACGACCTGCCCGTCGCGAACATGGACATCCAGATAGCAGCCCTGGCCGCATTGGGAGCGGCAGGCACCGGAGAAGATTTGCGTCTCGGGGGCTCCCTTTTGCGGTTCGGCTTTTTCCAGGTTCTGGGTTTGGGGGCTGCAGCCTACCAGCGCGCCTGTCGCCGTCAGCGCCGCCGCACCCTTGATGAAGCTCCTGCGGGTGAACCCATGCGTTGCTTGTTCAGCCATGTGTGCTCCTCTCTTTTTCACTCCTCGGCCGCAAGGCCTTCCGATGCTCGCCCTTCGCAGATAGCGGGGAGGGGATCGCGTTCTGCGAAGGGCGGGGTGAAAAGCCTCGTTCCCCTGGCCTTTCATGAGTTTCACTTTACGGAGCGCCGAAGGATATTGCGATAAATCGGAAATAAGTTTTGCGTTAAAAAATTCTTAACCACGTATTAACGCCGCTGGTCAAAGAGCTGTTCGAGGCATTACAGCGATCAAGCGCCATCCAGCTCGAGCAACCAGGCATTGACGACCTCCGCCGCCTCTTCAGCGCTCATCCTCAAGTCAACGGCCTGAGCAGCCGCAAGGTAATCGTTAGCCCAATGTGGATAGACAACGACCTTCGTAGGCCATACCCTCGGTTCACGATCGGCCTTCACCGCTTCTTTCGCACGGGCTTCGAAAATGTCGATGACGGCACGCTTGATATCCGACTTAGAGGGATGCCCTGTCGAATCGGAAAGCTGCTTGATCAGCACGAGGTCGACCAGGTCTCTCGGTCGATTGTTTCTATACCCCTTGTCAGGGTCATGAGGATCGGTTGCCGCATGAATTTTTTGAGCCGCTTGATAGCACATGGCCATACCGACAAGCTTTTCCGGAGTAGGTATGCCAAAACCCTCAAGCGACGGCGCGGCGAAAGGCTCCTGGGCTGAACCCGCCATGCCTTCATCAGGAGACACTTCCACTTTAATCTTGCGCCAGGTTTTGTTCCTCAGAGAAACGGTTACGACGAACCTGCGCGGGCAGATGCTTTTGCCTGGCACCCTAATCTGCTCAATCTCCGAACGAGCGAACTCGAACGGCCCCCAATTTCTGCTAACGAACTGCTCGTCCATTAGTTCCAAGAATTCGTCCAAATCCCCACGGACTATCCCGTCGATATCTTTAGTGGCTCTTGAAGCGAGGCCGAACACGTGCTGGAGAAGCGTGCCGCCCTTCAGCGAGAACCTGCACGCATTGTCATCATCGACCACTTGTTGAAGCATGGCGGTTATAACCGTCGAAGCGATGAGCCATCTCACCCTTCCACTCGCAGCAATACCGAAATCAGCTTCGGCATGATCGATCCATGAGTCTAGAACACCAGCGTTTCTGGGCTCTTTGCCTCGGGGCTTCATGCCGGCCATCAGCTCATGAAGGCTCTCCTCTTTGTTCTTGCTCATCAGCTCCCCCTACCATCGCTTCGAACCGCTCGGCCTCCCTTTTTCCCAGCAGCCCCCTTTTCCTGCCGTTTTCGACAGCCTGCTCCAACAAGTAGCGCGGCGTTCCGGTAGCCGCGCACTGCTCGATCGCAGTAGCCAGCTTCACGCAGCGCATCCCTTCCCACCAACCAACTTGTTTCGCGTCCACCGTTTCATAATGGATCGCATAACCCTCGCCGCCCTTCCTACGAATCCGGCGCCCGCCATCAACTACTACATGTATCGAAGTGGGATTCACATCGCAAACATCGTACGCATCGAGCGCCGTTTCATGGCTGAGCGCAGCTTCGTCGCACCCCGTCCATAAGAGCGCCAACATGAACCTATCGAAACTCGCCGGAGGTACTTGGGGAACGCGATAGACGCTGCGAACGACGCGCTCGAGCCTTCCTCTTTTTACAAGCATGGCCAGAGAAGGCGCGCTTACCCCTGCTTCTTCCGCTTGAGCAGTCGTCACGAACCCGTATTGGTCTAGAGCCACTTCGCGAAGACGATCTATGTCGAATACAACTTCATTCATGTCAAAATATTAACACGGTGTGAATATTTTGACAAACCAAAACTAGGCTGCGCAAAAAGTAAACACGGTGTTCACTTTTTTGCAAGCTTGTTGCTCCGCGGAAGCCGAAGCCGCGGCAGCGGCTCTCACTCCCAGGTGTCGGCCATCTTGTAGTTCGGCGAA
>OCAN01001691.1_pt1 | contig 9679 bp, 10 predicted proteins | sample 1538321 | NCBI WGS metagenome assembly OCAN01 (sample SAMEA2580294, study PRJEB22360) | human gut metagenome | biome: human gut; feature: human-associated habitat; material: faeces | place: Denmark | collected 2008/2010 | reverse complement strand
AGCTCAATTCGCCAACTTTAACAGTCTTACCCAATCCCAGGTGAGAAACGTTAACAGTCAGTTTTTCAGGAATTGCATTGTACAGAGCTTTCACTTTAATCTTACGCATCTGCAATGCAAGCTTACCACCGGCTTTAACACCTTCTGCAAGACCTTCCAATTGTACTGGAACTTCCATAACGATAGGTTTAGCTTCGTCAATCTGATAGAAGTCAACATGAAGAATGTTGTCTTTTACCGGATGGAATTGAATATCTTTCAGGATAGCGTTTACTTTTTTGCCATCGATATCCAGATCTACTACGTAAATGTGCGGAGTATAAACCAAGTTACGAAGACCTTCGTTAGTCACTGTAAAGTGAACAACTTCACCAGCTCCGTAAAGTACACAAGGTACACCACCGTTCTTACGAATTTCTTTCAAGGCTCTTGCTTGTTCTGAAGAGCGTTCTGCAATAGTTCTTGCAGTTCCTTTTACTTCAATTGATTTCATTTCTTAAAAAATTGTGTTACTCTAAATTAAGTTATTTTGCTTAATTCACCATTACACGATGTGGATTATCACATGATGTTGCAAAAAAGCGGTGCAAAAGTACAGTTTTTTTTTGAAATATCAAAGAGTTACCTCTTTAAAAGTCAATATCAATCTTAATTTCGTTTTCCAGCTTGTCCTCTTTAGCTTCTTCGGCAAGCGCTTCTTGTTCTCTTTTTATATCTGCCTCTTCATTCAGGCGGCTGATATAATCATTCATGTCGTTGTGGTTAATGAAATTGAGGGCTTCTGTCAATCCTGCCATGAATTTCTGAAAATCCTCCTTATATAAGAAGATTTTGTGCTTTTCAAAGCTAACTTGAGAGTCATCTCCTTCTCCCATCACTACTTTCTTACTCTCCGTAATTGCTAAAAACATTTCATCTTTACGGTTCTTCTTCACATCAAGGTAATAGATGCGTTTACCTGCTTTGATGGACTTGGAGAAAACAATCTCCTTATCATTCATGTCTGCGTTCATTTTCTTTTTAAAATCTTCCATATCATTCGGTCCGTTAATAATCGGCCTCAAAATTGGATATTTTTTTTAAACTGTCAAAAGAAAAAGCGCAGAGAATCAAATACTGCATTAAAAAATGTGATTTATTTGTGGAAACTCATTAAAAATATCTACTTTTGCAGTTCGATAACAACAGTATTAATTTGAATTATGATCAACAGAGTTCTTATTCGTCTTAAGATTATACAAATAGTGTATGCCTATTACCAGAACGGCAGCAAAAATCTAGACTCAGCGGAGAAAGAGTTATTCTTCAGCCTTTCAAAGGCGTATGACCTTTATAATTATTTGTTAATGCTGATGATGGCATTGACAGAGTATGCACAAAAGCGCATTGATGCGGCAAAAGCAAAACTGGCTCCTACTAAAGAAGAGTTATATCCCAATACAAAGTTTGTGGATAATAAGTTTGTTGCACAGTTGGAGGTGAACAAACAATTAACCGAGTTTATATCCAATCAGAAAAGGACTTGGGCTAATGATCAGGATTTCGTCAAGGAACTCTATGAGAAAATTGTAGAAAGCGATATTTATAAAGATTATATGGCTTCCAGTGATAATTCCTATGAGGCTGACCGTGAATTGTGGAGAAAACTCTATAAGACATACATCTTCAATAATGATTCTCTTGATCAGGTATTGGAAGACCAGAGTCTGTATTGGAATGACGATAAAGAGATTGTGGATACCTTTGTGCTGAAAACGATTAAGCGTTTTGAAGAGAAGAATGGAGCAAATCAAGAATTGCTTCCGGAATTCAAGGATGACGAAGATCAGGAATTTGCACGTCGTTTATTCCGTCGTACTATTCTGAATTCCGACTATTATCGTCACCTTGTGAGCGAGAATACTAAAAACTGGGATTTGGACCGTATTGCATTTATGGATATTATCATTATGCAGACTGCTTTAGCAGAAATTTTAAGTTTCCCGAACATTCCGGTGAGTGTTTCGTTAAATGAATATGTAGAAATCGCGAAGTTGTATAGTACTGCCAAGAGCGGAAGCTTTATCAACGGAACGTTGGATGGAATAGTTAATCAATTGAAAAAAGAAGGTAAGTTGACTAAAAACTGATACCTTTGTCCATATAGTAGAAATTAAAACTTGATTATTTATGAACCTATTGACTGTATTATTGCAAGCTCCCGCAGCGGGAGGTGGAAGTATGATGTGGATCATGCTGATAGCTATGTTTGTTATCATGTATTTCTTTATGATCCGTCCTCAGAACAAAAAGCAGAAAGAAATTGCTAATTTCCGCAAATCTCTTCAGGTAAATCAGTCAGTAATTACTGCAGGTGGTATCCATGGTACGATCAAAGAGATTACTGATGATTATATAGTACTTGAAATTGCTTCTAACGTGAAGATTAAAATAGATAAGAACTCTATTTTTGCTGATGCTTCGGCTACCGGCAATCAGTCTAAGTAATCTTTAGTAAACAAATACCCTATGCTCGATCGTAGGAAATTAAGATATACATATTTAAGACTATCCAAAAGAATTAAGGATTTCCTGCTTAGTGATAAAAGCAGGGAGTTCTTAATTTTTTTATTTTTTTTCCTGATTGCCGGTGGATTCTGGCTGATTCAGACCCTCAATAACGACTATGAAGCGGAATTCTCTATCCCGGTGAGAATGAAGGATGTCCCCAATAATATAGTACTTACTTCAGAACCTCCTTCCGAACTTCGTGTCCGGGTAAAGGACAAAGGGACGGTGCTTCTCAATTATATGCTGGGAAAAAGCTTTTTTCCGGTAAACTTAAGTTTTCCAGATTATAAAGGGCAAAATAATCATGTGAAGATCTTTGCCTCTGAATTTGAAAAGAAGATACTCAGCCAGCTGAATGCCTCTTCTAAAATACTTTCGATAAAACCTGATACATTAGATTATATCTATTCGACAGGAAAATCTAAGTTAGTACCTGTTCATTTTCAAGGGAAAGTGACTGCCGGACTTCAATATTATGTTTCCGATACAATTTGTAGTCCGGATTCTGTATTAGTATATGCTCCGGCTGGAATTTTAGATACTATAAAAGCTGCTTATACCCAAGAAGTAAACCTTGAAAATATTTCGGATACGATTCGTCAGCGGGTGGCTTTGAATAATAAAAAAGGAGTGAAGTATGTTCCCGCTTCGGTTGAACTGACTTTTCCTGTAGATATTTACACAGAGAAGACGGTCGAAGTTCCATTGCGTGGGGTTAACTTTCCGGCAGATAAGGTACTTCGTGCATTTCCTTCAAAGGTTCAAATAACTTTTCAAGTAGGCTTGAAACGTTTTCGAAGCATTAAAGCCAGCGATTTTGTGATAAGTGTTTCTTATGAAGAGCTACTAAAACTAGGATCTGATAAGTATACGGTAAAGTTAAAATCAGCTCCTCGTGGGATTAACCAGATTCGTATAGTACCCGAGCAAGTTGATTTTCTGATAGAACAAGTTTCTTCCGATGGTTATTAAAATAGGTATTACCGGTGGAATCGGTAGTGGAAAAAGTGTAGTTTCCAGATTACTGGAAATGATGGGAATTCCCGTTTATGTTTCGGATATTGAGGCGAAGCGCATCACTCATACCAATGAGGTGCTACGTAGAGAACTTTGTACTCTGGTCGGTCCGGATGTTTTTCAGAATGGAGAGTTAAATCGTCCTTTATTAGCATCGTATTTATTCGGTGATTCGCAGCATGCGAAAGAGGTAAATGCTATCATTCATCCGAAGGTGAAAGAAGATTTCAGGCAATGGACACTTCGGAAAGGTGATATCGGTATCGTTGGTATGGAATCGGCAATTCTTTTGGAAGCCGGTTTTAAAGAGGAGGTCGATTTTGTGGTAATGGTATATGCACCGTTGGAAGTAAGAGTGGTACGGGCAATGAAACGTGATCATTCTTCAAAGGAATTGATAATGAAACGTATCGAGGCACAAATGAGTGATGAGATAAAGCGAAATCGTGCTGATTTTGTAATCGTGAATGATGATGAAACCCCTTTAATTCCACAGGTTTTGACGTTTATTTCTTTGCTATCTAAAAATAATCATTACCTTTGCTCCGCAAAAAAATAATTAATAAACAAAAGAATATATACTATGTTGAAGACTATCCTGTCTATCTCCGGTAAACCGGGATTGTACAAACTAATTTCGCAAGGAAAAAATATGTTGATTGTTGAATCAATCAGTGCAGATAAAAAACGTTTCCCCGCTTATGGTAATGAGAAAATTATCTCTTTGGCAGATATAGCAATGTATACGGATGAGGCGGAAGTGCCTCTGTATAACGTGTTGGAAGCAATGAAGGGAAAAGAAAATACTGGAGTAGCTTCTATTGATCCTAAAAAAGCCACTCCGGAACAGCTCCGTGAGTATTTAGGAGAAGTATTACCAAATTTTGATCGTGAACGGGTATATGTTGCAGACATTAAGAAATTGATTTCTTGGTACAACATTTTAGTTTCTAACGGAATTACAGAATTTAAATCAGAAACAGATACTGCAGAAGAGGCTGTAACTGATGAAAAATAAGTCATGAAACACTAATGACTTTAATACGAAAATGTATTAAGGAAAGCGTGACAATAGTTCAAATTGTCACGCTTTCTTTTATTTATAAAAGTATATGTAAGCGACAAATCCCCTTTAGTGTTCTTTAAGCAATCTTATGTTTGCATGAATATTTTATTGTTTATATAGTAGATAAACATAGTTTTTCTCTATCTTTGTAACTGCTAATATACGTAAAAATATGGATGTAATAACAAATAAAGAGGTAAACGTTTACCTTGATAATGAAAAAGGAACATTGTGCTTAACTGGAATGTTGGTAGGTACTATGGTGTTTTTATATGATTCGCAAGGGGAACTGAAAGAGAAACAGAGGTTTACCTTACCTTCTCTCACTTTGGATATTCCTAAGAAAGGTACCTATGTTTTAGTAATGAGTCATCCTAATTGTCAGCCAGAAGTAAGAAGAATTATATATTCCGGAGTATAAAAAAGCCGATATGTTCATTTAAGAACATATCGGCTGTCTTTATAACAACTAATTATAATTTAGTTTCTGAATACCAACCCATCTCCGTTTGAATCTACAATAATTGCCTTGCTTCTGTCAACTTCCTGTGACAGTAACTTTTTCGACAAATCGTTCAGCAAATAACGCTGGATAGCTCTTTTTACCGGTCGAGCTCCGAATTCAGGATCATATCCTACCTGGGATAAGAAATTCAAAGCAGCATCTGTCATTTCCAGTTCTACTCCGTTTTCTGCAAGCATCTTTTGTACACCTTTAATTTGTAAGAGCACAATTTGTCTGATTTCAGTTTCCGTTAACGGTAAGAACATAATTGTTTCATCAATACGATTCAGGAATTCCGGACGAATGGTTTTCTTTAGCATATTCATCACTTCCTTCTTCGTCTCTTCGATCACTTCTTCTTTATTCGAACCGCTCAGTTTCTCCATCTGACTTTGTATATAAGAACTTCCCATATTTGAAGTCATGATGATGATCGTATTTTTAAAGTTGACTACTCTTCCTTTATTATCTGTCAGTCGTCCATCATCCAGTACTTGTAACAGAATGTTGAACACATCCGGATGCGCTTTTTCGATTTCGTCAAACAAAACAACAGAGTAAGGTTTTCGGCGAATGGCTTCTGTCAGCTGACCGCCTTCATCGTATCCAACGTATCCCGGAGGTGCTCCGACCAGACGAGAAACGCTGTGTTTCTCCTGATACTCACTCATATCTATACGAGTCATCATCGATTCATCGTCAAAGAGGAATTCTGCCAAAGCTTTTGCCAATTCTGTTTTACCGACACCGGTTGTTCCAAGGAAGATAAATGAACCGATCGGGCGTTTGGGATCTTGCAATCCGGCACGGCTACGGCGTACTGCGTCTGCAACTGCTTCAATCGCTTCGTTCTGACCTATAACTCGTTGATGAAGTTCATCTTCCAGGTGCAGCAATTTATCTTTCTCACTTTGCAACATTTTGCTGACAGGAATACCAGTCCAGCGAGAAACAACATCAGCGATGTCTTCAGCGTCCACTTCTTCTTTGATCATGGCTTTATCACCTTGCATGCCACGAAGCTTTTCTTGTGTATCTTCTATTTCTTTATCCAAGGCCTGAAGCTTTCCGTAACGTATTTCGGCTACTTTTCCATAGTCTCCTTCACGTTCCGCCTTTTCTGCTTCGAACTTCAGATTTTCGATTTCCACTTTGTTCTGCTGGATTTTATCCATCAGCGTTTTTTCACTCTGCCATTTGGCTTTGAAAGATTTTTCAAGTTCCTTTAATTCTGCCAGTTCTTTACCGATAATTTCCAGCTTTGGCTTGTCATTTTCACGTTTGATGGCTTCACGTTCAATCTCTAACTGTTTGATTTTACGTGAAATTTCATCCAGCTCTTCTGGGACAGAATCTACTTCCATGCGTAGCTTAGCTGCAGCTTCATCCATCAGGTCGATTGCCTTATCCGGTAAGAAACGGTCGGTGATATAGCGGCTGCTAAGTTCTACGGCTGCTATGATGGCGTCGTCTTTGATACGTACATGATGATGGTTCTCATAGCGCTCTTTCAATCCACGAAGGATAGAGATAGTACTCAGAGTGTCAGGCTCATCTACTTGTACAATCTGGAAACGACGTTCCAGTGCTTTATCCTTTTCGAAATACTTCTGATATTCATCAAGGGTTGTCGCACCGATTGAACGTAGTTCTCCACGTGCTAATGCCGGTTTCAGGATATTTGCGGCATCCATTGCACCTTCGCCCTTGCCGGCGCCTACCAGTGTGTGAATCTCATCAATAAACAAGATTATATCACCTTCTGATTTCTTCACCTCGTTGACAACTGATTTCAGACGTTCTTCGAACTCTCCTTTATACTTTGCTCCTGCTACCAGTGCTCCCATATCAAGAGAATAGACCTGTTTGTTTTTCAGGTTTTCGGGCACGTCTCCCCGGAGGATACGATGTGCCAGTCCCTCTACGATAGCTGTCTTACCTGTACCCGGTTCACCAATCAGAATCGGATTGTTTTTGGTTCTACGGCTCAATATCTGGAGTACCCGGCGGATTTCTTCATCACGTCCGATTACCGGGTCCAGTTTACCGCTGCGGGCCGCTTCGTTCAGATTGATGGCATATTTCTCTAAAGCCTGATAGTTATCTTCACTGGATTGTGAAGTTACTTTTTCTCCTTTTCTTAGTTCGTTGATGGCATCGCGCAGTTCTTTTTCCGTCATTCCGGCATCTTTCAGGATGGTGGATACGGTGCTTTTTACGGTCAGCAATGCCAGCAGGATGTGTTCCAGTGAAACGAATTCATCACCCATTTCCTTAGAATACTGCGTTGCTTTCTGTAATACTTCATTAGATTCTCTGCTCAAGTAAGGTTCGCCACCAGAAACCTTTGGCAGTGAGTCGATTTGCTTATCAACCACGAGAGCTACTTGCTGACCGTTCATACCTAATTTTTGGAAGATGAAGTTGGTTACATTTTCGCCTACCTTCATAACTCCATGCAGGATATGAGCGGGTTCGATAGCCTGTTGGCCCCGGCTTTGTACCAGATTAACAGCCTCCTGTACCGCCTCTTGAGATTTGATGGTAAAATTGTTAAAGTTCATATCGTTGTTCTCCTTTCTTTTTTCACGTTTTTAATAACACTTGAGAGGGCGCAAAAGATTTGCCAAGTATAAAAATATGACAAAATAGCATGATTATTAAGGAGTTAAAGGACAAAATGACCATTTTTACCTAAACATAACTGACGAATTTGCCGTGAAATGAAGCGGATAAATAAAAGTATTGTAGTATCTTTATCCGCTGTAATCATATTATAAATAAGGTATGAATGATAAACCTCAAATAAAACTGTCTGAAACAGTAGTGTTGATTGATGCTGCTTTCTTGAATTTTGTAATTACAGATATGAAAGGTTATTTTGAAAAGACCTTGCAGCGTTCTTTACAAGAGATAGACCTTTCTATGCTGACTACTTATCTGACTTTGGATGCGGGCATTACAGAAGGAAAAAATGAAGTGCAATTCCTTTTTGTTTACGACAAAGACTCAAGTCATCTTGTGCATTGCCATCCTTCTGATCTGGAAAAAGAGCTGAATGGAGTCGCTTTTCAAAGTCCTTATGGAGAATATTCATTTGCAAGTGTTCCTTCTGAAGGGATGGTATCGAGGGAAGAACTGTTTTTGGATTTATTGGCTATCGTTTCCGATTCGGCAGATGTGAAAAGGATGATTGTCGTGTCTTTTAATGAGGAATATGGGAAGAAAGTGACTGATGCTTTGCATGAGGTGAAAGGTAAAGAGATCATTCAGTTCCGTATGAATGAGCCTGAAGCATCGGTTGAATATAAGTGGGATATGTTGGCTTTTCCTGTTATGCAGGCATTGGGGATCAGAGCTGATGAATTATGATCTTTGTCTTTAGTTCTCAATTTTTAATTCTTAATCTTTAATTAAAAGGTGTCCGATTTTCGTTTAAAAGTATTTCAGAGCGTAGCGAAGAATCTGAGTTTTACAAAGGCTTCGCAGGAGTTGTTTGTCAGCCAGCCTGCTATTACGAAGCATATTCAGGAACTGGAGACTTACTATCAGGTTCGTTTGTTCGAACGTCAGGGTAGCAAGATTTCGTTGACTGTTGCCGGTGAACTGCTGCTCAAGCACAGTGAAAAGATATTGGAGGACTACAAACGCCTGGAATATGAGATGCATTTGCTGCACAACGAATATATTGGTGAGTTGAAGTTGGGGGCCAGTACGACTATTGCGCAATATGTATTGCCTCCACTATTAGCCAACTTTATTGCAAAGTTTCCTAAGGTCAGCCTTTCTTTGTTGAATGGAAATTCCCGTGGGATAGAAGCGGCTTTGCAAGAACACAGAATTGATTTGGGATTGGTAGAAGGTATCTTTCGTTTACCTAGTTTAAAATATCTCCCTTTTCTGCAAGATGAACTCGTTGCAGTGGTAAATGCGCATAGCAAATTCGCCGTTCAAGATGAAATTACTCCTGAGGAGCTACCGGATATTCCTCTGGTATTGCGTGAGAGAGGATCGGGTACGCTGGATGTATTCGAACGTGCTTTGTCACAGCATAATATGAAGCTGTCTTCATTACATGTTCTTATGTATCTCGGAAGTACGGAAAGCATTAAACTATTTTTGGAACATACCGATTGTATGGGGATCGTTTCCATTCGGTCGGTTCATAAGGAACTTGTTGCGGGCAATTTGCGGGTAGTTGAGATAAAAGGAATGCCGATGCAGCGTGAATTTAATTTTGTACAGCTGCAAGGGCAGGAGGGGGGATTATCCCAAGTGTTTATGAGATTTGCGGGGCTCCATAGCAAGAATCTGTAATCACGCCGGATGCTATGTGATGTCAAAAAGCACTTTTTACAGAAAAAGAAAAAGTGTTTTTATCTCTCATGCTCTCATTCTTTTTATTAAATAACCTATAATCAGATGTTTGCTGAATGAGAGATACCTTTAAGATGTTTATTTCTCATTGTTTTGTAAGCGTCTCGGCGTAAGCGTCTCGGCGATGCCGTGTTTTTCTTCAAAAAATCAGATAATCCTTTTCT
>OCAN01001680.1_pt1 | contig 9766 bp, 5 predicted proteins | sample 1538321 | NCBI WGS metagenome assembly OCAN01 (sample SAMEA2580294, study PRJEB22360) | human gut metagenome | biome: human gut; feature: human-associated habitat; material: faeces | place: Denmark | collected 2008/2010 | reverse complement strand
GTCTCGGGAGCTGCCTCCTGTGGGAAGCGTCTATACGGATAAAGGCCCCCATTCGACTAACCGCCGCTATCCGGGATTCTCGTTTTACAAGTCGGCCGGTGTTGAAGTCCGGAACGTCACGCTTCACGATTCGGGCGGCATGGCGCTGATCGCCGAGAACTGTCGCGACGTCGTCTGCTCGCAATACCGGGTTGAAGTCCCGCCTCAAAGCGGCCGGATGGTCTCTGCATCGGCCGATGCCACTCATTTCGTCGGATGTTCGGGAAAAATAGTGCTCCGGGCCTGCCGGTTCGAAAGCATGCTCGACGATGCCACGAACATTCACGGTGTTTACATGACGGTTGTGGATCGGTTTTCCGGGAACCGGTTTGGGGCCAGTTTTGGGCACTTTCAGCAGGAGGGTTTCGATTTTGCCGAACAAGGTGATTCGCTCGTCTTCATCGATCGTGCCGATCTGGGGGTACTCGGCTGCGGACGAGTCGAGGAGGTGAACCACGTGAATGAAAACTATTACATCATTCGAACCGGATTCGACCTGAGTGCAATTCCGGACTCGGTGCACATTGCCGTCGGGAACCGCGCGGCCGATGCCGATGTCGAAATATCGGAATGCACGGTTCGTTATAATCGCGCCCGGAGTTTTCTGCTTTCGACTCCGGGCGACGTATGCGTCGAAAACAGTGATCTTTCTTCAATGATGGCCGGAATACGCATTTGCGGTGACGCCAACTACTGGTTCGAATCGGGACGTACGCGCAACGTCGTGATCCGTAACAACCGATTCGGCACGATGGCTACCGGCGGCCGGTCTCCCCAGGCCGTTCTGCAGATCGACCCCGTTATTTCGCATGATGCCCGGAGCGGGGGGACTCCGTATCACGGATGTATCCGTTTCGAAGGAAACCTCGTGGAGTCGTTCGACAACCAGTTGATTTATGCTCTCTCGGTCGATTCGCTCGTCATCAGCAGGAACCGGTTCGTCGATTCCCGCCGGTTTGAGCCCCGGTTCGCCGGTCTCTCGGTCATCGATGCCCAGCACTGCCGCAGCGTCACAGTCCGGAACAATGACTTCTCCGGGTGGAAGGAAAATTCGACAATCAGTCTGGTCGACTGTTCCGAGCATTGTTTGGAGGGTGAAGAGATGCCTCGAATGGTTGAGAATCCTAATCCGTACTTCTATGAAAATTAGTCGATACATCCTCCCGATTCTCGCGACCGCATGGATCGGAAGCGTTTCATCCCGGCCGTTCGGAGATACGCTTCGGATGCGAGATTTCGGTGCGTTGCCCGATTCGGGAGAGGATGCTTCCGAAGCCTTGCGAAAAGCCGTCGCTACCATCGGAAAGCGGGAAATCCCCACCGTATTGTGTTTCGAGTCGGGGCGGTACGATTTCCATGCCCCTGAGGGGCAGGACGACCGGGTGAACATCGTGGCAAGATTCCGCGGCATTCGGGATTTAATAATCGACGGCGGTGGCGCTGAATTCATCGCACACGGGCGTTTGATGCTTTTCTTGGCTGAGGAGTGCGAAAGACTGACGATTCGCAATTTCTCGCTCGACTGGGAACGCCCCTATATCACACAGGCTTCGATCGTTGCTCTTGGGGACGGCCATGTTGACCTGGCTATCGATCGGAAACGTTATCCCTACCACATCGAAAAGGGGCGGATCCGCTTTACGGATGAGACTTGGGAGCGTGAAATCGATCCCGAAAGTTATTCTACGGCTTACGATCCGCAAAGCGGTGCGGTGCTTTACGGTACCCGGGACTGTCCTCTCTCGGACCGCAATGCAGTCTTCCGCGGCGAAGCCCGTGAAATCGCTCCGGACACGGTCCGCTTCTTCGGGACGGTCGACCGTCCCCTGCCGATCGGTACGGAACTCGCTCTTTACCATGGGCGGTATTTGTCCAACGCTATGACGGTGGTGAACTGCAGGAATGTCTGCTTCGAAAAAATCGACCTGCGCCATTCTCCCGGAATGGGCGTTTACGGACTCCGCAGCGAGAACATCCTGCTCAAGGCGGTTTGTACGGTCGTCAATCGTTCCGAAAAGCGTCGGTTCAGCTGTGCTGCCGATGCGTTCCACTTTACCAACTGCCGCGGATTGATCGAACTTGACGGCTGCAACTGCAACGGACAGGGTGACGATGCCTTGAACATACACGGCATCTATGCCCGGATAGTCGCTGTTTCGAAAGACCGGAAACAGATTGAGTTGTTCGGAGTCCGGTTCCCGGCAGAACGGGTGTTCAAAGCCGATGATGAGATCTGGCCGATTGTACGAACGACCGGATCTCGGGGGGCCCGGAACCGCATTGAACGCATTGTCAGGAAAAGCAGCAAGCGGCTTGTTGTCGCCTTGCGTGAGCCGCTCGATAAAACATTCAGGGAAGACGATTTTATCGAAAACGCCTCGTGGTATGCCAACGTATCGATTCACGATTGCTACTTCGGGCGAGCCAACCGCGCCCGCGGCATCTTGCTCACCACTCCCGGAAAGGTTGTCGTACATAACAACCGCTTCATGACGGCCGGAACGGCAATTCTCATCGAAGGAGATACCGACTACTGGTTCGAATCGGGCGCCGTGTGCGACATGGATATCCATGACAACCTTTTCGAGAACTGCGGCACTTCGGCTTCGAACAACGGCGGATCCGGCTGGGGCGAAGCCCTCATCAGCATCACTCCCTCTTTCCGTCCGGCAGACGAAAGCAGCCCGGTCTATCATCGCAATATCCGGATCCGCAACAACCGCATTCTCACTTATGACCGTCCGCTGCTCCACGCCCGATCGGTTGAGGGACTGCAGTTCGTGGCAAACTGTGTCGAACAAACATACGATTTCCCCGCCACAGCCGCACAACGCCAATCATTCTGCCTTGAGGGGTGTCGAAATGTGCGCATCGCCGAGAACCGGTTTATCGGCTACGGCAAACCCGATTTCGAACTGATCCATATGAACCCAAATAATATCTGTCATGAAAAAGCGAAATAAGAAAATCATTGCTGCACTGAGCGCAATCTTCGGGCTGCTTGTCATCGGGGCATTGTGCTGGAGTTTCGTACTCTGTTACAGGACACTCCATCCGCCCCGCCTGACCGATCTCAGCTGGCTCACCCGGCAATATCCTCATACCACAGAATGGCTCGACAGCATCCGCAGCAACGGATTGCTGCATGATATCGTACGGTTGAATGCCGACGGAGAGCGACTCCATGCCCGGTGGCTATGGGCTCCGGAGCCTACCGAAAAGACCGCCGTGCTCTTTCATGGCTATCAGGGTTCGGCGGAAACCATGCTCATGATCGGCTATCTCTTCAACCATGATTTCGGATTCAATGTTCTGATTCCCGATCTGCGCGGTCATGGGCAAAGCGAACCTTCGGCCATCAGCATGGGGTGGACTGAACGAACGGAAGTGGTGGACTGGATCCGAACGGCAGATTCGCTTTTCGGCGGCAATACGCAGATCGTCCTGTACGGCGTTTCGATGGGTGCCGCCACTACGATGATCGCCGCTGCCGAAGAGTCGCTGCCCGCATGTGTCCGCTGTGCCGTGGAGGATTGTGGCTACACTTCAACCCGGGATATCTTTGCCGATTCTTGGGAGAAGCAGTGCCGACTGCCGCTCTTTCCGCTCTTCCATCTATCGGACCTTTGGTGCCGGATCCTCTACGGATGGAGTTTCGCAAAGGCTTCTCCGCTCGATGCCGTGCACCGATGCAGGTTGCCTATGTTGTTCATTCACGGCGACAAGGACTCGGTCGTCCCTGTGGAAATGGTTCACCGGCTGTACGAAGCGAAAATCGGAGACAAGGAACTCTGGATACTTTCCGGCGTCGATCATGGTGCCGCCTATCTCCACGATCCGCAGATATATGCGCAGCGCGTCCGCACATTCGTGGAGCACTGGTTCGAATGCCCCGCCATCCTTGAACAATGAAATGACAATGAAAAAACTGCTGTTCCTTCTTTTTTGCACCGGGCTCGGACTTCCTGTTGCAGGACAACGCTGGCAGATTGATCCGGACGGAGGCATCGTCTGGAGACCCGGAAACGATACGCCCCACAGGGATCATCTCGAAATGACCGGCGAGCAGATCTCGACGGTTCTCCGCTGGGTTGTGGATGACCGAGGAGCCTTTCGCGTCGAACGTTCGCTGATCTTCCCGCTGTTACGTGTCCGTCCCAATGATACGCATGCCAGTCTGATGTGCCGCGTGGCCACGGATATTCCCTCGCTGTTGGCCGTGAATACCTCCGCCTCGGGTTTCAATGCTTCGGCCCTGCAGTTCGAACGGGTCGAAAAGATCGTCATAGACGGTACGGTCCGGGTCTTTAGTCAATGGAGTTTTAATGCCGTGGGGGCCGGATACGAGGAGGTGGAGCATCCGGCTCCGGTCTTGGCCATGGAGCGCACGATCTTTCCTTCGCCGACACAACCCGCCCTCTGTGAACGGTATCTTATCCGCAATATCGGTTCGCAAACGCTGGAGATTTCCATCCCAGAGTTTTCGCAAATCGTGACGACCCCTTCGGAACGAGGCATTACGGGCGGCTACGTCATTCGGACCGAATTGCTCGATGCCGGAATCCGCATACTGCAGCCCGGAGATTCGACCGTGGTGGATGCCCTCTTCCGGGCTTGTCGAGTCGGAGAGACACTTCCGCCCGCAGATGTCGGAGCCGAACTCCGCTCTCGTAGGGAGTTCGTGTCTGCAATCTCGGACAAACTGGTCCTGGAGACCCCGGATCCGGTAGTCGACACGGAATTCCGCTTTGCCAAGATCCGGGCTGCCGAAAGCATTATCAAGACCCGCGGCGGCTACATGCATGCTCCGGGCGGCGAATGTTACTACGCGGCTATTTGGGCCAACGATCAGGCCGAATACGTCAACCCTTTTTTCCCAATGCTCGGATACGACATCGGGAATCGATCGGCACTCAACGCATTCCGCCACTTCGCCCGTTTCATGAATGCTGAATACCGGCCTATTCCTAGTTCGATCATCGCCGAGGGCGACGACATCTGGAACGGGGCCGGCGATCGAGGCGATGCCGCGATGATCGCATACGGCGCTGCGCGCTACGCCTTGGCCCGCGGGGAACGGAACGAAGCCGAAGAGCTGTGGCCTTTGGTGGAATGGTGTCTCGAATACTGCCGGCGCAAACTCACTCCCGAAGGGGTCGTCGCTTCCGATACCGATGAATTGGAGGGCCGATTCCCTGCCGGCAAGGCCAATCTCTGTACATCGACACTCTATTATGATGCCTTGCGGTCGGCCGTCTATCTCGGACAGGAGCTCGGATGTCCGCGTAAAACGCTGCGAGTTTACAAACGGCAGACTTCGGAGCTCGCTGAGGCGATTGAATGCCATTTCGGCGCCACGGTTGCCGGATACGAAACTTACCGCTATTTCGATGGCTGTACGAAACTCCGCTCGTGGATATGCATGCCGTTGATCGCCGGGTTGCAAAACCGCAGCGAAGGGACTGTTCGGGCGCTGCTCGGAAAAGAGCTGATGACCGAAAACGGCCTCCTCACCGAACAGGGCAGTTCGACCTTCTGGGACCGTTCGACCCTTTATGCTCTGCGGGGAATCTACATCGCCGGGCAGGCCGACCGTGCAACGGAATTCCTCAGTCATTATGCCCGGCGCAGACTCCTGGGCGATCATGTTCCCTATCCGATCGAAGCATGGCCCGAGGGCTCTCAACGCCACTTGGCCGCCGAAAGCGGGCTTTTCTGCCGCGTTATCACCGAGGGATTGTTCGGGATTCGCCCCACCGGGTTCAGGAGCTTCGATCTTACCCCTTCAATGCCTTCCGGATGGAATCGCATGGCGTTGCGGCACATTCGGGCCTTTGAAAACAACTTCGACCTTGTCATCGAGAAACAGCCGGACGGGTTTCTGCGAGTCACGCTTGCGATTTCGGGATGCAATCCCCGAGCTTTCCGGCTTCGACAGGGAGCGTCCCTGCGTATCAAACTTCCATAATTTACAATATCCTGATGAAAAAACTGCTTCACACCCTGTTGCTGTTTGCTGTCGGGCTCTTTGCAGCCTGTCAGGCCCCGACATCCGGTGGCGATGTCTACTTGAATGATTTCCTTGACGACCTGACTGCACAAACCGACGCAGGACCGGCCATTCGGGCCGCCTTGTCCCATTGTGCCCGGATCCGGGCCGCACGGCTTATTCTTCCGGGTGGAGAACTCCGGATACGACCCGATCTGGCGGTCGAAAAGTACCAGTTCATCAGCAACAACGACGAAGGTTTGAAACGGATTGCCTTTGATTTGGTCGGCCTGCAAGATTTCACCATTGAAGGTGCTGACACGAAACTCCTTTTCACAGGTTTCGTTTCACCGTTCAACCTCGAACGTTGCCGCAACATCACGATCCGCAATCTTTCGATCGACTTTACCCGCACGTTTCACTCCGAAGGTACCGTACGGGCGGCCGGAAACGGATGGCTCGATTTGGAGTTCCCGGACAAATACCGATGCGATCTGACGGACGGATGCTTGCGTTTCCTCGATGACGAAGGTCGTGTCTACCCCTATTCCAGTTTGTTGGAGTTCGATACCCAACGATGCGAACCGGCTTTCCACGTCGACGACTACTGGCTCCCGGCCCATACCATTCCTGCTGAACGGCGTCCTAACGGATGGATTCGGATTTTCCGCAGTGATTTGAAGGCCGCGATCGGGAATACGATGGTCTTCGGGGCCGCCCGACGGCTCAATCCCGGGATCACCGTTTCCGATTCGCAGGGTATTGCAATCCTCGACGTGAAGCTCCATCACTGCGGAGGGATGGGGGTCATCGCACAACGCAGCCGCGACATCGGAATTGAACGGATGGAAGTTGTTCCGGCTCCCGGCAAAAAACGCATGATCAGCATCACGGCCGACGCCACGCATTTCTCCAATTGCGGGGGACAGATCCGTCTAATCGACTGTACGTTCGAAAATCAGAAGGATGATGCCTCCAATATTCATGGACTATATATGCCCGTCGATACGATTTTCGATCGGGAGCGGATTTGGGTTCGCTGGGGACACAGCGGGCAATACGGCACAGATTTCCTCGTCCCGGGGATGGCGGTGGAAATTGTCGACAACCACACGCTTGAAGCCTATGCCCGGCGGATTGTTGCTAAGGTCGAACGGTTCAACAAGGAGTATTCTGCGGTAACCTTCACTGAACCCTTACCCGAGAACATTCGTCCCGGCCATCTGATTGCAGCCGACGAACCCGGTCCCGATGTTCACATCAGCGGTTGCCGGATGTCGGGAAACCGCGCCCGCGGTTTGCTGATTGGTTCCCGCGGACGGGTTATCATCGAAAACAACTATTTCCATATCGCCGGAGCCTCGATCCTCTTTGAGGGCGACGGTAACTTCTGGTTCGAACAATCCGGTGTCCGTGACGTAACAATTCGCAACAACATCTTCGCAAACGGCAATTATGGAAGCCGGGGATGGGGAAGTGCCTGCATTGCTGTCGGCAGCGGAATTTCCCAGCGGCAGACAAGTCGTTATCACCGCAATATTCAGGTCGATGGAAATCTGTTCCGAGTATTCGATCCCCGCATTGTTAATCTGTATTGCGTAGACGGATTCCAATTCTCTGCGAGCAATCGCATCGTGCGAACGTCAGACTATCCTGCGACATTCGATCCGAAGCTCCATTTCGTATTCGACCAATGCGATCACATCGAGATTCCACGACAGATTGAAATGGCTGAACAGCGTTGAAAGAGTCCTTCTAAAAAATCGATATCAGATGGGAGTTGCAACAATAAAAGTTTGCAACTCCTATTTTCCCATACTTTGGAATAAAAGTCCGCAAGACACAGCTAAAGAAGTTGGATACATTATTCTCATGTAGGATTTCATTCCGTCGTGAATAATATAACATAGGCCGTAGCAAAAACAGAGGAGGATACTCATCATATTTCCATGGAGCACTATAAAATCTGAGCGTAGCAGGTTGAAGATAAACTGGTGGTTACATCTTCATTCAACTTTTTTAGGGGGGCTGGCATTTATGTCGAATGCGCACTCTCTAAATTGCCTCATTATCTGGATTTTATTCCATATTGTCACATATCCCAATAACTCCGGCTTAGCACCTGACTGAAATGAAACAATAGAAAAATATTGGGTCATCAACCGGAGTGAATATTATAGACAGCAAGTTTTTCAGGCTGTAGAAAATGATAAGGCGCAATTTGCCTCCGATAATGATACAGCCATTATTCAATATATTGAGTAAATCGGCTAATTGATGTCCAAGTTAATTTCCTGCTTGTGTTACCAATAATACGACGCAGATCTTCCAATTTTATAGCCTCGAAAATATCTTCCGATGTAAAAGTATTTCCATTCCAGACTTTTTATTTCAAACGTTATATCAACTATATTTAGCCGCTGCTCCGATCTGAAAAAATACACTTCATACGTTGGCAAAAGTAAGACGACGTCTGATGAATATCCGAGATGAATCAGTAAAGTGATTCCAGGAATGAAATCGCTACTATGGACTGTCATTGCATTGAGGGAATTCGAGATGAAAATGGTCTGGTTGAAAGTAAACCATCCTGTAGTCATGGACTGCGGAAGAAAATCGCAATTCCGAAATCTCCGATTTATTGGGCAAAGCAATTTACACCTACAGATCTTATGGGAGATAGCAGTTCCGATGCAGGAACTCGGTGCCGGACGATGTCTTGACGGTTCGCAGACTTCTTTGGATCTGTTTGTAGAAGGGTTCACATGGATGATCAACATCTAGATAAATGATTCCGATAAGTATAAGCATGTCGTACTGAACCGCAAACACGCTATTGTTTTTAGCAAATTTGCTCGATCGGAAAATTTTTCGTAGCTTGCAGTAGGTTATTTGAAATGCGGCATTTAGACGCAATAAGCTGAAAATAAATCGTTACCTTCGCGTTACCTATTTTCCTATATAAAAGTTGTAACGACCCGATAAATCGAATCGTTACAGTTTTTTAATCCCGTTCCAAGCGGGCCCCGGCCATTATATGCGAGAAATGCCAGATCCTGCAACCCGGCCCTATGACCGCCCCGTCGTCTACGAACGAAGAGGGGTGGATGAACGTTTCACTCATGGTATCAGCTTTCGTTATCGGCAAAATAGCGGCATACGGCATCCGCCACACGCTCCACCTCGGCGTCGGTCAGTTCGCTGTCCATCGGAAGCGACAGCACCGCCGCCGGCAGCGCTGCGGCATGGCGCATCGCGGGGTCGCATACGCAGGCGTCGCGGTATGCGGGCTGTTCGTACAGGGTTCCGGGATAATAGACCATGGAGGGTATGCCCTCCTTGGCGAGTGCGGCCCGGAGTCCGTCGCGGCAGGCCGGAGGCACCTTGACGGTGTACTGGTGGTAGACGTGGGTGGCGTAAGGCGTCTCGGCCGGGGTCACGACCGGCGTCAGACCGCCCAAACGCTCCGTATAGCGCGCTGCCACGCTCCGGCGGGCGACCCCGCGCCCAGTGCGGCGGCCTGCACGGTGTGGAGCCGCGAATTCATTCCGACCAGCCGGCTGTCATATTTGGTGAACCAACCGTGACTGCCCAGCGCCCGGATGCGGGCCGCCAGCCCGTCGTCGTCGGTGAACACCGCGCCGCCGTCGCCGTAACAGCCCAGCACTTTGGAGGGAAAGAACGACGTGCACCCGATCTCCCCGATCGTACCCGCATAGCGGCTCGCGCCGTCGGACA
>OCAN01001679.1_pt1 | contig 9771 bp, 7 predicted proteins | sample 1538321 | NCBI WGS metagenome assembly OCAN01 (sample SAMEA2580294, study PRJEB22360) | human gut metagenome | biome: human gut; feature: human-associated habitat; material: faeces | place: Denmark | collected 2008/2010 | reverse complement strand
CGCTTCAGCGACAACCCAAGCAAGAACGCGGGGAAGCTGGTCAATATGCAGGATGATGACGATAAGGGAGATGATGACGTATATCACCGCCATGGCGGGCACGACCTTACCGGCCACGGCACCGATGCGCTTCACGCCGCCGATGAGGACGGCTCCGGCCAGCAGGAAGACGGCGACGGCGGTAAACCACGTCGGAATGGAGAGGTTGGCCTGCATGGCTTCACCGATGGAGTTGCCCTGTACCATAGCGCCCGTACCGATACAGGCGACGATGCCGAACAGCGCGAAGCACGAGCCGAGCCACATCCACTTGGGTCCGAGCCCGTTTTTGATGAAGTACATGGCGCCGCCCACCCAGTTTCCGGCGGGGGTCTTTTCACGGAAATGCACGGAAAGGAGCACTTCGCTGAACTTGGTGGCCATACCCACAAGGGCGGTCACCCACATCCAGAACAGCGCGCCGGGGCCGCCGATGTAAATGGCTGTCGACACGCCCACGATGTTGCCGGTCCCGATGTCGGCGGCCAGCGCGGTCATCAGCGCGTTGAATGGAGAGATTTCGCCCTGCTCGGACTGATTGGAGCGCCCGGCCCACAGGTTTTTGAGCCCTCTAAAAAAATTGCGGAATGTGAAAAATTTCAGGCCGACAGTCAGATACAGGCCAGTACCGACCAGCAATACAAGCATCCCCGGTCCCCAAACCACGTCGTTGACTGACTTCAGCCATGCCATGAAAGCTTCCATTTCTCCCCCTGATAAGGATAAAGCGTTAGAAAGCACGCTTCCGCACGTCATTCGCATTGCTGCTCATCAGCGCAGGACACTATGATGGTTTGCGCTGAAAACGGCGAAAGCAATCGCGAAACAGGAGAAATGGAAAAGGCTTCAATAAGCATAAGAAAACACTACTGCCCATCTTTAAACAGCATTCGATATATGTTTCATTAAAGGAAAAAGCTTCCCCAAAAGCATCTTCCCATAAAACATACTATGCTTGTCGTCTATTGAAGGTCCCAATACCGTCAATATATGACTCTCTTCCACTCCCCCGCGGGCTTTTTATCCATGCAAAGCCCTCTTTGCTTATTGTTAGTCAAAAAAAGATAGCAGTGCAAGCCTTTTTGCATATAAAAATACTCTTCTCCATCAGCGAGATATAGATTGTTTACTCAATGAATATAGATTGGGTAAACAATGAATCATCATTCCTTATCGAAATCACTAAACAAGGCTTCCGCACGTTTATTGGCAAAACTTTCGACATCCGCATACCATTGCTGAAAACGCTGAACCAGCTCCCGCCCAGCCGGAGTCAGCGAGTACCCGTCGCGCTTGGTCCCCGAAGCGTCGACAAGCGTCTCGCCCGCGATACGTTCGGCCTTCTTTATCTTGCCCCACGCCCCGCGGTAGGACATGCCGAGCTGTTTTGCGGCCTTGCTCAGCGATCCGAGTTCGTCGACAAGCTGGAGAAGCTCCACACGCCCCCTGCCAAAGCCTTCCCCATCTTCGCCCTCCAGCCATAGCTGCACGTGGATGCCCTTGCGCCTTACGACCTCATCCAAAAATTCCATGTCGTTCTCCGTCTGCGTTTCAGTGTCTTCCTGTCCCCCGCCCGCCATGCGCACGGCCAGCCGGGCCAGCAGTTCCAGCGCCCGCCCGAGGCACGTTTCATCAAAATCAAAGCGGTCGCTGTGGTGCCCCGCGGCCCTGTCCGTCCCGACCTGCAGGTAGGAAGCCAACCCTCCCGAGGCCTGAACCCTGCTCATCAGGCAAGCGAAATCTTCCGTCGCCCCGAAACCGCTCATCGGGATAACCGTCTTCCAGCCACCCATCGCTTCCGCGACCGTAGCAATAAGGCGGGCAAGCTCCGGGCTGCTCTCTCCCCCGGCGCTGTTCCCCACTGTCCGCCACTCGCAAGCGCAGCCCCACAGTTCGGCTGAAGCGCGCAGGATACGCTCGGACTCGGCGACCATATAGGCATCCAGTTCCGTGGTTTCTCCCCGCGTTTCCATGAACAGCCTCGCGGAAGCGGGGATGACGTTGCGGGCCTCTCCCCCTTCCAGCCTGCCCACGGCGATACGGGTGCCGCCTTTGCCGTTCCGGGAAATGGCGTGCAGGTTCACCACCGCCGAACAGGCCGCCAGCAGGGCGTCCTTCCCTTCCTCCGGCGCGGCCCCGGCATGGGCGGGCACTCCGGAGAAAAGGACATCGCGCTTGGTGGTGGCCAGGAATCCTTGCGTGCCGCATATCAATGTGCCCGGCCCCTCGGCTTTGAAACCGATATGGAAACCGAGCAGCACATCCACGCCGTCCACGGCTCCGGCCTCCGACATCGGGAGAGCCCCACGCGCACCCTCTTCGGCAGGCTGGAAGATCAGGCGTATCCGCCCCCGCAGGTGCCGCCGGATCGAAACAAGCACTTCAGCCAAGCCAAGCCCCACGGCGGCGTGCCCATCGTGTCCGCACGCGTGCATCAGGCCGGGCCAGCGTGATGCGAACCCCTCGCGCACGGGCCTATGGCTCTCTTCCGCGCACTCGGCGACTTCGTTGCAGTCCATATCGAACCGGAACGCCGTCACGGGGCCGGGGCCGCAATCCAGATCCGCCCAGAACCCCGTATAGCCGTCCCCCATACCCGCAACCAGTTCGGCATTGGCTCCGTGCTCAAGCGCACGCTCCCGCGCCGCCGCAAGGGCAGCGGAAGAAGGGACACCCATCCTCCGGTCGGAAGCGCAAGCGGCTTCACCCATGCGGATCGTGTACCCAAGCTCACGCAATCGCCTGATGATCAAGGCCGCCGTGCGGAATTCAGTCCAGCCGGCTTCCGGATGGGCATGGAAATCGCGCCGCCACGCCGCCAGCTTTGGGCGCACAGCGGCAAGCGCGCCATGCAAAAAAGGCAAAGAGGAAACCGACATAGACGTTAACCTCACCGGGACTTCTCGGCCCCCTAACGGTTATAACAAAAAATGATAATAGAATATCAGAGTGTTACGACAAAGGAAACAACCTGTCAATTTTCCCGGAACCATTGTCCCATATCCCCGAAACGGTTCCCATCCCGGAAGGAAACGGCACATTTCACAAAAATGTACACTTCCAATATACCTGAAACCATGAAAACCTCCCTTGCTTTGAAGCCCTTCTTCATATAATTGACAAGAAAATGTCGACAACAGGGAGACAACGACATGCACAAACATTTGCTCGCGGCTGTTCTCAGCCTTGCTGTGGCCATGACGGGCGCTTCCGCCCTTGAAGCCCACGCCAAGACGACGTTCGTTACCATCGGCACCGGCGGCATCACCGGCGTCTACTACCCCACCGGCGGCGCCATCGCCAAGATCGTCAACGCCAAGAAGGACAAGTACGACATCCGGGCCACCGTCGAATCCACCGGCGCGTCCGTATTCAACATCAACGCCATCATGGCGGGCGATCTTGAATTCGGCATCGCGCAGGCCGACCGCCAGTATCAGGCCTACAACGGGCTTTCCGAATGGGAAGGCAAGCCCCAGAAGGACCTCCGCGCCGTGTTCGCGCTGGCTCCCGAAGCCGTCACTTTCGTCGCCGCCGAAGATTCCGGCATCAAGAGCCTGAAGGACGCCAAGGGCAAGGTCGTCAACATCGGCAACCCCGGCTCCGGCAACCGCCAGAATGCCATTGACGTTTTTGAAGCCGCCGGCATCAATATCGAAAAAGACCTCAAGGCCGAAAGCATCAAGGCCGCCGACGCGCCCCGCATGTTGCAGGACGGCCGTATCGACGGCTTCTTCTACACCGTGGGCCATCCCAACGGGAATATCAAGGAAGCCACCGCCGGGAAGCGCAAGACCCGCATCGTGTCCATCACCGACATTGAGCCGCTGGTCAAAAAGTTCCCCTACTATTCTCTGACCAACATCGACATGGCCCAGTATCCCGAAGCCGCCAACGCCAATGAAAAGGTCACCACCGTGGGTATGCTCGCCACCTTCGTGACCTCAGCCAAGGTTCCGGACGACGTCGTGTACGCCATTACGAAGGAAGTCTTTGAGAACCTCGACGAGTTCAAGAAGCTCCATCCCGCCCTCGAAGGCCTGACCCGCGAGACCATGCTCGAAGGCCTGACGGCCCCCATCCATCCCGGCGCCCTGAAGTATTACAAGGAAGCCGGCCTGATGAAGTAGGCTGAGGAACACCCCGTTCCTCCCTCCGCTTCACCGTGAAGCCTTTCGGCCGGGATTGGACATATCGCCCAATCCCGGCATCCTTGCAATCAGCCCGAGTTTATCCGGGCGGCGCCCCGCGTCGCCGTCACCTCAGATCACGCCGGGAGTCCCATGCCCCACAAAATGATAGAGCACATCGAGCAGTCCCCCAACGGGGATGACTACAGGGAAAAGCTGGTAGCCGCCGAGCACGGCCTGCGCGGCGATACGGTAGGCATCACCCGCATCATCACGCTGATCCTCGCTCTCTGCTGGTCCCTGTTTCAGCTCGCCTCGGCGAGCATCCTGCTCCTTGATACCGTCTATATCCGGGCCATCCATCTGGCCTTTGCCATCAGCCTCGTCTACTTCAATATCCCCATGATCAAAATCTCGGGAACCTCATGGCGCTGGGATCTGCGCATCCTGCTCGCCATGAACCGGGTCACGATCCTCGACTACCTGCTCGGGATCATAGCCGCCGTCTCCGCGCTGTACATCGTGCTTGACTACGAAGGCATCGCCTCGCGCGCGGGCGTGCCCACCACACGCGACATCATCTTCGGCCTCATGCTGGTCGTCCTCCTGCTGGAGGCCACCCGCCGGGTCATCGGCCCCGCCCTGCCGATCATCGCCAGCATATTTATCCTGTACGTATTTACCGGGCCGCACCTTCCGGATTTCCTTGCCTTCAAAGGCGCGTCCCTGTCCCGCTTCATCTCCCAGATGACGATGGATACGGAAGGCATCTACGGCGTGCCGCTGCACGTTTCGGCCACCGTCGTCTTCCTCTTCGTGCTGTTCGGGACCATGCTCGAACGGGCCGGAGGCGGCAACTTCTTCATCCAGCTCGCCATCAGCGGGCTCGGACGTTTCCGGGGCGGTGCAGCCAAGGCCGCCGTCCTCGGCAGCGCCCTCACCGGCGTGGTTTCCGGCTCGAGCATCGCCAACGTGGTCACGACCGGGACCTTTACCATCCCGCTTATGAAGAAGGTGGGCTATCCGCCCGAGAAGGCCGCGGCCGTGGAAGTGGCCTCGTCCATCAACGGCCAGCTTGCCCCGCCCGTCATGGGCGCGGCGGCGTTCATCATCGCCGAATACGTCAACGTCCCCTACATCGAAGTCGCCAAGGCGGCCGCCATCCCGGCCTTTGCCGCCTATGCGGGCCTGCTCTGGATCACCCACGTGGAAGCCTGCAAGCTCGGGCTGCGCGGCCTGTCCAAGTCCGAACTTCCGTCTTTCTGGAGCACGCTCAAAGAGGGGCTGCACTTCCTCATCCCCATCTGCATGTTGCTGTATGAGCTCATCATCATGCAGCATTCCGCCGAAATGTCCGTGTTCCGCGCCATCGTGGTGCTCGCGCTCATCATGCTCGGCCAGCCCGTCGTGAAAGCCATCGTTCACAAGAAATCCAAGCGCAAGGCCCTCAAGGAAGGCATCAAGACGCTTCTCCTGTCCCTGTCCGCCGGCGGCAGCAACATGGCGGGCGTCGCCATGGCCACGGCTTCGGCGGGCATCATCGTCGGCTGCGTCTCGCTCGGCCTCGGGCAGCAGATCACGTCCTTCGTGGAGATCCTGTCCGGCGGCAACATCTTCCTGCTGCTGCTCATCACCGCTCTGGCGAGCCTGCTCCTCGGCATGGGCCTGCCCACCACGGCGAACTACATCATCATGGCGTCCCTGACCGCGCCCATTCTGGTACAGCTCGCCTCCGGCATCGTGGTCCACGGCGTGGCGCTGGCCGTCCCGCTGATAGCGGCGCACCTCTACTGCTTCTACTTCGGCATCCTCGCGGACGACACGCCGCCCGTGGGCCTCGCCGCCTACGCCGCGGCGGCCATTGCGGACACGTCTCCCATCGCCACGGGCATTCAGGGCTTCCTGTACGATATCCGTACGGCCATCCTGCCCCTGATGTTCATCTTCAACCATGACATCATCCTGTGGGGCATCGACAGCGTGCCCGAGGGAATCTTCCTGTTCTTCATGACGGTGCTCGGCTGCATGTCCTTCGCCTCGCTCACGCAGGGCTGGTTCATCGCCAAAAACACCCTGCCGGACGCCTTGCTCCTCGCGTGCTCCACGATCATCATGCTCTACCCGGCCCTGCTGACGGGCTTCTTCCTGCCGCATGACCAGCGGTACTGGGGTTACCTCATCGGCATCGGCATCATGGGCCTGCTCGCCTACATGCAGCACGCCCGCACCACGCAGACCACGGAGGCCGCCGCATGAGGACCAAAACGCCTTTCCGCCGCAAGCGCCTGATCTCGCTCGGCTCTTCGTCCTCCTCTTCCGTCGAGGTCAAAGTCGAGCGCGAATTGCAGTGCTCCCGCTGCAAGGCCATCTTCCCCGACTATCTGGCCCGCTGCCCTGAATGCGGCAGTGAAGAATGGATCGGCCTCGTGGAGGTCAACCCCTATACCCGGATGCCGATGGAGACATTCCTGAAAGCCTGCGGCCACCTGCTCTGGCTGGTGGGGACCACCGGTTTTCTCGTCCTTCTCTGGCAGACGGACAGCCCGGATGCGGAAACCAACAAGCTGTTTATCTACGGGGCGTTCCTGCTGCTCTTTTGCAGCGTGCTGTTCTCCGCCGCCTACTTCGGCATGAGCGAGATCATGCGCCGTATCCTCCGTATGCAGCGGCGGCTCCGCGCCTTCCACGAAAACTACCGCGACGATCACCCCGGAAGCGGCCACACCCGCGCCGTCCAGCACAAGCTCGCCGTCCGCCGCGTGCAGGGCTACGGTTCGCCTATTAACAAGATGCAGTAGGGAAAAGTCGGAGGAAGGGGTGGGCGCGAGCCGCGCTGGCAGGTTTGGGAGAGGACGGAGAACCGTGGGGGTGTTCCCCCCCTTCCTCAGAAAGGTTCTCCTTCCCCTCCCCAATCCCTCTCAATCCCGCCCTACTTCGCGCTCTCCAAGAAAGCTTCCATCTGCTCGACGTCCTTGTCGCCGCGGCCGGAGAGGCACACCAGCAGCGCGGCGTCCTTGGGCAGTGTGGGAGCCACTTTGACGGCCTGCGCCAAGGCATGGGAGGATTCGAGCGCGGGGATGATGCCCTCCGTACGGGACAACAGGAAAAACGCGTCCACGGCTTCCTTGTCGGTCACGCTGACGTACTCGGCGCGGCCTATGTCCTTGAGATAGCTGTGCTCGGGGCCGACGGAAGGATAGTCAAGCCCGGCGGAAATGGAGTACACCGCGCCCGGCTCGCCGTTCTCATCCTTGATCATGTAGGAATGGAAGCCGTGCATCACGCCGGGTTCCCCCTTGCACAGGCTGGCGGCATGATCGCCGTAGGTCAGGCCGCGTCCGGCGGGCTCCACACCAATAAGACGCACGTCCGCATCGTCCACAAATCCGGGCGAACAGGCCGAGGGCATTGGAGCCGCCGCCCACACAGGCGAAAGCGGCCACAGGCAGTTTCCCGCATTCGGCAAGCATCTGTTCGCGCGCCTCACAGCCGATGACGGACTGGAAATGGCGAACCATCGTGGGATAGGGATGCGGGCCGACCGCCGAACCAAGCACATAGAAGGTATCGGGATTGGCAATCCACGCGGCGAGCGCCTCGTCCACGGCTTCCTTGAGCGTGCGCTGGCCGGAAAGCGCGGGCACGACCTTCGCGCCGAGCATCTCCATGCGGATGACGTTCAGGCGCTGGCGCTTCATGTCCTCGGCGCCCATGTACACGGTGCACTCCAGCCCGAGCAGGGCCGCCGTCGCCGCCGTCGCCACGCCATGCTGCCCCGCGCCGGTCTCCGCTACGATCCGCTTCTTGCCCATCCGCTTCGCCAGCAGACACTGGCCCAACGTATTGTTGATCTTGTGCGCGCCGAGATGGTTCAAATCCTCACGCTTGAGATAAATCTTGGCCCCGCCGAGGCGTTCGCTCAGATTGGCGCAGAAAAAGATGGGATTCGGACGCCCGGTGTAGTGCTTGAAATAATAATCCAGCTCGTCCTTGAAAAAGGAATTGTCGCGATACCGATCAAAGGCTTCGGTCACTTCGTCAAGACGTGCCTTCAGATCATCGGGGACAAACTGCCCGCCGTAAGCTCCGAAGAAACCGGTGGATTCGGAAGCGGAGAGGGAAGCGGAAGACATATTCATGGCAGTTTCCTCATCTTAGGACGGGATACCACCACAAAAAAACCGCGACCAGTATCCCGGCCGCGGTTGGATGTTTACGCTCTGTGAAGAAGACTCGACAACCCGGCACTCTTTAGCAAGAGCGCCACCACCAGCGAGCGGAAAGAAGGTTGACGGATTGAATGTTCATGAGTGGTATGATGCCCCGATTCGTTTTTCATGTCAATATCGTTTCTGCTTTTTTCTTTTCGCGAGCAAAGACAACCAGTTGTCGTTTTTGCTGTTTTTCGGGGCTTGCAGTACGGCGGACGACGGGATATTTTCCCGCGCATGTTGACGACACGGCAAAAACACATCGCGCAAGTACTGGGATGCCTCACTCTGGTTTATATCTCGTGGGGCTCTTGTTTCATTTCCATCAAATTCGCTATTGAGAGCTTTCCCCCGTTCATGATGTGCGGCCTGCGCATGATGCTTGCGGGCGTGCTCCTGTATCTCTGGAGTTGGGCGCGTGGCGAACGCAACTTGCCGACCCGCAAGGACCTCTCCCAAAGTTTCGTCCTCGCGTTCTTCATGGTGTTCATGGCCAGCGGTTTCCTCGCCAAGGGGCAGGAATCCATCTCCTCTGGTACGGCGGCCATGATCCTCGGCGCGGTGCCCATCTGGATGGTGCTCGGCGGCTGGCTGTTCTGCGGCGATCCCCGGCCTTCGTTAGTGCAGTTCTTCGGACTCGGGACCGGCTTTGCGGGCCTCATCCTTCTCAGCGTCAATCAGACGGCTTCCGGCACGGACTCCGGGTGGGGCATCCTGCTTGTGCTGTGCGCCGCCTTCGGCTGGGTGACGGGCTCGTTCCTCTCCAAAAAGCAGGCGAGCGAGACCCAGCTTTCCGTCATACAGACGAGCGTCCTGCTGATGTTCATCGGCGGCCTGCAGAGCCTCGTGGGTGCCGCCGTGCTTGGGGAATTTTCCACGTTCTCGATGGATTCCGTCACTCCGCTGAGCGCGGGGGCGCTGTTCTATCTGGTCATCTTTGGGGCGATCATCGCCTACACCTGTTATTTCTGGCTGTTGCTGCACACGCGCACCGTGGTCGCCATTTCCTATGAATACGTCAATCCGGTCATCGGCGTATTCCTCGGCTGGCTGCTCGCGGGCGAACAGGTGGACGGCGTCATCGTCACGGCCTGCTGCCTGACCGTCCTTTCCGTCTTCTTCATCGTTTCCCGAAAGCACGGATGAACGCCTCCCGTCCCGTCCGGGGCAGGCTCGCGCCGAGCCCCACCGGTTTCCTGCACCTTGGCAACGCATGGGCTTTCCTGCTCGCGTGGCTGGCCTGCCGGAGCAAAGGCGGTTCGCTCGTGCTGCGCATGGAGGACATCGATCCCGACCGTTCCCGAGCCGAGTACGCCGACGCGATCATCCGCGATCTGCGCTGGCTCGGGCTGGACTGGGACGAGGGCCCGGATGTCGGAGGACCGGCAGGG
>OCAN01001673.1_pt1 | contig 9812 bp, 9 predicted proteins | sample 1538321 | NCBI WGS metagenome assembly OCAN01 (sample SAMEA2580294, study PRJEB22360) | human gut metagenome | biome: human gut; feature: human-associated habitat; material: faeces | place: Denmark | collected 2008/2010 | reverse complement strand
ACGGTCGATGCGGCTGTAGCTCGTTGGAGCTGCGGCCAGCTGGAAAGTGGCGGGAGCGGGATCATAGGCGAAGGCGCCGTTGATCAGGCCGAAGCCAGGGCGGACCGTGACGCTCAGGCCAGTGTCGCCTGCCAGCACTTTGAAGCAGTCGGCAGGCTTGGCCAGCACGCCATTGGTCAGCAGTTTGGAAAAGAGCAGGCGGAACAGTTCCGACGTCTCTGCTCTGTCAAAAATAGGCATACCCTCGGAGTCCACGCCGGTGATCTCCGAGTCAAAATAGCCGTATCTCATGGCCATGTTAAAATACCTCCCTTTGGATGATTTTCGTGATGCTGGTCATCTGGTCATTGCCGAAGACGACGGAGAGGGTCTGCTTGCTGCCCTCGTAGACCTCCTGGATCTCGGTGATCCGCTTGGTGGTCTCGATGCCGACGTCTGCGTAGCGGTAGGTGCAGAGGTCGCCCAGGTCGAAGTCCACGCCGTAGGTCAGGTTGGCGTTGGGATCCACGTCGCCGTTGACGGTCTCGATCTTCTGGTACTCGGCCAGCTTCTCCAGACCACGCTGACGAAGCAGCGCCCTGTACTGGTCGGCCGTGTACGTGTGCTCGTCGCCGGCGTCGTCCTGGTAGGTGCTCTGGAGATCCCGGGCGTCCACGTAGAGCTCCCGGCGCTCCTCGTTCGCACTGCTGCGGAGATCCACCTCCACGATGACACGGGCGGAGCCTTCTCCCTCGCCGGCGACGTAGGCGAAGTTCTTATACTCGGACTCATCCCGGTCGTAGACAGCGTTCTTGACGTTGTAGAAGCTGTCCGAGAAGATGGCCCAGCTGTTCTCAGTCTGGTCGTCCGTTCTGTCCTTGCCTTTCCACACCTCGAAGATGAGGTCGTTGTTCAGGTAGTCGTAGCGTAGCCGGTGGCTGAGCTCCTGGGTCTTCTCGATTTCATAGAGCTTGTCGCCCAGGTTGTCGCCGGTAGCCGTAACCGTGACACTCGCGCCGATGCCCTTCGGCTCGCCCAGGTTGACCTGGGAGATCTTCCGGCCGGCATCGGTCGGGTTGATCACGTAGCGTTCCACCATCTTCCGGCCGATGACCTCCGGCGTGCCGGTGAGGCTGATCTGCGTGTTGAGCACGCGGCCGTTCAGGAGTTCCTCAGAGAAGTAGCCCTTGCAGTAGGCTGTCCGGGTGCCTTTGGCGTCTTTCGCGAAGTTGACCTCGCGGATCACGCCCAGTTCGTCCCGGTCGTTCCGGTAGAGATAGCGGCCGGTGTTCATCAGTGTGAAAAACTCGGCGGGAGTGTGCAGCTCGAACAGGCCGGAGGCGTAGTACCGCCGGTCCCAGATGAGCGTATTGAACACGCTGACGACGCCCAGCGTGTCGAAGTTCTGGTCGAGAATGATCAAATTCATGCGCTACACCCCCAGATACTTCGGAGTGTAGAACAGATTGACGTCCAGGTTGGTGTAGTTCCCATCCGCGTCGTACTCCAGATAGTTGTCGCCCACTTCCAGCTTGAAGGGCTCACTCCGGCGGTCGATGCGCTGGTAGTAGTTGACGCCGTTCAGAGTGATGACCTGGTGCCGGTCGTTGGTGTCGATGAGAAGCACGTCGCCGGTCTGCATCGTGACACTCACGCGCATGAACTGGCCCGTGCCGGTGTTCGTAATCTTAGGGTTGACCACGGTGCCCCTGGTCGCGATGAACTGGATCTGGACACCGGTCGGGACGTCTCCGTCGTTGCTCAGCACGACCTCCTTCTTCAGCGTTCTGTAGCCGGCAGTGTTGCCACCCAGGAGAAGGCCACGGGCTTCCGGCTTGTAGTCCAGCTTGCCCGTCTCCATCCTCTTGCGGAGGGAGATCCAGGGGAAAGAGAACAGCGGCGTGATGTTCGCCATGTTCTTGCCGAAGTTGTCCACATTGAGCATATACGGGTCCGGGCAGATCAGATCCACCAGGATCTTCAGCTTGCTGTCCATGTTCTTCGATGCTGCGAAGGTCCAGCCCTCCAGCTCGTACTCGATGTTGCGGCTGACGCCCATGTTGGTGATGAGCGCCTTGCCGGTGTACTTCGGGTTGAAAAACTTGATTACTTTGGCCCGGTTTTCCGGGTTGTTCTTGCTGCTTCTGAAGCTGGCCTCGATGTGGATCGGCCTTGGTTTGATCTTCTTGCCATCGACAGACGCCCCGTCCACCAGGGCGTTGTCTGATGTGCTGATCTCCACCTCGGAGGACTCCAGGCCGGACACGGCAGTGATGTCAATGTCCTGGCCCGGCCCCATTTTGAGGGTCTTGCCGTTGCAGGTCAGCTCGATGGTTAATGTGTTTACTGTCATTTCACACCTCCGACCATGTTACGCAGAGCCTCGCGCTGCTTCTTGGCCACCTCGGAAGGAGTAGCCACGGGCACGTTGTAGGTGTTGCTCTGCTCCATGCGATTGTCATTGTAGACGGTAGTGCCGGCGCCCGCCATTCTCAGCCCCGCAGCGTGCGAAGCTCCGACGGAGAGCTGGCCGACGCTTGCCGACATCTCGGCCCGCATGGCACTGACGAGCTCGCCGGCCTTGGCCTTCATGTCCTTCAGCGTTGCAGGCATGGACTTGTCCAGGCCCTTGCCCACGCCGGGCATGATCCAGCGGCCGACCTCGTCCGCGAACTCTTTGGACGGGGAGTTGATGCCGAGGGCGTCTTTCGCGGCGTCCAGCAGACTGTTGGCCAGGTTGCTGACCTTATTCGTCAGCCAGTTCCAGCCAGAGCTGATGCCGTTCCAGATGCCGCTGACGATGTTGCTGCCGATCTCCGCCATCTTGCTCGGCAGGCTGCTGAGCCCGTTGACGATGGAGTTGAACAGCTGGGTCGCCGCTGCGGCGCCCTTCTGGGCCAGCTGTGTGCCCCAGGTGACGACCTTCTGGGCCGCCTGGCTCAGATAGTCCCAGACCTTGCCCGGGAGCTGCTGGAGCGTGCTGGAGACCTTGCTGAGCATATTGCTCGCTGCGGTCGAAGCGTTGGAAACCATCTGCTGGCCCCAGGCCACCACTTTATTGACGGTGTTGACCAGGTGCGTCCAGATCTTTCCGGGTAGCTCCTGGATGATGCCGCTGACCTTGCTGAGCATATTGCTCGCTGCAGTCGAAGCGTTGGAGACCATCTGCTGGCCCCAGGCGATGACCTTGTTCACCGCATTGACCAGGTGCGTCCAGATCTTTCCGGGTAGCCCCTGGATGATGCCGCTGACCTTGCTGAGCATATTGCTCGCTGCAGTCGAAGCGTTGGAGACCATCTGCTGGCCCCACTCGACGATGTCCGGCACGATCTCGGCGAAGACTTCGCCGATCAGACCGGGAAGCTCGGCCAGCACGTCGATGATGGCCGCGACGATGTCCGGCACGGCCTTCGCCAGCTCGACCACGATGACTGGGATGGCTTCGATCAGGGCCCCCAGGAGCTTGATGCCAGCCTTCGCGATCTGGGGTGCTGCGGCGATCAGAGCCGTCACGGTGGCCTTGATGATCTGAGGCAGGGCGTCCACCAGTGCGTCGATGATGACAGGCAGGGCGTCCACCAGTGCCATCAGGAGCTCGATGCCGGCGTCAATGATTTGCGGGACGGCCGAGATCAGGAACTCCACGATGGAGCTGATGACCTCCGGCAGTGCTTCGATCAGTACGGGAAGCGCCGCAAGGATGCCCTGAGCCAGACCGAGGATCAGCTCCAGCGCGCAGTCGAGGATTGCGGGCAGCTGGTCCAGGAGTGAGGTCACAACGTAGCTGATCAGCTCGATCAGCGCAGGCAGAAGCGACGGCAGCATGGAGCTGATGCCATTCACGATGCCGGTGAAAATTGTGACAAGAGAGTCCAGGAGAGAGCCCAGTCCGTCGCCTTCGATGAAGCCCGTGATCATCTGGACGACCTTGTCAGCTGTTCCGGCGAAGTCGAAGTCCAGGACCGCGTCCTGGAGCTGCTTCAGGACGCTCTGGCCTGCTGAGAGCACGGCCGGAACGATGGCAGCCACCAGACCCGGGATCTGTGCAATAATAGCGCCGCCGAGCGCTGGAAGCGTCTCAGCGAAGCGCGGAATGATCTCGGCGAGGTTCTTGACGATATTGTCCGCTGCCGTGGCGAAGGCGTCCGCCAGCTGGTCCGCGTCGCCGGATCCGTTCATGAAGTTGTCCCAGGCAGCCTTGGCCGAAGCCATGGAGCCCTCCAGCGTACTCGCGGCCTCTTTGGCCGTGGTGCCGGTGATCCCCATTTCCTCCTGGACCGCGTGGATCGCCTGGTAGACGTCGTTCAGGTTGTTAATGTCATACTTGACGCCGGTCAGCTTTTCAGCATCAGCCAGGAGGCGCTCCATCTCGGTCTTGGTGCCGCCGTAGCCGAGCTTCAGGTTGTCCAGCATCGTGTAATTTTGTTTCGCGAAGCCCTGGTAGGCGTTCTGGATCATGTCCATGGACGTCCCCATCTTGTTCGCGTTGTCGGCCATGTCGATGATGGCCATGTCGGCCACTTTGGCCGCTTCCTCGGTATTTCCGCCGAGGGACTGGAGCAGGGACGCCGAGAAGCTCGTGACCGTGCTCATGTAGTCATTGGCAGACATGCCCGCCGTCTGGTAGGCCCGATCTGCCGACGCGATGACCGCGTCAGCTGCATCGCCGAAGAGCGTCTCCACGCCTCCGACGTTCTGCTCCAGTTGCCCCACACTGTCGAGAGCTGACTTGCCGAGATTGGCCAGAGCATCAACTGCTCTGGTCATCATCTGGCCGGTGAATACGCCCAGCGCCTGCTGAGCGACGCTCGCGACCTTGCCCATGCCGGACTGTAGGCCGCCAGTGTCCAGGCTTGTATCAAATTTCAGAGTCCCGTCTGATGCCATGACCTTCTCCTCCTGTCAAAAGGACGGCAGGGTTGCCGCCGTTCATGAGTAGAGAGTTCAGGTCACTTTCAAGCTGCTGCCGGTCAGCCGACTGAGGGAGCGCATAGACGCGCTTCAGGTGCTCATAATGCTGCCGTTGCTCCTTGGACGCCTTGGCCGGGATCTTCATCGTGCGGTAGCCGATGATTTTGACCAGCTGAGTCTCTTCAGGGAGCGATCGAAAAAGCGCTCGAAACTGCCACCAGTGGAGGGGACGCCGCGCCAGATCCAGGCCGTAGGCCTGCATAAACGCGGAGTAAATATAGTCGGCGTCGTACTCGTAGGAAAAAGGCGGATCCTTGTCGCTGCTGTCCGTGGCGTCTTCTTCCGTCGTCTCAGCGGGATCCGTGCCGCAGCGATAAAACCAGATCATTTTGCTGATCGCCTCGTCGAGCACGTCGCCATCGAAGACGACGCCCGGGAAGTAGAGATCCAGCGCGGTCCTGAGCTTCTCCAGGTCATCGAGCTGGCCGTCTTGCAGGACTTCCTCGAACAGGATCCCCGTGCGGAAGTCCGTGGTGATCGGGACCAGCTGGCCCGCGATCTCGACATCCTCAGGCAGGCCGTCGATCAGAAGGTTCAGTGTCTTTTACCCTTGCCGTGACCGTGCTGCTGGGAGACGAACTGCGCGGTCTGCATCTGCCGGGTGGCAGCCTGCTGGCGCTGGGTGTAGCGGTTGGTGAAGTCGTTGAGCGTCTTCCGCTCACTGGCAGCCCACTCGTTGACCTTCTCGATGGCCTTCAGGTGCTCCATGACGTTCATCTTGCCGTGGAAGAGCCTGTCGGCCGTCCCGGCGCCGAAAATCTCGTCAAAGCACACATTGACCACCTCACACTGGGCGCGGTAGTTGGCCGCAGCGGTCGGGAAGTTCTCGCGCTTTTTGGCCTGAGCCGTGTCGCGCATTTTGATCATGGACTGCTCGAACTTCTCCATGAAGTCCGCGTCCATCAGATCGCCTTCGAGTTTCACGTCGTTAATAATCAATTCCATTATTCTGTTGTCCTCCTCTGGTCGGTGCTATAAAAAGAGTGCCAGCAGGCTGCACCGTTGCGCCTGCTGGTGCCTGGTCGCTCACTGCCCTCGCTGGGCCAGTAGTACGGAGCCAGTGTTTACTTGTTTACGCGACGGGGGTGTCGTACTTACCGGCGAAAGTGCCTGCCGTGAACTTCTTGCTCACGGTGTCAAACTTGCCCTGGATAGGATCGCCGACCGCGTGAAGCGTGCCGGAGACGCTGATCTTCTCGCCGCCTGCTCCGGAGTTGTCGCTGACCTCATTGGCCACAGTGAACAGGCGGGCGGTGAACTCGGCAGCGGCCTCAGTAGCTTCGCCGATGGGGTTGAACAGTTCGACGCGGACGTACTTCAGCTGGGCGTCAGTGCCAGTCGCATGGTCGCGGCCCATCTTCCAGAGCTTGTAGATCGCCTTCTGGGAAGGGATCAGACGGGACTCATAGGAGAACTCCGTCTCGTAGCCGGTGATGTCGGTGGACGCGGTACTCTCGTTGATGTAGGTTTCGCTGTCGGTCTGTGCGTTGGGGCTCTCGTCCAGAGTGGTGAAGCCGGTGCCCATGAGCTCGTAGGTGCCGTCGATCTCGGCATAGTCCGCGATGGCATTGCGGAGCAGGGCAGCACGGCTCTCGTCAAAGAGCTGAAGGTTGATCTTTTTCATGTGCTTATGCCTCCTTATGATAGATGAGTTCTAACTGGATCTGGTAGCGTGCATTCCTCATGGACTCGTCGAACATATAGCCAGACGAGAGCACGCTGAGCTGTTCCGGGTGCATACCTTCCGGCAGCTCCGGAAAATTGCCGGCAGCTTCCTGAGCTTCGACCCAGTTGGCGAAGTCCTCGTAGAAGGTGCTGTTGGCGATGTTCTGGAGCCGGTCCATGCTGTAATACTCCCGGCTGCCGAAGTTGAACTGGTAGCGCCGGTCAGAGCTGCCGTCGATGTATGTCTCGATGATCGGGTTGAAGATCCCCGTCTCGATGGTGTACTCCTGCGGCTCGTCTCCCAGGGCGTCCACGCGGAACACTCCGGCATTGAGGAGAGGGCAGTCCTTGAAGAAGTCAGCGACGCCCTCGATGATTGACTTGACCATGTCGGACCTCCTTTACTTGTTGACCAGCTTCAGGATCTGCGTCCTGTGTGCGGTTTTCATTCGCTCAAACCACATACCGCCACGCCTGGAGTCGTAGCTGCGGGTCGGGCTGGTGTTGTAATACTGCCGGCGGGCGTATGGTGCGATGTACTGCACCTCGCCGGAGCCGATGACGGTGCCCAGCGTGCCGGATCGCTCCAGGGCGCCGGTGCGTTTAGGAACCATCGGAGCGCAGAGCCTGAGCACTTCACTGTCGATGATCTCCTGCTTCTTGCTGAGCATTTCGTTCATTCTCGGGGCGCAGCCGGCGTTCCAGATCAGCTCGGCCTTGCCGTTCTTTCCCCGGATGATGACGCCCCTGGGGTTGGTGATGGGCTTAAACGCCATTATTCGCCTCCGATCCGCCAGTGCTTCACGGCGGCCGAGCCTCTGATGGTGTTGTCCGCGTACTCCTTGACGTAGATCAGATGGCCGAGCGCCTCCATCTGCTTCTGATCGACCGGAGTCATCAGCTCGGTCGCCATAGGCAGCACATAGTCGCCGGTCTGGAGCGTCCACGCCCTGGCAGCTGCATCCTCATCCAGCTGGCGGAACTTATCCGCCGGGACATAGCTCCGGCCGTCCTGGATCTTCGCTCCCAGCGGAATCCTCAACTTGTAGGCGAGGCTCTGGGAGTGAGCTCCGTCCGTAGAGTGGCCGGAGCTCTTGTTCTCCAGGAAGGACGCGCTGCGGATGCAGGTCGGGAAGTAGACCTCGCGCCGATCAGCGCCCAGGCGTTTATTAAAGACTGTTATCGCAGTCTGCACATACATGGCGGCAGCCTCCCTTCAGAGATCGGCTCAGCCATCCGGTCGGCCGCAGGTAGACGCGGGCCGCTTCGAGGATCTTCTTGCGGAGCAGCTCCTCAGCGGTCTGGCCGTCCTGGCCCTCTGTGATGTAGGTCACGGCGTAGCCGTCGTTGGTCTCGCTTTTCACACCTGCAGCCTGGTTGCCGTTTGCGCTGGCCTGGTTGTTGCGATAATGGACGACCTCCGCCGCAGCGCAGACCGCGAGCTTCACGCGGTTGTCCTCTTTGGCGAAGATGTCCCCGTTGATATAGGTCAGGTAGCCGATGACCGCCTCCGCCTTGGCCTCGACTTTGGAGAAGTCAGCCTCTGGGATCGTGTCCCCGAAGGTCTGCTTGTAAAAATCATAGGAGACGTACATCAGGCTGCACCTCCTTTACTTAGACGCTGGTGGGGGTCAGCACGGCGAACGGGAAGCGCTTCGCCTTTTCCTTGGCCATGGCGTTGACAGGGTTCGGGATCTCCCAGCCCAGACGCATGACAGCACGGAGGGCCACCATGTCGTTCTGCATCAGGTTGTAGGCGATGGTGCCGTCAGTGTTCTGCACGACGCCCTCAGTGAACAGCTTGAAGGTGATGTCCTGGCGGATGGAGTACACCAGCTGAGAGAAGTCGCCGGAGATCATGTGGGCCTTGGCCTTGTCGAAGGCGCCATTGCGAGGGAACTGGATGGCGGAGCCGTCCAGGGGATAGTTGCCAGCCTGCTGCATGGAGTTCAGGAACAGAGGACGCTCGTTGCCGTCCTTCAGGCCGCGCAGCTTAGCACGCATACCGATGTCGGCCACATGGCCGGACACGAAGTAGCCGGACTCCTCCACCTTGGAGATGATGCCGCCCTCGCCGAGCAGGTCAGTGTAAAGATCAGCAGAGATCTGCTTCACTGCGCCGGCAGTAGTAGCGGAAGGCACCAGACCCTCACGCCAGGTTGCAGGCTTGTCAGTGCCGAACAGGATGGCGGCGTCGATGACCTGGCCAAAAGCCTCCTGGATACGAGGACGGACCTCGCCCCAGATGTCGTAGTCAGCGTCGTCCAGAACTGCCTCGGGGATGGGAACGATGACCGCGATCTCCTCGGCGATGATGGTCTTCTTGTCCCATGCCTGTCTGGTGGTCTTCTTCTGACCGGTGTCGCCGTTCACGAAGTAGGCGATAGGCAGAGCATCCAGAACAGGGAGACGGGTCTGGGCTGCAGTCATGTTGGCCAGACGGCGGCCCATGGAGAGGACAGCGGACTGAGCGATGGCGCCCTGGATGATTTCCGCAGCACGGTCCTCGGGGATCAGAGACTCGGCGCCAGATCTGTCAATGATCTGGGCGTCGGTCTCAAAAAGCTGAAGATTAAAATACTTTTTCATGTGGTTATTCCTCCATAATTTTGTTAGTTGCGGCCCGCTTTTCTGCGGATGGCAGCGTTGATGAAGTCGTTGCTGTTCTGGTTTCCAGAGCTGCCCGCACCGGAACTTTCCGTGCCGGTCTTCACGCGGTAGGACCCGCCGCCGCTGGTAGCAAAGCGGGGGTTTTCTTTCAGGAACTTGGTGGCGGCTTTCTCGAAGTCGAGCTTGCTGTCCTCTTTCATCAGGGCCGCGATCTTGAACATGACGTAGTCAGTGTCCTCGGCGCGGACGCCCTTCTGGGCGAGAGTCTGGCTGTTCTTCATCTGAGCCAGTTCTGCGAGCGCGTCATCGCGCTCTCTCGTGATGGCGTCCACATTGGGGCGCTGCTTCTCTCGGTTGGCCTTGAAGTCCTTGATCGCCTGGTTGATTTCCTCCTCGCTCATGCCCTGCTGCTTGAAGTAGGAGCTGAGAGCGGCCTTCTCGGCGCGTTCTGCACGAGCCTGGGCGATCTCCTCGGCCTGCTGGAAGCTGTAGCCTCCGGTGCCTCCATTATTCCCGGCATTTCCCTGGCTGCCGTTGCCGCCCCCAGCGTTTCCACCCTGGCCTCCGCCAGAGCCGCCCTCGCCGCC
>OCAN01001667.1_pt1 | contig 9850 bp, 7 predicted proteins | sample 1538321 | NCBI WGS metagenome assembly OCAN01 (sample SAMEA2580294, study PRJEB22360) | human gut metagenome | biome: human gut; feature: human-associated habitat; material: faeces | place: Denmark | collected 2008/2010 | reverse complement strand
TCGCCGGGCTCATGGTGGGCCGCACGCCCGAGTACCTGGGCAAGAAAATCGGCCCGAAGGAGATGCGCATGGCCGTGATCCTGTGCATCACCACGCCGCTGCTCATCCTAGTCGGCGCGGGCATCATGAGCCTCGACCCGGCAACGGCGAACAGCCTGAACAATCCCGGCGTGCACGGGTTCTCGGAAGTGCTGTACGCGGCCACGTCCGCAGGAGGCAACAACGGTTCGGCCTTCGCGGGATTCAACGGCAACACGCCTCTGATCAACCTGGTGTTGGGATTCGAGATGCTGGCGAACCGCTTCATCCCCATCGCGGCGGTGTGCGTGCTGGCCGGCAGCCTGGCCGTGCGTCCCAAGGTGGCGACGAGTGCCGGCACGCTGTCCACCAGCAATGCGCTGTTCGTGTTCCTGCTCGTGCTCATGGTGCTGCTGATCGGCGCGCTCACGATGTTCCCCGCGCTTGCGCTGGGTCCCGTGGCCGAACAGCTGATGATGGTGCTCTAGGAAGGCGGGCGAAAGAAAGATGACGACTACTGCAATGAACGAAACTCCTATGGGCGCAAGCCCGCAAGGTGGCAAGCTCGCCGGGCGCAAGGCGTCGATGAGCGCGTTGGCCAAGCGCGCCGTGATCGACTCGTTCGCGAAGCTCACGCCGCGCGAGCAGGCGAAGAACCCGGTCATGCTCATGGTGTATATTTCGGCTATCCTGACGCTCGGCCTGTTCGCGCTGTCGCTGTTCGGCATCGCCGATGCGCATCCCGCTTTCATCTTCGCCGTATCGGCGGTGCTGTGGCTCACGGTGCTGTTCGCGAACTTCGCGGAGGCGCTCGCCGAGGGACGCGGCAAAGCTCAAGCCGACTCGTTGCGCGCCGCGAAGCGCGACATCGATGCCCACAAGTTGAACGAAGGCCTCGTGGCCAAAGGCACCCATGCGGACGACCCGGCCGAGTTCTTCCGGCTCAACGCCGAGGAGGTGAGTTCGGCCGTCCTCAAGAAGAAGGACCTGTTCTACGTTGCGGCGAACGAGCAGATTCCCGCCGACGGCGAAATAGTCATGGGAGCTGCGTCGGTTGACGAAAGCGCCATCACGGGCGAGTCCGCCCCGGTCATCCGCGAGACCGGCGGCGATCGCTCGGCCGTCACCGGAGGCACCACAGTGCTGTCCGACTGGCTGGTGGTGCGCGGGACGGCCGATGCCGGTCACAGCTTCCTCGACCAGATGATCGCCATGGTGGAATCGGCCGCGCGTAAGAAGACGCCGAACGAGATCGCGCTCGAGATCCTGCTCATCGCGCTGACCATCGTGTTCTTGGTCGTGTCCGTGTCGCTGTTCGCGTTCAGCAGGTTCGGCGCCAGCCAGGAGGGCATCGCGAACCCCACCACCATCGCCTCGCTCGTCGCGCTGTTCGTGTGTTTGGCGCCTACCACCATCGGCGCGCTGCTCAGCGCCATCGGCATCGCCGGCATGAGCCGCCTCAACCAGGCGAACGTGCTGGCCATGAGCGGCCGCGCCGTGGAGGCGGCGGGCGACGTGGACGTGCTGCTGCTGGACAAGACGGGCACCATCACGCTGGGCACCCGCCAGGCGGCCGAGTTCATCCCGGTCGACGGCGCAAGCGAGCGCGAGGTTGCCGACGCGGCGCAACTGGCAAGCCTCACCGACGAAACGCCGGAGGGCCGCAGCATCGTGGTGCTGGCGAAGGAGCTGTTCGACATCCGCGCCCGCGTGCTGGAAGGGGCGGGCATGACGACCATCCCGTTCACGGCGCAGACGCGCATGAGCGGCGTGGACTTCGAGGGCCACGAGATTCGGAAGGGGGCGGCCGATGCCGTCAAGAGTTATGTGGAGTCGTGCGGCGGCACGTACAGCGCTCAGTGCGCCGCGGCGGTTGAGCATGTCTCGCGCGCAGGCGGCACTCCGCTGCTTGTTGCTCGCGATCATCGTATTCTGGGCGTCGTCTATCTGAAGGACATCGTCAAGCAGGGCATCAAGGAGAATTTCGCCGACTTGCGCACGATGGGCATCAAAACCGTCATGATCACGGGCGACCACGCCTCCACCGCGCGCGCCATCGGCCGCCATCGCCGCCGAGGCCGGCGTGGACGATTTCATCGCCGAGGCCACGCCCGAGACGAAGCTTGCCGCCATCCGGCAGTACCAGGCCGAGGGACACATGGTGGCCATGACGGGCGACGGCACGAACGACGCGCCGGCGCTCGCGCAGGCCGACGTGGCCGTGGCCATGAACAGCGGCACCCAGGCGGCGAAAGAGGCCGGCAACATGGTGGACCTCGATTCCAGCCCCACGAAGCTCATCGACATCGTGCGCATCGGCAAACAGCTGCTTATGACGCGCGGCAGCCTGACCACGTTCTCCATCGCCAACGACGTGGCGAAGTACTTCGCCATCATCCCGGCGTTGTTCGTGCCGTTGTACCCCGCGCTCGAGGCGCTCAACATCATGCGCCTGACCAGCCCCACCACCGCCATCTTGGCGGCCGTCATATACAACGCGCTCATCATCGTGGCGCTCATCCCGTTGGCTCTTAAAGGCGTGAAGTACCGCGAGGCCACGTCCCAGAGCCTGCTCAAGCGCAACCTGGCCGTGTACGGCCTGGGCGGCATCGTCTTGCCGTTCGCCGCCATCAAACTGCTGGACATGGGCCTGACGGCGCTGGGCGTCGCGTAGGAAGGAAAGGATCCATCATGACGTTCAAATTGGGAAACCAAGCGAAGACCTGGGGAAGTGCGGCGTTGTTCTTCCTCGTCACCACGGTGCTGTGCGGCGTGATCTACACGGCGGCGTGCACGGGTTTGGCGCAGCTTTTCTTTCCGCACCAGGCGAACGGCTCCATCATCGAAGTCGACGGAACGAAGTACGGAAGCGAGCTGGTGGGCCAGCGGTTCACCGACGAGAAGCACCTGTGGGGCCGCGCCATGAACCCCAGCACGGGCACGTTCACCGATGCCGAGGGAAACGACGTGCTGTGGTACGCCCCGTCCAATCTCAGCCCTGCGGGCGACGAGTTCGCGACGGCGGTGCAGGATCGCGTCGAGCAGATCCGCGCGGCTCATCCCGAGATGGAGAACAAGCCCATCCCCAGCGACCTCGTGACGAACTCCGGCAGCGGGTTCGATCCGCACATCTCGCCGGCTGCCGCCGAATACCAGGTGGACCGTTTGGCGAGGACAACCGGCAAGAGCGCGTCCGAGATCCGCGACATCATCAAGCAATGCACCGAGCAGCCCCAGTTCGGTTTTCTGGGGGATGCGCGCGTGAACGTGCTGAAAGTGAACCTGATGCTCGACGGCGTGCTATGATGGCGGCACCGATACGACTGCGAGTGTGATTATGGACTACGAAGCAAGGCGCGACCCCGATGCGATCCTGCGGCAAATCGTCGAGGAGGAGGCTGCCGAGGGCGATACGCGCGGCAAGCTCAAGATATTCTTCGGCTATGCGGCGGGCGTGGGCAAGACCTACGCCATGCTCGAGGAGGCCCACGCCGTGCTGGAAAAGGGGTTCGACGTGGTCGTCGGTTACGTCGAACCCCACACGCGGGCCGATACGATGGCGCTTGTCGACGGACTGGAGCAGATCTCCCCATCGACGGTTCAGCATAGAGGCATCTCTCTGCGCGAGTTCGACCTGGACGCCGTGCTGGCGCGCCATCCCCAGATCGTGCTGGTGGACGAATTGGCCCACACGAACGCCCCGGGTTGCCGGCATCGGAAGCGCTACCAGGACGTCGAGGAGCTGCTGCGCGCAGGCATCAACGTGTTCACCACCGTGAACGTCCAGCACCTCGAAGGGCTCAATGACAAGATCGCCGCCATCACGCACGTGAGCGTAGCCGAGCGCATTCCCGACCGTATCTTCGACCAGGCTGCATCGGTCGAGCTCGTCGATATCGAGCCAGACGATCTGATCGAGCGCTTGGAGGCAGGAAAGATATACCTTCCCGATCGCGCCCGCACGGCGCTCGGCAACTTCTTCTCCCGGAAGAACCTGGCGGCGTTGCGCGAGATCGCGCTGCGCCGCATGGCCGATCGGCTGACGCGCAAGGCCGAATGCACCGAGGCGGGCGCGCGCGTGGAGGCCGGCGAGGACGTGCTGGTGTACGTAACGCACAATACGGGCAACGTGAAAGCCATCCGGGCCGCTGCGAATATGGCGGAGTCCTACCATGGGGCGCTCACTGCGGTGGTGGTCGAGTCGTCGCAGAGCAAGAAGTTCGATTCCGACCAGCGCGGACGACTGCGCGCCAACATCGATCTGGCCGAAGAGCTGGGTGCGCACGTAGTCACGCTGTTCGGTGACGATATAGCCCAGCAGCTGGCGCAGTACGCGGTGACGGCCGGCGCGACTCATATCGTGGTGGGCAACGCCACGGGTGGCCTGTCGGTGCGTTCCCTGCTGCGCGAGAGCCTGGTGAGCCGGCTGATGAAGCTCGCGCATGGGGCCGTGGTCGACGTCGTGCCGACGAAGGACTTGCCTGCGCAATATGGCCGGCTGTCCGAAGCCACAGGGTTTCGCCTGACAGGCGCTGACGTTTGGCGTGCGCTCGCGTCGGTCGCCATCGCCACGGCTATCGGACTGGCCATCTATTCCCTTGGGTTGGCCGGTTCCGTCGTGCTCATGCTCTACCTCATCGTGGCCCTGCTCATCGCTACGCGCGCCGACGGCTTCTTCTATGCGCTGTTCGTGTCGATGGGCAGCGTGTTTGCATACAACTTCTTTTTCACCATCCCGCGGTTCACGCTTCATGCGGTAGGGCTGAACTATCCCATCATCTTCGCGTTTCTGCTCGTGGGCACATTCGCTGCATCATCGCTGGCCATCCGCATGAAGCGTCAGGCCGAGAGCACCGCGCGCCGTGCGTATCGCATGGAAGTGCTGCTGGAATCCAGCCGAAAGCTGCAGGGTGCCCGCAATGCGGACGAGTGCTTCCGGCTTGCGGCCGAGCAGGTCATCAAGCTGCTGAACCGCCCGGTGGTCATGTACCGCTTGGGCATCGACGGTCGTCTTGCGAAGCCCGTGGTGCACGACGTCCCTGGGACGCTGGGCGGCGATGCCGGCGCCTGCGCGCTCGCATCGCCCGAAGAGTCCGCGGTCGCCGCATGGTCTGCGGCGAACAACGAGCGAGCCGGAGCCACTACCGACACGCTCGCCGATTCGCAATGCCTGTACCTGCCCATCCATTCGAAGGACGCTGTGTTCGGAGTAGCCGGCATCGCGATGGACGACATCGACGGGGAGGAGGACTTCGGGGCTTTCGAGAAGAACCTTTTGCTGGCCATCCTGGACGAATGCGGCCAGACTACCGAGCAGATCGTCTTCGCCGAGGATAGGCGGCGCATGGAGATGCGCATGGAGAAGGAAACGCTGCGGGCGAATCTGCTGCGCACCATCTCGCACGACCTGCGTACACCGTTGACCAGCATTTCGGGCGACGCGGACATGCTTTTGCACGATCGCGGCGCGCTGTCGGCGCAGCAGAAGGAGCACTTGTACCGCGACATCCACGACGACGCGTGCTGGCTGGTCACGCTCGTGGAGAACCTGCTGTCCATCACGCGTATCGACAACGGCACGCTGCAGCTGGCCGAACAGCCCGAGCTGGTGGCGGATGTCGTGAGGGAGGCTCTCCAGCACGTCGATCGCCGCGCTGGGAGACGCCGCGTCGACGTGGAGTTGGAAGACGAGCTGCTTATGGCCGACATGGATGCGCGTTTGATCGTGCAGGTGATCATCAACCTGGTGAACAACGCGGTATCGTACACGCCGGCCGACGGGCGCATAGTCGTGAGCGCGCGGCGGGTCGTGGAGCACGATCGTCCGCGGGTGCGCATCGCGGTTGCCGACGAAGGCCCGGGCATTTCCGAGGAAGATCGCAAGCATATCTTCGACATGTTCTACAATGGCTCCACCGGCCGGCGGGGCGGAAAGAGCGGCGATTTCAAGCGCGGCATGGGCTTGGGCTTGTCGCTATGCCGTTCCATCGTCGAAGTGCACGGCGGCACTTTAGACGTGCGCAATGTGAACCCGCACGGTAGCGAGTTCTCGTTCACGCTGGCAGCGGTGGAGGCCGGGGACGTGGTGGCGCGATCGACGGAGGAAGCGCGTGGCTGATGGGTACCGGATACTGGTGGTAGAGGACGACGCGGCGGTGCGGCGCCTTGTGACGACCACGCTCGATTTGCACGGATATGCGTACCGGGAAGCCCGTACGGCGTCGCAGGCGCTGCTCGAACTGTCGTCGCAGCCGCCCGATCTGGCTATCCTCGATCTCGGTTTGCCCGACGGAGACGGGGTGGAGGTCATTCGCACGCTGCGCGGGTGGTCGTCGCTGCCGGTCATCGTGCTATCGGCGCGTTTGGAGGATGCCGACAAAGTGGAAGCGCTCGATGCCGGAGCGGACGATTACCTGGTGAAACCGTTCTCGGTCGAGGAGCTGCTGGCTCGCGTGCGCGTGGCGCTGCGCCGATTGGATCGGGAGCGAGCGATGCAGGGGGATGCGGACGAAGCCGTCTACCGCAACGGGAGCCTCCGCATCGATTATGCGGCAGGCAGCGTGTGGCGCGACGACGAGGAGATTCACCTCACGCCGTTCGAATACAAGCTCCTCTGTCTGCTGGCGCGCAATACCGGCAAGGTGCTCACGCACAACTACCTGCTCAAAGAGGTGTGGGGCACCATGCTCGCGTCCGATCGCTCGTCGCTTCGCGTGTTCATGGCCACGCTTCGCAAGAAGATCGAGCCCGATCCTGCGAACCCTCGCTACATCCAAACCCACGTAGGGGTAGGGTATCGCATGATGCGCGTGGAATAGGAGCGCTTCGAGCTTACGACCCCCCCCCCTCTCTCTCCTTCTTCTTCTTCTTCTTTCGGTCGATCGTCGAATAGGGTTTTAAGGCAGGAAATATTTTCGGGCCCGACCGTTTCCTTTCGCTTGCAGCGTCCCCTGTTGGGCGAGTGCTGCCAGTTCGCGCTGAGCGGTTCTGCGGGCGACTCCCTTGCGCTCGAGATCGGAAACCGTTGCATATCCACGATCCAAGGCGATTTGTCTTGCAAGAGAAAGCATATCGTGAGGACGCTCCGCGACGGGTTCGACGTTCTCGACGTGCAGGGGGACCGTCGTTGTGAAAATCGCTCCCTCGTTGAGAACCGGTTCCGCCCCAGAGTAGACTTTGGTGTATTTGTACAGGTTCCGTGTGCCGGAACCCAGCTCTTCCGCCAGCCCGATGTTGTTGAAGAATGCGCCTATCAGGGGGTTCTTTGGGATAGGATTGAAATCGCTCAGCGTGATTCGACCCATGAAAGGGGCGCGACTTGCATTTTCCGTGCGCAACCTTTCATTGTCGATGATGAGTTTTGCAGGAAACGGGCTCGTGTATTCGCGATGCACGAGCATGTTCGAGATTACCTCGCGAACGATGATGTCGCGAGGGCTCACGCGAACGGAGCCTTCAAGGTGGAACCGATCCGGCAGATGCTTCGTGCAAAAGCCGGTGAGTTGGTCGAAGGCTTCTATCAGATTGCTTGTGACGATGACGCGATCGTCGTATCGATCCTGGTCGCTTATCCTGACAACGGCATCCGTTTTATAGGAAGGGCACAGCGACCGAATGACGTCGGCATCGCCCAACAACAAGACGGCTGCAAGGTTGAATCCTTTTTCGCCCGTGACGAAGTTCTTGCCGAAAAGCCCTGCCGAATGCAAGAGGTCTTCGTCGGTCATGCCGTTCCAAGGGTGTCGGGTTCGTTTTCCCGTGGCCATCGTTCGGATGGCGGGAAGCAAATCCATGCGCAAATCACTTGCTTCCACATACGGGAACACCCGCTGCTCGGTGTAGATGTTCTGCTTGCGTACGCACAAAGCCGTAAGCTGGCTTTCGGTGCTCACGACAACGTCGGCGTCCTCGATGCGCTCGAATATCCTCCCTTTGTATCGGTGGATCGACGGACTGGGAGGAATCCATATCCGAACAAGCGACGAGCCCTCGAAAACGATGTCTTCGAACTCAAGGGTGGCCGGCGGGTCGAAAACGTTCGGATTGTGAACCACGTTGGTCACGTTCCTTTTCACGGGCACGATATTCTCTTCGGGGATTCCGATTGCGTTTCCATCGTCTTCTACTCCCAGGTAGATGCTGCCCCCGAAGCTGTTCGCGAAAGAGCAGATGGTCTCGAACGTGTCTCTTCCAACCGAGTTTCCGCAGCGTTTGAACTCGATGGAGGGGGTCTCTCCGGTTGCGAGGTCGCTGCGCAATTCTGCTTCGTCCATGGGCGCCCTTTCCGAGTGATTCAGAGGAAACTCAGTATAACAACATTTGGCGCGATTTGGCGCGATTTGGCGCGATTTGGCGCGATTTGGCGCGATTTGGCGCTTTTCGATTTCTCGATTCCGACTCCCCGGTTGGCGCATAATCCTCGGAAGAGGCTCCTCGCCCCCGGAGCCGCGCCAGCTTCCTACCAAAACACGTTCTGATGACGGTTTTGGTAGAGAAAATCCCCTGCGGACATCCGCTTAGGTTTCTCGAACTGGGAAAACGTTCCGCGGATCGGGTGAAAGGGAACCCGATCCGGTGGTTTCCCTACCAAAACCGTCATCAGAACGTGTTTTCGCCAAGGGAAGGGTCGGCGTGCGGGAACGCCCCCCCCGTCTGCGTCGGGAACGCGACGGCGCGGATCTTTCCAGCCGATGCCTTCACCGGAGGCGAGGTCGTAGAACGCGATCCGGCATTATGCGTTAAACGGGGAGTCGGATTCTCGGGTTTTCGTCATGTGCATGGTGATGCCGCCCATTAAACGGGACGAGGAGCTTGTCCCGCCAAGCGAATTTGACGAAATGTCGGGAATATTTGCTTCAATGCAAGCCCCTGATCAGCGAGAATGGTACCCGATGGAATCGCTGGGAAAGGGATAGCGCATGGTGGGCGAGAAGCTTATGAAGCTGCGGAAGAAGCGGGGGATGAGCCAGCAGGAGGTGGCGTCCGCGCTGGGCGTGACGCGGCAGACCGTTTCCAATTGGGGGACTGAGGGGGTATAAGCACCAAGGAGCGCTTCGCAACAAAACGCATCATTCCCGCAGGTAGAATACCGTTTTTCGGACTGATGCGCACAGCGCAAGAAAACGTTGCGAAACGCTCCTTCCAGGCTCCTTCGTACCGGAATTCGTACCACCCAGAAGTCCCAGAAAGACGGTTCCAGAAGAAAAAGGAGATTCCAAATGGCAACCGACTGGAACGCCCTCACCGCCGAAGAGGACCGCGCCTACTTCATGGCAGAACTGGTCGAGATTTCCCCACAGAGCTTCACCCTAGAGGAGAAGCAGAGGATTCTGCGCAACATGATCGAGGCGTCCGCGGCCATCGAGAACGCGATGCGAGACGACTTCGCACGCCTCGACGAGGTAGCCCAGACCCGCCTGATAGATGCGCTCGCCGAGGCAGGCCCGAGAGACCGCGACTGGTGGTACCGAACGCTTGTAGCAGGCCCCAGGCACCGCGAAGGCATAACAATCTAAGACAGGGCGGCCCCGCATCCCAAGAGATACGGGGCCGCCCCATATCTATCCCAAAGCAAGGTGCCAGGGGCTTTCCAACATTTCCCACGCGCCTGCGGGCTATAGCAGGGCCCTCCGGCGCATGGAAAACGTTGAAAAGCCATGCGTCGGGCCCTGACCTACCGTCAAAGCAGGATCTCGTTCACGCGCGCCTGCACCGCGTCGTACAGCGACCCCAGGCGCGACTTACGTTCCTCGCCGTTGCCGTACTCGCCGCGTATGACCGCCCGCGCCAGAGCGTCGATGTCGGCCTCGCCCGGCCCGCCGTCGGAACCGCC
>OCAN01001665.1_pt1 | contig 9858 bp, 7 predicted proteins | sample 1538321 | NCBI WGS metagenome assembly OCAN01 (sample SAMEA2580294, study PRJEB22360) | human gut metagenome | biome: human gut; feature: human-associated habitat; material: faeces | place: Denmark | collected 2008/2010 | reverse complement strand
ACCCGACAAGGAATTTCGCTACCTTAGGACCGTTATAGTTACGGCCGCCGTTTACTGGGGCTTCAATTCGGAGCTTTGCTTGCGCTGACCCCTCCTTTTAACCTTCCAGCACCGGGCAGGCGTCAGTCCGTATACGTCGTCTTTAGGACTTCGCACAGACCTATGTTTTTAGTAAACAGTCGCCACCACCAATTCACTGCGGCTCCCCGGGGCTTCATATGTTAAACATGTCACCCTAGAGAGCACCCCTTCTTCCGAAGTTACGGGGTTATTTTGCCGAGTTCCTTGGCCAGAGTTCTCTCGAGCGCCTTGGATTGTTCATCCCACCCACCTGAGTTGGTTTGCGGTACGGATTGCTGTGGATAAACTTAGGAGCTTTTCTAGGCAGCATAGACTCAACGGCTTCAGGGCTTGCGCCCACGGACTCGCGTCTCAGATTCGTCCGGCGGATTTGCCTACCGGATATTCCTACACGCTTGCACCGGGATATCCAACACCCGGCCCGCCTATCTTCCTGCGTCCCTCCATCGCGCTACACAACAAGTACAGGAATATTAACCTGTTTTCCATCGGTTACGGCTTTCACCCTCACCTTAGGATCCGACTAACCCTGGGAAGATTACCTTTACCCAGGAAACCTCGGGTTTTCGGCGAATATGTTTTTCACATATTTTATCGTTACTCATGTCAGCATAATCACTTCACTGCAGTCCAGCATGCCTTCCGGCACACCTTCAGCCCGCAGCGAACGCTCCCCTACCCAATCTTCAAAGAAGATTGCCAAAGCTTCGGTACCATGCTTAGCCCCGTTACATTTTCGGCGCAGAGCCATTAGACCAGTGAGCTATTACGCTTTCTTTAAACGATGGCTGCTTCTAAGCCAACGTCCTGGCTGTCTGAACGGTTCCACTACCTTCACCACTGAGCATGGATTTGGAGACCTTAGCTGTTGGTCTGGGCTGTTTCCCTTTTGACGACGAACCTTCGCACCCGCCGTCTGACTCCCGGGATACAATTAAGCGGCATTCTGAGTTTGATAGAGTTTGGTAATCTGGTAGGACCCCTAGCTCTGTCAGTGCTTTACCTCCGCTAATCAATTCCCGAGGCTATACCTCAATATATTTCGGGGAGAACCAGCTATCACCGGGTTTGATTGACCTTTCACCCCTATCCACAAGTCATCCGGAACGTTTTCAGCCGTTGACGGTTCGGTCCTCCACAAGGCTTTACCCTTGCTTCAACCTGCTCATGGATAGATCACCCGGTTTCGGGTCTACTCCAACGTACTAGTCGGCCTATTAAGCCTCGCTTTCACTACGGCTACGCTTTCGCTTAACCTCGCACGGTAGAGTAACTCGCTGACTCATTATACAAAAGGCACGCGATCACTGCAAAAAGCAGCTCTCGCAGCTTGTAGGCAACAGGTTTCAGATTCTATTTCACTCCCCTAACAGGGGTTCTTTTCACCTTTCCCTCACGGTACTAGTTCACTATCGGTCGCTGAGGAGTACTTAGCCTTAGAGGATGGTCCCCCTAGATTCCCACGAGGTTTCACGTGCCTCGCAGTACTCAGGTACCGGCTGCGTCCTTTTCGGTTTCGAGTACGGGGCTATCACCCGCTGTGGCGGAGCTTTCCAGCTCACTTCCTCTGCCTACTCCAGAATCGCGTATGCCGGCCCTACAACCCCGAATGGTCGAAACCACTCGGTTTGGGCTCTTCCCATTTCGCTCGCCGCTACTTTGGGAGTCTCGTTTGATTTCTCTTCCTCCGGGTACTGAGATGTTTCACTTCCCCGGGTTGGCTTCTCTGGGCCTATGTATTCAGCTCAGGATGATGGGACATGACTCCCATCGGGTTTCCCCATTCAGAAATCATCGGATCGTAGGATGTTTAGCTCCTCCCCGATGCTTATCGCAGCTTACCGCGTCTTTCATCGCCTCTCAGCGCCAAGGCATTCACCTGTTGCCCTTGATATCTTATTTCTCAAGAACTTTACTATTCCCTTCCCATTCCCCTATTCAATTGTAAATGAGCAGCACCCGCCGGTGTTTCCGACCGGTGCGACCAGGCCATGCCTGGATGACTGCCGCGAAATCTTCGCGTCAATGACCAATCATGGACTGTACGTCAGCAAGCTTGTGGTGGAGGTAGGCGGAATCGAACCGTCGACCCTCTGCGTGCAAAGCAGATGCTCTCCCAGCTGAGCTATACCCCCTGATAAGTGGTGGGCCTGGAAAGACTTGAACTTTCGACCTCACGCTTATCAGGCGTGCGCTCTAGCCACCTGAGCTACAGGCCCCTGACGTTTTCTTCTCAAAGAGCATGGCGTTAAGCCCTTGTTCCTTGCAAGTGAAGAGCGAGTTGGGAATTTTTCCTATAAAGGAGGTGATCCAGCCGCAGGTTCCCCTACGGCTACCTTGTTACGACTTCACCCCAATCATCGGCCCTACCGTAGACGGCTGCTTCTCTTGCGAGTTAGCTCACCGGCTTCGGGTAAAACCGACTTTCGTGGTGTGACGGGCGGTGTGTACAAGGCCCGGGAACGCATTCACCCGAGCATGCTGATCTCGAATTACTAGCGATTCCGACTTCATGGAGTCGAGTTGCAGACTCCAATCCGGACTGGGACGCGTTTTTTGGGATTGGCTCCACCTCGCGGTCTCGCTACCCTTTGTGCGCGCCATTGTAGTACGTGTGTAGCCCCAGGCGTAAGGGCCATGATGACTTGACGTCGTCCCCACCTTCCTCCCCGTTGACCGGGGCGGTCTCTCCAGAGTGCCCAGCCTTACCTGCTGGCAACTGAAGATAGGGGTTGCGCTCGTTGCGGGACTTAACCCAACACCTCACGGCACGAGCTGACGACAGCCATGCAGCACCTGTCTTAGGGCTCCCCGAAGGGCACCCCTTCATTTCCGAAGGGTTCCCTAGATGTCAAGCCTGGGTAAGGTTCTTCGCGTTGCATCGAATTAAACCACATACTCCACCGCTTGTGCGGGCCCCCGTCAATTTCTTTGAGTTTCAGCCTTGCGACCGTACTCCCCAGGCGGGGTGCTTATCGCGTTAGCTACGGCACCGAGACATACATCCCAGCACCCAGCACCCATCGTTTACAGCGTGGACTACCAGGGTATCTAATCCTGTTTGCTACCCACGCTTTCGCACCTCAGCGTCAGTTACCGTCCAGGTGGCCGCCTTCGCCACCGGTGTTCCTCCAGATATCTACGGATTTCACTCCTACACCTGGAATTCCGCCACCCTCTCCGGTACTCAAGCCTGGCAGTATCAAAGGCAGTTCCACAGTTGGGCTGTGGGATTTCACCCCTGACTTACCAGGCCGCCTACGTGCGCTTTACGCCCAGTGATTCCGATTAACGCTTGCACCCTCCGTATTACCGCGGCTGCTGGCACGGAGTTAGCCGGTGCTTCCTTTGGGGGTACCGTCAAGCCCTCGCATTATTCACACGAGGGGGTTTCTTCCCCCCTGACAGAGGTTTACGATCCGAGAACCTTCATCCCTCACGCGGCGTCGCTGCGTCAGGCTTTCGCCCATTGCGCAATATTCCCCACTGCTGCCTCCCGTAGGAGTCTGGACCGTGTTCCAGTTCCAGTGTGGCCGGTCATCCTCTCAGACCGGCTACCCATCGTTGCCTTGGTGGGCCGTTACCCCGCCAACTAGCTAATGGGACGCGGACTCATCCTTAAGCGATAGCTTGCAGGCAGAGGCCATCTTTCCCCCCAACGATAAAATCGGGAGCGTATTCGGTATTAGCGACCGTTTCCAGCCGTTATCCCCATCTTAAGGGTAGATTATCCACGCGTTACTCACCCGTGCGCCACTTTACTCGTCCCGAAGGACTTTCACGTTCGACTTGCATGTGTTAAGCACGCCGCCAGCGTTCAATCTGAGCCAGAATCAAACTCTCCAGTTGATTGAAAACAACTAGCTTGCCCATATCTCTATGGGCTAAAACTCAAAGTTTCTTATTCCCAACTCGCTCTTCACTTGTCAAAGAACCAGAGGCGCTTGCCTCAGCCGCTGCGTTTCCGTCAGCGGCGAAGCGGGAACTTACCCCGCTCGGTCCAGCTTGTCAACAACTTTTTTTTCGAACCCCGAAGTTTTTTTCGGAGCGCGCCGCGAGGATTTCTCCCCGGCGCAGAAGCGGGAATTTATCCCGGCCTCCTCTCGCTGTCAACCGCTTTCTTCTGCTTTTTTCAAAAAACTTTTTTGCCCCGCCGTGCCCGGCCTCTTGGCCCTGCCCGGCTCAGCGAGACATTCCGTCCCGCAGCGGCGAGAACGGGTTATGCACCTCCACGACGCCTCTGTCAACGTCTTTTTATTTTTTTTCTGATTTTTTTGCCCCGCGATCCCCGTTTCTACCGTGTTTTCGCTCCGGTTAGAGCACCAAAAAATTATTACCTTGAGATTCCCCTCAAGAGCATTCGGCTTTATCTCCAAAAGGCCGCTTCATCGGCATTCGGACAACGAAAAAGCCCCCTGCAAATCCGGCGGAGGGCTTTCCAAGTATTCTGGTATCCGGCAAATTACTGGATGCGGACTTCCACGGTCGTGTTGTTGATTTTGACGACCTTGGCCGACACCGGGGCGCGGGTCAATTCAAATACAAGGCGGGTGCTCTCTTCATGGTGTCCCAGACGGATGCCCGAAATCCAGAGATCCTTGGGCACGCGCGGGAGCTGGATGCCCCAGTTGCCCTGAAGATCCACGACATAGCGGTTGGGGTCCTTGAGGAGCAGCGTCTTGGTCTTGATCGGGGCCGCGCCGGTCATACGGAAGACTACACTCTTGCCCAGCTCAAGCCGGGTCGCGGTGATCGCGGTCTGACCCGCCGCCAGCTTCGCGGGGGCCTTGGTGGTCAGCACCACCACGCCTTCCTTCGCCTGTTCCTTTTCCTGCTTCGGTTCGGAAACCTTCGGCTGCGGCTTTTCGGCGGGCTTTTCCGCCACGGCCTTCTCAGCCTTCTTTTCCTGCTGAGGAGCCTTTTCCTCGGCTACGGGCTGCTTCGGCTTTTCCGTAAACGTATCGGCAGGCGCAATTTCACCCATCGGGGCCGGTGCGGGCTTTTCCGCCGAGACAGCGGGATCGGCTGCGGGAGCCGCCGTTTCGGGCGTATCCTTACCCGCCGGAGCCGTTTCCTCATCGGGCGGGATCGCGGACATATCAAGCGGGGCCGCACTGCCGCGCAGCGTCCCGTTGTCGAGAGGAACCAGAACTCCGCCCTTATTCCCTTCCGAATCGCCCAGGGAAGGCAGCTTGGGAAGAGCGGGCATATCCTTCGAAAGGGAGCCCGTCACCATCTGGCCTTCGCTCGGGGGTTCATCCTGAACACGGAATTCCAACGCCGCGAGCACGGCGAGAGAAAGCATAAAAACCCCAATGATAAGCAGGGTTCTTGTACGATTCATGCGTCCAACGCTCCTTATTAAAAACCAAGGCTCCCGCTTCTGGAAAACGGATCCGAGCGTATCGTCCCTTCCCCGCGTCAACCTTGGAAAAATCACCGAAAGCCTGCGCCTCCGGCCTCTATGGAATGGAAACAGGGATACGCTTTTCCACACAAAATGCAATGTCCCCAAAGGGGAGCCGGAGTATGCCCGCGTAAAGAAGCATACTCCGGCCGGGCGTCATTCATCCATGAGAACTTACTTGGCGGACTTTTCCGGCAGCAGTGAGGCAAGGATGCCTATGGTCAGCAGCCCGATGACCACACCAAGGCTGATCAGCGGGGAAATGTGCACGATGCCCACCACGTCCAGGAGCATCTTCACGCCGATGTACGCGAGGATGATCACTACGGACTTTTCCAGGTGGCGCAGGTAACGCTTTCCGGCGGCGAGCAGAAAATACATGGACCGCAGGCCGAGGATGGCGAACACGTTGCTGGTATAGACGAGGAAGGGGTCGTGCGTGACGGCGATGATGGCCGGGACCGAGTCGAACGCGAACATCACGTCGGACACTTCCACCACAAACAGGCACAGGAACAGCGGCGTGGCCTTCCAGATCAGCTTGCCGGTAGTATCGGGGGCCTTCACGAAGAAATCGTGGCCGCTGAGCTGGTTGTGCACGGGGATGAAGCGCTTGGTGTACCGGACGGCCCAGTGCTCGGAGTAGTCGACGATTTCTTCCTTCTCGCCGCTGTGCATGGACTGCCACATCTTCCACGCGGTCCAGAGCACGAAGATGCCGAAACTCGCCAGCGCGTAGGGGCCGAACATCGCCACCAGGGAACTGCCCGCCGCCACGAAGATCAGGCGCAGGACCAGCGCGCCGAGGACGCCATAGTACAGAACCCGGTGCTGGAACGCGTCCTTCACCGCGAAAGAACTGAAAATGGCCATGATGACGAACAGGTTGTCCACTGAAAGCGACTTTTCCAGCAGGTACCCGGTCAGGAAGAGCTGAACCTGTTCAGAGCCGAAGCTATATCCGATGTACCCCGCGAACACGAGTGCGAGGCCCACCCATATACAGCTCCAAATGGCGGCGTTACGGGCGGAAACGGGCTTATCGGCCTGATGCGCGTGCAGGTCGCACCACAGACAGACGATGATGAGGACACAGAAAAGGACGACTTCCGTCACGGAATGCTCAACGACCATCGGAACCTCCGCAGGCGCGCCCCTTCAGGACGGGAAGAAGAGCGAACATCATGTTTTACTCCTTGTTGCGTTTGGTCGCCGGAGAAAACAAAAAAGACCCTCCGGCAACATGTGCCGTGAAGGTCTCACTCATCAAGTCAAAGCTTGATGGTAACGCCAGGCCGAAGCCATGCTGTTGACGTTACCCGGGTCTCAAGAACCCAGTTACTCCCCTTTACGTGGGAAGAAACATACAGCAGCCAAGCACCGTTGTCAACGGTTTCACACCCGCCCCGAAACCTTCTCACGGCCTTCCGCCATGAGAAACACCCTGAGCGGGAAGCCCGTATGCCCAAAAGCCGAAAGGGAAGCGTGGAAAACACGGCGGAAGGGAAGCCGTTTCAAAAAGGCTCCCCTTCCGCTTCCGCCTTTAATCCGCGACCACAAAGTTGCCGGGATACTGCCTGTTCAGCTCGTCCGAGAGATCCTCAGCGCGGTTCAGCGAGTTGAACGGCCCGGCCTGCACGCGCCAGAGCCCCAGAGAAGGCGCGTAGAACGCCCGCCCGCCGAGATTCCGGTTTTGCAGCCGCCGCACAAGATCCTGAGCCGAGGCTTGGCTGCTCAGCGCGGCGATCTGGATGTAGAAGCTCCCGTTCATATCGCCGGGGGACGCGCCGCCAAAGGTTTCGATCGCCTCGACACGGACACGTGCCGTACCCGTGCCGATCATGCCCAGTTCCTTCGCGCTCGCATACGAAAGATCGATGATCCGATCCCCGACGAACGGTCCCCGATCGTTGACGCGCACGGCGATGGACTTTCCGTTCCTCAGATGCGTGACCCGCACCTTGGTCCCGAGCGGCAACAGTTTGTGCGCGGCGGTCATCGCATACATATTATAGCGTTCGCCGTTGGCCGTGGTTTTTCCGTGAAAATCCCTGCCGTACCACGAGGCGACCCCGTCTTCCCTATACCCGTCCGCCGACAGATAGGGCCTGTAGGTTTTTCCCCGCACCGTGTACGTCTTCGTCCCCCGCGTGCCGGACCCTCCTCCGCCGTAATCCATCAGCCCGCAGCCCGCCAAGGAAAAAGACAAAACGGCAAGGGCGGTAATACGGCAAAAAGAGGCGAAAGTGAAGGATATTGTACGCATAGCACCTCTTGTTTCTTGGGTTTGGTGTCCCTACTCTGCCATAGTTCCGCCCATTCGCCAAGTTCCGTCCTCCCCCTTCTGCACTTTTGATCCTTCGCCACACATACATGGAAAGCGCACTGCCCTCGGAAGGTGAGGAGGCCACAGGGAGGGCTCCTTCATTGGACGGCTAATCCATTCAGAAAAGTTCCTATTTACGATAATAAGGGTTTTCTTTTTCCGAAAAAAATTTTCTTCCTTTGCGGTTTCCAACAGGCCGTTCTTATCCGCCATGATCATTGAAAAATCATATAGAGAAAAATATGTACAGTTTTTTAAACCTGATAGCGGAAAAACGACAAAATCATACGCTATCCCACCGTAACCGCTTCTTTTTGTAGCTGATTGGCTGAGGCGCCCTCAAAAAAATCCAACGACTCGACAGCTTTTGCCCGGGATGCTAACGTGCTTCCTTCTTTCCGCAATGACATCACGACCGGGGCGAACTCCCCTCCTCTCCGCTATGCATACGGCCCCTGTAAACAAGGAATCCTTCATGACGCTCAAACCTCCGTATTTGTCTTTCAGCGCAGCAAAAAGGCTTGCCCTTTTCTCCCCCCTCCTTTGCCTCCTTCTCCTCACCGCCTGCGCTCCACAACAATCCGGCTTGCAGCACCACCAGTATTCCATCGTCCGCTATCATGATTCCTTGACGGCCCTGCATGACTATCGCCCCCCGGCACGTGAAACGCTTTCCCACACGGCCCGCCGCGAACTCCAGACAGCCGGCGCCGCCGTCAGCCAAAACGGTTCCAACGTCCGCTTCACTCCCATCCCCGATGAAGAATTCGACGACGGCGACATTGAAGTCACGCCGGAACTGCTCAAGGAACCGTCGCTCTACCCGGCTCTTTCGCTCATCCAGCCCATCAAGGAAACTATCCGGGTCACGTCGTCCTTCGGCCCCCGCAAGCATCCCGTCAAACGTAGGCGGCTCATGCACGCGGGCGTGGATATCGCCGGAAATCGCGGGGAAAAAGTCGTTGCCTCCGCGCCCGGCAAGGTCGTATACAGCGGCCGTAAAGGCTCCTATGGCCTGACCATCGACATCGATGCCGGAAAAGGCGTCATCCTGCGTTACGCCCATCTGGACAAACTCGGAGTCCGGGAAGGCCAGCAGGTCAAGCAAGGCCAGTATATCGGCAATCTCGGCAGGACCGGGCGGGTTACGGGCCCTCACCTGCACTTTGAAGTGCGGCTCCGCGATAAGCCGATCAATCCGATGCAGTTCCTCACACACGAAAACCAGTGGGCATCAAACACAGGAACCAAACAGCGCAAACGCAGCGGCAACCTTTGATCCACGCCTTCTGGGGGCGGCTCCGATGAAGGGGCCGCCCCTTTTTCTGTACCAGAGCATGGTTGAAACCTTGCGCGCTTCATCATAAAAAAGCGGTACGCACGCACAGTGTTCGGAAACGCGCCTCACGGTGCACGGCGTTTTTCCCCTCTCCGGCGGGAAGAGCAACGGGCAAGGCCCCATCCCCTCAGCAGACCAGAGCATTCCCCCGAATTCCCTCCAAACAGTTCAAGGATGCCCCATGAGCGCATACAGCCTTCCTGTACTCATGTACCATTACGTCAGCCGCTTTCCGGGGGCTATCGCCGTCAGCCCGGAACATTTTGAAGACCAGTGCCGAGGCATGGCCGAACACGGCTGGCGCGGGATCGGCCTTGATGAAGCGGAGGCCTTTCTGCTGAAGGGCGCGCCGCTGCCGCCGCGTTCCCTGCTGATCACCTTTGACGACGGGTACCTGGACAATTACGTCTACGCATGGCCCATCCTGCGGAAATACGGGCACAAAGGCGTCGTCTTTGCCGTCACCGAACGGATGGAGGCTGAAAAAAAATGCCGCCCGACCCTTGCCGACGTCTGGGAGGGGTTGCCTCCGTCCAGCCTCCCTCCCGTGGATGCGCCCATGCACGACACCCCCTTCGGCTATCAGGTACGCCGCGATATGTTCTTTTCTTGGGAAGAAGCCCGACACATGGAATCCAGCGGCGTCATGGCCGTGGCCGCGCACTCCGCCGGCCACCTCGCCGGTTTCGCCGGTCAGCACGGGCC
>OCAN01001660.1_pt1 | contig 9888 bp, 7 predicted proteins | sample 1538321 | NCBI WGS metagenome assembly OCAN01 (sample SAMEA2580294, study PRJEB22360) | human gut metagenome | biome: human gut; feature: human-associated habitat; material: faeces | place: Denmark | collected 2008/2010 | reverse complement strand
AAAAAGCCGGTCCCGTCGCTCGGCCCGGACATGCTCGCGGCCCTCTCCGCCTACCCGTGGCCCGGCAACGTGCGCGAGTTCGAGAATGTGATGGAGTTTATGGTCAACATGGCCCCGTCCGGCGGGGTCCTGCATCCTGGCATGCTCCCCGCCTCCGTGCGCGGGGCCTTGCCCTCTTCCGCGCCTTCACCCTCCGCCCCCCTCCCGCCCGGCGGGATCACCCCGCTCCGCGATCTGGAACGCAACGCCATTCTGGACGCCGTCCGCCGCTGCGGGGACGACACGCCCGGAAAGAAAGCCGCTGCCGCCGCCCTCGGCATCGGCGTCGCCACGCTCTACAGGAAGCTGAAGGAGTATGAGGACGAAGCGGCGGCCCTCTCCCGTACCACCTAACCCCACCTGAACAGGATGGAACTTGCGATTTTTGGGATTTCGCAGTAGAGTCCCTCCTTTGTGTGCCGACTGGCGAGAGTGGCGGAATTGGTAGACGCACTGGACTTAGAATCCAGCGGATTTCCGTGGGGGTTCAACTCCCCCCTCTCGCACCAGAAAGCCTTCCGGTGCATTCATAAACCTCGTGTTTTGATTGATAAAAAGTTCGTCCGTCCGCCCTTGAGCAGGTCGGCTCCCCTAAGGAGGGAATCCCCATGGAATTTGTCGTTGAAAACCTTTCCCCTACCCGGAAAAAGATCGCCTTCACCCTGACCGCGGATGATGTGAACGCCGCTATCAACACCGCCGTCAAGGGCTTCCAGAAGGATCTGTCCCTGCCCGGCTTCCGTAAGGGTAAAGTCCCCGCGTCCGTAGTGGAAAAGCGCTTCGGCGAAGACGTGTACGCCCGCGCCACGCAGGACGAGATCAACGGCCTCCTCCAGAAGACCCTCAAGGAATCCGGCCTGACCCCCGTTTCCAGCATGGAAATGGACAACCATGACGCCTTCGCCCGCGATACCGAATTCAAGTGCAACGTCACCTTCGACGTGCTGCCCGAAATCGAGTTCCCCAACTACGAAGGCCTCGAAGTCGATCAGGCCAAGGCCGACGTGTCCGACGACGACGTGAACGAAATCATTGAAAACCTCCGCGGCCGCATGGCGGAACTTACCGAAGTAACCGAAGATCGCCTGCCTCAGGACGGCGACACCGTGGATGTCGACTACTCCGGCACCGATGAGGAAGGCAACAAGATCGACGACGTGCAGGGCGAAAACTTCGGCGTGGCCCTCGGCCAGGGCCAGGCCCTCCCCGATTTCGAAGCCCTCGTGAAGACCGCCAAGGCCGGCGAAGAAAAGACCGGCCCCGTGAACTTCCCCGCCGACTACCCCCACAAGCCGCTGGCCGGCAAGACCGTCATCTTCACCATCAAGGTGAACAAGATCCAGACCAGCCAGAAGCCCGAAGTGAACGAGGAGTTCGCTCAGAAGGTCGGCCAGGAAAGCCTGGAAAAGATGAAGGCCTCCATCGTCGAGCACGTTTCCGCCACGAAGGCTCAGGCCGCCCGCAGCGAAGCCATGAAGAAGCTCATCGACGGCCTCCTTGAAAAGGTTTCTTTCGAAATCCCCGATTCCATGCTGAACGCCCGCGTCGAGCGCGTGGTGCAGGAACAGGCCATGAAGCTCCAGCGCATGGGCCTCGACGACCTCCGCAAGGACCAGGCTCAGGAAGAAAAGCGCGAAGAAGCCAAGAAGGAAGCCCTCGAAACCCTGCGTCCCCAGGTGTTCCTGATGGCCCTCGCCCAGAAGGAAAACATCACCGTCAACGATCAGGAAGTGGAAATGGCCATCTACGGCATGGCCATGCGCGCCCAGCAGGACTACAAGAAGGTCAGCGAAGCCTATCACAAGAGCGGCCTGATCTATGAACTGCGCGACCGCATCCTCGCTGACAAGGCTCTGGAAATGGTCTACAGCAAGGCGAAGATCAACGAAGTCCCCGCCTTGAGCCTGAGCGAGACCAAGAACGCGGACTAGTCCGTTTTCCGCCCGCTTTTTTGGAAAAATGAGGAGAGGGGAGTGTCCGCACTCCCCTCTTTATTGTATGGTGGCCCTGTGCTATTTCCCGTTTTTATGGCTTCATCCCGAGACAACGGCGCAATCGTGCTTATCTGACGGGGAAAGCCCTGATGCCCAATTATCATATGGAGACAGTATGCAAGATATTCTTGATATGACGGTGCCCATCGTCGTCGAAACGTCGGGCCGCACCGAACGCGCTTATGATATTTTTTCCCGCCTGCTGAAAGACCGCATCGTGCTCCTCGGCTCCGAGGTCAACGACGCGGTGGCGTCCCTCATCTGCGCCCAGCTGCTTTTCCTCGAATCGCAGGACCCGGAAAAAGAGATTTATCTCTACATCAACAGCCCCGGCGGCTCCGTCACGGCGGGCATGGCCATCTACGATACCATGAACTACATCACCCCGCCCATCGCCACCGTGTGCATGGGCCGCGCCGCCATAAGCGCGGCCTTCCTCCTCAGCGCGGGCCAGAAGGGTATGCGCTACGCCCTGCCCAACAGCCAGGTGATGATCCACCAGCCCCTCGGCGGATTCCAGGGACAGGCCACCGACATCGACATCCATGCCCGCGAGATCCTGCGTATGCGCGAGACCCTCAACGGGCTGCTGGCGAAGCATACCGGCCAGCCCATCGAAAAGATCGCCCAGGATACCGAACGCGACAACTTCATGACCGCCGAAATGGCGCAGGCCTATGGTCTGGTGGACAAGGTTCTCGCCTCCCGCCGTGACCTCCTCGCCGAAAAGTCCGAATAGGAAGAGAGATGCCCAATACCACTCCCCCGAACGAACCCCGCTGCTCTTTCTGCGGCAAAACCGAAACGCAGGCGAACCAGCTCGTCTCCGGGCCGGACGGCGTGCACATCTGCGACGAATGCATCGCCTCCTGCAACGAAATGATGGCTCAGAACGCCATCGAGCAGGTCCGCGAAGACGAACGCCTGCTCACCCCGCAGGAAATCAAGGCCCGCCTCGACGAATACGTCATCGGGCAGGATGAGGCCAAGAAGATCCTCGCCGTGGCGGTGCACAACCACTACAAGCGCGTCTTCTATGCCGACGCCCTCAGGGGCAGCGACGATGTGGAGCTCGAAAAGAGCAACATCCTGCTTGTCGGCCCCTCCGGAAGCGGCAAGACGCTCCTCGCCAAGACGCTGGCCCGCGTCCTGCGCGTGCCGTTCGCCATCGCGGACGCCACCACGCTGACCGAGGCCGGGTATGTGGGCGAAGACGTGGAAAACATTCTGGTCCAGTTGCTTCAGAATGCCGACTACGACCTTGAAGCGGCCCGCAAGGGGATCATCTACATCGACGAAATCGACAAGATCTCCCGTAAGGCCGACGGCCCGTCCATCACCCGCGACGTGTCCGGCGAAGGCGTCCAGCAGGCGCTGCTCAAGATCATCGAAGGCACGGAAGCCAACATTCCTCCCAAAGGCGGCCGCAAGCACCCGCAGCAGGAATTCATCCGCATGGACACCTCGAACATCCTGTTCATCGTGGGCGGGGCGTTCATCGGCCTGGACAAGATCGTCGAGCAGCGTATGCGCGGCGGCAGCATGGGCTTCGGGGCCAAGGTGGAGACCAAAAAGGAGCGCACCCTCGGCGAGCTCCTCGAACAGGTGCATCCCGCCGACCTCGTGCAGTTCGGGCTCATCCCCGAATTCGTGGGCCGTATCCCGGTCCTGACGCACGTGGACGATCTCGGCGAGGACGACCTCGTCCGTATCCTGACCGAGCCCAAGAACGCCCTCACCCGGCAGTACCAGAAGCTGTTCGAACTCGACAACGTGACCCTGCGCTTCACCTCCGACGCCCTGCGCGCCATCGCCCACAGGGCCATCGAGCGCAAGACCGGCGCGCGCGGCCTGCGCAACGTCATGGAAAGCGTCATGCTCGACATCATGTATCAGCTTCCCTCCATGCCCGGCGTGAAGGAGTGCGTGATCAACGACGCGGTCATCGAAAAGAAGGCCCCGCCGCTGTACATCTACGACACCGAAGCGCACATCGCTTCGTAAGGTTTGCAGAAAAGAATGTGGGGGGAAGGGAAACCCTTTTGGAAAAGGGTTCTCCCTTCCCCCCACGCCCCCCATCCCTTCCAAAAACTTTCGGCTGGCGGGGAGGGAGCGCGGCAGGCGTTTCCTGTTGCAATATAAAGAGTTCCATACGGCCCGTCGCGGCATACGAAGCCGGGCTAGGGGCCGTTAAAAGCCTTGGGAAGATGAGAGGAGGGGAGAAGGAATCCCTTCTTCAGAAGGATTCCTTCTCCCCTCCCCGGTTCCGTTACCTTCTAAAGGAGCAAGCATGAACGAAACGAACGACACCATCACCAGCAATGCAACACTGGAGGGATTCGAGCTTCCGCTCATGCCCTTGCGGGAGGTGGTCATGTCGCCGCACTCGATCATGCCCCTCCTCGTGGGCCGCGAAGCCTCGATCAAGGCCATCGAAAGCGCCGTGAACGACTACGGCAAGCGCATCTGCCTCGTGACACAGCGCGAACCCGAACTGGAAAAGCCCGATCCGGCGGATCTCTATGCCGTTGGCGTGGTCGGGCGCGTGCTCCAGTACATGAGGCTGCCTGAAGGCCCGATCAAGGTGCTCTTCGAGGGCCTGTACCGCATCAGCTGGCGGCCTCTGACGCCCGAAGATCAGGAAAACCCGTTCGGGACGGATGCCTTCCCCAAGGTCGTGGTCACGCCGTTGCCCATCATGCGCAATGACGGCCCGGAAACCGAAGCGCTGGTACGGGCCACAAAGGAAATCCTCGCGGAATACGCCCATACCAACAAAAAACTCACTCCGGAGATCCTTTCCGCCGTCTCCGCCCTGCGCGATCCCGGGCAGCTCGCCGATACCATTCTGCCCCTGCTCAAAATCGAATACCCCAAAAAACAGGAAGCGCTGGAGCTGGCCGATCCCGGACAGCGCCTTGAAAAGGTTTACGAGTTCCTGAATACCGAGATGGAACGGGTTTCGATGGAACGGCGCATCAAGAACCGCGTCAAAGACCAGATGGATAAAAACCAGCGGGAATACTATCTTTCCGAGCAGATCAAGGCCATCAACAAGGAAATGGGCCGCGAAGACGATCCGCAGGCCGAGATCGCGGAGCTTGAGCAGATGCTCAAGGCCAAGAACATGCCCGAGGAAGCCCGTGAAAAGGGCATGTCCGAGCTCAAGAAGCTGCGCATGATGGCCCCGGCCTCCGCCGAATACGCCATCGTCCGCAACTATGTGGACTGGATTCTGGAACTGCCGTGGAATGACATGCGGGAAACCAGCATCGACATTCCCGAGGCCCGCGCCATCCTCGACGCCGACCATTTCGGCCTAGAGAAGCCCAAGCAGCGCATCCTTGAATTCCTCGCCGTCCAGAAGCTTACCAACGCGCTCAAAGGCCCCATCCTCTGCCTCGTCGGGCCTCCCGGCGTGGGCAAGACCTCGCTGGCCCGCTCCGTCGCCACGGCCACGGGGCGCGAATACGTGCGCCTGTCCCTCGGCGGCGTGCGTGACGAAGCCGAAATCCGAGGCCACCGGCGTACCTACGTGGGAGCCATGCCCGGCAAGATCATCATGGCCCTCAAGCGCGCCAAGTCCAGCAACCCGCTGTTCTGCCTCGATGAAATCGACAAGATGAGCTCCGATTACCGGGGCGATCCCGCGTCCGCCCTGCTGGAGGTGCTCGACCCCGAGCAGAACAAGACGTTCAACGACCACTACCTCGACATCGACTACGATCTGTCGAAGGTGTTCTTCATCACCACGGCGAACTCGCTGCATAATATCCCCGCCCCGCTTCAGGACCGTATGGAAATCATTGAGCTTTCCAGCTACCTCGAAGTAGAGAAAAAGCACATCGCCCGTGACTTCCTCCTGCCGCGCCAGATCAAGGAGCATGGCCTCAAGCCCGGGAACATCTCCCTGCCCGAGGAGACGCTCACCGAGGTCATCCGTTCCTACACGCGCGAGGCCGGGGTCCGCAGCCTTGAACGCGAAATCGGCGCACTGTGCCGCAAAACCGCGATCAAGCTGGTGGAAGAGGACAACCTCGACCAGTGCGTGACCATTACACCGGAGGATCTGGAAAGCTATCTCGGCGTGAAGAAGTACCGCATGGACGAGAACGAAAAGTCACCCAAGGTCGGCGTGGTCAACGGTCTGGCCTATACGGGCGTGGGCGGCGTGCTGCTCAATGTGGAAACGGTGATCATGCCCGGCAAGGGGAATGTGGCCACCACCGGCAAGATCGGCGAAGTCATGAGCGAGTCCGCGAAGGCGGCGCTTTCCTACGTGCGTTCCCGGGCCGCAGCACTCGGGCTCAAGCCCGATTTCCACAGCGAGATCGACATCCACACGCACTTCCCCGAAGGCGCGACCCCCAAGGACGGCCCCTCGGCGGGCATCGCCATCACCACGAGCCTTGTTTCCGCCCTGCTCGGCATCCCCGTGCGGCATGACGTGGCCATGACCGGCGAAGTTACCCTGCGCGGGCGCGTGCTGCCCATCGGCGGTCTGCGTGAAAAGCTTCTCGCCGCCAGCCGCGCCGAGATGGCGACCGTGATCATCCCGCGCGACAACGCCAAGGATCTCAAGGAAGTGCCTGACGAAATTCTCCAAACGCTGCGCATTGAGCTGGTGGACCATGTGGACGAGGTGCTCCCCATTGCCCTCGACGCGCCCGAGGACGCCATTTGGGACAAGAGCGACTGCCCCTCCCTTATCGAGTCCCTCCGCCGCCATCACGAGCCCGCGGTGACGACGGCGCAGTAGGAAGGGAGAGAATTGGGGAGGGGAGGAGGAACCTTTCTGGAGAAAGGTCCCTCCTCCCCTCCCCAAACCCCACCCCTCCGCCTCCCAAGACTTTCGTAAGGGTCGATGAAGGGTGGAAGTGGTTTGAAGGGCAAGCTGTTGGCGCACGTCCCCCGGTTCCGCGCCCCCAAAATTTAGCTTTGCACGGTATTGGTGCAAGGTTACAGTAATTGATTTCGTTGAGTTTTTTGAAGGTATTTGTTGGCAAGCTCAACGACGAAAAAGTTTCCTCAGTATTTATCTTGGATTACATTGGAATAGAATATCAATCGGTTACTGCGATACAGCCTTGTTTTTTGATGCGAAGGGACTCACTCCGGGTTCCCTCCCCACCAGTCAAAATTTTTGCGGGAGGGGGTTCGGGGGAGGGGCTTTTTATAAAAAGCCCCTCCCCCGTGCCTCTCTCCAATATTCCAAACCGCAGGGACGGCCCTGCGGCTGCTTACGAACCGGGGACGGCCTCGACAACATGGCGAGGTAATGTATGCACTGGATTCTGCTTGTTTTGGCCGGATTGCTCGAGGTAGGCTGGGCCATCGGCCTGAAGAGTTCCCACGGGTTCACGCGGTTCTGGCCTTCGGTGGCGACGCTTGTCCTCATGGCCCTGAGCTTTTTCCTGCTGGCCTCGGCCCTGAAACACCTTCCCATCGGCACCGCCTACGCGGTCTGGACGGGCATCGGGGCTGTGGGCACGGCGCTGCTCGGCATCGTTCTTTTCGGCGAATCGGCATCCCCGGCGCGCCTTCTGTGCATCGGGCTGATCCTCGCGGGCATCGCCGGGCTGAAACTGCTTTCCGATGCATAACGGCATATTGTGAATGAACAAGGGTGAAACGGTATGGCACGCATTCTGATCATCGACGACGAGGACCCCATCCGGTTCTCGCTCCGGGGCATTTTGGAGGACGAAGGGTACGAAGTGCTTGAGGCCGCCACCGCCGAGGAAGGGCTTGAGGTCGCCGACGCAGAACGTCCGGATCTCGTTTTCCTCGACATCTGGCTGCCCGGCATGGACGGCCTCACCGCGCAGGCGCGCCTCAAGGGGAACCATCCCGATCTGCCCGTCGTGATGATCTCGGGGCACGGAACCATCGAGACCGCCGTCAGCGCCATCCAGCAAGGGGCCTACGATTTCATCGAAAAGCCCCTTTCTCTGGAAAAGGTCGTCATCGTCGCGGCCCGCGCCCTTGAAGCGGGCTCCCTGCGCCGTGAAAATCAGGTGCTCCGTACCGTTTTGCCCGAACAGGACGAACTCATCGGCCAATCCCCGGTCATGCTCAAGTTCCAGGAACTGCTGGCCCGCGTCGCCCCCACGGACGTGTGGGTACTGCTCACCGGGGAAAACGGCACGGGCAAGGAACTCGCCGCCCGCGCCCTGCACGCCGGGAGCCGGCGCGCCGATGCGCCCATGATCGCGGTGAACTGCGCCGCCATCCCCGAAGAACTCATCGAAAGCGAGTTGTTCGGGCATGAAAAGGGCGCGTTCACCAGCGCGGATCAGGCCCGGGCCGGACGCTTCGAAATGGCGAACAACGGCACGCTGTTCCTCGACGAAATCGGGGACATGAGCCTGAAGACGCAGGCCAAGATCCTCCGCATCCTTCAAGAGCAGTCCTTCGAGCGCGTGGGCGGCACGCGGACCATCAAGGTGGATGTGCGGGTCATCGCCGCAACGAACAAAAACCTTGAGGAGGCCATTGCCGCCGGGACATTCCGCGAAGACCTGTACTACCGGCTCCGCGGGGTCCCGCTGCGCCTGCCCCCCCTGCGCGAGCGCGGGGGAGACCTCGATCTGTTGCTGGCGGCCTTCACGGAACGCCTGTGCCGCGTACACGCCTGCAAAGCGCCCGTCTACGCGCCGGAAACGATGGAACGCCTCCGCCGTTACCCGTGGCCCGGCAACGTGCGCGAACTGCGCAATTTCGCGGAGCGCATGGTGATCCTCTTTGGCGGCAAGACTGTCCTCCCCGTGGATCTCCCGCCGGAAATGACCCCGCAGGGCAAGCCGGAGCCGTCTGCCGAGGCAGCTTCCGCCGCCTGCGAACCCGCGTTCCTGCCGCAATCCGCGGTGCTGGACCCGGATCTTGATTTCAAGAAGGCCAGGGCCGTGTTCGAGGCCCGCTATCTTGAGGCGAAACTCCACGAATGCGGCGGCAACATCACAAGGCTCGCCGAGACCATCGGCCTTGAGCGCAGCTACCTGCACCGCAAGCTGAAAGGATACGGGATTTCTTCGGAGTAGCGCCCCCGTTGCCCATGTTTCGGCAATGAGGAAAAAAGGCTCCACCGGAGCCTACAAACACAAAAGCCTTAGGAAAGAACAGGACGGGGTTTAAGGCGGGGAGAGAAAAGCCCTTTCTCTGGGAGTTTTTCTCTCCCTTCCCCAAGGCCTCTTCCCAAAGGAGCGTTTACAATGGAATTGCGTTTTCAGGCCGGAGGGCCGGAAAGTTGGTCGGCGGACGCGGTGATCGTGTTCCTGTCGGAAGACGAGAAACTGGAAAAAGCCTACCCCGAACTGCTGGACGCCGCGCCGTGGATGTCCATCGCGCCGGGAATGCGCGACTTCCACGGGAAAAAAGGCGAAATGGGCCTCCTCTACGGCCCTCCCGCGCACCCTCTGTCCCGCGCCGTCGTGGTCGGCCTCGGCAAGCTCGACGCACTGACGTATGCGGAAACGCTTGAGGAACTCCGCAAGGGCGCCGGAGCCGCAGCCCTCCGCTGCCGCGAACTTGGCGTGGACACGCTGGCCCTCCCCGTTTCCGGGCTGGCCCGCTTCAACGCCGATGTCGAGCGCACCATTGAAGAAATCGTCTGCGCCGCCATGCTTGGCCTGTGGCGCAACAAGGCGTTCAAGTCCAAAGAGCCCGAAGACGCCGATCCGCGCTGGCTGGCCCTCCTGTTCTGCGACGCCAACGTGCCGGACTTCCCCCGCCTTGCCGCCCGGCGCGGCGAGACCCATGCCGAAGCCGTCATCCTCGCACGCAACCTCGCCAACACCCCGGCCAACAGCCTCACGCCGGAAGACATGGCGGAAGAAGCCCGCAAGCTCGCCCGACG
>OCAN01001652.1_pt1 | contig 9913 bp, 9 predicted proteins | sample 1538321 | NCBI WGS metagenome assembly OCAN01 (sample SAMEA2580294, study PRJEB22360) | human gut metagenome | biome: human gut; feature: human-associated habitat; material: faeces | place: Denmark | collected 2008/2010 | reverse complement strand
TGCGGTGGATATTCTCGTTGAGCTGGGCAAACGCCGGATGGTTGGCGGCCAGGAGGATATGATCGTCGACGTGGCGCTGGATCTGCGCAACAACAAATAATGATGACTGCCGAGAACGTGCATTTTGTATGCCCATCTCAGCACGACTGCCGGATGCGGCGTAAACACCTTATCCGGCCTACGGGTGGCGTGAGAATTTGTAGGCCTGATAAGACGCGTTAGCGTCGCATCAGGCATCTGCACACGACTGCCGGATGCGATAAACGTCTTGTCCGGCCTACATTTCGCCCGTAGGCAGTCATTAAATAGTTCTGATTACGTGGCTGGCAATGTATCAGTCGCGATTCACCTGCACTCGCAACGAGGTTCATCTTATGTCGACTCGTACCCCTTCATCATCTTCATCCCGCCTGATGCTGACCATCGGGCTTTGTTTTTTGGTCGCTCTGATGGAAGGGCTGGATCTTCAGGCGGCTGGCATTGCGGCGGGTGGCATCGCCCAGGCTTTCGCACTCGATAAAATGCAAATGGGCTGGATATTTAGCGCCGGAATACTCGGTTTGCTACCCGGCGCGTTGGTTGGCGGGATGCTGGCAGACCGTTATGGTCGTAAGCGTATTTTGATTGGCTCAGTTGCGCTGTTTGGTTTGTTCTCACTGGCAACGGCGATTGCCTGGGATTTCCCCTCACTGGTCTTTGCGCGGCTGATGACCGGTGTCGGGCTGGGGGCGGCGTGGCCGAATCTTATCGCCCTGACATCTGAAGCCGCGGGTCCACGGTTTCGTGGGACGGCAGTGAGCCTGATGTATTGCGGTGTTCCCATTGGCGCGGCGCTGGCGGCGACACTGGGTTTCGCGGGGGCAAACTTAGCATGGCAAACGGTGTTTTGGGTAGGTGGTGTGGTGCCGTTGATTCTGGTGCCGCTATTAATGCGCTGGCTGCCGGAGTCAGCGGTTTTCGCTGGCGAAAAACAGGCTGCGTCACCACTGCGTGCCTTATTTGCGCCAGAAACGGCAACCGCGACGCTGCTGCTGTGGTTGTGTTATTTCTTCACTCTGCTGGTGGTTTATATGTTGATCAACTGGCTACCGCTACTTTTGGTGGAGCAAGGATTCCAGCCATCGCAGGCGGCAGGGGTGATGTTTGCCCTGCAAATGGGGGCGGCAAGCGGGACGTTAATGTTGGGCGCATTGATGGATAAGCTGCGTCCAGTAACCATGTCGCTACTGATTTATAGCGGCATGTTAGCTTCGCTGCTGGCGCTTGGAACGGTGTCGTCATTTAACGGTATGTTGCTGGCGGGATTTGTCGCGGGGTTGTTTGCGACAGGTGGGCAAAGCGTTTTGTATGCCCTGGCACCGTTGTTTTACAGTACGCAGATCCGCGCAACAGGTGTGGGAACAGCCGTGGCGGTAGGGCGTCTGGGGGCTATGAGCGGTCCGTTACTGGCCGGGAAAATGCTGGCATTAGGCACTGGCACGGTCGGCGTAATGGCCGCTTCTGCACCGGGTATTCTTGTTGCTGGGTTGGCGGTGTTTATTTTGATGAGTCGGAGATCAAGAATGCAGCCGTGTGCCGATGCCTGACGCGCCTTATTAAGCAGGGGCGAAAGGGACTTGCCCCCAATACACCCACGGCGTTTACAGGTATACTCGCTAAAAATTATTCAGCGGGTTTGGAAACAAAGATGGCAAAACTTACCTTACAAGAGCAGTTGCTCAAAGCAGGATTGGTCACCAGCAAAAAAGCGGCGAAGGTCGAGAGAACGGCGAAAAAATCGCGCGTTCAGGCGCGTGAAGCTCGGGCTGCGGTAGAAGAAAATAAAAAGGCACAGCTTGAGCGTGATAAACAGCTTAGCGAACAGCAAAAACAAGCGGCGTTGGCGAAAGAATATAAAGCCCAGGTGAAGCAGCTCATTGAAATGAACCGAATCACCATTGCCAATGGCGATATTGGTTTTAACTTCACTGACGGCAATCTGATTAAGAAGATTTTTGTCGATAAGCTCACACAGGCGCAGTTGATTAATGGTCGTCTGGCGATTGCCCGCTTGTTGGTCGATAACAATAGCGAAGGTGAATACACCATTATTCCCGCCAGTGTTGCCGATAAAATTGCTCAGCGTGATGCCAGCAGTATTGTGTTGCACAGCGCGCTCAGTGCCGAAGAGCAGGATGAAGACGATCCGTATGCCGACTTCAAAGTGCCTGATGATTTGATGTGGTAAACATAGATAAGTCGTGCGCAGATGCCTGATGCGACGCTATGCGCGTCTTATCAGGCCTACGGTTTATGGGCGAAGTGTAGACCGGATAAGGCGTTCACGCCGCATCCGGCAGTCGTGCGCCATGCCTGATGCGACGCTTTGCGCGTCTTATCAGGCCTACGGTTTACGGGCGAAGTGTAGGCCGGAGAAGGCGTTCACGCCGCATCCGGCAGTCGTGCACTATTATCAACGCATATTCAGTTTATTGGCGTGGTAGGCAATATGCTCGCCAATAAAACTGGAGACAAAATAATAGCTGTGATCATAACCCTCGTGATAACGGATTAACGTCTTGATATTCATCTCCTGGCAGATCTTTTCAAGATTTGGAGTCCGCAGCTGTTCTGCGTAAAAATCATCACTCAACCCCTGATCAACCATGATTTCCGCAACGCGTTGACCTTGTGAAATAAGACTCACCGGGTCGTAATCCAACCAGGCATCTTTATTTTCAGCAAGATATGCAGCAAAGGCTTGCTGTCCCCACGGCACTTGCGATGGGGAGACAATGGGCGAAAACGCCGAGACGCTGACATATTCATCTGGGTTACGTAACGCCAGCACCAGCGCGCCCAGCCCGCCCATAGAATGACCAGAGATAGACTTTTTGGCCGTTGCCGGAAAATGATGCATCACTAAATCCGGCAGCTCGTTGCGGATATAGTCATACATTTTGTAATGTTCATTCCACGGCGCTTGCGTCGCGTTCAGGTAAAACCCGGCACCTTGCCCGAGATCGTAACGGTCAGCATCTGCGACATGACTGCCTCGCGGACTGGTGTCCGGCGCAACAACAATAATGTTGTGCTCAGCCGCGTAACGCTGCATCCCCGATTTAGTAATGAAATTCTGCTCGTTGCAGGTCAGGCCTGAAAGCCAGTACAGCACCGGCAATTTTTCATTCGCGGCTTTTGGTGGGAGATAGACGCCGACATTCATTTCACATTTCAGTGATTGGGAATAATGCCGATACACATTTTGCCAGCCGCCAAAGCTGGCATGTTTTTCAATGAGTTCCATCAGTCATTATCTCACGGTTAATCCCCCGGACGGCTGCCCGGGGAGAGTATTAAGACCCCCCGCCTGAACTGGACGGGGTAAACCTGCGGGAAATCAGTAACGAATTACGGTTCGAATGGATTTGCCTCCATGCATCAGGTCGAAGGCGTCATTAATTTCATCCAGGCTCATGGTATGCGTGACAAACGGTTCCAGATCGATATCACCTTTCATCGCATCTTCAACCATACCCGGTAACTGGGAACGACCTTTCACGCCGCCAAACGCGGAACCTTTCCATACGCGACCGGTGACCAACTGGAATGGTCGGGTGGAGATTTCCTGACCAGAACCGGCGACCCCGATGATCACCGACTGACCCCAGCCGCGGTGCGCACTTTCCAGCGCCGCACGCATCACGTTGACGTTACCGATGCATTCAAAGGTATGGTCGATACCCCATTTGTTGATATCCAGCAGGACATCTTTAATCGGTTTGTCGTAGTCATTCGGGTTAATGCAGTCGGTGGCACCGAAGCGACGCGCCAGATCGAATTTCTTCGGGTTCGTATCAATAGCGATAATCCGACCCGCTTTCGCCTGACGCGCGCCCTGAACCACTGCCAGACCAATCGCGCCAAGACCAAACACGGCAACAGAATCACCTGGCTGGACTTTAGCTGTGTTGTGTACCGCGCCAATACCGGTGGTCACGCCACAGCCCAGCAGGCAGACGTGTTCATGGTTTGCTTCTGGATTAATTTTTGCCAGAGACACTTCCGCGACCACGGTGTATTCACTGAATGTTGAGCATCCCATGTAGTGATAAAGCGGCTGCCCGTTGTAAGAAAAACGGGTGGTGCCGTCTGGCATCAAGCCTTTACCCTGGGTTTCGCGAACCGCAACACAGAGGTTAGTTTTGCCAGAACGACAGAACTCACACTCGCCGCACTCCGCGGTGTAAAGCGGGATCACATGGTCGCCAGGTTTGACGCTGGTTACGCCTTCACCGACTTCAACCACAACGCCGGCCCCTTCGTGACCGAGAACCACCGGGAATACACCTTCCGGGTCATCCCCGGAGAGGGTAAATGCGTCGGTATGGCAAACGCCGGTATGGGTGACTTTAATCAGCACTTCACCTTTTTTCGGTGGTGCAACGTCAATTTCAACGATTTCCAGCGGTTTACCGGGAGCAAATGCAACGGCAGCACGTGATTTCATCTCTCGCTCTTCCTCAATATGGTAATAGATTCAGCTATTTAAGATAGGCTCGAACCAGTTCAATAGTGTCGTCAACGGATTGGCTGACTTCGCGGCTGTAGCAGTCATTTCGGTCAAACGTTTCCCGGATATGGCTTTCAAGCACTTCTGCCATCAGCCCATTAGCCGCGCCCCGAACGGCAGCGATCTGTTGGAGTATGGCACGGCATTCGGCATCACCCTCCAGCGACCGTTCCAGAGCATCAATCTGCCCTCGAATACGACGAACTCGAGTAAGGACCTTTTTCTTCTCTTCCGGAGTACTGGGCATTTCGCACCTCATTATCTGCACGCAATATACTATAGGGGGGTATGCTATATGTCAATGCATACCCCCCTATAGTATATAACACTGGAGAATAAAATTTATCCGGTGAATGTGGTCGGAAAACAAAGAGGAAAGGGGGGGGCTAATCGGCAGGGAAGGCCGCCCCGGATAGCGGGCGGCAGAAGGAATCAGAATTTCCAGGTCAGATGGGCTGCAAGTTGCAGACCGTTATAATCATCGGTTGGGGTGTCGTACCACACTTTACCTGCCGTCAGCCCGAGATTAAGTTGCTCAGTCAGCGGTTGAATACGTTGCAGACTGACGCTCTTCATGCTGCCGTAGCGTGTTTCTGGCGTCCAGTCATAGGTGTAAGCGCCTGTTCCGCGGCTTAGCCATAGTTGCGTATAACCAGTGCCGCGCGGGTCATTCAGACGCACGGAAATCATATTGCTATAACTACCACCTGCATCGCTGGAGTCATAATGGGTATAGCGGTAGCTGGTGATCACCGGGCCAGTATAGAGTGATACGCCGCCTTGCCAGGCATCGACTTCGACATCATCGTAATATTTAGTGTAGCGATAACCGGTCGTGAAAAGCGTTTTTGGCAACAGGGCCAGGTTAATATCCTGACGAAAATCCTGGCGGGCAAAGACCGGCGTATTATCCGCAAAGGCAATACCCGTTCGGGTTGTCAGCCAGTTATTCCATTTATACCAGACCGCACCCTGACCGCGAGTGGCATTGAAATGTTCAGTTTCATAATCACGACGCCCCTGGGAAAGATTAAAAAGCAGCGTTGCGTTTTCAACTTTCGCCACCAGTTCAGCATACGCTAAATTACGGTTGCCATGATCGCCAGAATAATCGGTAAAATCGTAGCCCGCGGTAATGGAAGTTAACCCGGCATAAGCGGGCAATGCGCTAAAAATGGCCGCCGCTAATAACGTCCGTTTTATCATTTTAATCTCCTGTACGGATAAGTTCTTGTCGGAGTGAATAAGTTCCGGTAGGTAAATTACGTTCTACAATCACGCGCGGGCCAAGTTGCGTGTTCGGGGAAATAATTCGCCCAGGCAAAATAATAACTTGTACGCCAAGGCGTGAACGCTGCCCGATATAACAACCTAATTTATCGCATCCGGTAGCGATAATTCCCTCTGGAGTTCGAACAGACACAGGCTGTTCATCCAGACGATGATTACTGGTACGTACTTGTGCGCCCAAATATGCCTGGTTTGCAACTACCGAGTCGGCAATAAAACATTGCGGACCAATCGTTGCTTCCGCTTCAATAACCGCATTTTTAATTTCGGTGGCAAAACCAATTTTTACACCATTGCTGATTATTGTGCCAGGACGAATAAACGCATAATTACCTATCAGGCAGTTTGCGCCAATCACTACCGGACCCTGAATAACGGCACCATGACAAATACGGGTATTCGCGCCGATAACAACTTCACCTGCAGTTTCATCAATAATTACCTGGTCTGCAATCTGAATATTTTTCTCTTTAACATTAAGCTTCAGATAGTTTTTCAGTTCCTGTGACAGAAGGTTGGGAATAAGCGGTTGACGCTTCCACCAGTGCGGAATAGCGGGTGGGTTTGTCGCGCTGAGGTTCGCGTCCAGTAAAAAAGGCAATAAGTCCATAAATAATCCAGATGGCATAAGCTAATAATACATACACAACGGAAAGCGGCGCTAAAGGCACCAACAACCAGCAACGATGAAACCAGGCGCTAAAAGCACCAATAACACAAACTACGCCGATCCAGATAAGCGGAAACATTGCCAACACCACACCATGCGGCCCGGTGGTGATGAATTCATTAAACCAGGTAGTGAGATAAATCCCAACGCCATAAATCACAACCAACAGCATAGGAAATATACTGAAGATACCGAAGCGGCTAAATAAAAGTCTTTTATGCAGGCGCATACAGACCGCGTATCCCACAATCCAACGCCGCCAGCGACGCCACTCCTCACGCGGGCTGTTGCATTCCTGTGGGTATACGATGCAGCGATTCGCCTGCCGAATACGGTAGCCGTTTGCCACTAATGTCCAGGTGAGATCAAGGTCTTCGACTTTAGTACGATCCGAGAAACCGAACTTACGCAATACATCAGTACGGAACATCCCGCAGGCACCGCTGATAATAAACGGTGCGCCGCCCAGGAGCTGCTGTAGCGTGCGCTTCATAACAATCATCGGCAACTTTACGGTCGCGCGGATGTGCGGTAACAGCCCCGCGCCTTTCAACGCAGTAGAGGGAATGCCGCCTACGGCATCAGCACCGCGCTCAATTTCTGCCAGCATATAGCCCATTCCGTCTTGATCGGGCGGAACATAGGTGTCGGCATCACTTAAAAAAACCTGGTCGCAGGTGGCATAATTGAGGCCATTCATCAGCGCACCACCTTTACCGGTATTTTTTTGCGTGACGGCAACAAAGCGGTCGCCCCATTTGCGTTTGACTTCCGCCATGACCGCTTCGGTATTGTCCGTGGAGCCGTCGTTAACGCAAATTACCCGGCAAAAATAAGGGTTACGCAGTAGATTATCCAGTGACTGCGCCAGACACGGGCCTTCGTTATACGCAGGTATAATGGCGTCAATACAGCCTTTCTTTTGACTGGGTTTACGTCTTAGCGTACTTAAAAACCATAGCAACATTGCTATGGACATACAGATAAATATCCAGGTTTTCATGCAATTTGCTCAAAGAATCATTTTATGAATTACAAAGCCTTCACCCAGATCGCTATTGACCTGTTGCCCGCGAAATTGTGCAACTGCACGCAGGCGATCATGACGCATATAATCACGTCGTTCCTGGCTTTTATGTTTTTTTAATGCAGCAAGTTTGACTGTGAAATATTCTTCTTTAACGGATTCAAAAACCTGAGGCATAAATGAAAGCCAGGTACTTGGGGTTTCGTAGCCGAGAATTTGTGGAATAGTGCGGCAGGCAACCATTGAAGCTTGATAAACAGCGAGATGATCCTGATGGCGGTCGGCATCATGCATGGTATATACCCGCATGATTTCAACATCAGAAGGAATTTGATTTTTAATGATGTCTTCCAGAGCGGAAATCATATCATTGAGCTGTAAATGAGCGCGGGTGTCAGCAAAATTAAGATAAATAGTTTGGTGGCACCCTAATATCTTTAGGGCGTTGCGCGATTCTTCATGGCGATCGATTATTCCATCTGTACCAGAGTTGCCGGTAGTCATCACCACGGCTGCGATATAAATTCCTTTTTGCGCAAGACGAGCAAGCGATGCGCCACAGCCTAATTCTATATCGTCAGGATGTGCGCCAATAGCAAGGATACCCTTTCTTTTATTTGCCGAAGAAAGGAGGGCTGAATCTAAAACCTTATCCACTTAATGACACTCCATTTTATTTATTATACTACAAGCACAACGATGCACTCAGAGACGTAATCTCTGGCGCAGCCAGATGTTAATTTATAAATGTTAAATGTTGCTAATAACTGAAAAGCAAGGGCTTTCAGACCCGGAGGTTCGACTGGGTAATGTTTTTATGCAATTCATATGTTAAGTGTTTGTATGTTTGGTATGTATAGTTATTTTGTTTTATACATTGTATTTAGATGTGATTTAGTTTGTCAATTAATTGCATTTAAAAAATATGTTCTGTGAACAAGTATTGTTTATATACATTATGTGAATGTAATATGCGAGTGATTGAGAATGATACAGTGATATATACAATGCGAATATAATAGTTTTATTATATGTATTGATATTGATATTGATAGAAATAATGAAGTAATAAATCTCGTAATGTGGTTGTTTATGCATCACTAAAATGAAGTGTAGTAATTTTCCCAATTGTTAGAACGGAGTAATTGCATATTTAATCTTTCCTTAGCCGTTTTTTTGCTAAGAATAAAATCATCTGTGCGATAACGACTAATTCTTTTAATGAATGTTTTTATTCCTGAATACTGCTCCCATAACAAGACAGGGGAGCAGACAATCATGGCAATTTCATCGCGTAACACACTTCTTGCCGCACTGGCATTCATCGCTTTTCAGGCACAGGCGGTGAACGTCACCGTGGCGTATCAAACCTCAGCCGAACCGGCGAAAGTGGCTCAGGCCGACAACACCTTTGCTAAAGAAAGCGGAGCAACCGTGGACTGGCGTAAGTTTGACAGCGGAGCCAGCATCGTGCGGGCGCTGGCTTCTGGCGATGTGCAAATCGGCAACCTCGGTTCCAGCCCGTTAGCGGTTGCAGCCAGCCAACAGGTGCCGATTGAAGTTTTCTTGCTGGCGTCAAAACTGGGTAACTCCGAAGCGCTGGTGGTAAAGAAAACTATCAGCAAACCGGAAGATCTGATTGGCAAACGCATAGCCGTACCGTTTATCTCTACCACCCACTACAGCCTGCTGGCGGCGCTGAAACACTGGGGCATTAAACCCGGGCAAGTGGAGATTGTGAACCTGCAGCCGCCCGCGATTATCGCTGCCTGGCAGCGGGGAGATATTGATGGTGCTTATGTCTGGGCACCGGCGGTTAACGCCCTGGAAAAAGACGGCAAGGTGTTGACCGATTCTGAACAGGTCGGGCAGTGGGGTGCGCCAACGCTGGACGTCTGGGTGGTGCGCAAAGATTTTGCCGAGAAACATCCTGAGGTCGTGAAAGCGTTCGCTAAAAGCGCCATCGATGCTCAGCAACCGTACATTGCTAACCCAGACGCGTGGCTGAAACAGCCGGAAAACATCAGCAAACTGGCGCGTTTAAGCGGCGTGCCGGAAGGTGACGTTCCGGGGCTGGTGAAGGGGAATACCTATCTGACGCCGCAGCAACAAACGGCAGAACTGACCGGACCGGTGAACAAAGCAATCATCGACACCGCGCAGTTTTTGAAAGAGCAGGGCAAGGTCCCGGCTGTAGCGAATGATTACAGCCAGTACGTTACCTCGCGCTTCGTGCAATAAAAGGAGGCGCAGATGCTGCAAATCTCTCATCTCTATGCCGATTATGGCGGCAAACCGGCACTGGAAGATATCAACCTGACGCTGGAAAGCGGCGAGCTACTGGTGGTGCTGGGGCCGTCCGGCTGCGGTAAAA
>OCAN01001635.1_pt1 | contig 10077 bp, 9 predicted proteins | sample 1538321 | NCBI WGS metagenome assembly OCAN01 (sample SAMEA2580294, study PRJEB22360) | human gut metagenome | biome: human gut; feature: human-associated habitat; material: faeces | place: Denmark | collected 2008/2010 | reverse complement strand
GGCCGCCGATAAGGATGATGTCGAGGAAGCCGCCGCCATTGAAGCCGCCGCCAAAGAGCAGCGAGCCGAGCAGACTACCGGCGAGAAGGCCCCCGAGCATACCGCCCATGCCTCCGAAAAGACCACGGCTCGGAGCGGCGGAGTTGGCCATCTGCTGGCTCTGGCGGTTGGTCTGCTGATTGAACGAGGAGGAAGGATTAGAGGGCAGCGGTTTCGTGTAGGGCTGGCTCATGGACGGGCGTCCGCCGAAGGAACGGCCACCGCCGATACGAGCGGCGTCGGCCTCACCATAGGCGAAAGCCAGCATGACCAGAACCAGTACGGCGCTGAGACAGGCATAAAACGACTTGGGCATGATGTGTCCTCTGGATGGTTGGGCAGGCATTTCCTGCCGCTGGTTTGGGTGTTGCAGTGTATAGGGTAAGGACGAAGAAGGAAAAAAGCAAGCCCGGCACGTCCTTGCTGGGGAGCGCAACCGGGCTTTCTCATATGGCGGAGGCATCAGGGGCGCATCCATTGGCCGGAGGATGCGGCGAGCGCCTGCATGTCGTTGATAAGCTTGCTGGTGTGGTATCCGTCGGCCGCCGCATGATGGACGGAGACGGCGATCGGCAGGAGCGTGTCCGGCCCCTGCGCGAAGTACTTGCCGAAGGTGATGATGGGCGGCAGGAAGGGCGGTTCCGTGGCCTGCACATGGGCCATGCCGGTAAAGCTCAGCCACGGCAGCGCGGACATGGGACAGCAGTTGGCCGGCCTGCCGGGTTTGGCCCGGACGCCTTTGACATCTTTGTAGGTTTCCATGTCATGCAGGACGTTTTGGTAGAAAACGGGAAACGATTCGTCGTATTCGCTCCAGACGTCTGAAAATGTTTTATCGTCGTCATGGAAGATCGTATAGGACGGATTGATGAAATCCCAGTAGCCGGGCGCGCCGTGCTCGTTGAAGCCCATGCGGAATTCCCGGTTCGCATTGATGGCCCGCGCTGCGATGTAGAGCAGGAGCGGGTAAAAACGCAGGCCGAGGGCCTTGCCGCGTTCGCGCAGGGCGGTGACGGTCAGGTGGGCGGTCAGGTCGTAGCGGCATTTCACCGTGCGTATATAGTAGTCGAAATGCTCGCTGCGAGGCCATACCGCCCGATCGAACAGGTGAAACGAGGCATCGCGCATGGTTTATTTCTTGCTCGGAGCCGTTTTGGGGCATTCGTTCATGTAGACCCAAAAAATAGTCTTTATTTCCAATGGTTTCTGCTTTCCTTCGGGATCTTGAAGGGGATCGCCGGCCATGCTGGTCGAGAAAGCCCACCAGCCGGGGAGCGGACAGGCGAACGTGAAGACGCCCTGGCTGTCGGCTTTGACCTGCTGCGTGTCGCCGAAGGCGGAAATGGGCTGAGGCGTGGGCTGCTTATCCTGCTTTTTGGCCTTGGGCTGGGCCTTGTCGTCCTGCGGCGGCGCGTTGGGATCTTCCGGCTGGGCAACGTTGGGCTTGATCGCCGGATCGAGGCGGGCCACGTCGATAAGCGCCCCGGGGATAGGCTTGCCGTCGAAGAGGGCCTGCCCGGAGAAGGCCATGCCCGAGCACAGGCCGAAGGGGCGGCTCAGGGGCGAGATCTCAAAGCTGATGTTGGCGGGCTTGTCCCAGCCTTCGGCGGACCCGTAGGCCGGGATCTGCACTTTGGTGACGTACTGGACGAACTTGTCCTGTTCGGGGACCCAGCCCGCCTTGGTTTGCATGACGAGCTGGTAGACGCCGGGGTGGGGCAGGGAAATGTTTGTGGTCCATGCGCGAGCACCGTAGGCGACGATTTCGTCGAGGACGGAGAGGTGTTCGCTCCGGTCCATGTTGTCGCCGCTGTAGCGCAGCGCCGTGAAGACTTGCGGGCGTTCAATAGGGATGCCCGCGCCCGTTGCCGGATCAATGGCGCAGATGACGAGGTTGAGGGATGTTTTTTCCGGGTCGTCAACGATGGGGCTGTCGGGAAGGACCAGTCCGACACCGGCATGGGCCGGAGCGGCCAAAAGCATGGCCAGCCCGAGGGTCATCAGGATACGTCCGAACATGAAAGGCCTCCGCAGTCGGAATTCTCAGCTGTTTTTAGGGAGTGACTCGTGTGGGGAGCTCCAGTTGTACTGGAAATCGTGCTTTTCGCGCGGCGTTCTGGCGACGACGGCCACGTCCACGGCGGCGGCCCCGGCATGTGGATCGAGCAGGGCGAGGGCGGCGCGGCGCAAGGTTGTGCCGGTCGTGTAGGTGTCGTCGACAAGCAGGATGCGCTTGCCCCGGACTTCCGGGAGGGAAAGGAACGCGCTCTTGAGGTTGGCGACGCGTTCGGCTTCGCTCAGGCCCACCTGATGCCGGGTGGGGTGCTGGCGGAGCAGCAGATCGGGCACGAGCGGCACGCCGAGGGCATCGGACAGGGGGCGGGCCAGTTCCTGGCACTGATTGAATCCGCGCTCGCGCAGCCGCGTGGAGTGCAGGGGCACGGGGACGATGGCGTCGGGTTTGGGCAGATCCTTGCAGGAGAGGGCGAGGAACCGCCCGAGCAGGTGCAGCACGGCGGGGTCGGCGCCGAACTTGCCGCGCAGGAGAAGCGTTTTCAGCGCGCCGCTGTATGCGCCGTAGAAGCGGAAATGTTCCCACGGCGGCGGCGTCTTTTGACATGTCTCGCACAGGGCGGGCTCGGAGTCCGAGAAGGGCTGGAGCTCGCCGCACAAGGGGCAGTAACCTCCCTTGCGTGGACGGAGCAGGGCCCGGCAGGACGGGCAGAGGGGGATCTGCATACGCTGCTCGTTGTCGGCATCGGCTGGCAGTTCCCCCCGGTTCAGCGGGGAAAAAGGGATATGGCACAGGATACAGCGCCGCTCATCCAGCGAAGTGGCGTGGAGCAGATCCCGTAACGGTTGGAGAAAACGAAAGCTTCGTTCATTCATGATAGAAACGTGTGGCCTGTTCGGCGGCTTCGAGCCCGAATCGTTCAATCTGGGCAATGACTTGTGAATGCAAAAGATCGGTGGGCCGTTCCACGCCGCGCAAAAGCAGCGGCTCATGGAGGCTGAATCCCAGCGTATCCAAAAAACAGCGCAGGATCAGGAGGTTAGCCTCAAAGAGCCTGTCGCCCCGCGTACGCGCCGCGCAAAGGACGGCATGGGCGGGACGGCGCGGCGTGCGCGTTCCTTCCCGGCGCTGTTCCCAAAAAATCTGTGCCCGGTCGATGAAGCCCTTGAGCAACGCCGGGGGGCCATAAAAATAGACGGGGATGCTCAAGATGAGGCTGTCCGCGTGTCCCATCCGACGGAACAGATCCGCAACGTCGTCCCCGTCAAAGACGCAATGCCCCGGGTGTGCGGAACAATAGCCGCAGCCGATGCAGGGATGGATCGCGTATTCCCTCAGGCAGATGCGGTCCACGGTCGCGCCGCGCGACAAAAGGGCCTGTTCCAGCAGACGGGCGGCGGCGTCGGTGCTGCCGTCGGGATGCGGACTGCAGGCCAGAAGGCAAACGTGCGGCGTCTGTTCGGGAGGGTCCAGTTCGGCGCGGGAAGGGAAGGGCGATTCCATGAATCCTCCTTTTGTCGGGCGGAGAACACGTCTGTGCCGGAACGCCGGAGAAAGGCTGGTTTTAAACCATTCTCCCCGACAGGGAGGATGTCAATGATTTTGGGAAAACGCTCCGGCCCGGAATTTGGGCCGGAGCGGCGGCTTCTAGTCGGAGAAAACCCATTCGAGGATGGCTTTCTGGGCGTGCAGGCGGTTTTCCGCTTCATCCCAGACAATGGAGGCTTCGCTTTCCATGACCTCGTCGGTCACTTCCTCGCCGCGATGGGCGGGCAGGCAGTGCAGGAACTTGACGCCGGGGGCGGCGAGGCTCATGAGTTCGCTGTCCACGCAGAAGCCCTTGAAGGCTTCCTCGCGTTTTTTTTGCTCATCTTCCTGCCCCATGGAGGCCCACACGTCGGCGTAGATGTAGTTTGCGCCGTCGACGGCGAGCTTGGGATCGTGGGTCAGGAAGATCTTCGCGCCGGACTGGAGCGCAAGGGCGAGAAGCTGCTGATCGGGCTCATAGCCGGGGGCGATGGCCATGTTGAGCTGGAACGGGAAGTACATGGCGGCTTCGATCCACGAATTGGCCATGTTGTTGCCGTCGCCCACCCAGGTTACGGTGACTTTGGAGAAGTCGGGGGTGCGCTCGTAGATGGTCAGGAGGTCCGCCATGAGCTGGCAGGGATGGCCCTGATCGGTGAGGGCGTTGACCACCGGGAGGGAGCCGTATTCGGCGAGTTCGTCGAGCTTTTCCTGGCCGAACGTGCGGACGATGAGGCAGTCCACGTAGCGGGAAAGCACGCGGGCGGTGTCGCGCAGGGGTTCGGAGCGGCCGAGCTGGCTTTCGGCGGGGGTCATGAAGATGGTCGTGCCGCCGAGCTGGCGGACGGCGACGTCGAAGGAGACGCGCGTGCGCGTGGAGGCTTTTTCAAAAATGAGCGCAGCAACCTTGCCGTCCATGCAGTGACCGCGATAGTTGGTCTCTTTCATTTCCTTGGCACGGCGGATGATTTCCCATGCCCCGCTGTGTCCGAGGTCGCGGATTCTCATGAAATGCTTTGGCATGACGTTCTCCTGTATGGACGCGTTGGAAAAAGTGAAAAGGTGATGCCCGGCGGGCGGAAATCGACTTTGCGAACACATTTTTTTAGAATCAATCGTACTAAAAGTAAAGGATGGGCAGGACTGTGAAAGGGATTCATCTTGATCCGCACCGCCGATACCGGGAACGCTGCGCCCCGCGTGACGGCGAGCACGGGTTTCAGCTCGTGATCGGGGAGACGGATCTGCGGGTGACGGCGGTGTCGCCCCTGCCGGAAGGCTTCAAGGATGCCCTGGCGGCACGCGTGCGTACGCTGCGCGGCGAGCTGGAGGCGTGGATTGTGCTGCATCCCGAATTCCGGCACAGCCTTGTGCCCGTCCAGCTGTCCTGTTCCGTCCCTCCTCCCGAAATCGTCCGGCGCATGGCCGATGCTTCGGCTATCGCCGGGGTGGGGCCGTTCGCGGCGGTGGCGGCGGAATCGCTCGTGGACCGCTCTCCGGATCTCATCATAGAGAACGGAGGTGACATTTTCATGTACTCGCGGCGCGATCGTGTGGTGGGGCTGCTGCCCGACCCCGAGTCCGGGGTGCTTATCGGGCTGAATGTGGCGGCGTCGGCGTGCCCGTTGGCGCTGTGCGCCTCTTCCGCGACCATCGGGCACTCCCTGAGTTTCGGGCAGGGTGAGCTGGTGCTTGTGCGCTCCCCGGACGGGGCGCTGGCGGACGCGCTGGCGACGGCGTTGTGCAACCGTCTGCAAGGCCCCGGCGACGTCAAAGCCGTGGTGGACTATGCCCGGCGCTTCGTGAAGCATGGCCTCACCGGGATTTTCGCCCAGTGCGGGGGAGCCATCGGCGTCTGGGGCGACATGGAGCTGACGGCGGTGGAACAAGATTCTTGAAGAGTGGGGAAGCATTGGGGATGGGAGGGAAAACGTTTCTGAAGAAAGGGGACCCTATGCCTTTCCTATCCTTCCCCAAACCTGCCGGCTCGGAGCCCTTCCCGCCCTTTCCAAAGGGGTATATCCCTGCCCGCAGCCTTTTCCGGCACAGAGGAACTTTTGTTATGAATCACATCTCAATGCTGAAATGTTCCAATCATTATTATGAGAAGAGCCATGCACACCATCACGCAACTTGCACCTGACGACATCCCCGCGGCGGCGGAGGTCATTCGGCAGGCGTTCGCCACAGTCGCCGAGGCTTTTGATCTCACGGAAGAGAACTGCCCCACGAACGGAGCCTTCCTGCGGGACGCGGCACTGGCCGAGGAACAGGAGCGGGGGACCATCCTGTACGGCCTGTCCGACGAGGACGGTTTGTCCGGTTGCATGGCCCTCAAGCGGAAAGACGAGGCGACGTTCTATCTCGAAAAGCTGGCTGTGGCCCCGTGGAGCCGGAACCGGGGATACGGCGGAGCGCTGGTGGCTCACGCCGTGGAGGAAGTGCGGCGGGCCGGAGGCGGGACGATCAGCATCGGGGCCATGTACGAAAACAGGAAACTGGTGCGCTGGTACGAGCGGCAGGGCTTCAGCATTACGGGAACCCGGAAGTTCGCACACTTGCCGTTCGTGGTGTGTTTCATGGAGAAGGGGGTGTGAGGGCGGGGCGTCTTAGACTGGGCGGAGCACGGGTGAGATGCGGCATTAGAAAGATTGATCAAGCGTTCAATTTGGACGATTGACCCCCTCTCAAAGGGGACGTACAAGGTTCTCATGAGAACTGAACATCCGAATGCTTCCTGCAATGTGGAACGTCCCGTCGTCTCCCTGCGCACCGTCATTATCGCCGTGGGGGCTGCCCAATTCATGCTGCCGTTCATGCTGTCCGGCGCAGGGCCGCTGCTGCCCGCCATCGGGCGGGATCTGCCCGCCAGCGCCATGCAGTTGAGCCTCATCAACGCGGCCTACACGTTGTCGCTGGCGATTTTCCATCTGGTGGCGGGCCGGGTGGGGGACATGGTCGGGCGCAAGCGGCTTTTCCTCAGCGGCCTGTCTCTGTTCGTCATCATGTCGGCCTTGCTGCCGTTCGTGACGAACATCTGGCTGTTCCTGTGCTGCCGTTTCGTGCAGGCGATGGGCACCGCCATCATGAACACCTGCGCGCTGGCGATCCTGGTGAGCTGTGCGCCGCCGGAACAGCTCGGCAGGGTGCTCGGGCTCACTTCCATCGGCGTGTACAGCGGCCTGTCGCTCGGCCCCGGCCTGTCCGGGCTTCTCGGCACGGCCCTTGGCTGGCAGTTCCTCTTTTTCAGCGTGGTCCCCATCGGGATCATCGCGTGGCTGCTCATGTACTGCAATGTCCGCTGCGACTGGAAGGACGCCCCGGACGATCCCTTCGACTGGCGGGGGAGCCTCTTCTACACGCTTGCCGTCAGCCTGCTGTCCATCGGGGCGATCTGGCTCTTTTCCGGCGCATGGGCGGGCGTCCTGTTCGCCCTGGGGGTGGTGTTCCTCGGGCTGTTCCTGTGGGAGGAGCGCCGTTCGCACCATCCCATTCTGGACGTCGCCTTTCTCGTGAAGAACAAGGCGTTCGCCCTGAGCACGCTGGCCTCCTTCATCAATTATAGTTCCATTTTCGGCGTGACCTTCTATTTTAGCCTGTATCTCCAAGGCGTCCACGGCCTGACTCTGCTCGAAACCGGGTTGCTCCTGTCGGCGCAGCCTGCCGTTCAGGTGTTTATTTCACCGCTCGGCGGGCGTATGGCGGACAGGCACGGCGCGGACATCATCGCCACAATCGGCATAGCGGTGTGCGGCGTCGGCCTTTTGCTGGCCTCCTCCCTCGACGGGGCGTCGTCGCTGTGGGTGGTCACGCTGGTCCAGCTTGTGATAGGTTCGGGCATCGCGCTGTTCGCATCTCCGAACACCAGCGCGATCATGACCAGTGTGGACGAAGCGCACATGGGGCAGGCTTCAGGACTGGTGGGTACGGCCCGCACGCTCGGGACGCTGTCGAGCATGGTCATCATTTCCCTGACCATGAACGCTTATCTGGGCGACGAGGCGCTCGGCCCGAACAACATTCCTGAGTTTTTGGAGGCGATGCACATCAATTTCGCCCTGTTCGGGATACTCAACCTGCTCGGCATCTTCTGTTCGCTCGGAAGGATGGGCGGCCGCGTCAGACGTTTTTCGCATCGGCTGTTCCATCCGTGGAATCATCATTAAGACAGGTCGGTTATGACAAAGACACTTCTTTTGGATTGCGGCAGCGGCGGCAGGGCCTCCCAGCGGCTCATCAACGAACTCTTTCTCGAACAGTTCGACAATCCCATTCTCCGGACGCTGGACGACGCCGCCAAGCTGGAACTTTCCGGTCCCATCGCCATGAGTACGGACGGGTATACCGTCACCCCGCTGTTCTTCCCCGGCGGCAACATCGGCACGCTGGCGGTGCACGGCACGGTCAACGACGTGTCCATGCTCGGCGCGCGGCCCAGATATCTGACCTGCGGCTTCATCCTCGAAGAAGGGCTCGATCTCGATCTGTTGCGCAAGGTGGTGGAAAGCATGGCGGAGGCGGCCCGCAGCGCCGGGGTGCTCATCGTGTCCGGCGACACCAAGGTCGTGCCGCGCGGGGCCTGCGACAAGCTGTTCATAACCACGGCGGGCGTGGGCGAAATCCTTGCGGCCCCGTCGCCGTCCGGCAGCGGCGCGCGGCCCGGCGACGCCATTCTGGTGAGCGGGGCCGTGGGCGATCACGGGCTTGCCGTGCTCGGGCAGCGCGACAGCCTTTCGTTCCTGCAAGGCGTCGAGAGCGACAGCGCCGCGCTCAACAAGATGGTGGAACGCCTGATGCTTGAGGTCGGGGATATCCATGTGCTGCGCGATCCCACGCGCGGCGGGCTGGCGACCACGCTGAACGAGATCGCCGGGCAATCCGGGGTGGTCTGTTCCATCGAGGAGGCCGCGATCCCGATCCACGATGCGGTGCGTTCCGGCTGCGACGTGCTCGGCCTCGATCCCCTGTACCTCGCCAATGAGGGCAAGATGCTGTGTTTTGTGCCGGAAGCCAAGGCTCAGGCCGCGCTCGATGTGCTCCGCTCCGAGCCGCAGGGACGCGAGGCCGCCCGTATCGGCACCGTGCTCGAAGCCGTGGCCCCGTCCCGTCCCGGTCAGGTCGTGCTCCAGACGCCCATCGGAGGCCGCCGCCTGCTGTCCATGCTCGAAGGCGACCAGTTGCCGAGGATTTGTTAGTAAAGTCGGGATGGTGGGATGACGTGGGGAGGGGAGAAGGAACTTTTCTGAAGAAAAGCTTCCTTCTCCCCCCCCCACACCCCTCCCCTCATCTTCCAAAGACTTTTGTAACCGGCGTCAGGCGCGGCGTTGTATGCCGGGCGGGGCCGGATGAAGAAACGTTAATGCCTGCGGGGGGGGCACGGGCTGAGTGCGGGGGATTGCTGCGCTGCCTCGTTTCCTCCTGAACTCCTTTCCTGCAGCCGCCCCACCCGTCGAAGTTTTGCTGGAGGGGCACAGGGGAGGGCACTTTTTTCAAAAAGCGTCGTCCCCCGATTCATCCTCTTCATAAGGAGAGGCTCCACAAACACGGAAGCGAGGGCAAGGCACAGAGACTTTTGGGAAGGCGTTTTTTTCCTGTGGAAAGACAGCCTTCCCTTTCTGTTATAAAGAAAACCCTGTTGTCGTCATTTGCCAATCGGTGAAGCATGTCTTATTAGTTGAGGGATGCGGTGCTCGCCGTGTATCCTCTTTTTCGGGAGTTTTCATGATAGGTTTCCTCGTACGCAAGATTTTCGGTAGTAAAAACGATCGTTTTCTGAAAAAACTCAGGCCGCTGGTGGCTAAAATCAATGCGCTTGAGCCCGAAATGCAGGCCCTTGCGGATGAGGAACTGCCGCAGCGCTTGGCCGTCTATAGGGAACAGGTGCAAAATGGGGAAAAGGATCTGGATGCCGTTCTCCCCGAAGTGTTCGCCCTGGTCCGCGAGGCCAGTACCCGCGTGCTCGGTATGCGGCATTACGATGTGCAGCTGCTCGGCGCGATGGCTTTGCACAACGGCAAGATTGCTGAAATGAAAACCGGCGAAGGCAAGACCCTCGTCGCCACTCTCGCCGTCATCCTGAACTCGCTGGAAGGCAAGGGCGTCCACGTCGTTACCGTCAACGACTACCTCGCCAAGCGTGACGCCGAATGGATGGGCCGGCTGTACAACTTTCTCGGCCTTTCCGTGGGCGTCATCGTCGCGGGCCTGAGCGACGAACAGCGCAAGGAAGCGTACGGCGCGGATATCACCTACGGCACGAACAACGAGTTCGGCTTCGACTACCTGCGCGACAACATGAAATTTTACGCCGAGCAGCTGGTGCAGCGCGGCCACCATTACGCCATCGTCGACGAAGTGGACTCCATCCTGATCGACGAAGCCCGTACGCCGCTCATCATCTCCGGCGCGTCCGACGAATCCACCGATCTGTATCAGAAGGTGGGCGAAGTTGTCCGTACCCTCGAAAAGGAAAAGCACTACACGGTCGACGAGAAGGG
>OCAN01001633.1_pt1 | contig 10094 bp, 10 predicted proteins | sample 1538321 | NCBI WGS metagenome assembly OCAN01 (sample SAMEA2580294, study PRJEB22360) | human gut metagenome | biome: human gut; feature: human-associated habitat; material: faeces | place: Denmark | collected 2008/2010 | reverse complement strand
AGCCATACCTCCTGCATCCTATTGCAGTAGCCAAGATCGTCATCGAGGAGATCGGACTGGGCGTGAAATCGGTCGTGGCGGCATTACTGCACGACGTCGTGGAGGACACGGAATACACCGTGGAAGACATGGAACGCATCTTCGGGCCGAAAATCGCCTCGATGGTCGACGGGCTGACCAAGATGTCGGGCGTGTTCAACGCCGAAACCTCGGAACAGGCCGAATATTTCCGCAAGGTGTTGCTGACCCTCTCGGACGACGTGCGGGTCATCCTCATCAAAATCGCCGACCGCCTGCACAACATGCGCACGCTGGGGGCGATGCCGATGAACAAACAGATCAAGATCACGGGCGAAACGATCTACCTCTTCGCACCGCTGGCCTACCGGCTGGGGCTTTATTCGATCAAAAGCGAACTGGAAGACCTCTGCATGAAGTACCGGTTCCCGCAGCAATACGCCGAGATCACACAGAAACTCAATGAAACCGAGGCGTCGCGCCAGGAGTTCATCAGCAAGTTCAACGCCCCGATCATCGCGGGGCTCAACCGCGACAACATCAACTACGAAATCTCGGGGCGGGTAAAGAGCGTCTACTCGATATGGAGCAAGATGCAGCGCAAACAGATCCCCTTCGAGGAGATATACGACCTGTTTGCCATCCGCATCGTGTTCAAGCCGCTGCCGTTCCCCTCGGAAAAGACCCAATGCTGGCAGGTATACTCCACCATCACGGACATCTACACCCCGAAACCCGACCGGCTGCGCGACTGGATCTCGATGCCCAAGGCCAACGGCTACGAGGCGCTGCATTCGACCGTGATGGGGCCCGACGGCGTATGGGTCGAGGTACAGATCCGCACCCAGCGCATGGAGGACATCGCCGAAAGGGGATTCGCCGCGCACTGGAAATACAAGCATGCGACCATCTCGCAGGACGAGGACGAATTCGACAAGTGGCTCAAACAGATCCGCTCGGCACTGAACAGCCCGACGGAGAACGCGGTAGACTTCCTGGACAACTTCAAGTTATCGCTGTATACCTCGGAAATAGTGGTGTTTACACCCAAGGGAGAGGCCCGGAAAATGCCGTTCGGCGCCACGGCGCTCGATTTCGCATACGACATCCACTCGAAGATCGGAAACAGCGCCATCAGCGCCAAGATCAACCACAAGCTCGAACCGATCACCACGCAGATCAACAGTGGCGACCAGATCGAGATCATCACGGCCGACAATGCGCGTCCCAAGCCCGAATGGCTGGAGATCGTAACTACGGCCAAAGCCAAGCAGTCGATCAAGAGTTTCCTCAAGCGCGAGCGGCAGAACAACATCGAGCGGGGTATGCACATGCTCGATGAAAAGATGAAGTCGCTCAATATCAAGCTCAGCGGCCGCGTTCTGCGCAAAATAGTACCCATCTACGAGAGTAACAACAAGGAGGAACTGTACAGCAAGATCGGGGCGGGGATCGTCAACCTCGACAACCTCGAAAAAGTCCTGAAGGTCAACTCCAAAAGCAAAATCCTCAAATTCTGGACGCTGTTCATCAACAAAAAGGAGGAGGAAGACGGCGACGACGCCACCGCCCCGGGCGAAACCGCCCCGGAAAAGGAACCGGCGGCAGAACCCCAGTTCGAAATCGCCGAATGCTGCAAGCCGATCCCCGGAGACAAGGTCGTGGGGTACCGCGACCCGGCGACGGGCAACATCATCGTACACAAAGCCAACTGCGACGAGCTGGACAGGCTCGCAGCGCAATTCGGCAAGAACATCGTCAAGGACGAAATCAAATGGTCGCAGCACAAGGCCATGTCGTACCTGGTCACCATCGAGCTGCGGGGCATCGACCGCATGGGCATCCTGCTCGACCTGGCGAAGGTCGTGAGCGGCGATTTCAGCATCAACATCCGCGAGGTCAGCATCCACAGCCACGACGGCATCTTCGAGGGCAGCATAAGCCTCTATGTGAAGGATGCAGAGGGCCTGCACGACGTGATGGACAAACTGCGCAAGATAAAAGGTATTGAAAGTGTCAAACGAACCCTGAGCTGATATGGAAAACTTCTCGACCGTCCTATGGATCGTAGTGATCGCAGCGGCCATGATATTCAACGTGGTATCGCAGAGCCGCAAACAGGCGAAGAAACAGGCCCGGCAGGCCGGCGACAGGCACGCCGGCAGCGAGGCATGGCCGTCATGGGATCCGGCTGCGGGGCCGCAACCGGATTCAAGGGAGGACACTCCCGTCCGGCAGGAGGTGCAGCCGGCCGTGGCGCCGGGGGCAACCCCGACGATGGCGCCGTCTGCCGGATTCGAAGATGCGGCCCCGGCGGCCGGTTCCGGGCACACTGCACCCCTCAGCGGGCGCAGCGACGTGCAAAAAGGCCGCATGACAGCCACGGAGCATCCCCACGCCGCGTATGACGACGCGCAGGAGGATGCTACAGCCGAAATAACCGAGGATTTCGACCTGCGCAGGGCCGTCATCTATTCGGAGATACTCAAGCCAAAATTCGACGAATAACGGGAAGGAGGATTTACCTATGACACCCGAGGAGACTAAATGGCGGGCAAGCGTTTACGCCCCCGAAAAAATAAGGCGGAAGCTGAAGCTGCAATACTGGCTGCTCGGCGCCTGGAGCGTCCTGGCTGGAGCATGGGTCGTAGTGTTATGCACGGGGAGGGACACATTCGGCTGGATGACCGCCGTGGTACTGCTCGCCGGTTATGCCAACATACTGCTCGGCATCGTCAACCACAGGCGGCTCCTGGCCGGGAAAAAGCTGTTTTAGAGTGGGTGGGGACAACAAACGCAAACGGCGAAAGAACGCAAAAAAATACGGAAATCACAAAAAACGAAGCTATGTCATCCATCTTTACACGCATCATTGCCGGCGAGATCCCTTCGTATAAGGTCGCCGAAGACGAAAACTATTACGCATTCCTCGACATCAACCCGCTGACCAAAGGGCACACGCTGGTGGTACCCAAAATGGAAGTGGACTACATTTTCGACCTCGACGACAAGACACTGGCCGGCATGATGCTCTTCGCCAAAAAGGTCGCGGCCAAAATCAAGCAGGAAATAGCCTGCAAGAGGGTCGCAGTGGTCGCCTTAGGGCTCGAAGTACCGCATGCACACATCCATCTGATTCCCATACAGAGCGAAAACGACGTGGATTTCCACCGCGAAAAGCTCAAATTGACGCCGGAAGAGTTCCGGGAAATTGCAGCAAAACTCTTCGGATAAGGAGCTGTTTACAAAAATATAATTACTTATATTATAAGCGGATAGTGGGTTATTAACACTATCCGCATTCTTTTTATTTAACATAATATTTGCGGAGAGCAGGAGTTTGCCGAAAAAGCACTTGCTGTTACCGGGAATACCGGGGAAAATCGAATTTTTTATCGAAAAAGGGTAGTGTATTTACAAATGTAAATATCAAAGGGGAGGGTACTTTCCAATTGTAATTACAAATGTTAATCAACAAGAAGCGTAATCCCTGTTGATTTATATTTTTGTAAAAACAGTAGGGGAGTGCAAACAAAGCCTATCCGCAATGCAAAGTACATGAGTTAAATTGTTAAACAACCACACATATACACACTAAATACCAGTAAGTTACACTATTTATATACAAATTAAGTTAAACAATATCGGAATGGGTATAGAGTGGTTGTGCAAAATAGATTCCCAAGAGTAATTTTAGCATATAATTATGCTATTTATCAGCAATATACATATATTTATATTAACTAATAGTGGATAACAATCTGCCCGGATGAATTTAACGATATTATTTCTTTTACAGATGTAAACATTATCAACAATTATTAACATTTTACAAATGTAGATCTTACTTGTTTTACAAAAGAAAAAACTTTATATTTGTAAAAAATTACGCTGATGAGGGAAAAATTGCTCGATTTGATGAAAAACGAAGGATTGAAGCCGAGCCAGCTTGCAGAGCAGCTCGAGATCAATCCCGCCGGAATATCCCACATTCTCGCAGGACGCAACAAACCGGGCTTCGATTTGCTGCAAAAGATCCTCAGGAGGTTTCCCCGGATCAATCCGGATTGGCTGCTGCTCGATTCCGACAAAATGTATCGGGATGAATATCCGGCAGCCTCGTCGGGCCAGCAGGCCTCCCGTACAACGGCGGCACAAAGGTCGTCCCCCGAATTGGGCAACGACCTTTTCACGCCGACACTGCCGGGCGGACTTCGGGCGGATGAAAAACAAACGCAGGACGCCGACGGGCATGACGGATCTGCGACGCAGTTTCCGCCGGCGTTGTTCGGCAAAGCGAATATCAAACGCGTCGTCGTGCTCTATGATGACCAGACCTTCGAAAGTTTTACGCCATCGACAAAGCGTTGAAATAATCCATGCGGGCAGATGCCCGGAATATTCGATTCTCGGAAAGATAAAATTCGGACAACCCGGTTTCCGCTTCGAAACGGACGGTACGTGGTCTATTCCCGAAACACTTGGCAATTACTTATTAATAGGTAAGGAGAAATTCCTGGCAACGGTACAATTGCCTGTCTTCATAACCCGCTTTATTTAACATAATATTAATATTAATTCAATAAAAACCCCACATGCGAACCCTCCCGAAACGGCGATAACATTACCCCAAACCCTGAGCGCCTCTATGAGACTGGAAACGTGCGCCTAACGGGTTACTGTTCCGCAACGTAATAGCGATCCCTACGTTTCAAATATCGCCTGCGCAGGAATCAAGCTACGCTTCGGTCGTGCTCCAAATCCCTTGCAGGATAGCACGCCGGAGACACAAAAGCACAAATTTTATCCGCCTACATACCAACACCTTAACAAAATACCAATACGGCACATGGCGATCGTATGTCATTTCCGTGTTTTTTTGCTATTTTTGTAACGGTTAAATCAAAACAAATGGCTGGAAATGACTGCTGTATAAAACGCTCGGCAATTATCCTCAGGGCTTTCATGCTTTTTTTCGTGCTGTGGTATTTCAATATAGCCGTGAGGCCGTTCGAAGGCTGCATCGGCAGTTCGCAGACGCTCCATTATACACTGAATTACCTGTTGGCGGGGCTTATTCCGACCTGGGCATTGTTCCTGCTGCACGCACGCCGGGACATCGCCTCGTCGATGGGCCTGTCGCACGGTTTCGGCACAGGGCTGCTCTTCGCCGTAACGGCGACGCTGCCGATGATCGCCGGGTATGCCGTCATCGGCGAGTTCGACCGGGAACTGACTGCCGACGCAGCATTTACCTGGATATTCATTGCCGGGATATTCGAGGAGCTGGTATACAGGGGATTCGTCTTCGGGCAGCTCTTCCGATACGCCCGTTGGGGGTTTCTGCCCGCGGCACTATTGACGGCACTGGCGTTCGGATCGTTGCATCTCTACCAAGGGCACGACCCGGTATCGGCACTGACGGCCTTCGGGATTACGGCACTGGGCAGCATTTTTTTCAGCTGGCTCTATGTCGAATGGAACTACAACCTCTGGGGCGTAATCTGGCTGCATACTCTGATGAACCTGCCTTGGATAGTGTTCCGCGTAAGTACGAGCGGCGCCGTCGGCGACACAGGGGCCAACGCTTTGCGGCTCTGCACCATAATCCTGGCAATCGGCCTGACTGTTGCATACAAGCGGAAACGGGGACTACCCTACCGAATACAGATCAATACATTAATTACCAACAAGATACAAAATGCGTAAAATCTACATCACCCTACTCATAGCCATCCTGTGCGGCGGCTGCACATCTCGCCGCCCGGCGGACGGCGAGCCGCTGTACCTGCCGCTCCGGAGCCTCGTACAGGGAATCGTCGGCGACGATTTCGACATCGAAGTACTCGTACCGCCGGGAGCGAGCCCCGAAACCTTCGAGCCGACACCCCGGCAGTTCGTCGGCCTGAACAAAGCCCGCATGGTCTTCAATGTCGGGCTTATCGACTTCGAAACCATGCTGTTGGCAAAGGTCGAAGACCAGGCGAAGGTCGTCGATCTCAGCCGGGGCATCGAGCTGATCACCGGCACTTGCTCGCACGGCAGCCACGGCCATACGCATACGCACGGCATCGACCCGCATGTCTGGACATCGCCCCGGGCATTGCAGAAGATGGCGGAAAACGCCTATGAGGCGATCCGGGAAGCCTATCCAGACTCGGTAAAGTATGAAACGAATTACAGGCTGCTGCAACAGGAACTGAAGGCACTGGACGAACGGACGGCGGCACGGATCGCCGCAAGCGACGTGGAATATTTCATCATCTACCACCCCGCCCTCACCTACTACGCCCGGGACTACGGGTTACGGCAGATTGCCATCGAAGCCGACGGGAAGGAACCGTCGGCAAAACAACTGACACAGCTTATCCGGCAGGCACGCGAAGACGGCGTGCGGCGCATCCTCTACCAGAGCCAGTTCCCGGCATCGGCCGTGGAGGTCATTGCCCGCGACATCGACGCCGAGTATGCGGAGGTAGACCCGCTGCGTGAGGACGTGATCGCAAACATCGAAGAGATAACCGGCATAATCACACGGAGATGAACCTGGTGACATTACACCACGTCGGCGTAGCGTACGACGGGTACGAGGCGCTGAAAAATGTCGACCTCACGATCGCACAGGATGATTTCCTGGGAATAATAGGCCCCAACGGAGGCGGGAAAACGACACTCGTGAAGGCGATCCTCGGGACGGTACCCCACACCGGCGAGGTCGTGCTCGCCCCGGAGTTGTTCCGCGGCAAGGAGCGGCTGATCGGATATATGCCCCAGATCAGCAATTTCGACCGGACATTCCCGATCTCGGTGTTGGAGGTGGTATTGTCGGGGCTGCAAGGGCACCGGGGCTTCGTTTCCCGGTACACGAAGGAAGACCGGGCGAAAGCCCTCCGGCTGCTCGAAACATCGGGGATCGGGGAGACGGCACGCAGCCCCATCGGCGAGGTTTCGGGCGGGCAGATGCAGCGGGCGCTGCTGTGCAGGGCGGTGATTTCAGACCCGAAGCTGCTGATACTGGACGCGCCGGCGAATTTCGTGGACAACAAATTCGAAAACGAGCTTTACCGGACGCTGCGCGAGTTGAACAGCCGGATGGCGATCGTCATGGTATCGCACGACATCGGCACGATCACCAGCGTGGTGAAGGAGATCGTCTGCGTGAACCGCCGCGTGCACCGCCACCATTCGAACGTCATCACCGAGGAGCAGCTGCGCAATTACGACTGCCCTATTCAGATCGTATCCCACGGGCATATCCCGCACACCGTGCTGGAGCACCATCCGGGCGACTGCTGCTGCGACCACGACTGATCCGGGGCGGGACAGCGCACACGCCTGCCTGCGGCTGGGGCGCGATGCCGGCAAGGCCGGCCCCGCCGCAGACCGTTACACGGTCTTCGCATTCCCGGGCAGGGTTATGAATTTCGTCAGGAAAGCCCCGAAGAAGTAAAGCCCGGCCAAAATCCATACGACGCCCTCGCCGCCGACCAGCCGGTAGAACACCCCGACGATGGCGGGGCCGACGAAAACCGGAAGCCCCGCACCGAGGTTCAGCACGGAAACGGCTGCCCCCTTGTCCTTTTTGACAAGCGAGGGCATCAGGGCCGACAGCGGGACATATCCGGCAAGCAGGGCGCCCCAGAGTACGCCGGCAGCCATCACCACCCAGAAATTGCCCGCCGAAAACTGCGGCGAATAGTAGAACAGCAGCGTGGTGATACCGCAGCCCACGCCGCCGAACCAGATAATGGTGTTGCGCCACCCCACTTTGTCGCCGACAAAGCCGAAAATGAGGTTGAAGACGATGTTGGCCGTGAAAATAGTGCCCCAGATCCGGAGCCACTCGGTCGTCGTGAACCCGTAGTCGGCCATATACATCGGGAGGAAAACGGGAAAAGCGAATTGCGCCGTGGTGTTGATTACACGGACGATGCCGCCCAAGAGCACCTTCGGTTCCTGCTTCATGATGGTGATACCCTTCAGCAACTCCCTCATCTTCTCACGGGTACCGCCCGCAACGGCAAGCCGTTTCTGCGACTTGTTCATCACCAAGGCGAAAAACGCCCCCAGCAAAGCCCAGAATACGGATGTCCACAGCGTATTGATATTGCCGATGCGCTCGATGGCCCAACTGGAATAGTAGGCCCCGAGGACGTTGAGTCCTCCGGTAAATACGAACCAGAACCAGCCGACGGCCTTTCCGAGGCCGTTCTTGGGCGCGGCATAGGCGATCCAGACCAAAAAAGAATAGGCGAACAGCGGATAACCGAACCCGCGCAGGGCATAGGTCGCGAGCATCAGCGGGTAATGCAGTCCGGGCAGCGACAGACCGACGAAGCCGCAGGTACCCAGCAGGTAGAGCACGAGCCCGGCGAACATCGTCCGTTTGACGCCGTACGCCTCGGCCAGGACGCCCGAGAACCACGCAGAAATAGCGATGGTCACGCCGTACATGGTGAAAAGCCCGGCGGATTGCTCCAGGGACAAACCCCGGCCGATGAGGTACGGGCTCAGCCATCCCTGCTCGATGCCGTCGCCCATCATGAAAATAAGAATTCCCAAATACGCCCAGGCAAGGGGTTTGGGCAAGCCGATTTTGTCGAAAATTGTCCGGTTCATAGTAAGTATGGGTTTATGCTGGTCTGGGGTTTCGTCGATATTCCGGCGTCATCGCCGTTGCGCCCTACCCTTTCCGGAAAATTCCGGATAAAAATAGCCGCGATGCTCCGGGTAGACAAAGGAACAACAAACGAAATATTAATTTTCTTTTTACAACCCAACAAATATACTTATTTTTCATAAAAAAGCAAAAATAAGAAAACAAAACACAATAATAAAAAGCAATCCATATGGAAACCGGCATGAAAAGCGCACGCGAGGATGCGAGGGAGGACAGACGGGAACAGGGGCGAAAAGGGAGCGCGCGAGGACGCGGGGGGGGGCAGGGAAAGGATAAGGGAGGAACAGACGCGGTACAGGAAAATACAACGGGGAAAATCGCGGAGAGAAGTGGCGGGAAGGACGAGAGATGGAGCGAGTAACAGGCAGGAAAGGGTGCCGGGAGCACTGCCCAGGAAACAGCTGGGGAAAGGCTGTCGGGAAAGGCTTTCAGGAGAGCTGCCAATGCCGGATGAAGGCAAAAAAAGCGGTTCCGCCATGCAGAACCGCCCCTAATCGGAATGAACCAGCTTTACTTTTTCGCCTCGTTGATCTTGCTAAGCTTCTCGAAGAGTTTTTCGAACTCACCCACCATCTCGACACGCAGCGCAGCATAGTGCTTGCGGACAAGCGAGGGGTTATGCGGCTCGGCGGGATTGTTCGCCTTGGTGAAAAGGTCGTTGCGGACAGCCACGGCCTCCTGCATCACCTCGAAAATCTCCGTCTCTTTCGAAGGCTGAAAACAAATTGCCATATCGCAGTCGAAAACCACCTCTTCCAGACGATAGTCGATCTCCTTTTTCAGGTACCTTAAATTTGCCATATTATCGTGTATTTAAAAATTTCCTGGACAAAGGTACGAAAAAGCTTTGGATTACCAAAGGTTTATCGGGCGGGGACGATTATTAAAAACTTTTATTATCATTTGCAGCGGTTCGGAAAAAGGCCAACCGGGGCTCCCGAGATCGGATCATCAGAAAGCGGAGGAAACCACTGCGGCTGGCAGCGGAGCCGCATCGGCATCGGCATAGATTGCACCCGCCGCCGATGCGCACCTACGAAAAAAGGATTCCCTAAAGAAGGGAATCCTTTTTATCGGCGGATACCGGGCTACATCCTTTCGAGTTCCCGATAGGTCTTTTTGCCGGCTTTGGCGGCGGCCTTGGCGGCCTGTGCCTCCTCCCTGGCGATCTTGCGCGCGGCACGTTCCTGTTCGCGGGCGATGCGTCGGGCTTCACGGAGTTCCTTCTTCGAATAGTGCCCGGCCTCCTTCAACGCTTCACCTGCCTCGCGCCGGGCTTCGCGAAGGTCTTTCCGGTAATCGGTATCCCCGGGCATCTCGACGATGATACCCGTTATCGACTCGTCGACAACCTCGCATCCGCACGGCTCGCAACCCTGCCCGGCAGGCTGGGGGG
>OCAN01001630.1_pt1 | contig 10130 bp, 7 predicted proteins | sample 1538321 | NCBI WGS metagenome assembly OCAN01 (sample SAMEA2580294, study PRJEB22360) | human gut metagenome | biome: human gut; feature: human-associated habitat; material: faeces | place: Denmark | collected 2008/2010 | reverse complement strand
GTATTTTTATGATGTGCCTTGGTATTATGGGATTGCAGACCGGATGCCAGCAAACCTTCCTGTCGTTGGGACAGGCTAAGGTTTCGGTCTTTCTGGCCATGCTGCGAAAACTGATTCTACTGATTCCACTGATTTTGATTATCCCCCGGGTGACAGGCCTTGGAATGACCGGGGTTTTTCTGGCACAGCCCATTGCGGATTTTATCGCGGTGGTATCGACAGTGGCTGTGTTTGCTGTAAAGATAAGGAAGATTATCCCGAGACCAGCCAAAACAGCTTAAATCCATTAAGCATAGCATAAAGATTTCGTTAAGATGGCCGTGGATGTACGCAATCTGTGGTATAATATCCTACAACTTCTATATTTAAAGGAAAAGGAAAATGAAAAAAGGAAAAAAAGCCTTCTGGACAGTCGTGGTGGCCGTGGTGGTCGTTCTCGCGATTCTTTTGTCCCTCAACCATTTTTACGTAGACTATCTCTGGTTTAGTGAAATGGGTTATCTCAACGTTTTTTTTAAGGAGCTGGTCACGAAGGTGCAGATCGGTACACCGGTATTTGTGGTGCTGCTGGTCCTGCTCTTCTTCTACCTGAAATTCTTAAAAAAGATTTCGGAACGTTATCTGGGTATTACCCAGGCAGTGCGAACAAAACGGGAAAAAACCATCGGTGCAGTGCTGTCAGTGGTGGCAGCTGCTGTGATTACCGGTTTTATTGCCAACAGCCTCTGGTCTGAAATTCTTCAGTTTACCAATGCCACGGATTTTGGCACGACAGATCCGCTGTTTGGAAAGGATCTGTCCTTTTATTTCTTTACGCTGCCGTTATTGAAGGGCGCTTACGGTGTGGTTATGACCTGCTTTTTTGGCATGGTCATTCTGACGCTTTTGTATACTGTTTTTGTTATGTACCGGGAAAAGGACTTTCGGATTCAGACAGCCCAGAGCATGGACGATTTTAAAAGCGGCGCCAAGGATATTTTTACCACCTTCCTGACCCTGGCCTCCAAGCAGATTGGCGTATTCCTGGGAATATTTTTTCTGCTTCTGGCTTTCAGCAGCTTTATCGGCCGTTATGAAATGCTCTATGGTGGAAGGCGCTTCGGACATCACCATTGGCATGAAGGTGCTTTATGTGAAGATCGCCCTGTGTCTGGTTCTGGCCGTTACCTCTGTGCTTGCGGGCTTCCGCAAAAATTACAAGATGATGGCAGCCGGTCCGGTACTCCTGATTGCCGTGGCCCTGCTGGGCGGCGTGGGACAGGCAGCTTACGAATACCTGTCGGTGGTGCCAAACCAGTATACCAAGGAAGCACCTTACATTGAAAAGAATATCGCCAGCACGCAAAAGGCCTATGGCCTGGACAAAGTGACCATCAAGGATTTTTCACCGACCCAGGACATTACAGCCCGGGATATTCAGGAAAATGAAGCGACCATCAGCAATATCCCCATCAATGACCAGAAACCAACCAAGGACATGTACAATTCGCTGCAGGGGATCCGAAACTATTATAAGTTCTACGATGTGGATGTGGACCGTTATTTTGTTGACGGCAAATATACCCAGGTATTTTTGGGAACGCGTGAAATGGAAAATTCGGCTCTGCCGGATGATGCTAAGACCTGGGTGAATCAGCATCTGAAATATACCCACGGCTTCGGTGTTGCCATGTCGCCAGTGAATAAAACCAATTCTGTGGGGCAGCCAGAGCTTATCGTCAAGGATATTCCGCCAGTGACGGATACCCAGAGCCTTGAAATCGAACAGCCAAGGGTTTATTTTGGCGAAGGGGATTACAAATATGTGGTCACCAACGCGGCCAATCCAGAATTTGACTATCCGGAAGGGGACAACAATAAGGAAAACTATTACGAAGGCACCGGCGGTATTAAGCTGTCGCTGCTCAACCGGATTTCCTTTGCCCTGTATTACGGATCGCCTGAGATGCTGCTGACCAGTGAGATTACCTCAGACAGCAAAATTCTCATCAATCGGAATGTGATGGACCGTGTATCCAAGCTTGCGCCCTTCTTAGAGTATGACAACAAGCCCTACATGGCGCTGGCGGACGGCAAGCAGTACTGGATTGTGGATGGCTTTACAACCAGCAGCAAGTACCCATACGCCCAGCCCTATGATAAAACCACTGGCAAGAATTACATTAAAAACCCGGTGAAGGTAGTGGTGGACGCCTACAATGGTGACGTCACCTTCTATAAGGTAGACGATGAGCCTGTGCTTGAAACCTACAGCAAGATTTTCCCGGGGCTGGTCAAAGATATTTCTGAGATGCCCAAGGGCCTGAAGGAGCACATCCGTTACTCCAAAACCCTGTTCGACATTCAGTCCGATATTTATAAAACCTACCACATGAGTAATCCTCAAGTGTTCTATAACCGCGAGGACCAGTGGGAAACCGCCAACCAGTTCTTTGGCGCATCCAAGGAGGAGGTGCCCATTGACTCGTCCTATACGATTATGAAGCTGCCGGACCGGCAGACTGAGTTTATGCTGACAACAACCTTTACCCCCAGGAACAAGGACAACATGATTGCCTGGCTGGCCGGGGTATCGGACGGGGACGATTATGGACAGCTGCTGCTGTACCAGTTCCCGAAACAGCAGTTGGTTTACGGCCCCATGCAGATCGAGCAGCGGATCGACCAGAATACCACCATATCCCCGCAGCTGACACTGCTGAGCCAGCAGGGCTCCACAGTGCTGCGCGGTAACCTGATGACCATTCCCATCGAGGATGCCATCATCTATGTTGAACCGATTTATATACAGGCCAGCGCAGGAGAGAACAACCTGCCAGAGGTCAAAAAGGTGATCGTGAGCTATCAGAATGAGATTGTCATGGCAGACTCGCTGAACCAGGCCCTCGGCCAGATTTTCAATTACGATGCAGGTGAAGCGCCCGCAGGGGCCAATACCGCCGTTTCCACGGCGACGCCGAACAGCAGCTCTGCCACAAGCGCAGCGGATCTCTCCATCCGGGCAAACCAGCTGTTCCAGGAAGCCCAGAACGCCCAGAAATCAGGCGACTGGGCAGGCTATGGCAGCAAGCTCAATGAGCTTCAGGACGTATTGAACCAGCTGCAGCAGGCAACAGGTGCCTCACAGCCGCAATAGAAAGTACATGGACCCCTTCCAAGCGGAAGGGGTCTTTTGTTTGTCTTAAAATTAACATTAAGTTAGCTAAATTTAACTGTCTTTTTGCTGCACAGTATGTTATAATGATTCTAAAGTATAAAAAATTTAGAAGGGAGTTGAATTTTTATGCCATCTTTTGGAGATCCATTTGCAGCAAATGTGGAACGAAAAATGACTAAGAAGGAACTGGCTCAAGCCATCCGCCTTGATTTAGCAGGTGAGCTTGAAGCGATTTATTTATACGATGCCCATGCGCAGGCGACAGACGATCCTGTCGCTAAAAAGGTGTTAGAGGACATCCGTGATGAAGAAAAGGCCCATATGGGTGAACTGACAACGCTGCTGCGTTATCTGGACCCTGTGGAGGCAGAGCTGTTTGAGGAAGGCGCCGGGGAAGTCCACGAAATGCTGGAAGAGCTCGGTATTGAATCGGGCAGCAGTGAAGCCCAGACAGCAGAAGGCCCGACTGTCGGCAGCCTGATTGAGGATTAGGAGGGACCGTATGGATTATTTATCAAGAGAAGCCGCGCCTTTTGGCGATGCCCTTTGGGAACAGATTGATACAACCATTGTCGAAACACTTAAGAAGTATCTGGTCGGCCGCCGCTTTCTGCCGCTTTACGGCCCCCTTGGCCCAGGCGCCCAGTCAGTTGCAGTTGACAGCAGCGACAAGGATGAAAGCTTTGAGGACGGTGTGGTGCAGACCACAGGACGAAAATTTGTGGAGCTGGTACAGCTGTACGAAGATTTTCCGTTATTCTGGAGAGACCTGGAAGCCAGCGAGAGAACCGGCGTGCCAGTGGATCTTTCCGCAGCGGCCCGCGCGGCACAGGCCAGCGCAAAGGCTGAGGATCAGCTGATTTTCTTTGGAAATAAAGCGCTGGGCGTAGACGGCCTGCTGACCGTACCCGGCAGCAATACCATTAAGATGGACGACTGGGCAGAAGGGCAGAATGCCTTTGCCAATATCGCCGCCGGCGCGTCCATGCTGGTCGAAAAGGATATGCTTGGCCGTCTCGCCCTGATCATGGGGCCAGATCTTTATTTTAAGCTTCAGCGGATTCAGCCGGGAACCGGCGTCATGGAAATTGACCGTATTAAAAGCCTGCTGGACGGACGGGTTTACCGTTCAAACGCACTGGCAGGAAAAGCCGTTCTGGTCTGCGCCGAAGCCCAGTACATGGATCTGGCAATCGGCCAGGATCTGGCCGCGGCCTACTTAGAGCTGGTTAACCTGAACCATTATTTCAGAATACTTGAAACCGCGGCGCTTCGCGTTAAGAACAGTGAAGCCATCGTCGTATTTGAATAAAAGTCATTTTATAAGCGCCTTTCTCCCCAGCTTCTGGAGCGAAAAGCGCTTTATTTTATTAAACCGTTGCCTTTTAACAGAAAGCATAATATAATGAAAGTACCACATAATTAAATGGAGAGTAATATGATAAGGTTTGAATTGAGTAAGAAAGCATCGGATAAAATCAGGAAGACTGCTGCCCATATTCTGGAGGTACAGGAGGAGCGCTGCCCCGTCGTTAAAACACAGATGAAGCTTGCCATGAGCGATCCGCAGTTTGCCGGACTGGTTGCCCGGTGCAGGGATACCCAGTGCGCATTTGCAGAACGGGATGCGGCATGGGAAGAGCTGATGGAGCTGCTGCCCTCCAAAAGGCTGGATTTTGACAGTATGCGTCAGGATGCCCTATCCTATTACGGTGATGACTCCGACGAGGTTGAGCACGGCATGGTATTTGAGGTAGTGCGGGAAACCTACGACCTGATGACCCGCTGCCTGTACGACGGTGTGGACTTTGACACAGAATCTTATAATATTACGGATATCGGACCTTTAGGCCGCTGTCTTTCCGATGGGTTTCATCACTTTTACTGCAATGTGGTGTTTGGCGAAATAGAGGCTGGCTTGAGCTGGGGGAGGATGCTGGATGAGCCTCTGAGTCTTGATAAGATAAACTATGTCTACCTGTATGACCAGTTTGAGCGTTTTGAGTTTGGCTGGTGGCAGATTTATGGGGATAAAAAGAAGCTGTACTTTGATATATACAACGAAGGCACCCGGAACTCAAAACAGAAAATGCGCAAATGCGCAGTTGAACAGAAGATGCCCAAAAAGCCCCAGCCCTTTTACGGCGAGTATGTGAGACGCTGCGCAGAGCTGATGCTTGAAAACCCATCCCTCAAGCAAAAGGCCTTTAAAGAAATGGCAGTGGCGCAGGATGCCTTTAAAACCGGCGATGAAAGCCTGAACGGCGAGATCGCCGTAACCCTTTATAAACGTTTGAACACCCTTCACGAGCCCATCCTGTCCATGATACCCGAGTTAAATGCTACAGATACGATCCTGATCAACACCGTTGCCCGGATGCGCGCCGACTACCTTTTTTACCTCTTAATGCATCTGGTTTACCTGAAGTCCGCTGGTATGAGCCTTTTGGATGAAGCCAGCCAGCTCATGATTGAGCAAAATTCTCAGGAGCCTGTTCCGCCGACGGCCTTTGAGACACTGGCGGTGGGCTATCTCAGCGGTGCCCAGGGAGAAATGCCGGAACAAAATGCCCGGGCGCTGGATGAAATGATGGACTTTATTGAGGAGGCCGGGCTTTTGAGCATGAATAAATACGGCCAGCTGCAGCCCACCCCCATGGAGATGACCCCGAGACTGCTTCAGGCCCTGCTGAAGCATGGCTATGGCGCATATGTTATGGCGCTCATGGGGCGTTATAAATATGAAATCATGTATGGTACCATGGATTTAATGGAGACGCTCAATGCTTTCTTTGCTGAGCTTGACGGGCCAATGCTTTATTAATGCGAGACCCTTTCGCGAAAGAGTAAGAGAAAGAATAAGAGACACACTGTTGTGTTAAAGCGATTGTTTTAAAATAAGTCGCTGAAAGTTGTTTTAAATCCGCTATTTTGGGTAAAAATTTAGTAGTGTGTAGTATTGTAATGTTGGAAAGGAGTGTTACCCAAAATGATGATTGAAAAAGAAGTAAAGCAATGCCAATGTAAAGAGCCTTCAGGTGTTCATCCGGAAACAGACCAGCTGGGATTTTGGATGGCGTGTAATGATTGTGGGGGGAAGATCGACGCTACCTATGAATATTTTGAGGGTTTTGGCGAAATGAAGCAGCGGCGAGACGCTTACAGCCTGGAACACGAATAAGAACAGATGATTAAAAATAAGATAACTTCAGAATAAATATTATAAGAAATGTTTATTCTGAAGTTTTTTATTTTGCCTTGAAAAATGATGCGGTATTGGTTGTTTATTCCCGAAACAGTTACGGCTTTTTAATTATAGAGCTTCCGTCTCTGGGGCCACCTCATGATGCCAGGAATCCTCGCGCCAGAGCGCTTTGATTTCCTCATGCTTGGCAGGGCGCACCAGATAAAGGCCGATGGAGGTAAAGACGATAAAAACAGCAATGCCAACTAACATCTGCTCTGGAGGAACAGCAAGGCTGGCAATGCCGGCAACCGGATCCTCAGTCACAAAAATCTTTGCTGAGATATCAATAAGAGCGTGAACGACAACCGGGCCCCAGAGATTGCGGGTACGCAGGTAAACCGCGCCGAAAAAGATACCCAGACCTGTGGCATAGCCCACCTGAATCAGTGTCGGCCCAACGGTGGAAAACAGATTTACGAGGTGTATGAGGCCAAAGGCAATGCTGGAAGCCAGAAGAGACATCATAATTGGGTTTTTGGCATTGCGCCACTGGTACATCATATTGGAGAGAACCACGCCGCGGCAGGTAACCTCCTCATAAAGTCCCGGGGCAATGCCGCCCGTAACGGCTAATAGCAGGCTATAGGAGGATTCCAGAGGCGTGCCCAAAAACAGGTTGGGAATAATATTCAAGAGAAGGACCAAAAATCCCCAGGAAGCAAAAACCATACTCGGCTTCAGGTTCTTTTTCCAGAAGCCGAATTTAAACTGATTGTCATAGCTGTGTTTCATGATCAGGATGACAAGTAAGGCCAGAAAAATTTCCGGAAGATCATTGCTCAGCAGGGTATTCTGCGCCGCTTTAGTATCAAAACCATTGAGGGACAGCACGACGATCTGGCCGATGATCCCGCCGCCCAGAAGCCCAATGACAGGCAGCAGAAAAGCCGCCAGAATAGGATGCTTTAAAAAACGATGCTTTTTTTGTTTCATAAAATGCTCCTTTAATCGAGTTTTCTTTTTTTACGGGCCCAAACCATAATACCTGCGGCGCAGAGCAGAAGCAGTACAGCGGCGCCGGCCAGAGGCAGAGTGTCTGTTATGCCGGTGCCCACATTGGCGGCCTGGCTGTTATTGTTATCGGGATTCACCGGATTATCTGGGTTTACCGGTTCTTCGGTCTGTACCGCCGTTGATTTAAAGATAAAGTTGCTGTCTGAGGTGTAAGTGCGGGCCAGCACATAAAACTGCCCCTTATAGGCAGCAGCCGACGGATTGGCCAGCGCGGCGTTGTCCACCCGTTTTTTATAAGGCGTCAGACCACCCGAGGTGCCGAGGGTATAGGTATCGGTACTGGCATCGGTGGTTTCAGGGCCCACCAGCATAAAGCCGTCCTTGACCGCCGCACTGGCAAAGCCGGACAGATTACCGGTTTTAATGCCTGTCATGTCCAGCTCGGATGGAACATAAACACCGTTATCCAGGGTAAGACGTTCCACACCTGGCAGAGTACCGTTCTGGTTGCCCGATTCCAGGCCGCCGGTTACAATGAGCTGCCCATGTCCGGCGCTGACCAGAGGCCCAGAGACTGCCCGCAGCGTATTGCCCATTGGGGTGAGCGTGTGGTTTTCAAGACTGACGGAATAGACAGTGTTGTTGAATGTGTTATTGAAAATGCCAGACACAGCCAGCAGCTGTCCGTCATTGTTGACAAGGGCAGCCGAGTTTGGGAAGGTTTTGTCATTCCAGCCCGGCGTCTGTGTCCAGGTGCTGCCGTCATAGGTCAGAATCATGCCAATGGAGACCGGCTTCGCGGCAGCCGGATCCTCAACCCCGGTGTTGTAGCTGTAAATCAGGAGCTTATCCTGCCAGACAACCGCTGTGGCATTGAACATGACCGTGTTTTCAGGCAGCGTGACCTGATCCCAGGCTTTCGTGTTGACGTTGAAACGCCAGAGCTTTTCCACAAGCTCAGGGAAGGTATAATAATGGGGGATGCAGTAGAGATAATCACCGTAGCCCACCATCTGGTAAGCGTCAATATCATAGAAGGCAGGATCTTCCGGCAGAGGCAGCGTGTTTTCAAAATAATCCACATTTTTGACTTTGCCGAAGTCGTAGGACTGGTGTCCCTCACCTTTTTCAGAAGAAGTGACCGATACCCGGGCCATGCCGCTCACATCCGCAGGTCGTGAAACCACCAGCCGCTGGCCGCCGTCTTCAAAAGCCTCTGAAGACTGAATGCCAGCCGCTTTGCCGTCAATGGTGACCGTTGGGTTTTTCCCAAAGAAGTAGCCGTCAATGGTCACCGTATCCTCTGCAATATTCGCAGCGTTGACAACCGGGTATGGGTTATCCGTAACGGATTGATCAAGATTGATGAAGCCGTCAGACACACATTTGTCCTTAAATTCATCGTATTTTGTGACACTGCCGATGGTGCGGGCAGTGCGCATCGCGGCTGAATCATCCGGGTAACGTCCAGCCAGTACCGCCGCCGCGCCGGTGATCATGGGTGTTGCCATGGAGGTACCATCCGAATAATTATAGGGGAGCGTGGTACTGCCAATCCCCAGATTGTCGATGTAGACAGGGCCGTCTTCATAGACATATTCGCCGTGGCCGTTGGGGAAGACCATATCAAGCCCCTTTAAGGTCAGGCAGAGCTGGAAATTCGCGTAGTCTGTATTTTTTGGCAAAATCTGAGCGGCGCCAGTGTTAAAACTGTTAAAGCCGCCGTCCCGTCCCCTTGCCAGAGACGTACCATCGCCAAGGAGCGCAAAGCTGCCGTCTGTCAGCCTGACCATCACTTCGGCCTGGCCGCAGCTGTGGCCGCCCTCACCTGCGACGTTCAGAGAAAAGCGATACGCCTCAGAAGAATCGAAGCCAGAAGCCTGGGTCAGGTCGACCGGCTCCGAGTAAACAGCGTTCCCCTCTGCGGTGCCCTGGAGCTTTAAGCTGTTCTTACCGTTATACACCTTTTTACCAGAGATTTCGCCACACAGCTCACCCTTTGAGGGATCAGCGCTGGTATAAAATTTAAGGGAATCCGAGCCCTCAAAGCCCTCGTAAAAGAGATTGTTGTCTGAAAATTCCGGATAGTAAAGAGCTTTGTCTGTTAGCCAGGTAGAAAGGATCCGGGAGCCAGGCGCCACGATATCCGTGGTGCGCTCACCATAGCAGCTGTAAGCGGCCATGAGGCCATAGGCGTTGGCGGCGTCCACCACAACGGCGTAAGGGTTATTTATAAAAGTGGAGGACAGAATCCCGGTTCGGTCATTGTCTGTTGCCGAGTTGGCAGACCCGTAGACAGAGAGCATCCCCATCTTGCCAAGCTTTTCCACAGCCAGATCCAGAGATTTTGGAGAGCCAGAGCTGGTAAAGGAACAGTTGACCGCTTTCAGGTTAACGCCAAGATCAATGGCAGACGCCATGTAATCATAGCACGCAAGCACAGTGGAAATAAAGCTTCCGTAGCGCAGGGCCATGATGTTGGCGTTCTGAGAAGTGCCGGAAACCCCGCCGTTTCCCCATTCTGCGCCGATGATGCCCGCGCAGTGTGTGCCGTGGCCGTCGGGGTCAGAGGTATCCGCCGGATCAGCACTGGCGTAGCTGATGCCGTGCTCACCCCCAGGCAGGTTCAGAGTGCCCCGGCGCCACATTTTGTTTTTTAAATCGGGATTATCGTGGTCCACACCCGTGTCCAGCACCGCGACGACAACATCGTCACTGCCGGCAGCGCCGGAATCCTGGTTCCAGCCGTCATAGTGCATGTCAAAGCCCGGT
>OCAN01001627.1_pt1 | contig 10144 bp, 10 predicted proteins | sample 1538321 | NCBI WGS metagenome assembly OCAN01 (sample SAMEA2580294, study PRJEB22360) | human gut metagenome | biome: human gut; feature: human-associated habitat; material: faeces | place: Denmark | collected 2008/2010 | reverse complement strand
CCTTATCCGGAGAGAATGAATGACTCGACAGGAAGAACTTGCCGCTGCCCGTGCGGCACTGCATGACCTGATGACAGGAAAACGGGTGGCAACGGTACAGAAAGACGGACGGAGAGTGGAGTTTACGGCCACTTCCGTATCTGACCTGAAAAAATACATTGCGGAGCTGGAAGTGCAGACCGGCATGACACAGCGACGCAGGGGACCTGCAGGATTTTATGTATGAAAACGTCCACCATTCCCACCCTTCTGGGGCCGGACGGCATGACATCGCTGCGTGAATATGCCGGTTATCACGGCGGTGGCAGCGGATTTGGTGGGCAGTTGCGGGCGTGGAACCCACCGGGTGAAAGTGTGGATGCAGCCCTGCTGCCCAACTTTACCCGTGGCAATGCCCGCGCAGACGATCTGGTACGCAATAACGGCTATGCCGCCAACGCCATCCAGTTGCATCAGGATCATATCGTCGGGTCTTTTTTCCGGCTCAGTCATCGCCCAAGCTGGCGCTATCTGGGCATCGGGGAGGAAGAAGCCCGTGCCTTTTCCCGCGAGGTTGAAGCGGCATGGAAAGAGTTTGCCGAGGATGACTGCTGCTGCATTGACGTTGAGCGAAAACGCACGTTTACCATGATGATTCGGGAAGGTGTGGCCATGCACGCCTTTAACGGTGAACTGTTCGTTCAGGCCACCCATAGTGTTAGCGGTACGGCTGCTTCAGCCGGTGCACATACCCATTCGATAACATTTGTTTCAGGTGGCACCAAAGGTGCTCCGGGAAGTGGATCACCTGATTATTCTAAATACAGTGTTAACACTTCTTCTGCAGGCGCTCATACGCACTCTGTATCGGGTACTGCTGCAAGCGCAGGTGCACACGCACATACTGTAGGTATTGGTGCGCATACGCACTCGGTTGCGATTGGTTCACATGGACACACCATCACCGTTAACGCTGCTGGTAACGCGGAAAACACCGTCAAAAACATCGCATTTAACTATATTGTGAGGCTTGCATAATGGCATTCAGAATGAGTGAACAACCACGGACCATAAAAATTTATAATCTGCTGGCCGGAACTAATGAATTTATTGGTGAAGGTGACGCATATATTCCGCCTCATACAGGTCTGCCAGCAAACAGTACCGATATTGCACCGCCAGATATTCCGGCAGGCTTCGTGGCTGTTTTCAACAGTGATGAGGCATCGTGGCATCTCGTTGAAGATCATCGGGGAAAAACCGTCTATGACGTGGCTTCCGGCGACGCGTTATTTATTTCTGAACTCGGTCCGTTACCGGAAAATGTTACCTGGTTATCGCCGGAAGGGGAGTTTCAGAAGTGGAACGGCACAGCCTGGGTGAAGGATACGGAAGCAGAAAAACTGTTCCGGATCCGGGAGGCGGAAGAAACAAAAAACAGCCTGATGCAGGTAGCCAGCGAGCATATTGCGCCGCTTCAGGATGCTGCAGATCTGGAAATTGCAACGGAGGAAGAAATCTCGTTGCTGGAAGCATGGAAAAAGTATCGGGTATTGCTGAACCGTGTTGATACGTCAACTGCACAGGATATTGAATGGCCAGCACTGCCGTAGGGTAAAACATATAAATTCTATAATTAGATGTATCTTTCCATTTACGGCAAGGAAGGGGGCTTGGAAGACGTAAAGCATCTCACACCGAGATTATTTTTTATATGTCAGGTGTCTGAAGTTTTGCTTTGGCTCTTAAAATGGTTTGCCGCGAGGTTTTGAATTCCCGGGCAATGGCACTTATACTTACACCTGACTTAATTCGTTCGAATACCGCCTGTTTCTGTTCTTCATTTAACACAGGTGGTCGACCAAAACGTTTCCCTGCGCCGCGGGCTCTTACTATCCCGGAATGAGTGCGTTCAAGTAAAAGGTCTCGTTCAAATTCAGCGACTGCTGAAATTACTTGCATCATCATTTTTCCTGTTGGACTGGTCAGGTCAATGCCCCCCAATGCTAAGCAATGCACTCTGATACCTGTTTCGGTCAGTTGTTCCACTGTTTTCCTGATATCCATTGCATTACAACCAAGGCGATCCAGTTTTGTCACAATCAATTGATCACCACATTTCAGGCGAGCAAGCAACCGGTTAAAACCAGGACGCTCACTGGTTGCTGCTGAGCCGCTAATGTGTTCTTCGATTATTTGCTGAGGTTTGATTTTAAAACCTGCACTTTCGATTTCCCGGCGTTGATTTTCGGTGGTCTGATCCAGCGTTGATATCCGACAGTAAGCAAAAATTCGAGACATAGTGAGACTCTATACGAAATTGGTGTTCATATCATAATGCATCTCAGAAAATAATTATGATTATTTTTGTGCATATTTGTATGTACACGTTCGAAAATAAACGAATGCGTATGCAACCCCGTAATTTTGGTGAGACCCAAAATCGATTTTGTGAAAAATGGCTTTAACTCGGTTTGTTTTTCGAGTTCCGGGCGGACTCAAGGAAGAAGAATAGTGTTGCGTGTTATTTTAACCAGATTTCAAGTTGTTTGGTCGTGGAAAAGTGGAGCAAAATGTTGTTAAAGTGGAAAAATGATAAAAAAGTAAGTTTATTATATTACATTTTACCATTTAAATTTTGGTTGTCTTTAAGAACTGATATCGCTGTTTGTAATAATTCTTTGTTATCCAGCCATGATTTTTTCTTTATGTTTCCTTCAATGTAATCAAGCAATGTTCTGGTATTGATAGGTCTTCCCTGTTTTGCTACTTCCACTACAGCATCCCCTAGGATAATTCTTACTTCAGGAAGCTGCGCAGGGAACCACTTTAGGGTGTCTTTTGATTTCATGAAGATATTCCTTAAAATATTATTGATTTTCATTGCGATATTGTATGTCTGATTCAGGATATGTTGACTTATACATCGGTTTTGTCTGGGTTATTGGATATGCCAATCCCTAATTTTATTAGGGCATGACTAAAAATGCTGAATATGATAAGGAGAGATGTGATTATCAGTATGCTGTTCATATAGCCTCGAATTAGTAATGTGTTATATATGATATAGTTGACAATTTTTATCTTGGGTGTTCTTAAAGTTCGTAGATAAACATTGTCGTTTCAGGTATACAGGAATGCTAACAGGTGGCAGCAAAAATCAGGCGGTTTATGGCGCAAGCTGAAGCGGCAACTGCAAACTATCTTATGCAGAGACTCTACACGGATTGGGTTTAAAAGTATACATAGATAACAGTTTTTATCTGAAAAAGAAAAATATCAAGGTGATATAGCCTATATGCCTTTGATGCGGAGGAATGAATGTGATGGGAGTGATGTATCTGAATAGTTGAAAAACCGCAGACACGCCTTATGCAAGAACGTGCTGCGGTTGGCTGGTAAATTTTTCGATAGTGTGAGTATTGAATGATTTCCAGCCGTTCTTGATTTTACGCATAAATCCATGAAAAAACTACTTATCTGTTGGGGAGTTTTTTTGGGGCATATATGGGACAGAAATAGGCCCCAGATAGACACTGAGATCGAACTTAGGATGCTTTTTAAAAAATGCAACTATCTGAAAAAACCTAGAAAACGCCAAGGAAACCACAGGATGGGAAAAAACACCTGTGAATTATGGATTTCCAGTTATATTCGCTCGGCGCAGCGTTAGTGTTTCATGAAATATTTTTTCCTGAATCATCAACGGCAATGGCGTTAATTTTGGCAATGGGAACCTACGGTGCAGGTTATGTGGCGCGTATTGTCGGAGCATTTATTTTCGGCAAAATGGGCGACAGAATAGGGCGTAAAAAAGTGCTCTTTATTACCATCACCATGATGGGGATCTGTACCACCTTAATTGGTGTGTTACCGACCTATGCACAGATTGGTGTTTTTGCCCCCATCTTGCTGGTGACGCTGCGTATTATTCAGGGGTTGGGTGCAGGTGCGGAAATTTCCGGTGCCGGTACGATGCTGGCGGAATATGCACCAAAAGGTAAGCGCGGAATTATCTCCTCATTTGTAGCTATGGGAACTAACTGCGGAACCTTGAGCGCAACGGCAATCTGGGCCTTTATGTTCTTCATTCTCAGTAAAGAGGAACTGCTGGCGTGGGGATGGCGTATACCGTTCCTGGCGAGCGTTGTCGTGATGGTCTTTGCTATCTGGTTACGTATGAATCTGAAAGAAAGCCCGGTCTTTGAGAAGGTTAATGACAGCAACCAACCCACAGCAAAACCTGCACCTGCTGGTAGCATGTTCCAGAGCAAATCCTTCTGGCTGGCAACAGGGCTGCGTTTTGGTCAGGCGGGTAACTCCGGGTTAATTCAGACTTTCCTTGCAGGCTATTTAGTGCAGACGTTATTGTTTAACAAAGCAATTCCAACAGATGCATTGATGATTAGTTCGATTCTCGGCTTTATGACCATTCCGTTCCTTGGTTGGTTATCCGATAAAATTGGTCGCCGGATCCCGTATATTATTATGAATACCTCCGCGATTGTGCTGGCATGGCCAATGCTTTCTATCATTGTAGATAAAAGCTATGCCCCGAGCACCATTATGGTTGCACTGATTGTGATTCATAACTGTGCGGTGCTGGGATTATTTGCTCTGGAAAACATTACCATGGCAGAAATGTTCGGCTGTAAAAACCGCTTTACCCGGATGGCTATTTCTAAAGAAATTGGTGGTCTTATCGCTTCCGGTTTTGGTCCTATCCTGGCGGGTATTTTCTGCACCATGACGGAATCCTGGTATCCGATCGCCATTATGATCATGGCATATTCAGTAATTGGTTTAATCTCTGCGCTGAAAATGCCAGAGGTGAAAGACCGTGATTTAAGTGCGCTGGAAGACGCTGCGGAAGATCAACCGCGTGTTGTAAGAGCTGCGCAACCTTCCAGAAGTCTGTAAATCCTCAATCCCTTCTCTTACCGGAGAGGGGATTTTTATTCATATAACAAAACATATAGCTTGCCATATTTATATTTAAGGAATTGTTATGGGAAATAATTTGTTATCAGCAAAAGCGACACTCCCTGTTTATGATCGTAATAACCTGGCCCCAAGAATTATTCATTTAGGCTTTGGTGCATTTCACCGTGCGCATCAGGGCGTGTATGCCGATATTCTTGCTACAGAACATTTCAGTGACTGGGGATATTATGAGGTCAACTTAATCGGCGGCGAACAGCAAATTGCCGATTTACAACAGCAAGATAATCTTTATACCGTTGCGGAAATGTCGGCCGATGCGTGGACGGCTCGCGTCGTTGGCGTCGTTAAAAAAGCCTTGCACGTACAGATGGATGGCTTAGAAACCGTGTTGGCTGCGATGTGTGAACCGCAAATCACGATTGTCTCTCTGACAATCACCGAAAAAGGGTATTTCCACTCTCCGGCGACCGGACAGTTAATGCTCGATCACCCGATGGTCGCTGCCGACGTGCAAAATCCCCACCAGCCGAAAACAGCAACAGGGGTGATTGTTGAGGCGCTGGCCCGCCGTAAAGCGGCAGGACTTCCCGCATTTACCGTCATGTCATGTGACAACATGCCAGAAAACGGTCATGTTATGCGTGACGTTGTCACTTCATACGCGAAAGCTGTTGATGTAAAACTGGCACAATGGATCGAAGATAACGTGACTTTCCCATCAACAATGGTGGACCGTATTGTGCCCGCAGTGACAGAGGATACGCTGGCGAAAATCGAACAACTTACCGGTGTGGGCGATCCTGCGGGCGTTGCCTGTGAACCTTTCCGCCAGTGGGTAATAGAAGATAACTTTGTTGCCGGACGTCCAGAATGGGAAAAAGCGGGAGCCGAACTGGTTAGTGATGTGCTGCCTTATGAAGAGATGAAGTTGCGCATGCTCAACGGCAGTCATTCATTCCTGGCGTATTTGGGTTATCTTGCTGGATATCAGCACATTAATGACTGCATGGAAGATGAACATTATCGTTATGCGGCGTATGGCTTGATGTTGCAGGAACAAGCGCCGACGCTGAAAGTGCAGGGCGTTGATTTGCAAGATTACGCTAACCGATTAATTGAACGCTATAGCAACCCGGCGTTACGTCATCGAACCTGGCAGATTGCGATGGATGGTAGCCAGAAATTGCCACAGCGGATGTTGGATTCTGTTCGCTGGCATCTGGCGCATGACAGCAAGTTCGATCTGCTGGCGCTGGGCGTCGCGGGTTGGATGCGTTATGTCGGTGGTGTTGATGAACAGGGAAATCCGATAGAAATCAGTGACCCACTGTTACCTGTTATTCAGAAGGCTGTACAAAGTAGTGCCGAAGGGAAAGCGCGCGTCCAGTCATTGCTGGCGATTAAGGCAATCTTTGGTGATGATTTGCCAGACAATAGCTTGTTTACTGCAAAAGTGACGGAAGCGTACTTGTCTTTATTAGCGCATGGCGCGAAAGCGACCGTGGCGAAATATTCCGTGAAGTAAAAAAAGCAATGCCGCCATCGGCGGCATTCACACACTTAGTTCATGCCGAGACGAATCAGGTCCAGAGGTGCCAGTTTCTCTTCACAACCTTCAACAACTACGGTTTTTCCGCGGCGGATTTGCTCAGCGGTCAGACCTTCAGTATCAATCGACAGGATCTTGCCAGTGTGACCGGTGCCGCTAACCATAACACGGCTGCCAGTGGTGATTGCGTTACGGTTACGATCGTAGGTCGTCATAGGTGTTTTCTCCTTTCTGATTTACAGTCGAAGCCCACGTAACGGGCGCAATATAAATACTCCTGTCGAGTGAAATATTTTTTGTTTTTGATCAAGCTCACATCTTTTTTGATGCATGCATGAGCCGTAAGGCGGGGGGAAAAGCCTCTCATCCCGGATGGGATGAGAGTAAATGAATTACTCTTCGCTAAACCAGTCGCTGTTTTCCTGGCGGATCTGGCGCACGGATTCGCTGATTTCCTGCAAATGTTGCGTCATTGCACGTTCTACCGCATCGCCATCACGTTTTTGCAGGGCAGAGAAAATATCAAGATGCTGGCGTAACAGCATTTCTGGTGGAGAAACATGGTCGAAACTCATATAGCGCACGCGATCAACGGTCGCTTTCAGGTTCTCAATGGTATCCCACGCCAGTTGACAGTCGGCAATCTGCGTCAGGAGTTGATGGAAGTTGTCATCAAGTTCAAAAAAATCATCCAGTTGCTTGCGCTCAATGGCAATGCGTTGCTGGTGAAGATTTTGTTCCAGTTGGTAGCACTGGCTTTCGGTAATCATGCTCGCCGCCCGACGCGCCACCGCGCACTCAATGGCCTGACGGATAAAACTGCCGTTTCGCACCTGGGCCATGGAAATTTTGTTGACGTAGCTGCCACGCTGCGGACGAATTTGAATCAGGCCGTTTTCCGCCAGTTTAATAAAGGCTTCACGAACCGGCTGGCGTGACACATTGAAACGAACAGAAACTTCTTTTTCCGACAACGGTGTGCCTGGTGCAATCAGGCAATGGACAATGTCGCGACGAAGAATACGATAAATCTGCTGATTGACAGGCTGTGTGGGATTAAGTTGCGTTTCGACGGTCATTCGTTCTTGCTTGTGAGTGAGTTAACTGCATGAGTCTACCACTTTTTTGTGACAAGCAATAACCCGGCAGTTACGCCGGGTATAAAAATTACTGACGGTGGACATTCAGTCCGGCATAGCTTTGGGTAACCGGCATCATTTCCAGGGTATTGATATTGACGTGAGCAGGCAGCGTTGACACCCACCAGACGGCTTCGCTGACATCTTCTGGCGTCAATGCAACGGTATTTTGATAGGTTTTTTCCGCTTTACCGTCATCGCCTTTAAAGCGGACATTGGAAAACTCGGTGCCACCCACCAGACCCGGTTCGATGTCGGTGACGCGCACCGCCGTACCATGCAGATCCGTACGCAGATTCAGGCTAAACTGACGAACAAACGCTTTCGTCGCACCGTAAACGTTACCACCGGCATACGGCCAGCTACCTGCCGTTGAGCCAATGTTAATAATATGACCATGATTACGTTCAACCATACCCGGTAAGACGGCGCGCGTCATATATACCAGGCCTTTGTTGTTGGTATCAATCATCGTTTCCCAGTCTTCAACGCTGGCTTTATGCGCAGGCTCCATGCCCAACGCCAAGCCGGCATTATTTACCAGGATATCAATATTGCACCACTCGGCAGGAAGCGATGCCAGCATCTCTTCAATAGCGGCGCGGTTGCGAACGTCCAGTTGGGCGATATACAGATTATCTCCCAGTTCGTCTTTTAACTCCTGCAACCGCTCCTGGCGACGGCCAGTGGCGATAACTTTATGCCCTTGTTGAATAAAACGACGAGTAATGCATTCACCAAAACCTGCCGTTGCTCCAGTTACTAAAACGATCATCTCACTGTTCCTCAACGCTTTTGTGTGTCAATAACATAGCACGTGATGCTTAAGAGCGGGTAATACTGGTTTGCAAGATTGCACTCCGTTATCAGTAAGCCTACGCTATGGAACACCTCGCGTTCAGGAGAAGAAAATGACAACAATGAATCCTTTCCTTGTGCAAAGCACACTGCCGTATCTGGCTCCTCATTTTGATCAAATTGCCAATCATCACTATCGCCCGGCATTCGATGAGGGAATGCAGCAAAAGCGGGCAGAAATTGCTGCCATCGCGCTTAACCCGCAAACGCCTGATTTCAACAATACTATTCTGGCACTGGAACAAAGCGGAGAATTACTTACCCGCGTTACCAGCGTCTTTTTTGCGATGACTGCGGCGCATACCAATGATGAATTACAGCGTCTTGATGAACAGTTTTCCGCTGAACTGGCGGAACTGGCTAATGATATCTATCTGAACGGTGAATTATTCGCGCGGGTAGATGCTGTCTGGCAGCGCCGTGAATCCCTGGGGCTTGATAGTGAATCCATCCGCCTGGTGGAGGTTATTCATCAACGTTTTGTCCTTGCCGGAGCCAAACTTGCGCAAGCTGATAAAGCAAAATTAAAAGTACTGAATACAGAAGCGGCGACCCGGCCCAGCCAGTTTAACCAGCGGTTACTTGCAGCAAATAAATCCGGCGGTCTGGTTGTGAACGATATCGCGCAGCTGGCAGGAATGAGTGAGCAAGAGATTGCGCTGGCGGCAGAGGCGGCTCGCGAGAAAGGTCTGGATAACAAATGGCTGATTCCGCTGCTGAATACCACCCAACAACCGGCGCTTGCCGAAATGCGCGATCGTGCGACGCGTGAAAAACTGTTTATTGCGGGCTGGACGCGAGCGGAAAAAAATGATGGCAATGATACCCGCGCTATCATTCAACGTCTGGTAGAGATTCGCGCACAGCAGGCGAAACTGCTTGGTTTTCCTCATTATGCCGCATGGAAAATCGCCGATCAGATGGCAAAAACGCCAGAAGCAGCACTCAACTTTATGCGGGAAATTGTTCCAGCGGCGCGTCAACGTGCTAGCGATGAATTAGCCTCCATACAGGCGGTTATCGATAAGCAGCAAGGCGGGTTTAGCGCGCAGCCGTGGGACTGGGCATTTTATGCCGAACAGGTACGGCGGGAGAAATTTGATCTTGATGAGGAGCAGCTCAAGCCATATTTTGAATTAAACACGGTGTTGAATGAAGGTGTATTCTGGACCGCGAATCAGCTCTTCGGTATTAAGTTTGTCGAACGTTTTGATATTCCTGTCTACCATCCTGACGTTCGTGTGTGGGAAATTTTTGATCATAATGGCGTGGGACTGGCGTTATTTTACGGTGATTTCTTCGCCCGTGATTCAAAAAGCGGCGGTGCATGGATGGGCAATTTTGTTGAGCAATCAACGCTTAATGAAACGCATCCGGTAATTTATAACGTTTGCAATTATCAGAAACCCGCTGCCGGTGAGCCTGCGTTGTTACTCTGGGATGATGTCATAACCTTATTCCATGAATTTGGTCATACGCTGCACGGCCTTTTTGCCCGCCAGCGTTATGCCACGCTTTCCGGCACCAACACGCCGCGTGATTTTGTCGAATTTCCGTCGCAAATCAACGAACACTGGGCAACGCATCCGCAGGTATTCGCTCGCTACGCCCGGCATTATCAGAGCGGGGCAGCAATGCCTGACGAACTGCAACAGAAAATGCGTAATGCCAGCCT
>OCAN01001622.1_pt1 | contig 10174 bp, 8 predicted proteins | sample 1538321 | NCBI WGS metagenome assembly OCAN01 (sample SAMEA2580294, study PRJEB22360) | human gut metagenome | biome: human gut; feature: human-associated habitat; material: faeces | place: Denmark | collected 2008/2010 | reverse complement strand
AATCATGCGCGATTGCAGCAGTTGGATCTCCGGTGCAGACTCGGGCGATGAGTTAGGGATCATATCGCTCAGGCCGCTGAGAATGGCGTTGCCCTGTTTTTGCTCAACCTGGACCAGAGTATCTGCCTGATAAATTGGTGTGCTTAACAGCGAGTAAGCGACAGCGATCAGCGTGAATAACGCGGTCACGCTGATAATAAACTTACGGTGATCCCATAACTCGCCGACCAGACGAAGCAGATCGATCTCATTTTCCTGAGTGCTTCCTGGTGGCGTATTCATATTTTTAGTTGTCATCGTATTTTATAAACTCAAATTACCGGCTGAGGCGCTTCGCCCATTCCTGACTGGCGCGCTCCAACATACCGTAGACATGTTCAAATGCGTCCTGACTTTTACGATAGGGATCCGGGATCTCTTTCTGTTCCAGCCATTGCCCAAACAGCATTGTCTTCCCGCGGACCTCGGGAGCAATTGCGGTAACCTGAGCAATATGTTCCGACTCCATTGCCAGAATCAGATCGTAATTTCGTGCCATCTCAGCAGTGAGCTTACGTCCGGCATGTCCTTCAAGAGATACGCCATGATTAGCGGCAACATCTGCCGCTGTCGCATCTGCAGGGTGTTTTACCAGACCATGAACACCTGCCGATTTGACTTTTACGCCCGGCAGACGTTTACGCAGCAAGCGCTCGCCAATGGGCGAACGGCAAATGTTGCCGGTACAAACCACCAGGATTGAGTTAAATTTTAGTTGGGCCATGTTTGAATCCACCGTGAAGTCTCTGTCAGGTCATGCACCCCGGAAATCGTCGGTACCAGCAGAGAAATCACACGGTTCCAACGAGCCAGCGGCGCGGTAGTGACATAAACAATGTCGTAAGGTTCAAGCTGGAATTCCGTTCCGAGTATCATTGCCGATGCGTCCTTCGCATTCAGCTGATAAATATTGGCGATTTTGCCATTCTGCTTGTTTTGCGTTGCACGAATAACAAAAATCCCCGTCGCATCAGCGACATCCTGATTCATACCCTCAGCGTTACCCAGCGCTTCCGCCAGGGTCATACCGCTGCGGTCCATTTTCAGCGTGCTCTGTTTACCCACTTCACCCATCACGAAGACTTTCAGATCATCGTTGCGCGGAATAAATAAAATATCGCCCGGGTGCAGCAGTTTGTTCTGGCGCAAGTCGCCACGCTGCATCAGCGCATAGAGGTTCACTTTGGTCTTTACGCCATTCTGGGTGAGCACCACGTTGCGCCAGTCTGCATCTGCGGTCAGACCGCCCGCGGCGTTAATCGCATCCATGATGGTCAGAGGAATATTGGTAATCGGCTGCTGACCCGATTTGCTGACTTCGCCGGTGACGTACGCTTTTTGCGATCGGAACGCCGCGACGCTGACATCGACTTGCGGGCTTTCAATGACTGAATCGAGACGCGCTGTAATCTCGTTGCGTACCTGGGTAAGTGTTTTCCCGGCCACTTTCAGGCGACCAATATAGGGGTAGAAAATCGCACCATCGGCGTTAACCCAGTTGCCGGTATCACTGGCGCTACGGTATTGCCCTGCGGGGGTGGTTAGTTCCGGGTGATCCCAGACCGTAACCATCAACACATCACCAATCCCGATACGATATTCATAGTTTGCGATTTGCTGCTCCAGCTCCGGGTTAGCCTGCGACATAATCGGTTTGGCGCGCAACTGATCAATCAATCCTGGCGTGACGGGATAGATATTGACCATTTTGTCCAGGTCATACTGATTGTCAGGTAGTTCAATGACATCCTTGTTACTGGTCGATAAATTCTGACCAGGAACAAGGGTACATGCTGTCAAAGACAGAACAGCCAATGTCAGTACCGAAAACTTAAAAATGTTCTTTTTCATTGGTTTATATTTATCAGTCAATGTAATGTTATGAATTACGTCAGGTTATTGTCCAACCGGTACTTCTCGCTCTGCCGTCATTGGATAGAGCTGGTATTTGCGTGACAGCATTTGTCCACCATCACGCGTCAATGGTGTCCACGAAACCACCGCGCGGTTGCGGTTAGGTCCAATGGTCATCAAGTCGAATGGAATCGAGATATAAAAACCTTTACTAAAGCCGCCTTCGCCGTAGTCATCTTTAGATACGTTACTGATTGCCGCCCATACCCCTACCGCCACGCCGCTGTCAAAGCGTTTGGCGACGTCGATCGTTGCGCCTTTATCTTTTGCCAGATATTGCCCAACGCTAAGTTTCATCAGTACGCCATTGAGCGTCGGCGGGTTCCAGTAAGCCGTCACGAAACCTGTTGGCGTGGAATAATCGGTGAAACGCATCATGTTGTCCCAGTCACGCTGCTTCACGTAGTTAACGTCCACACCCAGCGCCCAGCTGGCATCTAGCGGGCGATAAAGCAGCTCGGAACCGACACCGGCATACATCGTTTCCAGATAACCGCCATACACCTGGCCATAGAAACCATTGCCTAAGTCAGCAAAATAGTTCGCCTGCAAGTTGTTGAGATAAACGTCATTGCGAACGTAGTCACGGATATGCGTGCGCACGCGGGGCAGGGTAGAGTCCGCGGGCAACAGCGAAGACTTAAACTTGTCGTAGTTGTTGTAAATATTGGTGAAAATACCGCCATCAAGCAGCAGGTGGTCGGTAAACCAGTAGCGGGCACTGGACATCAGCCCCAGCTGGAACATATAGAAATCTTCCGGGCCGCCCAGCGACTGTGAAAGTGTTGGGTTGAAAGAGTAGCTAAAGCGATCTTCACGAATACGGTAGCCCCGACCAAAGGCAGAAAGATCTTCTGCTTCAACACGTTGTTGTTGAAGTTGCTCTGATTGACCAGGCGCTGTACCAGCCAGCTGTTTGCGCAGGCTGGCTACGTCGGTTTCGGTAGTCACCATCGCCATATGCTCGCGCTTTTGCGTCACGCTAATCTTCTCAACGCCTTGCGGCAGGTTATTCACCAGAATCCGGTTGGCACGATCGACCGCTTCGCGAGAATCACGGTATTTGTATTGTTGACCAGACATATACAGCGTCTTATCGCGCAGCTGAATTTCCGGTGCTTCAAAACCTGCGTTGTACTTCAGCGCGGTAAGTTGGTTCGCTACTGTGGTGTACTGCAATCCTTCAGATTCAGGCGCAGGTTGATATGCCGGTTTTGGCGTATCGCGCAGGGCAGGGTGCAGATCGTTGAAATTGGTCCGTAACGTGAAGCCAAACATCAACGTGTTACCGCGTTCATAACTCAGGTTGAGATCTGCCCAGCTGGCAGCGCGATAAACTGCGCCGACGTTGAAATGGCTTGCCTGAGGCAGTTTGCCAGCGAAATCATTCTGGTAATTGTTGCCATCGTATTCGAGTTTCAGACGCAGGGGATTCCACGGCGTTTGATACTCAATGCCGCCAAAGATGGAAGCCGGGCCACGAAAGATATCGCTAAAGCTGATATCGCCCGCATCGTGAGACTCTGCGCGATGACAATATTTATCGCTCACCCGGCAAAACGGGTTGGTAATATTGCCCGCATTACCGGCGTAGCCCCATGCCATCCCGAGGGTGAAATCAAATGGCCCCGCTTGCTTGCTGGCCACCAGATACTCACCGTCAAACAGACCCGTACCAGCAATATCACGTTTACCAAACGCCACTTGCGGTAGCCAGTAACCTTCTTCCCACAGGCGAAGTTTAAAATCGAATGATTTGTCTTTGTATGACTGATCGCCGCTGAAATCTTCCCACTGGCTATATTTGCGTGTGCGCACATCCGTATAACGAATGGTGCCTTCCAGCCATGGGAACAGCGCCACGGAGGTGGAGTAGAACCGGTATTGATCGTTATCCCGGTAGTTGACGCTGAATTCACCTTCCGGTGCGATGCGCGCATTTGGCATCTGCAACAATCCTGTGCCGCCAAAGTCTGATTGCGACGAACCCAGCGGATCCGGGTAGGTTAATACTTCAGCATGACAGGCACTGGAGACGGCAATGGCCAGGCAGCTTAAAAGATAAGAATTCTTCTTCATCAGTCAGGAACACGTTGCGTTAAAACAGACACAATCTGGTCATTTAAATCAGCATATTTTTCGGGCAGTACATGCGCAGAAAAGCCCAACCAAAGCTGGCTGCCAGGCGGTGGTTCCACATGTCTTTTATTCCACAGGGCAACAGGGGCGACGACAGTCTCACCCTCAGGCGTAATCACCATAACGTTATTCTTGTCCGCGCCTGCAAGGCGGGGGTGATCTTGCAGATAATCGGTAACGCTACGGCCTGCCTGCCAGGGCAATTGCCCGGCCCCAGAAACCGCACCCAGCAGAGTAATAGTCACCGGACGCTGTACGGTATAGAGCGTATAGTCCCCGACCAACGGGGGATTGCTGTTCTCATCCACTCGTACAAAATCAGGGTCCAGTTTGACCGGTAAGCGACCAGTGATATTGAGATTGAGTAACTGCTGGCGCACGGATTTAATCGTTGCCGCCACATCGTCGTCAGCTTCTGCTTCCCAGGAAGCAAGCTGTGCCATGACATGTTGGTAGTCTTTAAGCGCTTTAGCTTTCGCCGCAGAGTCGGTCAGCAAGGCACCAGGCCACCAGAGGCGATCGCGCAGTTGCGGTTGTGTCACCAACTGGACAACATTTTCCATGGGGCCAACGGAAAGTGTCTGTTGTTCGCCAGGCAGATAAATAGTCACCGTTCCTTGCGCAAAGGCATGGGGTGTCATTACGTAAAGTACGCTGGCAATGAAATACGACTGTAATTTATTCATGGTGCGGGTTTAAGAAACGTCATTTCTACGGGAATAACCCCTGCGCCTAACATTTGCCGACTTTGACGAACCTGGCCAGTAGCCGAATCGACCCAGAATGTGTTTTGCCACTGTTTTTCTGGCCGCGTGGAAGTCACCTCTTCCTGCCAGACATTACACAGCACATTGCGACCCGCAATATTCAGCGTCTCTAATCCAGCAAAGGAAAAAGTAGAACTCAGGGTCGCAGAGCGAAAATGGTTGTCTTCACTCCAGAGAATATCGCGCGTCCAGCTGCCATCTTTTATTGCCAGCGCGTTACGCAGAGGGTCCTGCCCGGAATTTGTCACTTCCAGCAGATTATTATTAAGTTTGACGGTTTTTAAAAGACGTCCATTGTGGGTAACCAGCATGGCGTTATCCTGGGATAACCATTTGCTTTGTTCTTGTTCTATATATCCCAGTACCACAAAGATTCGTTGCCCTTCATTAAGGCGTAAATACATCGTGGAATAAGGCAACGCCTGGATCTGCTGATCCGCTACGGTGATATCCTGATTATCGAAAAGGCTGGCGCGAAATGTATCGACCATACTTTGCTGGCTGTGCGTACATCCCGCAAGAAATAGTGCGAAAATCGATAAAATAAGAGGGCGCACCTTTAATCCTTGAAAGGTTAATTAAAAAAATGCAAATCTCTAAAGCCCGGTACGAATATCGCAACCGGGTATCATTTAACTTTAATTTCGACGCGTTAAAGCAGTATTAGCGTGTAGTGGACGTGGTGGTTGAGGTGTTATGAGAACCGCCATCGCCACTGTCATTTGCTGCAACAACTGCCAACGTCGCCACACCAACAGCCGTTGCCACACCGACAACTGTCGCAGTTCCGACAGCGCCAGCAGCCACGCCACCAGTTGTGCGCCGGTAGTGGTCGTTGTGGTGCCAGTAGTACCCGTCGTTGCCTCGGTCCCGTTTGTTGCTTCAGGGGCAGCAAACGCAGCTGGCGTCGTCAACATGAAGGCCATAAGGATTGCAGAAAGCTTGTGTTTCATAACTTTTCCTTTATTCATCGCATGGACAATACGTACGCTTGAGATCAGGATTGTCTACTTTGAGTATAACATCCTTGTGAAATCTCCCTTTCCTCATACCGCTTGCACTATATACTGCGGGTAGGAAAGGCGCGCAGAGGGAAATATAAGATTGTTAACTATCCCCCTCTGGAAATACGACTTGTGAGCATAAGATAAATCTTAGCAAAATACAAATTAAAGATAAGGAAATTGTTACGAAAGCTATTAATTATTGTTGGTAATATAGTTTCAAGTGGTACTATAACTGGCTGTTAAATGGCATTTATAACTATTAGGTGCAGAGATATTCGCTTAAATGGATTAGTTTCTTTGTGGAAAAGTAACTGATGTTATAATGTATGATGTTGACTATTGCACTATTCCAATAAAACCAGTCAGCTTTAAACAAGCAGCGTCATATTAAGAGAGATAAACATTTGCCGCTGTTGGTCCTCGCAGGCCATTTACGCGGCAAAATTCCACACGTAATCCTGGTATAAGCACTTCTGCGTCGCGGGGAGTGAATGCGGAAATATGGACCTGAACTTCTTTACGACCGTCGGAGGGGATAATGAATCCTTTGCCGCTTTTGCGATCAAAGGTTTTGACAATTCCTGTCATTTTACGGGACAAACAAATTCCTTACTGAAAATACTGCGCTGCACTATACGGGGTTAATAAAATAAAGCCAGCGATATTTAAGACCGCCGGACGGCTAAAATAAAATTTGCTTAATCTCAATTATCATGCGTTAATAGCTGCGTCGGTTTGAAAGACAGACAGCATACAAAGTAGTTTACTAAAGCAGTTCTCATTATCAGGCATTATCCCCTTCTTTTGAGTCTCTCTCCTGAACACTAAGTAGTTTCTGTATTAAAGCCCTGTTTGCCGAAAGGCCCAAAATGAAGGAAGTAAAATATGTCTAATAAAATGACTGGTTTAGTAAAATGGTTTAACGCAGATAAAGGTTTTGGCTTTATCACTCCTGATGATGGCAGCAAAGACGTTTTCGTCCATTTCACCGCCATCCAGAGCAATGAATTCCGCACGCTGAACGAAAATCAGAAAGTTGAATTTTCTATTGAGCAGGGGCAACGTGGCCCCGCGGCAGCGAACGTTGTTACGCTCTAAGGTTGCCGTTATTACTCAACATCTCCATTTCCGCTGTCCATGTTGTCATGGTTCACAGTACCGTACATCGGCATTCGATGTGACGGAGCGAAACCCTTTGGGCGCTAAGTGTATTTTTTGTAAATCGACTATGATCACCTTTGATAACGTCGCGCTGCAAATACGCACTGACCATGCGCCGCTGGATTTCACAAAATAATATCAGGCTCCCTCGTGGAGCCTTTTTTATATCTGCCTTATTTTTCTTCAACGCTGTATGTATAGTAAGCGATAACCTGTTGATTATTGAATCTTTCGGGGAGATGGCTTATAACATTTCTTACCTGACCAGGGTACCGGGAACCAACACCTTACTGGCGTGTTGCTGTCTTTCAAGACCAGACGAGGTTAACAGTGAATATTGAAGAGTTAAAAAAACAAGCCGAAACGGAAATCGCCGACTTTATCGCGCAAAAAATCGCCGAGCTGAACAAGAATACAGGGAAAGAAGTCTCTGAAATTCGCTTCACCGCACGAGAAAAAATGACCGGGCTTGAAAGTTATGATGTCAAAATCAAAATAATGTGATTTTGTGAACATCACCCCGTGCGAGGTGATGTTCCGCTTGTTGCTAATTTAGTGACCAATCATTGGCGCTTGTGGAATTAAGCGTCGGTACAATTCCTCCGGCACCGGGCTTTGCCATACTCCCGCATACATTGCGTAACCAATCACCGCAAACATAATCCCCAGAACCAGTAGCGTCATTAACCAGCCAGACAACGCAAAAGCTTTTTTATTTGCCGCAGGTTTTTGCAGTGAAAAGGTCAATGTTGAGGCTACCGGACATGACTCTACGCAAGTCATACAGCCGGTACATTCCACTGTTCGTACCTGAATTAATTTATCTACCGGGATCCGTGATGGGCAATTTTTTGCGCATTTGCCACAATCGATACAACTTTCGGCATTGCGACGAATCTTAAACGGCGACAATAGCGAAACCACGCCCATTAGCGCGCCATATGGGCAAAGATAACGACACCAGGCATGGCGAATAAACAGGCTGGCAATCAGCAAAACGGTCACGCTGATTAATGTCGCGGTCCCCATATGACGAAAGAAATCGAGCATTTTAACGTCCATCACCACGCTGTAGGGCGACAACATAAAATAGTGAATCGCCTGAGCGGGCATCAATAACGCGATATAGAGAAAAAAACTCAACAGCAAATACTTCACGCCGCGCAGAGGAATATCCAGCCAGCGGGGAAGGACACATTGCCGACCAAACAGTTTGTTACCGAGATCGCCGATTAATTCAGAAAGCGTACCAACCGGGCATAACCATGAGCAAAAGGCCTTTTTGAGTAATAGACTGATGACGATAAAAGCGACCAATAACAGCATCGCGGCGGCGTGGACGGACGGTAACTGACCTGTTGTAAGGCTATATTTCAGATTCATCAGACCGGCAATCGGTAGCCAGCCTTCGATACCTCCCGGTCTGGCGACAAATGTCGTGCTACTTGCCGTTTCGTAATAGCGCACCCAATACCAGAACGTGATGGCAATATAAATATTCATTGCCAACAGTAATAATTGCGTCGCTTTACGCCAGGTCGTGGCATTGCGCCAGTCATTCCACGGTAATTTGCCGCCCGTCGTGCCTGGCCGCCGCTGCCAGCGGGTTCTTTTTTTCTCTGCCATGATTTTGCCAGTCCGTTAAGTTGCATACCAAATGCCACTATTCTAGTTGTTCTTAACTAGCTGATATTGATTCAAATCGCGTTCAGGTCTTTCTTATGCAACCATGCTTCCAGAGCGGCAACACTGCGTGTAATTTCTTCGTGTGGAAGGGGGGCAGATAATGGCTGCTGCTCCAGTTGTGCGCATAGCTGGCTGGCGATACGCATTCCCAAACTCGAGCAACTGCTTTTTAGCTGATGCGCGGCACGCTTTATTTTCTCGCTATCCTGACTGGCGCGGGCAATGTCGATTTCATCGAGAAGCGGCAGGGCATGTTGTGTAAATAATACCAGCCATTCGTGGATCTTCTCCGTCCCCATTAACTGAGCATCTTCATTGAGTTGCGATACATCCAGCGATTGATCGTTATTGACTTGCAGTTGGAGATAGTGCGCCAGTAACTGACCGAGCACTTCACGCGGCACCGGTTTAGGGATAATCCCGCGGAATAATGAACTGGTACGCTGGCGCAGCGTTTCGTCAATGACATGGGCGCTAAAGCCAATCAAAACCAGCGACGGATATTGCTGTGCCAGTTGTCGGGCAAGCGTAATGCCGTCGACATCCGGCAGATCAAAATCCACCAGTGCGGCAGCAAACGGTTCGCTATTTTGCAGTGTCTCTAAAGCCTGCGCGGCATTGCCAACAGCAACAACCTGCGCACCACTGGTGTTCAGCATCTCAACGGTAATTCGCTGGGTTAGCGGGTTATCTTCAATTAACAGCAAACGTAAACCGTCAAGACGCACCGCCTGATTGACTGTTTTTGGCACGGGTGCCGTGGCAACACGTAACGGCAAGCGTAAACAAAAACAGCTTCCAACCTCCGGCGTGCTGGTGGCGCTCAGTTCGCCGCCCATCGCCTGGGCCAGACGGCTACTGATAGTCAGTCCCAGCCCGGTGCCGCCGCGTTTGCCGCTTACCTGCACAAATGGCTGGAAGATTTCTGCCAGTTTCGCGGGATCAATACCGCAGCCGCTGTCTTCCACTTCGACCAGCCATTGCTCGCCATCAGTGCGACTACGCAGGATAATGTACCCTTCGTCAGTAAAACGCAGGGCGTTGCTCAACAGGTTGGTTATAACCTGACGAATACGTCGTGGATCGCCCATTAACGCGCACGGCATATCATCGGCAATTGCCGTTGCCAGGCGAATCGGGCGACCTTTCACCCGTCCGCTCATTAATTGCAGGGTACTTTCCAGCAGCGGGCGCGGTTCAAAGGGCTCATCGCTGACCGAAACATTCTTGCCACCTGCTTCGATAGCGGAATAATCGAGAATATCGTTGAGGATGGTCAGCAACGATTCACCAGAGTCAGTAATTGCCCGCAAATCATCACGCTGGGCGTTAAGTGCGGGGTTATCTGCCAGCAGTTGAGCAGTGCCGAGAATACCGTACAGCGGTGTGCGGATCTCATGGCTCATCGCCGCCAGAAACGCCGATTTTGCCTGGCTGGCTTTTTCTGCTTCCGCCCGTGCC
>OCAN01001618.1_pt1 | contig 10277 bp, 6 predicted proteins | sample 1538321 | NCBI WGS metagenome assembly OCAN01 (sample SAMEA2580294, study PRJEB22360) | human gut metagenome | biome: human gut; feature: human-associated habitat; material: faeces | place: Denmark | collected 2008/2010 | reverse complement strand
CTGGCAGCAGCCCGGCCTGCTCCACCGGGCCTTCGACGCCGCCGTGACCGGCGATCCGTATCCGATCCGCGCCTATATCTCGATGCGCCACAACATCCTGTCTTCGCTGCCCGACCCGGATACGCTGCGGGGCAAGCTGGACAAGCTCGACCTCATCGTCGCCATCACCACCACATGGTCGCCCACAGCGGACTATGCCGACATCGTGCTGCCGCTCTCCCCAGCTTTGTCCCGGGAAAGCATTCTGGCCTCCAAACTGGGGCTGAAGCCGCAGTTCTTCCGCCGCCAGCGCGCCGTGCAGCCGCGTTTCGACACGCGCGCCGACTGGGAAATCCTGTGCGGACTCGCCTCCCGCCTCGGGCTCGACAAGCTCGCCTTCTCGCGCATTGAGGATATCTGGAACTACCAGCTTGAAGGTACGGGGCTCGGCATAGAGGCGTTCGACGCAACCGGCTTTGTGCCGCTCGCGTCCGCTCCACGCTGGAAACCCCTTGCAGAAGTCACGCTGCCCACGCCTTCCGGCAAGATAGAGGCCCGCAGCCGCTTATGGGCTGAATCCGGGCACGACACCCTGCCGCCCTATACGGCACCGGGACGGCCCGCCGCGCCCGACCAGTTCCGCATCATTCCCGGACGGGCGGCATTGCATACGCAGGCCAGCACGACGAACAACCCCTTACTGTCCGAACTCGCGCCCACCAATACGTTATGGATTCACAAGGAACGGGCCCAGGCCCTTGGCATTGCCGATGGCGACTGGGTTGAAGTGTGTACAGCCGCAGGCCCCGTTGGTCGTTTGCGTGCCAAAGTGACCACGGGCATCCACCCCGAAGCCGCCTTTATGCTGCACGGCTTTGGCAGGAAAACCCCTCAAGAAACGCGGGCCTTCGGCAAGGGCGTGGCCGACGAAGCCTGCATGATCAGCGGGCTGGAGCATGAAGATCCGCTCGGCGGGGGGCTGGCCCTTCAGGAGCACTTCATAACGCTCCGAAAAGCCGAAGAAACGGACTGAACCGGCCCTCAGGAAAGGGCGAGGCATTCACCTTTTCGATGGTTTTCCAAAAAATCCATTTTTGAATTTCACAGAGTTGAAATGCGGCTTTCATTACAACAGTGAATATATCGAAAGGATGTTCCCCCGCTGTATCCTCTGCGGGGGACGCCGCACCAGCAAACAATCGCCGGATGCAAGGCATCCGAGTGAGGCACTATGAGCATATACCGCCTTGTCGTTGATCAAGATCGCTGCATCGCCTGCCATGCCTGTGAAGCCAGCTGCAAGGCGGCCCATGACAGCGCACCGGGCATTTCCCTCGGAACGCTGCTTGTCGATGGCCCCCGCTTTGAGGACGCCGCGGAAGAAGCAACGCCGATCATCGTCAAACATGCACGGCCGGAAGCGCCCGCACCGCTTGTGCCGGACGGGGAGCCCCGGGTTGTGCTTCATACCCGCTACCGGGCCTGCGTACAGTGCCCTCAGCCGCGCTGTGTGGAAGCCTGCCCCAAAGAAGCGCTTATCCGCCGGGAGAGCGACGGGATCGTCTTCATACGGGAAGAAACGTGCGTCGGCTGCGGGGCGTGCCAGAAAGCCTGCCCGCATCACCTGATCTGGGTTGATCCCCGCAAAAGGAAAGCCGTCAAATGCGATCAATGCAAAGACCGCCTCGATGCCGGGCTGGACACCGCCTGCGTCGCCGTCTGTCCCACAGGCGCACTGAAACTCGTAAGGAAAGAAAAGCCGGGCCGATAGGCATTTGCAGGCGGCTGGCCCTTCACGCGGATTTCCCCAAAAGGAGCGCCGCTTGCCCTGCCCTTTTGCGGATGGTATTTGCCTGTTTCAATGTTAAGGGAAGGTGTTACATATGGCATCACGGAAAGGTATCCTGCTGGCGGGCGGTTCCGGTACGCGGCTTCATCCCCTCACGCTCAGCGTCAGCAAACAGTTGCTGCCGGTCTACAATAAGCCGATGATCTATTATCCGCTGTCGGTTCTCCTTCTGGCGGGCATCCGTGAGGTTGCCATCATCACCACGCCAGACGACGGCTGGCAGTTCCGCAAACTCCTTGGGGACGGCAGCCAGTGGGGGTGCTCCTTTGAGTACATTACGCAGCCGAAGCCAGAAGGCATCGCCCAGGCGTTCATCCTCGCCGCTGATTTCATCAAAGGAAGCCACTCCTGCCTGATCCTTGGGGACAACATCTTCTTCGGCAACGGCCTTGAAGATCTCCTCATCAGCGCCCGCGAACAGGAAGAAGGCGCGACCGTCTTCGGGTATCACGTCAGCGACCCGGAGCGTTACGGCGTGGTCGAGTTCGATCAGGATATGAAAGTCCGTTCCCTTGAGGAGAAACCCCAACATCCCAAATCCAGCTACGCTGTGGCCGGGCTTTATTTTTATGATCAGGATGTCGTGGACATTACGCGCGAAATCAAGCCCTCTCCCAGGGGCGAACTGGAAATCACGGACGTCAACAAGGCCTATCTCGACGCGGGGAAACTCCATGTGGGGCTGATGGGGCGCGGTATCGCGTGGCTGGACACCGGCACCCACGATTCGCTCATGGCGGCGGGCACGTTTGTGCAGGCCATCGAAACCCGGCAGGGCCTCAAAGTTTCCTGCATTGAAGAAATCGCTTGGCGCAAAGGCTACATCTCGACGGAGCAGCTCATGAAACTGGCGGCCCCGCTACAAAAATCCGGCTATGGGGATTATCTTATGGCCCTGCCCGAACGTGTCGCCGAGTCATGGAAATAGTACCACGGCCCAGTACTGCCTGAGGGGGAGGCGTATCTCTCCATAGCTGTGTATCCATATTGCGGCCTCCCCGCCGGGTATGGATTCGGTGCGTCCGCCGATTGTTCCCGCCTCAAAAAATGCTCTCACGAGGAAACTCCAAGGAAATATCGCATGGATGAAAGAACCTTGCCGCATCTGCGCGTAGCCATTATTCATTACTGGCTTACGGGTATGCGCGGCGGAGAAAAAGTCGTCGAAGCCTTATGCAGGATTTTTCCGCAGGCGGATATCTACACGCATGTCGTACGCCCCGAGGCGCTCTCCGAAACCATTACGTCCCACCCGATTCATACGACATTTATTCAAAAGCTTCCGGGAAGCGTGCGGCATTACCAGAAATACCTTCCCCTGATGCCGCTTGCGCTGGAACAGTTGGATCTGCGCGGCTATGATCTCGTCATCTCCAGCGAGTCCGGGCCCGCCAAGGGAGTCATCACCCGGGCCGACACGCCGCACATCTGCTACTGCCATTCTCCCATGCGCTATCTCTGGGATTTCTATCAAGACTATCTGGATTCCGCCGGATCGGTGACGCGCCTGCTCATGCGCCCGCTGTTCCATCGTCTGCGGCTGTGGGATTATGCCTCGGCGCAGCGCGTCGATCACGTTATCGCCAATTCGCGCACCGTGGCGCGCCGGGTCAGACGCTGGTGGGGAAAGGAAGCCGCCGTCATCCATCCCCCCGTCGACATCTCACGCTTCTCCAGCCCCCGCATGGCGGCCCTTCAGGATGTCCCCGGCAGCCCGGAGCCCGACAGCTATTATCTCTGCCTCAGCGAACTGGTGAGCTACAAGCGTGTGGATCTGGCGGTGGAGGCGTGTACCCGTACCGGGCGACGGCTTATTGTTGCGGGGGATGGCCCGGAGCGGAAGCTTTTGGAAAGTATTGCCGGGCCGACCGTCAGTTTTGTGGGCCGCGTGGACAATGAAGCACTCCCCGCCCTCTATGCGGGTTGCAAGGCTTTCCTGTTCCCCGGCGAAGAGGATTTCGGGATCACGCCTCTTGAAGCTATGGCCGCCGGACGACCCGTTATCGCATACGGCAGGGGCGGAGTCTTGGACAGCGTGGCGGACGGAGAAACCGGGATCTTTTTTGAACGGCAGACGGCTGACTCCTTAACCAAGGCACTCGATACGTATGAAGCCTCCACGGAACAGACGTGGACGCGCGACAGGCTGAAAAGGCAGGCGGAAAGCTTTTCCGAGGAGATCTTTCGGAAGAAGATGATTGCGTTCATCGCGGACGCCCTTGAAAACAAGGTATGACAATTCACGTTCCACGGACTGCAACGCCGTAGTTTTCCAACTCATGGCCATTTTGCCTTTTTCCCGAAAAAGACGTGAAAACATCCGTGTTTCACTATCCCGGCACTTTCAGCCGCCGTTGCGCGCGAACGGGGAATGCTCGTGGAGGCTGACGCTCCTCAATGCATTCCCCGCTCTCAGTTCCTATACTTTTTGAAACCGACCATCCCGCGCGCCGGCTCGACGTGAGCCGCCCGCAACTACATCCGGCCTACCGCCCGCTATAATTCGTTTCGAGCCATTGGCGGTATTCCCCGCTCTGGATGCTCTCCACCCACGCGGTATTCTCAAGATACCAGCCCACCGTTTCCCGAAGCCCTTCCTCAAAGCGGCGGCGCGGAACCCAGCCGATCTCCCGTTCGATCTTCGCGGCGTCAATGGCGTAGCGCAAGTCGTGGCCCGGCCTGTCCGCCACAAAGGTTATCTGCTTTTCATAAGGGGCCGCTGTGGGGCGGAGTTCGTCAAGAATGCGGCAAATGCTCCGGACGACGTCGATATTGGTCCGCTCGGAGCGTCCGCCGATATTGTAGCACTCTCCCGGCGCCCCTTTTTCCAAGACGGCGGAGATGGCTCCGCAGTGATCTTCCAGGTGCAGCCAGTCGCGGATGTTCTCCCCGGTGCCGTAAATGGGCAGCGGTTTTCCAGACAGCGCGTTCAGGATGACCAAGGGAATGAGTTTCTCCGGGAACTGGCGCGGACCATAATTGTTGGAACAATTCGTGATGAGCGTGGGGAGCCCATAGGTTTCGTGATAGGCCCTCACGAAATGATCGCTGGACGCCTTGGATGCCGAATAGGGGCTGTTCGGCGCATACGGGGTGGCCTCCGTGAAGGCGGGCTCGCCGGGGCGGAGCGTCCCGTATACCTCATCCGTGGAAACGTGCAGGAAACGGAAAGCGTTCCGCCTTTCTTCGGACAGCTCTTTCCACCATTCCAATACGCCACGCAGGAGGGTGCAGGTTCCAAGGACATTGGTGCGGACAAACGCATCCGGATCATGGATGGAACGATCGACATGGCTCTCAGCGGCAAAATTGATGACCGCATCGGGCTGGTAATGGTACAGCAACTGGCGGACGAGCAGCGCATCCCCGATATCGCCCCGGACAAAAATATGCTCGGCATCCCCATCAAGGGACGCCAAGTTACCGATATTTCCGGAATAGGTGAGCTTGTCGAGATTGACGACCCGCTCCCCCGCGGTGCGCCGGGACAGCACATAGCAGGAACCGATAAACCCCGCGCCTCCGGTTACAAGAACTGTCTTCATTCGGATACCTTCCAGACAGATTTGGGAAATACATCAAATGCCCGCAACGGCCTCATTGCCGGGATGATGGAGGAATTTTCCCCCGATAATGCCCCGCATCCGGCTCTCGATTTCTTTACAGGATACGGAACGCCCCCAATACGAACCGCCTCCGCCCCAAAGGATACAGGGCTACGCGGACGGGACATACCGGGGGAATATGCGTACAGCCCCAACGTAAAGGCGGCGAGGCGGGGACGGGAGCGCCCTTTAGCCTCGCCTAAAGCCTCCAGTAGGCCATGCCTTCGGCTTGCACGGCACTGGGCGAGAGACAGCCCTTCACATCCAGCAGGAGGGCCTTATCGGGCACGGCAAACCGTGCGTGCAGGGCTGCCGGTTCCAAAACGCCGTTTTCGGCGTAGGCCTTGTGCGGCACGGCCAGAATCAGCGCGTCCAGATTGGCGAGCTCATCCAGCGCCGCGAAAGAGAGGCCATATTCATGGCGCACGTCCCCGGCGTCAGCCAGCGGATCGTGTACCAGCACATCGACGCCGTATTCCTGCAATTCGCGGATCACGTCGATAACCCGGGTGTTCCGCAAGTCCGGCACGTTTTCCTTGAACGTAAAGCCGAGGATGCCCACGCGGGCCGCGTTGACCAGCCGCCCCTGCCGGATCAGCAGTTTGACGCACGTTTCCGCCACATGCTTGCCCATGCCGTCGTTGATGCGCCGCCCGGCCAGAATGACCTGCGGATGGCAGCCGAGTTCCTCGGCCTTGAAGGTCAGGTAGTACGGGTCCACGCCGATGCAGTGCCCGCCGACCAGCCCCGGACGGAACGGCAGGAAGTTCCACTTGGTCCCGGCCGCTTCCAGCACATCCAGCGTATCAATGCCGAGCCGGTCAAAGATGATGGACAGCTCATTCATCAACGCGATGTTCAGGTCGCGCTGCGTGTTCTCGATGACCTTGGCGGCTTCCGCAACCTTGATGCTGGGGGCACGGTGGATGCCCGCGCGCACGACCGTCCCGTACAGCTCCGCCAGCAGATCCAGCGTCGGCGCGTCGCTCCCGGAAACAATCTTCTTGATGGTTTCAAGCGTATGCACCTTGTCGCCGGGGTTGATCCGTTCCGGAGAATAGCCCACCGTGAAGTCGGCTCCACACCGCAGGCCGGATTCGGCCTCAAGGATCGGGACGCAGACCTCTTCAGTCACGCCCGGATAGACCGTGGACTCGTACACGACGACCGCGCCACGAGACAAATGCCGCCCCACAGTCCGGGAAGCCCCTTCCACCGGGGACAAGTCCGGGTTCCGGTGCTCGTCGATCGGCGTCGGAACCGCCACGATGATGACGCCCGCCTCGCGGAGCGCCGCCGGATCGCTGGTGAAACGAGCCGAGGAAGCTTGCAGCGCCGCCGAGTCCACTTCGCCTGTCCGATCCATGCCTGCGGAAAGCTCTTCCACGCGGGCGGCGTTCAAATCAAAACCGATCACACTGAAATGCCGGGCAAAAGCGACGGCCAGCGGCAAGCCGACATACCCGAGGCCGACGACGGCCACCGAGTGTGCGCCCTGATGGAAAGACGCAATGGAAGGCAAAGAAACAGACATAGGCAGTCCCTAATACGTAAAAGGAAAGCGCAATATTTTGAAAAAAATAGCCTTAAGCTTTTTTCAGGCGTTCCGGAGCAAAAGCAATGATAAGGGCCCTGGCGAGCACCTTGGTGGCGTCCAGCAGCGGAACGCCGCGCAAGTCGGGCTCCGTGAGCGCCAACGGGATTTCCGTACAGCCGAGGATCACGGCGTCGGCCCCCTGCTCCACCAGTTTTTCCGCCTCGGCAAGCAATGCCCCGCGCGCTTCCGGCGTCACCGGATTCGACTGGGCCTTGATGCCGTATGCAGTATTGCTGATGGCCTGCTGGACACGCTCGCGGCCTTCCTCATCCGGGAACAAGGGGACGAATCCCGCAGCGGAAAGGGCATCCTGATAGAGCCCGGTCGCGTAGGTTCCCTTGGTGCTCAGGACGCCGATCGTCCGGGCATGGGGCAGGCTCTCACGGATGAAGGCGACCACAGCATCGATCATATGGACAAAGCGCGTCTGCGGAGACGCCTCATGCAGCATGGCGACGGCTACGTCCATGATCCGAGGGCTGTGCGCCGTATTGCAGGGCACGCCGATAACGGTGGCCCCGGCCTTCGCCATGCGCACCATGATTTCGCCGATGGCTTCACCGGGGTTTTCGTCCGTCTCCCCAAGCAGAAAGCGCGTTCTGTCGATGATATGTTCGGAAAGGGAATACTGGATCACGGACAGGTGTTCCTGATCGCAGTTCGCTTCGGTCTGATCAAAAATCTTGCGCATGAGGTCCAGGCCGGCATACGGCCCCACCCCGCCCAAAACGCCTATGGCCCCGGTATCCGTTTTCATTGCATTGTCCTCCAAAGGCTCAATCTTGCTGAGGAGGCAGTTTAGCTGAGCTTGCATGAGGGGACAAGCTTTTTAGGGGAGTGGGAAATGTGGGGGAAGGGAGGAGGGACCTTTCTGGAGAAAGGTCCCTCCTCCCCTCTCCCGTCCTCCACCCCTCCGTCCCCAAAGACTTTTGACGTTATCGAATCCCTGTTCGCAGCTTTTTCTGGCTTGAGGAGCAGAAGAGGGGCTTTTCCGCATGACGCCCGTTTGATGCGTTTCTTGCATGTAACAGGCTGCATGTTACAGAAAAAGCCTGTTCATTTTGTGAAGATGTATTGGCTTTGAATCGTCCAATCAAAGGAAGGGCGCCGATCGGCCCGTTGCTGAGAACAAAGCCGGAACGACGCCCGCATACGAAAGTCTTTGGGGAGGGAGAGGGGAGGTTTGGAGGGGGGAGGGAGAAGCCTTTCTTCAGAAAGGTTCTCCCTCCCCCCTCCAATTTCATCTATTCCATGCCACTACAGCGTAGCGGCTTCTTCGACCATTTCGAAGGCTTCGATAACGTCACCGACCTTGATGTCGTTGAAGTTTTCGAGGCTGATGCCGCACTCATAGCCCTTGAGGACTTCGCGGACGTCGTCCTTGAAGCGGCGGAGCGAGGCAATCTTGCCATTGTGCACGACCACGCCGTCGCGGAGCAGACGGACGCTGGCGTTACGGGTGAGCTTGCCGTCGACGACATGGCTGCCCGCGATGGAGCCGACCTTCGGCACGGAGAAGACTTCGCGCACTTCGGCCTGGCCGAGGTACACCTCGCGGCTGACGGGAGCGAGCAGACCGGCCATGGCGCTCTTGATTTCGTCCACGAGCTTGTAAATGATGTCGTAGAAACGGATGTCCACGCTTTCGTGTTCGGCCATTTCCTTGACTTTCGCCGTCGGACGCACGTTGAACCCGATGATGATGGCGTCGGAAGCCGAAGCCAGCAGGATGTCGGATTCCGTGATCGCGCCGGTGCCGCCGTGGATGATGTTGATGCGGACCTTTTCCGTGCTCTGCTTGTTGAGGGCATCCACGATGGCTTCGAGGGAGCCCTGCACGTCGGACTTGACGACGAGGTTGAGCACGAGCGCTTCCTGATCGTCCGCCTTGCGGGACAGGAAGGTTTCGAGGGTCACGCGGGACTGCTTGGCGAGTTCGCGTTCACGCAGCTTGACGGCGCGGCTTTCCGCGATGCGGCGGGCCAGCTTTTCGTCCTCAAGGCAGATGAACTCCTCACCGGCTTCCGGCACGCCTTCAAAGCCCTGCACTTCCACAGGAATGGACGGCCCGGCCTCTTTGACCTTGCGGCCCTGGTCGTTGAACATGGCGCGCACGCGGCCGCTGAACACGCCGCACACGAAAGTGTCGCCCTGATGGAGCGTGCCTTCCTGGATGAGCACGGTCGCCACGGGGCCGCGGCCCTTGTCGAGCTTGGCTTCCACGATGTGGCCGCGAGCCGGCTTGTCAGGGTTGGCCGTGAGTTCGAGGATGTCGGCCTGGAGGGCCAGCATTTCGAGCATTTCGTCGAGGCCTTCGCGGGTCTTGGCGGAAACCTTACAGACCACGGTGTCCCCGCCCCAGTCTTCGGGCACGAGGCCGAGGGAGGCGAGTTCCTGAAGCACGCGGTCAGGGTTGGCCGTGGGCTTGTCCATCTTGTTGACCGCAACCATGATCGGCACGCCGGCGGCGCGGGAGTGGTTCACGGCTTCGCGGGTCTGTTCCATGACGCCGTCGTCGGCGGCGACGACCAGCACCACAAGGTCGGTCACCTGTGCGCCGCGGGCACGCATGGCGGTGAACGCTTCGTGGCCGGGCGTGTCGAGGAACACGATTTCGCCGCGCTTGGTCTTCACGTGGTACGCGCCGATGTGCTGCGTGATGCCGCCCGCTTCGCCGCTGGTCACGTTGGTCTTGCGGATGGCGTCGAGCAACGAGGTCTTGCCGTGGTCGACGTGGCCCATGATGGTCACGACCGGAGGACGGCGCTTGAGCTGCTCAGGCGAATCTTCGGTGCGGTGATCGGCCAAATACTGTTCTTCGGCGAAGCCCACCTTTTCCACTTCATAGCCGAATTCGGCGGCTACGACGGATGCCGTGTCGATGTCCAGAGCCTTGTTGATGGTCGCCATGATGCCGAGGTTGAACAGCACCTTGATGATTTCATTGGACTTCAGGCCCATCTGGTGAGCCATGTCGGCCACCCGGATGGCTTCTTCGATGCGGATTTTGCGCTTGACGGCCTTGAGGGGCTGGGTGGCCTGAGAAACAACACGGCTGGCCTTGGGCCGTCTGCGTCCGCCTCTGCGCGGCACATCATCCATATCATCGCTGCGGCGGCGCCCGTTGTTCGCGGTGTCCTGAAAATCGACGGTACGGCGGGCGGTCTTGTTGCGTTTTTTCTTGCTCTGGCCGTCACGGTCCGGGAGCGGGCCGCCGGGCGCGGCACCGGGAGTGAAGTTTCCGGGA
>OCAN01001610.1_pt1 | contig 10319 bp, 9 predicted proteins | sample 1538321 | NCBI WGS metagenome assembly OCAN01 (sample SAMEA2580294, study PRJEB22360) | human gut metagenome | biome: human gut; feature: human-associated habitat; material: faeces | place: Denmark | collected 2008/2010 | reverse complement strand
GCGTATTTCTTGCGGATCGTCCCCTCTGCGGCCTTTTCCGGGTTGGTGGCACCCATGAGTTCACGATACCGATGGATGGCGTCCTCACCTTCCAGAATGGAGCAGACCACCGGGCCGGAGCTCATATAGTCGGTCAGGCTGTCAAAAAAAGGACGTTCCCGGTGTACGGCGTAAAACCCTTCCGCCTGTGCCTTGGTCATGTGGATCATCTTGAGGGCCACGACCTTGAGGCCGGCCCCTTGGATCATAGCAAGGATTTCGCCGGTCAGATTCCGTTGTACGGCATCGGGTTTGATCAGGGAAAGGGTACGCTCAATCATGCTTGTTCACTCCTGTGGGTAAAAAAGGGAGATCCGGTACATGTCTTTTCTGCCTAAAGGACTCCTCGTCAAAAAGCAATCATTCCGCACAGCCGTCTTCATATGCCGGCACCCTTCCCTTGCTTCTTTTCATTCCCTGTCCGATAGTTCCGAAAAAACATTTCCTTAGGGGGAACAGCCATGAGCATTCGCGACATAGCGGAGCCCGTGTCTCTGAATGACGGCACGGCCATGCCGGGATATGGCTTTGGGTGTTACGCCGCGCACGGCGAAGAAATCATCAACGCGATCCGCTGGGCTGTCCGGGACGGCTACCGATACATCGATTCGGCGGCCATGTATGGAAATGAAGCCGAGGTTGGCGAAGCGATCCGTACATGCGGCGTACAGCGTGAGGACCTTTTCATCTCCTCGAAAATCTGGCCGACCCGTTTTGACGATCCGGATGCTTGCCTTGCGCAATCATTGCGGGATCTGGGAATAGACGCTTTGGACTGCTGCCTTCTCCACTGGCCGGGAACGGATCGGAAACAACGTCTCAGCGCATACGAAAAACTTCTGAGGCGGCGTGAGGAAGGATTCCTCCGCCGGGTTGGCGTATCGAATTTCCAGATCGAACATCTGGAGGAAATCCGGCGCGCGTTCGGCAGTTTCCCCGTACTCAACCAGATCGAGCTGCACCCTCTTTATCAGGAGCGTGATTTGTGCGCATACTGCCGGGAAAACGGCATACGGCTCGTGGCGTGGGGACCGCTGTTCCGGGGCAAACTCATGCAGCATCCGGCCATCGTAGAAATCGCCGCCGCCCACGGGAAAACGCCGGGACAGATTATCCTGCGCTGGCATGTCCAGAAAGGACACATCGCCATCCCCAAATCAAGCAATGAAAGCAGGATACATGAAAACGGCGACGTATTTTCCTTCAAACTCACCCCGGACGATATGGATCGGATTGATGCGCTGGACTGCGGCGAACATATCGGAGATGATCCGTATACATTCACGGGGATCAAGTAACGCCGCGCGCCCATCATTCACAACAGTCATGAAGTGCCGTATCATGGGCCGAAAGGAGCATTTTCATGATACGGCATTATGATGAACTGAACAAATTGGACATGCAGCACAAAGGCGGCAAAGGGCATATCCTCGCCGCGGAACTGCTCAACGGCGAGGATTTCGCGGGCAAGGGCCGCGTTTTCAACCATTGCGTGCTCAAACCCGGCTGTTCCGTCGGCCGGCATCGCCATGTCGGTGATTTCGAGGTGTACCATGTCCTCAGCGGCACTGGCCTGTACTTCGACAATGGTGAACTGAAGCCAGTAACCGCTGGTGACGTGATGATCTGCAAAGACGGCGAGGAGCACATGCTGGAGAACAACGGTACTGAAGATCTCGAATTCATCGCCTTGATCCTATACGCGTGATCCGCGTCCCAACACCCGAAACGCACAAGGCTCTCCCCCGAGGAGAGCTTTTTTTGTTGCGGATGGCCCGTACGGCTTTTTCCGTCATGGACGAACACCGTTTGACGCCGTGATACGCACCGGAATGTTGCAACGCCGACGCGGAATTGCGGTCAACGCCCTGTATTGTTGTAGCCGATCTGGGAGGAATCCACATACTTTTCCCGTATTGCTTCACCTTCCAAAGCGCCTTTCTCCGCCGTCCATGCCTCCTTTCAGGACTTGACGGGAACAGCATGAACTGCCACACCACAACTGGCATATGACAATGATTGTACTTTCCAACAAGCGGGGAGGCTCATGGACATCACCGTCTTTACAGAGCTGGAATTCTTTTTTCGCATCCTCATCGCCGGGATATGCGGCGGCCTCATCGGTTACGAACGCAACAACCGTCTGAAAGAGGCCGGAATCCGCACGCACCTGATCGTGGCGCTGGCGGCGGCGCTCATCATGGTTGTTTCCAAATACGGCTTTTCCGACGTGACCACCCTCAAGGGCGTGGCGCTGGATCCTTCCCGTATCGCCGCACAGATCGTGACAGGCGTGGGCTTTCTCGGCGCGGGCATGATCTTCGTCCGCAACCAGACCATCAGCGGCCTGACCACGGCGGCGGGCGTCTGGGCCACGGCGGGTATCGGCATGACCATCGGCGCGGGGCTCTACTTCCTCGGCGTGGCGGCCACCCTACTCATCGTAGCGGCCCAGATGACGCTCCACAAAAACTTTACATGGCTCAACTTCCCCGTGGCCGAGCAGATCTCGATGGAAATCGAGGATACGGGGGACGGTGTCGCCTCCATCCGGGACAAGCTCCTGAGCCACAACCTCGAAATCATCAGCATGAAGTCCAGGAATAACGGCACTGGACCTTTATGTAAAATTGCCGAGGAATTACAACGTGACGCAACTAATGAGCCTGCTCAGCGACAACCCGCACATCAAATCCATAGATCTGTGATCACAACCCCCGCCTGCCGCGAAGCACGGCAGGCGTCACGTTTCCCCATTTGTGGGAAGCGTGACGGACCACCGTCCTATCTATCAAGAATAATAGATTAATTTTTTCGTCAGAAAAATGATGCTTCCGGCGTTCTCAAAGAGCCAAAAGTAGGTAATAGTATCGCCCGCACGGACGTTTGACGGCGTGCGCGCACGCTACTATTGTAGCTCCTGATGTAAACGGAACAGGAGAAAAACGCGGATGACGGAAGCCATCATTCAAATCCAGGACCTCGAAAAGCGGTTCAGGAGCAAAAATACCGAAGTCTATGCCCTCCAGGGCATCAACCTGACCATACGGAAAGGGGATATTTTCGGGATCATCGGCAAAAGCGGCGCCGGGAAAAGCACGCTGGTGCGCTGCATCAACATGCTTGAGCGGCCTACCGGCGGAAGCGTCACGTTCGAAGGCAAGGACATGTGCCGTTTGGGTTCCCGGGATTTGCAGATCGCCCGCCGCAGCATGGGCATGATCTTCCAGCAGTTCAACCTCCTCATGCAGCGCACGGCTGAGGAAAACATCTGCTTTCCGCTGGAGCTTGCCGGAGTCAAAAAGGACGCCGCCCGCGAAAGGGCGCGCGAGCTGCTGGAACTCGTCAATCTGTCTGACCGGGCGCAGTCCTACCCGTCACAGCTTTCGGGCGGGCAGAAACAGCGCGTGGCCATCGCCCGCGCTCTGGCTACCAACCCCAAGATCCTCCTGTGCGACGAGGCCACTTCCGCCCTCGACCCCGCCACTACGGAATCCATCCTTTCGCTGATCAAGGATATCAACCGGCGTCTGGGGATCACCGCCATCATCATCACGCACGAAATGAGCGTGATCGAGAAAATCTGCAATCAGGTCGCCATCATCAGCCACGGGCGGATTGCCGAAACCGGCTCGGTCGAAGAGGTTTTCTTCCACCCTCAAACCGAAGAGGCGCGTCAGCTCGTCATCCCCGAGGCCTTGCAGGACATGCCGCACAGCAGGCTGTACCGGATCATCTTCAACGGCCGTTCCTCATTCGAGCCGGTCATCAGCAATCTGGTGCTGGAATGCGGGGCTCCCGTCAACATCATGTTTGCCGACACGCGCGACATCGGCGGGACGGCATTCGGCCGTGGCTGATGGCAACTGCCGGACAACGAAGACGTCGTCCGGCGTATCCTCGCCTATGCCGACTCCAAGGGACTGATGCTGGAGGAAATGAAGAATGTTTGATCAGGCCACCATCGAAATGCTGCTTGAAGGCGTCGTGGACACGTTGTACATGACGCTGGTCTCCACCTTTTTTTCCTATGTATTCGGTATGATGATGGGGACTGTCCTCGTCATCTGCCGTCAGGACGGCATCACGCCCCGGCCCATGATCTACGCCGTGCTTGATGTCGTTGTGAACCTGACCCGCTCGTTCCCATTTCTTATCCTCATGATCGCGGTCATTCCCCTGACCCGCCTGCTCGTGGGAACGACCATCGGCAACAACGCCACGGTCGTCCCGCTGGTCATCGCCGCCGCGCCCTTCGTGGCCCGGCTTGTGGAGTCCTCCCTGCTCGAAGTGGACGGCGGCGTCATTGAGGCGGCGCAGTCCATGGGGGCGTCCACCATGCAGATCATCATGAAGGTGCTTTTACCCGAAGCGCTGCCTTCGCTCATCAACGGCAGCGCCATCGCGGCAACCACGATCCTCGGCTACTCCGCCATGTCGGGCGCCGTCGGCGGCGGGGGCCTCGGCAAACTGGCGATCATGTACGGGTACAACCGCTACCAGACCGACATCATGTTCATCACCGTCGTCCTGCTCATCGTCATCGTGCAGGTGTTCCAGAGCTTCGGCAACTGGGCCACCAAGCGAAGCGACAGGCGCATTTCCTGATCTTTTTCCGCGACAAACGGCTTCTTGGGCCCAAGCCCGCGGCCGTGAACCTTTAACCTTTGATAAGGATACGGTATCATGAAAAACTTCCGCTCCGCCCTTCTGGCCGCGGCCCTGTCCCTTGTCGTCGCAGCCGGTTCCGCAACCGCGGCTCAGGCCACCACGAAAATCCGTGTCGGCGCTTCCCCGACGCCTCACGCGGAAATCCTCAAGGTCGCCAACGATGTTCTGAAACCGCAGGGTTATGAACTCCAGATCATCGAATACTCCGACTACGTGCAGCCCAACATGGCGCTCGAAGGCAAGGAGCTGGATGCCAACTTCTTCCAGCACAAGCCCTATCTTGACGATTTCAACAAGGAAAAGGGCACCAAGCTGGTATCCATCGGTACCGTGCACTACGAACCCTTCGGCATCTACGCCGGCAAGACGAAGTCCCTTGGCGCCCTGAAGGACGGCGCTATGGTGGCCGTGCCCAACGACACCACCAACGAAGCCCGCGCCCTGCTGCTCCTCCAGTCCAACGGGCTCATCAAGCTGAAGGACGGCGCAGGCCTCACAGCCACCCGCCGCGACATCGCGGAAAACCCCAAGAAGCTCAAGATCGAAGAAATCGAAGCGGCTCAGCTCGTCCGCGCCCTGCCTGACGTCGACCTCGCAATCATCAACGGCAACTACGCCATCCTCGGCGGCCTCAAAGTGGCCGACGCGCTGTCCGCCGAAAAGGCCGACTCCATCGCCGCGACGACCTACGCCAATATCCTCGCCGTGCGTGCCGGAGATGAAAACCGTCCTGAACTCAAGGCGCTGCTCAACGCTCTCAAGAGCGATCAGGTCAAGGAATTCATGACCAAGAAGTACGAAGGCGCTGTGGTTCCCGCCAACTAAGCCGTCTTTACTTCCCCGCCTTTATGCCCTGCCGGGATTCCCGGCAGGGCTTTTTGTTTGCTGCGGCGGCGTAGCCCGCGCTTGCCATGTTTCGTTTTTCTTCCCGGACATTGCAGCCTTACCGAAGCGCATTGCCTTTTGGATATTCTTTCAGTATGATAGAAAAAGAGTGTACTCATGTGCTGAATACGGACATGGCAACACAGGATATCCTTCCTTTGATCAATCCCATAAGCATGAAGAAAGCCTCGCCGCCAAATAGCGGATCAATGGGGAATGTTCATCTTTTCCCTTCGTGATTTCCATAGCTTTCCGTCTGGTTTTATACGGATGTGCCTCTGGCATCCCTTCAGCGCTCCAACAGGGATACCGCGTAAGCTGTATCTCCTCCCCATAATGTGCGTGGTGTGTTCCCCCGAAAACATGCCACGCACATTTCTATTGCCGCGTTGCGAAAAGAGAAGGGAAAAATGGACAGAGAGAAATGAAAAACGCCTCTCTGTATGATGTATCACACTGCTTTACTTGACTTCTCAATCCAACGGGGATACCTGTTCACCCCGTTGCGTTCCAAATACCTTCTAAAAGGTTGCGGAACGCAGGCAAACAGGAATACGGCCAGCCGCCCTCCCACAGGGGGAAAAGGAACCGGCTGGCGCATCCGGCAACGTTCCAAGGGAAAGTCGCCGTTCGGGTTGAATCAAAGGATGAAACACGGCAAACACATTCAGGTATCGGAATCTTTCCTGCTCTGCGCCCTGCTGACGATGACGGGAGGGTTCCTTGATGTCTACACCTACATCACGCGAGGGCATGTCTTTGCCAATGCGCAGACAGGGAATGTAGTGCTCCTCGGGCTCAATCTTGCGGAAGGCAATATCAAGGAAGTCGCCTTTTACCTCTTCCCCATCATCGCGTTTGCCCTGGGCATCCTGTTCACGGAATGGATACGGGCCAAGTTCAAGGAATACGATCTGCTGCACTGGAGGCAGATCGTTGTTTTCTTCGAGGCGCTTCTCCTGTTTTTTCCGGCCTTCATGGCCTCGGGGATGTGGGATACGGTCGTCAACATCCTGGTTTCCTTCGTCTGCGCCGTACAAGTGGAAAGCTTCAGGAAAGTCAACGGGCACAGCGTGGCGACGACCATGTGTACCGGCAATCTCCGCAGCGCTACCGAGCAGATATTCCATTATGTCCGCACACGAGACCCCGATACAAGGAAAACCATCCTCAGCTACTACGAAATCGTCGTCTTTTTCGCGCTCGGCGCGACGCTGGGAGCCGCCTTGTCCGCCCTCTTCGCTGAAAAAGCCATTCTGTTCTGCTGCCTCTTTCTCATCATAGCGTTCTTGAGCATGTTTGCGAAAGAGATATGAGCGCGAAAAAAACAGTCAGGCCATGTGGAAGAGAGAGTGTGTGAGTGTGTACCGTACGTTTCGAGTGAGGACGAGACGGCCCGGAAACCCCGGCTTCTCGTGCTCCTTCCATATTCCATACGGTAATAAAAAACAGGCACGGCATCCTCAAGGACCGCGTGCCTGTTTACGCATTGCTTTAGACAGTATCGCCACGCCGGGCGTGGTACTCCGCTTTTTCCTGATACATACGTTTATCTGCCTGCTTCACCATATCCATGATATGCATGTCCCCCTCGGCCCACACCTGCCCAAGCGACAGGGATTCGGGATACGCTTTATTGGCCTCCCGTTGGAGCGCGGCGATTTTGGCATAAAAGACCCGTTCCGGAATGTTCGGGCAGAGGAAGACAAATTCGTCTCCGCCAATACGGAAAAGATCATCTCCCCTGAAATAGCGGCTGAATATCCGGCTGATGTCCCGGATGTATTTATCGCCGGAGTCGTGCCCTTGCTGATCGTTGATGCTCTTTAACCCATTGAGATCCACAAAAGCGACGCCGAGCGAATCCGGGGAATTTTTTTCGAGCTTCCGCAATACGGAAATATAGCTGTTTCTGTTGTGCAGACCCGTCAAGTCGTCGCAGTAGCTCATCCGCTTGAGCTCGCTCTGCATATTACGCTTCCGTTGCTCATTCGTGACGAAATAGGCCAGCGAATGCAGCAGTGAGTGATCATCCCGATTGGCTTTCGGGTTATCCACGCCGATGAACCCGGAAATGACGTCGTTCAGGACAAGAGGGACGACGATGAGGCTCTCGATACCTTGCGGCTTGAGTATGCTGTACATATCCAAATCGCTGTCCCGGATTGACTCGATATTGTCGATAACCACATCCTCACGCCGCTCGAACATCTTCTGCCAACAGCTCATGTAGCTGGTTGGCAGGTTTTGAAGGACTTCTTTCTGAGGAAAAATACCTTCTGAACACCATTCATAGGTGTTGTTGGCGATGAGCCCGCCATTTTTCAGAGCGCTGTACTCGAAGATATAGGCTCGATCTGCCTGATGCATCATTCCGAGGTTCTCCAGAACCATGTCCACGGCTTGTGGAAAATTTTCTTCCCTATTCAGGATGCGGATGCATTCCAGCAAGGTACTCTCAATATCAAGCTTGCGCTGCACAGCTTGGCTGATATTTTCCTTTTCCGTAATGTCGACGGCGAATTCCAGCCGGGCAAGATGGCCATTCCAGCGGATCAGCTTGTCTCTGAGCAGATAATGGCGGTGCGAAATGGGATTTGTGAGCTCCCAAGTGTAGAACGTTTCACTGTTGAGAAACTGATTCGTACAAAACGGACAAGGCGCGTCAAGGCCTTGCAGGACTTCATAGCACTTCCTGCCTTTTCCGATGTCCGTAAGCCCGAATTCCTTTTTTCCAAACTCGTTCAGATACAGGATTTCATACGTGGCGATATCGCTTACATAAACGATTTCATCCAGTTCCTCCATAATAATCTGCAACAGGCTCTCCGGGCAGTCTTCGTGCTCACCGAAAACATACTGTGCATTGGAAAAAGATGTTGTCATAATGCGAACCCATTCACTTTTTGGATGACGACCATTTTCAAAATCGTCCAACCGCGCACATCCTGAACCAACAGGCCAAGGCTAAACGGAGGATCACTGTACGCGTTTTTCTTCCCAGTTTTCCAATAATGAGAGCCAAAAACATTTTTGGATTCACATTATCGACTAACATATTTTATTTACGCTAGAAACAACGTGTTATCAAGATGTCGGACGATCAGGATCCAAAAGGCACCAGCCGTCCTCAAGCGCGGCGCCCTCGCCTCTTCCCCCAATGGCGTCTCATTATCAGAGGACGCTGGGCACTCATGGAACCCCCTTGTGGACGGTGTCCACCCACATTGCCAAGAAAGCCGCTCAAGCTTTATTGCATCCCCGGTCTTCTCGGGCTATCACACCGACCATGAACACGCTACAACTCCGGAATTCCTTTTTGCTGCTTCTCACCGCCGTCATCTGGGGAGTGGCCTTCGTCGCCCAGAGCGTAGGCATGGATTATGTGGGCCCCTACACGTTTACCTGCGTACGCTCCTTTATCGGCGGCCTGTTCCTCATTCCCTGCATCGCGCTGCTCAACAGGCTGAACCCCGTCTCCCCCGGCGGCATCAGGCCTTCGAACCCGAAAACGAAGGGCCAGCTCTGGATCGGCGGCGTGTGCTGCGGCGTGATGCTCTGCTTCGCAAGCTGTTTTCAGCAGATCGGCATCATGTATACGTCCGTAGGCAAGGCGGGGTTCATTACGGCCTTCTATATCATCATCGTCCCGCTCCTCGGGCTGTTCTTCAAAAAACGGTGCGGCCTGTTCGTCTGGCTCGGCGTGGCGCTGGCCATCGTCGGCCTCTATTTTCTCTGCATTACGGAGAGCCTGACCATCCAGTTTGGCGATTTCCTGATCTTCATCTGCGCCATCCTGTTTTCCGTCCACATTTTGATCATCGATTACTTCACACTGCGCGTGGACGGCGTCAAAATGTCCTGCATCCAGTTTTTCGTCTGCGGCCTGCTCTGCGCGGTTCCCATGCTGCTCTTTGAGACGCCGGACATCACACAGCTCTTCGCCGCATGGAAACCCGTCCTCTATGCGGGGATCATGTCGAGCGGCGTTGCCTATACGCTGCAAATCGTTGGCCAGAAAGGCATGAATCCCACGGTCGCCTCCCTGATCCTCAGCCTCGAGGCGGTGGTGTCCGTGCTGGCCGGATTCGTCATGCTGGACCAGCAACTGACCATGCGGGAAACGGTGGGATGCGCCTTTATGTTCTGCGCGATCGTGCTTGCGCAGCTCCCGCAGAAGAACATAAAAAACGCTGAGGCTGTCTCAGCATAACGGGGTGCGGCATGAGGATATGCGTCATCACGGGCGGCACAGGCGGCATCGGGCTTCACCTTTGCGAAGGCTTCCAGCGCGCGGGGTATGCGGTCACGGCTCTCGACGTGGAACAGCACAAAGCCTTGCCTGCCGGTATTGGCTTCATCCAAACCGACTTGAGACAGGCCGAGGCCGTCAGCGAAGCCTTCCGGCGGGTAACGGAGCAGCACGGCGCCGTCCATGTACTCGTCAACAACGCGGCCCTCGCCCATTTCCACAAGCCCGTCACGGAAATGACCGCCGACGAATTCGACAACGCCCTTTCCGTAAACCTGCGCGGCGCGTTCCTGTGCGCGCAGGCCTTCATCAAGGCCAACGCGGGGCAGGATTACGGGCGCATCATCAATATCGCCTCCACCCGCTGGAACCAGAACGAAGCGGGATGGGAGGCCTACGGCGCTTCAAAAGGGGGCCTTGTCTCCCTCACGAACACGCTGGACGTCTCCCTGAGCGGCACCCTAGATCATCC
>OCAN01001609.1_pt1 | contig 10331 bp, 9 predicted proteins | sample 1538321 | NCBI WGS metagenome assembly OCAN01 (sample SAMEA2580294, study PRJEB22360) | human gut metagenome | biome: human gut; feature: human-associated habitat; material: faeces | place: Denmark | collected 2008/2010 | reverse complement strand
TACTTTGGAAGAGAATACATAGTTTTGTAACTCTAAAAACGATGTAAAAATGGCTAGAAAAACCTTCAATGTGCTATTCTTTATCAAGAAAGCCAGATTATTAAAGAATGGAGAAGCACCCGTGTGCATGAGAATTACTGTAAACGGCTGTATGGTAGATGTTTTAGTAAAAAGAAGCTGTCCTGTAAATCTATGGAATCAGGCAAAAGAAAACTCCAAAGGAAAAGATCGTATGTCGGTGGAACTGAACCACTACTTGGAAATCACACGCTCTCGCATACACCAAATTTATAGAGAACTGGAATCCACAGGTAAGACTATTACAGTCGATCTTATGAGAAAGCTATATTATGGGGTGGATGAAGATAGTAAAACGCTATTGCAAGTATTCAGAGAGCATAACGAACAAAGCCGTAAGCTAATCGGTAAGGACTTCGTTAGTAAGACCGTTCAACGGTATGAAACCACTACCCGATATTTAGAGGAATTCATAAAGAAAGAATATCAATTATCTGATATTGCCCTAAACAACTTGGAAGCCAACTTTATTTCTAAGTTCGATGCTTTTTTGAAAATTGAAAAAGGTTGTGCGCAGAATTCAGCTATCACCCGATTGAAGAACTTGAAGAAGATTATCCGTATTGCTTTGGAAAACGACTGGATAAAGAAAGATCCGTTTGCTTACTATCGCTTCAAACTGGAAGAAACCGATCCTGAGTTCCTGACGATGGACGAGATTAAAATTATTCTTGCAAAAGAATTCACGATTAAGCGAGTAGAACAGGTACGTGACGTTTTTATCTTTTGCATTTTTACATTTGTTGCACTAACTAATGTATGCTTGATTATCAATAAATTGCAAACCAATAATAAAGGTATAGGTAATGGTTTAGAAACCACCTATCTTCATCATTTTGCATGATTCCCAATCATTTCAAATAGCTCAATGCGAAGATAATATTATTTTAAGAATTAACCAAATTCTGATAATCAAAATCATACAAATCCGGTGAATTGCCGGCTATGGTTGCTGAAATTTATATTTCAATCCATATTCTTCCAGTTTGCTGTACAGTGTTGTACGTCCTATTCCGAGCAGTTCAGCGGCAACCTTGCGGTTCCCGTTTGCCTGCTTTAACGCACGTAAAATCCGTTCCTTATCCTCTGTGTCATTGCGCAGGGCGAAGCTGACAGGTGAGTTAGGTTTTGTTACGGCAAGTTCAGATGTTCTTTCGTGACAAGTCCTGTCTGCGCCTGCAACACCGCACCCATGATTTTCTGCCGAAGTTCACGGACATTTCCCGGCCAAGCATGGGTCAGCAATGTCTTCCGAGCTTCCCCGTCAAAGCCGATAACATTACATTCCAGTTCATTGTTCGCAATCTCGCGGAAGAACTCCGCCAGCGGCATGATGTCCTCCTGACAGTCACGCAACGGCGGAACGGTTATCTCGAAATCGTGCAGACGGTACAGCAAGTCCTGACGAAAACGCTTCTCATTGACCGCCTTTTCCAGATTCTCGTTGGTAGCGGCAATGATACGGACATTAAAACTCTTATCCGCTCTGTCACCTATCGGGCGGTATCGCCGTTCTTGTATGGCACGCAGAAGCATCTGTTGGGTTTCCGGTGCGAGATTACCCACTTCGTCCAAAAACAGCGTACCACTTTCCGCCTCATGGAAATAACCTTTCTTGGCACTGTCCGCACCGGTGAATGCGCCTTTGACATGTCCGAAGAATGCCGACGGCGCAAGCTCTTTGGTGAGTGAACCGCAGTCCACAGCCACGAATGGCTTGCCGGAACGTTTGCTTTTATCATGCAGATGGTGGGCGATATGCTCCTTGCCCGTGCCGTTCTCTCCGAAGATCAGCACACTCATGTCGGTGGGGGCTACCAGCCTTATCCGGTGCATGATTTTCTGGAAGGCGGAACCGTTACGGGCAAACACGGGCATACGACTCCGCCCGATATTCCGTTCTTTCAGTATGCTGCGGAGTAGAGGCACGAGTTTATCCTCCACAAGTTGCTTGGGTATGTAGTCCAGCGAACCGAGCTTCATGCTTTCAACCGCCGTATTCACTTCGGCATAGTCGGTCATGATGATGAACGGCTGCGTCATGCACTCCTTGCGCATCCAGCGCAACAGGTCGATGCCGTCACCGTCGGGCAGACGTAAGTCAGAAACTACTATATCATTGCCAGCGGCTTGTTGCAGAAGTTTCTTCGCTGTCGAGAGGTGGAAAGCCTGCACGGTACGGAATTTCTCCCGTGCCAGCAGGTTGCAGACAAACTCGCAATATACGATGTTGTCCTCCACCACGATGATTTTTGTTTTATCCATTTTCGTATTTTCTCCTTTCTTCTTTTGCCAGCCGGATTATCTCCGAACCCTTATCCAATACGGCAGTCACGGCGTTGTTCAATGCTTCATAATCGGGAACGGCACTCCCATGAAGCTGTTTATAAAGTTCCCTTAATGGTTGGTCGGCACGCAGTATCTCCCACGAACTACGTAGGTGGTGTGTCAGGGCGTCCAGTTCTTGAAAGTCTTTCCGTTGTTCCCCATCCCTGACCGACTGCATTTCCTTTTCGGTTTCCGCTATCAGTTTATCCAACATGACGGATTCATTGCCGTAAGACAGTAGGGAGGAGAAATCAGGCTTTTCATTTTGTTTACCTTTCATGGCGCACTTGTCGGAAACTTCCATCAGCTCCGATATGGAAAACGGCTTGAGAAGGCAATCAGAAAATCCACGTTCTAAAAGTTCCTCTCTGTTGCAACTGCCCGAAGCGGTTGTTACAATAATCGGAATGATCCTTGAATTGCCCACATTGGAGGTGCGTAGCAGTTCCAACAGCTCGAAGCCGTTTATATCCGGCATATTCAAATCGGTCAGAAGCAGACTGTATTCTTTCCGGCGTATCATTTCCATCAGTTCCGCCGCATTGGTACAGGTATCGCAATGTATCCCTTCTTGTGCATACATTTCTTTCAGCATTAGGAGAAGTACCTTGTCATTGTCGATGGCAACAATATCATGGAGTGTTCGGTTATGATGAATCTGTGTTTTATTTATCCGTTCCGACAATTCCTCGGCTGACTGCATGGGTATCTCCACCGTGAAACGGCTGCCCTTGCCTTTCTCGCTCTTCAGCTGGATTGTGCCGCCGAGCATTGTCACAATGCGCTGAACAATGGAAAGACCTAATCCGAAGCCGTCCTTTGCGGCAGCGTTTGACAAACGTTCAAACGCACCGAACACACGTTGCTGTTCCTCTTCGGTCATACCCGAACCCGTATCTTTGACGATAAGTTTCAGCATACCGTTATCATACCCCATTGTCAGAGAAACGGCACCGTTCTCAGTGAACTTGATGGCGTTTGACAGCAGGTTATTTCCAATTTGTAGAATGCGTTCCTTATCGGTCAGTACAACAGCATCCGTGTGATTCGTCACAGTAAGAGCAAGTCCCTTGTTTATGGCAATTGGCATAAACTCTGATTCGAGCGTATGCGCTATTGATGAAATCCTACACGTGGAGAAATTAGGTTGTTCCTTGCCGTCGTCCAGCCGGAAGAAACTCAGAAGAGTATTAAGCATTTCACGCATACGGTCGGAGGATTGCTGAATATTTCGGATATACATCCCGGTTTTATCCGCATTGAAGTTTTTTTGTATCAGTCCGGCATAGCCCGTTATTGCAGTCAGCGGTGTGCGTAATTCATGGGTAATGGTATGTACGGCTTTCTTGCGGGAGGTTATCAGTGCCTCGTTTCGCTTTGCCATTTGTTGCAGTCGCTCGATTAAATCTGCGGTTTCCTGTTTATATCGCTTGATGCGGTTGGCATTTCGGTGTATGATGATATATGATATGACCAGTAGCAGTATAACGAACCCTGTCAAGCCCCCAATCTGAATGAACGACCGTTCCCGCATGGCTGTTATCTCGGCTTCCCGCTTTTGTAGGTCAGTTTGTACTTTCCCGTCTATTTGAACAACCAGTCCTTGCAGTTGCCTGTTAAGTTCCGCATTTCGTGCGGCAAGGCTATCGGCATGAACCGATAAGCGGCGGCTTTGCGCCTGTTGTTCGGTTCTCATATTCCGGTTAAAGGAACGGTGCATCGTGGTAGTCACAGTTGGTTTCGCTTCTTCCTTTTTGCCGAAGATGCCCAAGAAACCTTTGCGCTTGGACTTCTTGGGCTGTTCCTGCACACTCTTCTGCACGATTACAGGTACTTGACTGGTTATCTTATCGTTGATGGCTTGTTGCTGTTCAAGTATCTGCACGATTTGGCACATCTGCCGTTCCTTGTCTTCGAGAAAATGGCGTACACTGTCTATGCGTTCTACCGGATAGATAGCTTTGAACCGACAAAGCATACTGTCCATTGTCATACGCCGAGCATGGTAAAGTCCTAAATCTTCATCATCCCATTCCAATATCGTTTCACCTAATAAAGAAAACTCTATCAAATGAATATGAATATTGTTTACCTCTTTTCGAAATTCATCGATTTCTCGGTTTTTGGCTTCCAGTCCCTCCATGTCTCGCCATTCGCCAAGCCATGTGTACATGATGCCGCCTACCAGCAAAGCTATTAGTAGATAGCCTATGGAAGTCAGCATACGGAAGTGTCTTGTTTCAGCGTTATGTCGATTCATGCGTTATTGCCATTGATTATTGATAATACAGCCCGTAGGTCTTTATAGGCTTACGGGCTGTATGGTCTTTGAAGCTCAGTCTAATAAAGATGCTATATCAAATTGGATTATAGAACATCCTCAATAGACAATTCAAAATTTCTTTCCGATATCATATATCTTTTGTAGATGTTCGGTATTTGAAATAGCCCCCTTCTCATTGACACTATTTACAAGATAATGGCCTCTGTTTTTCCATCCCCTATCTTGCGCAATGAGTTCAAAGGAACGCACTATACCGTCAAATACATGTGGGTCTTCCAACTCTCCACACGAAAGAAGCATACATTCCTTAATAGGCACATCTTTTTTACCTATGATGAAAGAATAAAACTTGTCTATGGCAGCTTTTATCTGGGTAGGAAACGAGTACCAATAAAGAGGGGTACAGAATATGATGACATCACTTTCTGCCATCAAAGATGCCAGTTCATTGAAATCATCATTAAAAATACAGGCTTTATTCTCCTTGCTAAAACAATTATCGCAAGCTCTGCATCCTTGAATATGTTTATGCGCAGTATTAAACTGCACAACACTGTTGCCCGCTTCGGATGCTCCTTTCGCAAAAGCGTCCGCCATAAGGTCGCTGTTACCTCCCCGTCGTGGGCTGCCGGTTAAAATCAAAATTCGTTTGCTCATATCCTTTACATTTATTCACCCATACGGAAATCTCCTACGTTGTCATGACTAAGAGTTATATCTTCGATGATGCTTGTGCATCCACCATGTTGCGGACACTGGCTGCTGATGCCGAGATATATTTGATCGGGATATTCATTACGATACAGACGCACCATATGCCACTCTTTTTTGTCTAATGAATAGTAGCTGGCGATAGTGCGAGTATCAGAAGATATTTTCATATAGACTGATTTTGCGTCTATCTTATCATGGTTATTGTCATCCGATGTACCTTGTGTTCGTACCGTTACGATGCGGTGGTTGCCATATTCGTCCTGCTCAAAGGCAAGTTTCTGCCAAAGTGTATCGTTGACATACACAAAAAGATCGGCGGCATTGTAAAGTCCATCAGAGGTAAACTCAGGGGTTACTTTAGCTGTCAGCGTGAATGGCTTTGTATTATCGGTCGGAATCAGTAACACAGGCAGTGTATTGTTGGACAGCTTACCCTCGTTAGGATCACAGAAGAAGTCAAGTCCTCCGGGACAGTTGAATTCCAATCCTCCGTCTGCAAGTATGGTTACACATGTATCTGCGCCATTGATGGATTTGGTAAAAGTGACATCTCCCACTTTTATCTCACAGTCTGTGATTTGGCTTGTTTCAGCCACTTTACCGGTCAAATCCGGTTCACTTGTTTTGGACTCTTTGTGCTGCTGACATGCAGCTAAAGAGAGGCATCCAACAAGAAATGCTCCATATAAAACGGTTCTTTTCATCTTTGAATCATTTATTATTCGTAATTTTGTGGCAAAATTAGGACTATTGGCGCAATCCCGCAATGGTGAAAATTAACCAATTCACTATGGAACAGGAACATCAACTAAAATCACTTCTGACTGAGCAGCAGTTTGAAGATGCTGAAAATAAGGAATTTATGCTTGCTCAAGCAAGAGCGTGCGCAAATGGTTATGCTCTTGCAACAGAAGGTATAGCAGTTGTGTCAGATTTTCAAAACAACGAATGTCATATATATTCTGGCAGATTCGGTCAAACTATAATGGACTTCCCGGAATATATGGTTGACCATACATCTGCCTTTGAAAATACCGTTTTCAGCCACGCGAATGAAGAAGAGCTTATTCAACGTCATATACTCGAACTTCGTTTCTTCAACTTTATAAAAGAACTTCCCATAAATGAAAAGACAAATTTCTCGGCTTCGTGTATCATCAGTTTCTATCGGACAGGGAGTAATGAGACAATAAAAATATTACATACAACGAGATATTTTAGTTGTAGCAACGGTGGAAGTGTCATTCTCGGTCTATGCACTTATTCTCCATACTTTGGTTCTCATAACAAACAAGACGGTATTATTGTAAATCTCGTGACAGGAGAAACCGTTAGACGAAACGTGTACGAAGCATGCGACCGAAAAATCCTTAGTCGGCGACAACTTGAAATACTATCACTAATAGCGAAAGGGGTGCCCAGTAAACAGATTGCAGACAACCTAAATATTTCCGTTTATACCGTTAATCGCCATCGTCAGGATATTTTAGCTTCATTAAAAGTCGCTAATACTGCGGCTGCTGTAGAAATCGCATTAAGAATGAATCTTATTTAATGAGCCCTCTTGCTTTATGATTGGTTAAAAATCAGTGTTGTACCAGTTATTATTGGTTCGTAATTTTGTGGGCATATAAAAGCGAAAAAGATGAATCAATTTGCTGGTAAATTAGAATTGGAAGCAGGCATAACAGTTCTGCAAAATGAATGTGAACGTATTTCTAGTTCTGTGCCCATTCATTTTGGTAAAGGCGTTTCTCTTACACACGGAGCTTCTATTTATTGCACAGGAGTAGGTGATGACATCTATATCGGAGATAATAATATCATAGGAGGAGAACTTATTTTGTTTCCGGGAGCAAGAATAGGCAATCGTTGTGTTTTTGGTACAGGAACTATAATTGTCGCGGGTAGCTTTAGTGTTGGTAATGGTTGTGTCATGTCACATGGATGTACCATAACCCAAGATGTTCCTGATAATTCGTTGGTAGTAGGCCGTAGAGGATTGATATTCAACAAATAATAGTTAATTCCTATTGCTATTGATGCGAAAATTGGTTAGAAATCAGTATTGTGCACATCTTTTGTTCTATCTAACTTTGCAACCGCAAATAAATCACAAGGAAATTGCAATTTAATAATAATCAAATCAATATCATAATGAAAAAATTAGTATTTATCGCAGCCATTGCAAGTCTTGTAATGGCTGGATGCACCCAGAAAGAACCAGAGAAAAAAGCGGGAAATTCTGACAAGAAAGCTACAACAGAAAACGTTGAACTCGCCACATGCGACATCAATGTAGGAGGAATTCGTTTTACAAAGTCGAAAAACGGCGGAGAGAATGGCATCACACTTCTTGGCGACACGCTCAAATTTGTGGCCGGTCCTCAAACTGATTATTTCCGTTCCCCGGATGGAAGCGTAGTCAATAACTCTGCGGTCATCTTCACAGAGGTTGACAACACCAAACCTTTCACTTTCACGGCTAAAGTGCAGCCTGAATTCACTGAAACCGGAACTTATTCGGCAGGGGTGATATATGCTTATGAAAACGACACACATTGTCAAAAACTATGTTTCGAGCAGGATGAGTATGGCGATCACCGAGTGGTGTCAGTTCGCACATTAGGCACCTCTGATGACAATAACCATCAGGCAATCACGGCTCCATACGTTTATATGAGATTATCCTCCGATGGCACAACCCTTGGTAGCTATTTCTCAGAAGATGGTAAAATATGGCGTATGGCCCGACTCTATAAGAATGACTTTCCTGAAAAATTGCTTATAGGCATCAGTTCACAGAGTCCTAAGGATAATGAACACACCTGCCTATTCACCGAAGTATCTCTGACAGATAAACCTGTCGCTGACTTTAGAAAGGGTAATATAGCAGAATAATAAAACAATCTAATCATTTTCAAAGGCGCACACATATTCAAAATGTGCGCTTTTCTTATACCTTTAAACGATGAGTAAACATCCAATTATCGCAAATCGCACCGCTTTTCTCGTCATAGGTTGTCTTGAGGCTGCATGGGCACCTCTTGTACCGTATGTTAAACGTGCATTTAGTTTGGACGAAGCTTCCTTAGGACTTCTGATGCTTTGTACCGGGTTGGGTTCAATAATAGCACTTCCTTTATCAAGTTGGCTATGTGTGAGATTTGGCGCAAAACGAGTAGTTTATTTCTCCGGATTTTTAATGGCTTTTTCTCTATTGACGATAAGCCTATTGGCTAACTTCACCCTGACGGCTATAATGTTATTGGTATTCGGCGGTTGTACTATCACCATCGATGTTGCTGCTAATGTGAATGGTGTTGCAGTTGAAGGTCAGACAGGAAAACATCTGATGTCAGGATTTCATGGGGGTTATTCACTTGGTACGCTCATCGGTGCCGGTGTGATGAGTTCTCTTTTCGCATTCGGAATAATCCCTATGTGGTCGGTCGTAATATTTATGATATTGGTATTGGCTGCGATGATGGCCGGATGCCGTGACCTTCTATCCTCAAAGGTACTTAAAAGCAACGACCATCCGAAACAGGATGTGAATAAGAAATTTTATATTCCACCTATGGTGATAGTGGTCGGTTTGTTATGTTTTATCATGTATGCGTCGGAAGGTGCTGTAATGGGGTGGTCAGCAATTTTTGTTAGTCAAGAGCGTGGCATTGACATGTCCGTGGCCGGATTTTTCTATACCGCTTTTGCCATAGCAATGACTATTATGAGACTTTGCGGCGACAAGATCGTCGATCGATTTGGACGAAGGACTGTGATTAGCGGAGGGGCATTATTTATTTCCGCTGGTTTCCTGATTGTGGTATCAATTGATAGTGCGATCGCTTCTGTAGCTGGTTTTGCTATGGTCGGTTGTGGTGCGGCCAATGTAGTTCCTCAATTAGTATCTTTTGCGGCCCACATAAAAGGGATGGCAGTACACAACATCATTAGTTTTATTAATGCTCTTGGATATTCCGGCATACTTCTTGGTCCGGTTATAATCGGATTCATAGGAAAACGCTACGGTTTGCATGTGTCATTTATAGGTATTGCCGTGTTTGCTTTGATTGTTGCTATAATTTCATCTATAATATTAAGAAGCAAACAGATTACACTGCAAGTAGATTTGCAAAACGAAAGAGAAACTTGTTCGCTGTAATTCTGCAAAATAAGAAATCAGTGTGCAACGTATAAAAAAATTGCATTGCTTTTTTGTGTAACTACTCAGGTATCTAAATGTGCCCAAATGCTTGATTATCAACAGTAGCAAACTTGTTGATTTACTATATTTCGATGAAAATCGGGCATTACACAAGATTGACCTCGTGCAATAGAGTTGATACTCAACGACTTTGCATAGCTGAGTAGTGACTTTTTTTGTTCTATTTTGTTAAATTTGTCTGTACCAACTTCTATCAGCCAATATCCAAAAGCGATAAGGATTATTTGTTATTGTGGGCAGTAACGAAAACAATGACGTTACTGCCCACAATAAAAGTTATATTTTTATCCCTTTCGGACGGTTATCATCCTTGATCTGAAAACCCGGTCGTCCGATGATGACATGGTCGGCAATGAAATTGCCTGACGGACTACGCTCATTCACCGGACTGCGAATCTGCGGAACATCTTCGGTGTGTTGTGGTGGCACGTTCCGTACATCTCCCGCATCCGGCTTGACCTCCTGTCCATCCTTTTCTTTTTCGGCAATTTCGGGCGTAGGCGGCGCAAGCTCCAACTGTATCTTGCGGTCGAGTGCGGCAAGTTCGGACTTCAACTGTTTCAACTCATCTTCCTTGTGACACAGACACCGTAGGTTTACAAGGCTTCCCGACTTTGGAGGGCAAGCCCAGCCCCCTGCAGGGGCAAGTGCTTTTCGTGGCTGCTCAAAACGTTTTGAGCGGCTGAAAAGACATCT
>OCAN01001596.1_pt1 | contig 10406 bp, 6 predicted proteins | sample 1538321 | NCBI WGS metagenome assembly OCAN01 (sample SAMEA2580294, study PRJEB22360) | human gut metagenome | biome: human gut; feature: human-associated habitat; material: faeces | place: Denmark | collected 2008/2010 | reverse complement strand
TCCCCCTCTCCTCCCCCGGTTTTCCCCCTACCCTTCTACATATAGAGGAAAACTGGCCTCGACGGACTCAAAGTGAGCGAGCGGGACGGGACGGGAAAAAATGTAGCCCTGAATCGCGCTGCACCCGATCGAGCGGAGAAACTCCACCTGTTCCTGCTTCTCAACGCCTTCGGCGACGGTGGACATGCCGAGTGCGCGGGCCATCTGCACAATGCTTTCAACCACGGCGCGCTCGCGGGGCGTACCCTCGGTGTCGCGGAAAAAGGCGATGTCCAGCTTGAGCACGTCGAGCGCGATCTCCTTAAGCATGTTGAGCGACGAGTACCCCGTGCCGAAATCGTCCATCGCACTGCGGAACCCACGGGACGGAAGGGCCGCCATCAACTCACGGAACAGCGCGAAGTTACGGATCACCATCGTCTCGGTGCACTCAAGCTCAAGCATTCCGGAATCGATACCGTACTTGTCACGGATCGCTGAATAACGGTCGAGGAAATCGCCCTGCGCAATGCTCAGGCGAGACACATTCACCGAAAGCCTCAACGGAGGCAGGCCGCGCGAACTCCGGGACGCCAGATAGGCGCACGCCTCTTCGAACACAAAAGCATCCAGATCCACGATGAACCCGTTGCGCTCGAACAACGGGATGAAGTCGCCGGGCGAGACCATCCCGTATCCCGGGCGCTCCCAACGCACCAGGACTTCGGCGCCAAACAGCGCGTCTCCATGCTGGATATCCACCTGTGGCTGAAGATGGAGGCAGAACTCCCGATTCCGCAGGGCCTCCTCCATGCAGCTCTCGATGGTCTTTTCGTAAAGAACCCGCTTGCGCATCTCCTCGGAATACAAGGCGTACTTGCTGCCGCTGAGGTGTTTTACGCTCTTCTGCGCAAGGTTAGCCCGGTCGAGCATATCGTCGATGCTGAGAATGTCCTCTGGACGCTCGACCAGATAAATACCCGCGATCATCTCCACGCGGAACCGACGATTCGCCAACCCTTCAAACCGGGTCAGCAGATCCGAGCAGCGCAGGAACCGCGCCACCAAATCGTCGATATCCCGATAGCACCGCAGCAGGGCAAAGTTGTCGCCGGAAATACGCCCGAACGTCTCTCCCGGGCGCGCACCTTCCGCAATGAGCTCGGCCCAGTAGCTGAGCAACTCGTCGCCGATGTCGTATCCGTAGATATCATTGATGAACTTGAAGTTGCGGATATCGCAGTACCAGAGCGAATATTTGCGGTCGCCGCGAGCGGCCAGCAGTTCCGCCGCGTCCGTCTTGAACTTGGCGAAATTGCTGTATCCCGTAACCGGATCGTGCTCCGCCTGATAGCGCAGATGGCGCAGTGCCCGCACGTTATCGTCCATGTCCGAGATCGTACCCACAATACGCAGGAGCTTGCCCTGCGCATCGCGCTTGAGCGTCGCCGCGATGCGGCACCAAATGAACGCTCCGTCACGGCGGCGCAGGCGCACCGTCGTCTCCACCTGATCCTCACGGTACAGCGAAGCGTGAAACGCCTTGAAATCGGCCATATCACGCGGGTGCACCGTCAATGACCGGAGCATGTCCGGCACATTGCCGGGATTATTGCGGCAATCCAGCAGCGAGCCCAAATACGGAGCGTAATGCAGCTGTTGTTCCGGCCCCCAGTCGAACACCACGCTCTTGGTCTGCTCCACAATGATCCGGTAACGCTCGTCCATCATGTGCAGCCGCTGGAGCTCGGCATTCTCGCGGGAAAATTCGTCCAGCCGTTTGCGGTCGTCGATGCCGTGCACCCAAACGAAATGAAGCTTGTCCGCATCTTCCACGCACAGGACGTTTAAGGTTACCCAGTGGTAACTATTATCCCGCCACAGGTAACGGAAATCTTCCTTCAACACGCCGTCGTTCAGCCGGAGAGAACGGGCGTTTGCTACAACCCTGTCGTAGCGCTCCCGATCTTCGGGGTGGATCATGGACTCCCTCACCATCGCCTTCAGGTCGTCCAGCCTGCCCTCATCGGGAAGCGGGAGGAACGTCCCGCTGGAGTGCCGGATGATGCGGAAGGTGTTCCGGGTGAGGTTGCATTCGTAGATTTCCCCGGACTCCTCACTCAGGGCAAAGTCATACAGCAGGGCGACGCGGCTGCGCTCGCGCTCATGCCGTTTTTCGGTGATGTCGGTGATAGTGCTGTAGCACAGCCGGGAACGGCCCGACGTGGCGAAGAAGAACCGTGACTGGATCCACCGGGTTCCCCCTGCGGACATCTTCGCCCGGTATTCGCAAAGGAGTTCCCGTTTGTCCGACTCGAACACCTGCCGCAAATTTTCGATGCGGCAAAGCGCATACACGTCTTCGCTGTCCTCAGCGACGATGTTGGAGCGTACCGCCTCCTTGAGCATGGCCTCATAGTCGCCCTGGGACGGGATCTTCTTTCGGGCGAGGAATTCCCCATACGGCACGGTATACAACCCCGTATCGAGATCAATGCGCAGGACAAGGCCGTAAGCATACCGGAACAGGCAAGAATGCTCTCCTTCCGAGTCGTAAACCGGAAGCTCGTCCAGCTCCCTGCCTCCCCGGGCTCGGAATTTCATCCGGTACATATCGTCGTCCGCGAGCTGGAACAGGGCATCGTAAGAGATCTGCTCATGGGAATAGGCCACGCCGATGCTCACGGAAAGCTTGCAATCAGCATATTCATTGCCAAGCGTGGCGGACATGGCTTCCCGGATGCGCCTGGAGACGTCCAGCGCCTCGGTGCGCGAAGGGACATCCTGCATGAAGGCGATGAATTCATCCCCGCCCGTGCGGGCCACAAAATCCCGGGTACGGAAAGATTCCTGCAACAGCTTGGCGAAAGCGATCAGCACGGCGTCGCCGCGCAGATGGCCGTAGCGATCGTTGACGCGCTTGAAATGATCAAGATCGAACACCAGCAGGGCCGAAGAATGCCCTCCGCGGTGGATATCCAAATACGTCTGGATAAACTGCTGCGCGTACTCGCGGTTGTAGAGCCCTGTGAGCGGATCGAGCCGGGTCTGGCGGATCAGCTCGTCCTGCCGCATTTTGCGTTCGGTGATGTCGAGGAGCAGGCAGATGCACACGGGCTCTCCTTCCCCGTCCACAACGAGCCGCCCCTTTTCAAGGACCCAGATGACCTGCCCGTCTCCCTTTCTGATGCGGTATTCCTGCTCATAGCAGCCGTTCACGGCCTCGCGCCATGCGGTGCGGAAAAGGGCCACGTCATCGGAGCAAACAATGGCCTCAAGGCCGCCCGCCATCAACCCCTGGAAAACGTCCCGCTCATAGCCGAGGAAATGCAGCATCCCCTCGCTGATGTAGGCCAGGCGCCGCTCGTTGCCTCCGTCAGTAACGAAAAAGCCCCCCTCAAGGCTGGAATCGATCAAAGACATGAAATAACGCTGGCGGCGGTAGTCGGCCTCACGGCGCTGCTGCTCGTCAATGTCGGTGTAGAAGCAGTACAGCACCTCATGGCCGTTCCACCGCTCTTCCGCGCGGCAGGCGTCCAGGCGCACCCATATGTCGCTACCGTCCTTCCGGCGGACACGGAAAGGGATGCTGAACCGTCCGGTGGCTTTGCGGTTGCGGATCTCGTCGTTGCCCACGATCAAATCTTCGGCATACACAAAGTTGATGGCACGATTGCCGAACTGGTCGCGGACTTCTTCCCGCGTATACCCGATCATACAGAAAAACTGATCATTGGCCTCAAGGATGGTGTACTCGGCATCAGCGGCGAGCTTTGCAAAACCGTTGAACACTACGGCGTGGCAGGCTTCCAGCTCGGCGTTCTTTTCCTTGAGCGAAACCACGCTTTGCTGGAGCTGCTCCTGAAGCTCATGGGAGCGGGTGATATCGACGACGATGCTGACGATGACGGGCCGCCCATCCTCGGAAATATTGCGCAATCCCCGGTCAAGGACCCAAATGTAGGACCCGTCCCGCCTGAGCATCCGATAGGAGACTTCATAGCTGTCAGTGACGGTCATCGCCTCCTTAACTAGAGTGCTGACGCGGTCGCGGTCGTCGGGATGGATACCGTTTTCAACCATCCCTCGCGTGTCCTCCACAAAATCTTCATACGAACTATATCCAAGGTACCCGAGGAGCTGCTCGTTGATGAAATAAAGGGGGAAGCCCTTTTCGATATAGCCGCCGATAAGCCCGCCGGGAATGCTGTTCTTAAGCAGCTGGAACGCGCTGCGCCGGGACTGCGAGGAAAGCTCGCTCCCTTCCCCAAGGAAAGAGGTAGGGAAGAATTCGCCGTCCGGCTGTTCGCCGCTGGGAAGGGAGGCGTGGATGCCCAGAATGAGGCAGCGCCCATCCGGGACTTCGCCGCACATCGCGGAAATGCGGACGTTCACCCCTTTTCCGCTGGAGGGATCGACGACGCTCATGTCACCGTCCGTATAGCACGCCTCGCCCGCTTCCACGGAATAGAGATTCCGCAGCTTTACGTCGAAGGAGCCCGGCGTGGCCTTGAACTCCTCGATAAGCAGCTCGCGGCAATCGCAAAACCCCCTGCCGGCGCGTTCAAAATCTCCTGTCCCTATCCAGCGGATATCGTCAGCGAGGCAATCAAGCGTTTTATCCAGATCGCGTAAATGGAGGTAAGCATCAAAAAAACGGCGGACGACGTCCTCGGAACGGGAAGCGATTGTTTGCATAGAGGCACCAGATCAAAAAATATTTTGTGATCACTAGCCTGTGTCCCGAAGGGCGTCAAGGAGGCAAAAAGGCGCCTCAAACGGGAAAATACAGGCACTTGAGGAGATTATCCCCCCACGAATGAATCGCGGTTTTTCGGATATGGGACAATTCCCCTTCTTCACACAGGGGCCCCAACAATAGGACGGCTATGTAAAAGGAAGATGGAAAACGGTCACCTCCCTTACCATACAATCGGTTCCCGTACCGTTACCTTCACTGCAAAAACAGGTTACGCAGTATGATGCACATGTTCCAAGGAGGCATTCCAACCCCTTTAGTGAAGATCCGGAAAAAAATATAAAAAATCCTCATATCCATAACGGAGGCTATGCCGTACGGAAAAGGATGGCAAACCCCGGCGCCCTTGGCGGGATATCCGCACAGGCGGAGCAGGATAAGCCTGCCCTTATCGCTGGCAGGAGTGGTACGGTTCGTCAGAATGACCGCCTGCGGCAATATGCCCTCCAGGATGCGGCTCCATACCCACCCTTTTTCGGTATATCGGCCACCGGGATACGGCCAAATGCCCTCCGCGATCCCCCGAAACGCCTTCATGCGCAAGGGCTGTGAGGGCTCCCTCAGTAGTTCAGAAAACAAAGGAGGACATAAGAAAGCTTCATCCGCCCACACAAAAAGCAGAAGTCACCCTGCCCCAAACAGGAAAACGGCTGTCGGATCAGTGCTCCAACAGGCTGAGGGACCTCGTTCGGCGGGCCTTTCCCTTTTCGCCGAAAAATCCTACCCTTGGAAGAAAGGGCGCGGACGGCGCCTCCAACCTTTTTCACACAACGCCATGAAGACAGAATTCGAAACAGCCACAACGGATCTTGCGCGCCGGGTCCCGCCCCACAGTGTGGAAGCCGAGCGGGCCGTGCTCGCCGGACTGATCCTGCGCCCTTCCGCAATGGGGCAGATCGCCCCCATGCTGCACCCGGAAGATTTTTACCTGCCCGCGCATCAGACGCTGTACGCGGCCGCCCTCGGGCTTCACACCGATAACCGACCAGTGGATCTCGTTACCCTTGCGGAACATCTGCGCGATCAAGGCTCGCTGGAACAGGCGGGCGGCGCGGCTTATATCGCGGATCTGGCGCAGTCGCATGTCAGCGCGGCAAACGCCGAGTATTATGCCAAGCTCGTACGCGACAAATCCATCCAGCGCGGGCTCATCGAGGCGGGGGCTAAAATCGTTTCGACTGGCTTCGACACTTCAAAGGATCTGGCCGGGCTCATCGACGAGGCCGAGCAATCCGTTATGGCGGTATCCAGCCGTACCAGTTCCGGCGGATTCAGACCGGTGCAGGCGCTCGTGGGGGACGTGGTGGGCGCCGGGCTCCAATTTTTCCCCGTGCTCAAGCCCGCAGCAGGCGGGATCACCGGGCTCGCCACTGGTTATCCCGAACTCGACGCCATCACGCGGGGGCTCCAGCCTTCGGATCTGATCATCATCGCGGCACGCCCTGCGATGGGCAAAACAGCCCTCGCCCTCAACCTCGCCATGCGTGCCGCCATCAGCGAAGGCGCGCCCGTGGGCATTTTCTCGCTGGAAATGTCCGAACACCAGCTTGTCCAGCGTATGATCAGCCTGTGGGGAAAAATTCCGCAGGAGCAGCTTTCCACAGGCCGCCTCAGTAAAGCCGAGGGGTCACGGTTCTTCGAAACCGCAGACCTGCTCCGGACCGCGCCGCTGTTCATCAACGAAACGCCCGCCATCAGCACGCTCGAACTCCGTTCACAGGCCCGGCGGCTCAAGGCCGAGCACGGCCTCGGGCTCATCGTGGTCGACTATTTGCAGCTTATGCGCTCTTCACGGCGCACGGACTCCCGTGAACTCGAAATTTCGGATATATCCCGCTCGCTCAAGGCTATAGCCAAAGAGCTCGACGTACCGGTCGTGGCCCTTTCGCAGCTCAACCGTAAAGTTGAAGAACGTAAAGACAACCGCCCCATGCTCTCGGACCTGCGTGAATCCGGAGCCATTGAACAGGATGCGGACATCGTGATCTTCCTTTACCGCGACGAGGTATACAAGCCCGATACGCCGAAAAAAGGCATCGCGGAACTTATCATCGGCAAGCACCGCAACGGGCGCGTCGGGACCGTGGAACTGGCTTTCCTGCCGCAGTACACCGCCTTCGAACCGCTTGCCAAGGATCGCTGATCGGCTATGGTGGATTCGTCAAGCATACATTCCTTTCAAGAGGATACAAAAGCGTTGGGGAAGAGAGACTTTTCTGAAAAACCCCCTTCCCCAATGCGGTCACTTTGCATCTATCTCCCTTCCCAAAGGGTTCTATAAAGATCGAATTTTTGCCCGCAGCGTTCTGAAGTGCTTTCCCCTTGAAACGAGAGCTCGTTTCAAGAGCAACGCTCCAGCCAATGCCTCTAGAGGCAAGCCACAATGTACGGCGTGTTTTGGAAAATACACAGATCTCTCCCTCTCCCTGCATGACACAACACCCGCATGGAGCTTCCGGGTGGCAGATGCAGCCGGATACGGCCCAGGAGCGGTGTCATCGCCTGTTTTTTCGTCTCTTTAGGGGGCTCTTTCTTTTACAGGATATAAATTTTATTTTTTATTTTCAATGTATTAGCATATATTCTTTCCGGGAATTCCATAAAAACAAATTTTATACTTGAAAAAGAATTTCAATTTCATTATTGTCTTTTCACGGACGACGAGGAAACAGGCAGTATCCCGTCTCCAGTCAAACTGTTGCCGAGAAATCGGCACAGGAGCCGGGAGGTGGTTGGCCCGGCTTCCCAGCCGGATGCCGATCCCCCCCTCGGAAGCAGTCCTTCGGCATCCGGCAAAGAAATTTCCTAATACGTGGCTGTTTCTCAGCTTCGCGTGTTCTCATTGCCTTTTCCAGCCAAAAAGAGCGAGTGTGCAAGGACAAAACCGTTTCATCATGGAGTACATCATGAGCAAAGTACTGATTGTTTACGGCTCCACGACCGGCAACACGGAAGCTCTCGCGGAAATCCTCGGACGCCTTATCCAAGAGGCTGGGCATGAGACTACCCTCCTCAACGCTGCTGACGCCAGCGCACCCGGCCTTTGCGATGGATGGGATATGATCCTTTTCGGTTGTTCCGCATGGGGCGACGACGAAATAATCCTGCAGGACGACTTTGACGCGTTGTTCCAGCAGTTCGACCTCATCAACGCCAAGGGGCACAAAGTAGCCTGTTTCGCCACAGGGGACAGCAACTTCACATACTTCTGTGGAGCTGTCGACGTTATCGAAGCCGCTCTTGAACGGCTTGGCGCGGATGTCGTCGTTGAAGGCCTTAAAATCGACGGACAGGCCCAGTCCGACCAGCCGGAAATCCAGGAATGGACCAAGGCTGTCATTGAAGCTCTGTAAGCGCTAAGAAAGTCTTCCTTCGAAATGCTCGTTTCCTTGCGAGCACAACGGGCCGGAGCCCTCTCGACCTCTCCGCCCCAACCTCCTCCTTACGCCCCGGTTCGACCGCCGAACCGGGGCGATACTTTTTCCCCATCATGAGGTTTTTACGGTAGCATGGCCACCGGATGAGGCTGTCTTGCCGTAATCCTTGACGTGCGGAATCTTCCGCTACTGTGTGCGTCGAGCTTCTTGTACGCTGGTGCTCTTCAAGCACTCTCATCCCATACCATTTCTGATAAGAGCTAAAAACATCCTCTTTGAGAGTGACTTTTCTTGAATATACTGTTTCCACAGTCATTTTTATCAGTCAACGGCTGTCACTGACAACTTTCAACAGATATCCATCCAGTGCGTTTCTCCGTCGATTTCTTTGGATAAACTGTTTCTGGTCATCATTACCTGTTACCGCCAGACAACATCTGCAAACAGCAGTGGATGACTGACAATGATAGCTCCGGACTGGCACTGTCAGACATACAAAAAACAACACGGCAAAATGGTCACGAATAAACTATACTATGGTAAAATAACAAGCTTTATTTGCATCAATGACAACCGCTGAAATACGGTAGAGAGGTGTCATCTCAAAGCGGAGGCCATAAACTTTTGCCATCCAAAACAACACGGCAAAATACTCGCTATTTCATATTAACATATTGAAATAATAAGTTAATATAATCAAAAAGAATCATACTCTCTTATGTTTGATTCTCCTAAGCCCACCGATAGCTTAGACGGGAAAATTCTGACACGTTGTTTCAGGTGTCAACGAAAACAGCATGTTATCGATGATGACAGCTAAGGTGAGTTCATGACGGATTATGACATGCATCAGTTGTCACATGGCTTTTCAGAAGAGAGGATGGAAGAGCATTGGAGGGCACCAATACGGCAATATGCCCACTAAATATATTTAACATACTGAAAAATATTGTATATTTCATTAATACACAAAACGTTCAAACGTCCACTGGCGGGAGAGATATCCCATCACTGCCAAAAGGGAAAACGTAGGGGAGCATATATTATAATGATAGAACGTCAGTAAGGCCTACGCAGCCACTCTTGCGCGTAGGCCAGAGTGGCGCATAAAAAAGGCCGTTTAACACGGCCTCGCTTGTCTAGTCCTCTTTCCTGCGCCCTCGCCTCCGGGACGGGAGGGCTTCAGCTGTACGGTTGAGGATCACGATATTCCCCTTTGTCAGAATACTGGTTTTCTCCAGCACCTTCTTTTCCGCCAGTTCCGCGATAGCGTCCCGAATCTGTCGGCGTATTTCCTTTAACGGCGAACGCCGATCCATATTCAGCGCCAATGCCAGCGTGCGGATATCTCCCCGAAAAACCGGATTTTCCCTGTGCGACTGGCAGAAGCGATACATAGCCTTCGCAATGCTTCCCCTGATCTGGAAACGTTTGGCTACGTCAATCCAAGTGAGCCGATTGGCCACGTACATTTCCCGGAAGAACGGGCTGATTGTTACTGAAATATCCCGTTCCGCATCATTTTTTCCACGCAGGCGCAAATTCGAGATAATGTGCGTAAGGTCGTAAAACGTCTCCTGCCCCCTTTCTCGCACCACCAATTCTATAGTCCCGTGCGCGAGGCATGTGAGCCCCGTTACCAAGCGCGTATAATGGTTCTTTCCCGGCCTCTTATGCCCCATCAGACGCAGAATCGGCAGCAACGGGCCACGATACGTGAATTTTCCCGTACCGCTCTCCGGGAATGCCGAACGCACAGGTTCCGGAAAAGCCTCCACGCCGCCAGAAACATACGGCGCCTCGGGAAGATCCGGGGCGACGGGCACAAAACCTTCTTCCGTATCCTTCATAGGAAGCGCTCCTGTCGAACGAGCATGACGAGCCTCGGCCCCTTCCGCCCCGGATTCAATGATCGCCAGCAGAGCCATCAGCACGTCCTCTTCCTCAACACTGAGTTTCGGCCCTGTATAAAGGATATTACCCCACGGCCCCGAAGAAATAGGTTCTTTAAAGAAAAAAGCCCCTGATGCGGCGATGCTGCCTTTTTCACGCGACGTAATATCGGGATCACGCATGAGCGCGTCCCGACGTCCCTTTTCAAGGTTATTCATCGGAAAAAACGGCGAAACGCGTGCAATACTGGTTGGATAGCCACACCAAAGCGAAGGGCGTTCCTCCTTAGGAGCTGGCAGGGGTGCTGCTGCTGGGACGCTCTCAACCGGGCTAGGCGCAGGGACAGGCTTTGGAGAAGCCGTCCTGACGACCTCGCACGCCACCTCTCGCGCCTGTTC
>OCAN01001593.1_pt1 | contig 10412 bp, 12 predicted proteins | sample 1538321 | NCBI WGS metagenome assembly OCAN01 (sample SAMEA2580294, study PRJEB22360) | human gut metagenome | biome: human gut; feature: human-associated habitat; material: faeces | place: Denmark | collected 2008/2010 | reverse complement strand
GAGATCCTCTACAGGTGCTTCGGCTTCCAAAGAAGGCGCTGGCTTTTCCCAAAAACTCGTTTTCCCGTTTCAACGCGGCGTTCTCAGCCTGCAGGGCCTTGTATTTCGCCCATTCGACTGGGCCTGGTTCATCCACACCGGCGTCTGGATGCTCGGCCCTCCAGGTTCTTACCCACGCGCTCAGTGTTCCTTCTTTGATACCCAACTCGGTGGCCACTTCCTTGACCGAGCGCCCTGAGGAGACGACGAGTTGCACAGCTCCTGCTTTGAATTCTTCGGTGAAGATGACGTGCGATTCGACATGGAACTAATTCTCCTAGACCCTGTCTCAAATCACCATACGGGCGCAAACCTCGAGCTCACTCAACCCAGGGTTCCCGATCTGGTTACTGGCAAGATTAGTAAGTTTTCGCTGGACGCACTGGTAAATATCGGGATCAAGGTGGGCGTTCACTTGAGGGTAGAAAGTGATGACATCGAGGAGACTAACGGGGCGTCGTCGCAGGGAGTTGCCCTACTTTAATTATGTCCTATTACGAAAGTCGTTTGAGCCGAGAGTGTCTACTATCCGGGGGTCGGGCCCTTAATTCCCTGGCAGCGCGTTCACAACGTCACAGGGAATTATAACTAGTCGTCACAGAATCACTATCGTGGTCATGCGAAACGGCCTACATGCTTGAAACTTTCGTGTAGTGCCTTTAGGGTTGGAAAGTGAGCATAGTGCTCGGGTCGAGCGTTGGCCTTCATTCAGAAAGGGAGATTGATTATGGCAGACCAGAACAACCCCGGACAGTTTGGAAACCGCGAAGACACCGAAGAGCAGGCTCGCAAGGGCGGTGAGGCAAGCACCGGTAGTTTCGGTGAGAAGAATGCCGCTGACCCAAGCGAAGCAGGCAAAAAAGGTGCTGAAGTACAGTCCACCGAAGACAAGGCCAAGGGTGGTCGCAATAGCGGCGACGAGTCGTAACTAACCACTTCAGCACTGATGACAGGGGCGGGATCTTTAAGATCTCGCCCCTGTCATCAGTGTTTTTAGACGATTATTTACGACGGTGCAGCACGATATTTCCCTACGGATATTTACATCTAGACGCTGTGGGAACAGGATCACAGGTTGATATCCCCTTATCTCCAGGCTGCGGGACCGCCTCTCAACCCAGAAGAGACAAAATAGTAGTGGAAAACAAAGCAACCACCGGGCACTCCTTCGACACAAATTTTAGTGGTGTAGCCTCCCACCCGTGGCCAAGGCCATATCACTGTGCGGCGGGAGTCAGATAGCTCGGAATCTTCGATACAGGAACAATCACCACATCGTGGACCTTCCAATCCACCTCATGCAACCGTTTTCTCAGATCATGGAGCTGTTCCACCGTGGGGTCATGGCCGGATCGGGGAACTACGAACATCTCAACATGGAAGACATGCCCCTGATCGCGCACCCGGGCAGCCGCCTCCGCAACCCACGGGACCGCACGTGCCGGGTGCGGATTTTTATCGTCGAAAGTCATCGCGGTGGTGTCAGTCAGATCCTCGACAGCCGCTTTCAGGTTTCTCACGCCATCCCAGAGGATGGACACCGCGACGATGATCGCAGCTGCTGCGTCCATCCACCACAAACCGATACCGATGCCCAGTACGCCGATAATGGTAGCGAGCGCGGTGGACCAATCAGCCTTGTTCATATCAGCATCGGCGTAGAGCACCTTGTCGTGCAGTGGCTTGGCCAGCTTCATCTTCATCCGACCCAGGATCACCGGGACGACAGCGGTGATCGCCATGACGACCACCATCAGCCAGCCAGCCCAGATGTCCTGGCCGAATAGCACGGTCAGCCCGATGGGAGGTTTTTCCATCTTGAGCAGGCCCATGACGGAGGTAAAGATGAGGAAACCACCCATGATCAGCAAGGCGGTGGCCGCCACCAAGTGGGCCACCCCGATGGATCGGTGATGGCCGTATGGGTGCTTCTGGTCGGGGCTTCGCCGGATAATTCTGGTGGCGATAAGGAAAGCGATGGGTGGCAGGAAAGAAAGCATATCTTCCAGCCATGCCGCTTGCATCGCCTGGGATTGCCCCGCCACCAGCCCAACCAGGGTGACGGTGACTGCTAGCGAGCCGATGGTAATCCATTCGAGCCGGACCGCTTTTCGAAGAATCTCCTGCTGCTCATCCGGTAGGGGATCATGACCGGAACTGGTACTTGCCTCTTCAACCTGTGACATCAGATCTCCCCGTGTTCTTGTGCGAGGTGGCGCTCCAATGTGACCATGAGTTCATTCTCGCCCATCGGCACCCCCATGACCATGTCTTCTGTTTGCCCGTCCGTGGACTCTACTGAGGCATAAGCGCGGGTGAGCGCCATGTGGCTTGCCCAAGGCGAGGTGGCGGTAAGTCCGCCGATCACGATATCAATTTCGCCATCCTTAATATCTCCAGCCAGGATGCTCTCCGGGCTGGGGCGCCACTCAATTTCCGCGTTGATGCTCTCAGCGAAGCCCTTGATCAGCTCAGCCTCGGAACCGGTGATCTCTCCAGTCTCCTCGTCGAGGATTGTCCATGGTGGATGTTCGGACACTCCGACAACCAACGTGCCGTCGCGTGCACGGTCCAGGGTGCCGTCGGCGTCAGCGGGAATTGCACCACAACCACCGAGAAGCAGAGCAGATAATGAGAACACCGTCACGAGGGAGCGGGTAGGGGATTTACGCATCGATTATCCTTCCTCCGTACTTATCGGGGGAGACTTACCCGATTTGCACTGCCGTCAAGACACACAGCGATTGCGCACCGTCGGCTAGAGACACTGGTCGGATAAGGCACCTCGAGTAGATGACAGCAAGCGTAGTTGAGCACTTCACAATTGGGGTGACTTTTTATGAGGTTCAGAGACAAGTTCGGTTCTTAGCCATTGACACAGCATCCGGTGGGTGTGTCAAGATTTTTGTGTGTGGGGCTCCCGGTCGGATATGCAACCGGTGCCCGTGGAGGTTGCCGCCCTTAGAGGGCAGGAGGTGATAGCTAATGGGTTAGGATTTGAGGGTGAAATCCCAGCTAGTTGCCTACATCGATGAATCCTCAGCTCGTCGCCCTCCGCGTAATCAGGAGTACATGGTCTGTGCAGCAATCCTTGAGTCTGACGACTTAGACAAGGTGCGAGCGGAGTTACGTCCACTCCTCCTTCCGGGACAGATCAAACTGCATTGGACTGATGAACGAACCAGCCGGCGCCGCAAGATTGTAGAAACACTATCGACATTGATTCCATGCAGGCCGTTATCACTCATCGCAGTGAACTAAGCAAAAAGACCGAGCGTTATCGCAGGAAATGCCTGGAACAGATGTATTTTGAGCTATCTTCTATGGGTATCTGCAACGTGACCTTGGAAGGCCGGCAGGAAGCACAAAACAGCAAAGACATCGAACATATCGTTGCCTTACAGGGCCAGGGTCAAGGCGCAGGTATCCGCTTACGGCATGTCCGAGGTGGGGATGATCCGTTGTTGTGGATTCCCGATATTGTGCTTGGTGCATTGAATTCTGTGTATCTGGGTGAGGAGCAGTACTGGGACCAACTTTATGACAAGGTTATCCTCAACCGCCCCACACCGGAATCCTTATAGATAAAGCGAAGACCCTAGGTCCAGTCGTCCGGCTGGGGTCCTAGGGTCGTCTTCCGATCCTGTCGTAACAGGTGGCTATGTTAGCAATTCTAACATTAATGCCCAACAAATCAAGGCAAAACTACCCCGAACCCGGGGCTTGACAATGTCCTGGTGAGCGGTGAGAAAGATATCCAGCGTGACACCTTATTAAGGTGTCAGCATCTGGCTGTCAGCGGTGTGGGTATCGTACGGCCTGGGTGGTAGGTACCGGTAGAGGGTGGTGCGGGCAATGCCTGTTTTCTCCACGATCTCACGCATCGATAACCCTTCATTGCGTAAGTGCTCTGCAAAGCGCAGTTTATCCGGATCAACCACACTGGGCCGGCCGACCCGTTTACCTTTCGCCGTGGCCACAGCTCTCGCGTGGGCTGCCCGCTCGAGCGCATAGGTGCGTTCCATCTGCCCAAATAGGGACAAGATCACCACCGCTAACTGGGCCATAGGATCATCCGGGTTGGAGGAATCCACCGGGATGGGATCAGCGAGGGTGCGTACCCCGACCCCACGTTCGCGAAGATCATGAATGAGGTTGAGAGTATCTCGCACGGTGCGGCCCAACCGGTCGAGAGTGTGTACAACAATAACGTCACCGTCACGGGCATGCTCGAGTGCCTTCTGCAAGCCCGGTCGGTTGGTGGTGGATCCGGATTTTTTATCGATATAGATATATCTGTCGTCGATGCCTTCGTGGCGTAAGGCGTCGATTTGTCGGTCCAGGTCTTGTTTCATTGTTGATACCCGGGCATAGCCGATGTCCATGACAGGAATCGTACCAGAAGTATATTCAGCAGCAGGTGATATGGGATGGGATTGTGGGATAACTTCTGGAACGACTATGTCCTGGGGTGATGGGTTTTCTACTTAGTGCTACTTGGGGTGTCCCACTTCCTTGGAAGTGGGACACCTTGATCGGTACGTGGGCCGCCGCTGGTCTGGGCCGGAAGCTGCCGGCAATAGCCCTCACCTTTAAATCACGTCGGGAACACCGCCAACTAGGCAGCCGCTTCCTTCCTGCGCAGTGAAGGCCTCAGCCTGAAAGTGCAGACGACCTCTGGCAACGACGCCACCCCATGTTGAAGTTAGTTCAGCAACAGCTGTATAGTTCAGCGCATGCTGACTATTGCTTCTCGTCTAGACGTGATGAACCGGTTGGGTCGGGCCATGGCGGATCCGACTCGTTCCCGCATTCTCCTGGCGCTGCTGGAGGGGCCGGCCTACCCGGCCGCTCTCGCCCAGGATCTGGAACTGACGCGCTCGAACGTGTCGAACCATCTCGCCTGCCTGAGGGACTGCGGAATTGTTGTCGCCGAACCGCAGGGGCGACAGACCCGCTACGAGATCGTTGATGCTCATCTGGCGCAGGCGTTGAACGCGTTGCTGGATATCACCCTGGCCGTCGATGACAACGCCGAATGCATCGACGCCGGATGCGCCGTACCTGGGTGTGTCACTGGACAGGAGAGTGCGCAGTGGTAACCGGTCTACTGTCGGCGATTGGTCTGTTTATCGCCACCAATATCGACGACATCATCGTGCTCTCGCTGTTTTTTGCCCGCGGGGCGGGGCAAAAAGAGACCACGCTTCGGATTCTGGCTGGTCAGTACCTCGGCTTCATAGGCATCCTCGCGGCCACAGTCCTGGTCACGCTGGGGGCAGGAGCATTCCTACCTGCTGAGGCGATCCCGTACTTCGGACTAATTCCCCTGGCCCTGGGACTATGGGCGGCCTGGCAGGCCTGGCGAAGCGATGATGACGACGATGATGATGCGAAGATCGCCGGGAAAAAGGTGGGTGTGCTGACCGTCGCCGGTGTGACGTTTGCCAACGGTGGCGACAATATCGGCGTCTACGTCCCGGTCTTCCTCAACGTGGACACTGCCGCCGTCATCATCTACTGCATCGTTTTCCTCGTCCTGGTGGCAGGCCTGGTCCTGCTGGCAAAGTTCGTGGCCACCCGCCCGCCCATCGCAGAAGTCCTTGAGCGCTGGGAGCACGTGCTGTTCCCGATCGTCCTGATCGGCCTGGGCATCTTCATCCTCGTCAGCTGCGGCCTCTAATAAGCCCATCCCGAGCGCCCGGGGGGCCTATCCAGGTGTTGCCATCGGCGTCGACTGAACCGCCAAACGAAGCTGCAAGTCACAAGTAGAAATAGTGGGATCAAAAGTGTCTCAATAGGGTATAAGTTAGCAAGACTATGAGGACACTTTTCGACCTCACGCGGATTTCAACACGCGCACCAATTGAAACCAGGTTCCGGCTTCTTTAGAATCTGTTACCTTATAACCATTCTTCACCACCGGTTCTTAGCAAAATAAGATTATGTAGAATTAGAAAATCATTCGGTGACTACTCGTGGAACCAGGACCATCGAGATAAATACATCACCTATCACGTTTTAATGATTTTCGGAGATTTCATGCACTTGGTTTACGTCGACGACTCCGGAGATTCGAAAAACGGCACTACCATGACTGCCCTTCTTGTCGAGGATAAACACTGGAACGGTGTACTCGATTGCTGGTTACAGGGACGTAGAGAAATTCACCGAGATTTTAGAGTGCCGAAAACGCAAGAGATACATGCTAATAATCTCTATAAAGGCCGAGGCAAGTACTGTGACTCTGATGAAGCAAACTGGGCTTTTAGTTTGGATAAGCGAGCAGCTACAGGTCGAATTATGCTGTCATGGCTTTCAAAGGCAGACGGCTTGACCATTGCGACAATTGCCACTCCCTACAAACAATCTCCCCTTGCCTATGCTGCATTCGTAAAATGGCTCGATGACTGGGCTAATCGCAATGAGACTACAGCCATGATTTTTTATGACGGCAAACAAGGTTACGGTCACGACGATGATGGGCGCAGTCCAGATGAAATTCGTTCCCAATGGGACACTGCGTTCCGGGCATCAGCACCTTATCGAAATGCTCATAGGAGTCTAGAGCTACAAACTCGACGAGTCATCGAAGATGTGGTCATGTTAGATAGTAAATATAACCAGCTGATTCAGGCGGCTGACCTGGTCGCTTACGGAGCATACCAGTGGCATTTACAGACCTACCCTGATAAATGGTCTCCGAGAAATTCCCCTGTCGTGCATGCTATCCGCGCATATTTTAGGACTAAGGCGAAATGGCTTCCAGAGTCAGATCATGGTGTTATTTGGATTGATTAACGCAAGAACCCCTGACCATTGGTCAGGGGTTCGCGAGATGCGAGACCCTCTGGATGACCAAGAAGCCATATAGGGCCTCGCAGTTCTTATGTTAGCAATAAATGTCGGGATACTCCACATTGGTCAAGTCCCCGGTTGGTTACCACTGACCCAAAAGCACAGGTGGCGGGGTGAGTTTCTATGCCATCCTCGCCGAGCTTCAATCAATGGTCGGGCCCCACCCCCCTCAGACTTCGTTTCAGCAAAGCTATAGCTGGAATTCCTGTTTGCAACAGTACCGTGAAAGGTCCGGGCTAATAGTTTAGATAGGCATCACATGATGCGGGTTGTCCTGAAACAGTGACATTGGCGTCAATGCGGATAGTTCTACCGGCTGGGGCAAGACTGGGGTAGGTCGAGGTGCCGCCGTTAATTTCCCCCGTCTCGTCCCGGCACACCGTGCCCACCCGGAGGCCCTCGAGGTCCTCACCTGTCTCATTGGTGAATTCAAAAGAAGCTATGTACTCACCGAACTGGTTGGGGGTGATCTCCGTAGCTTCTAGAACCGGCAGGGGGGCACGACCAGAATTCCCCCCGCCGTAATCACTGAGAGTCACAGAGGGATCCATACTCGCGACAGTGACGTCGGACCGATCTGTGAGGAAGCTGATCGGGAGAACGAGTTCCTGCCCGACCCAGTTGAACGACTCAACCTGTTCCTCGGTCGAGAGAATCTCGCCCTCACTGCCGAGGAAATTGACAGAGACAGTAACGAACTCCCCGACAGACTTTTCGCCGGTATTGGTTACGATCACGACGCCCTGCGTGAATGTTCCGTTCTGTCCGAAACCGGAATCCACAATCTCCACGACAGGGGATTCTTCTTGACTAGTTGAAAAAGGTGCACCGTTTCCCGCGGACTGCTTTTCCAGGACAATCTTCCTAGTTTGTCCCAGCGCCGACTGGCTATAGCTGAGTTGTCCGTCCTCAAAGGTGAATTCCTTGGTGTCGTCCGACGAAGCCAACAGGGCCGTGTCCGTCTCCTCAGCGTTACGCTCTGAAACCACTTTTTGCGGCAAGGCACCTTCTATCTTGGAATCAAAGGTCCCAACCCAGTAAATCCACCTGGTATCCCCGCCGTCGGAAACCCAATCAATGGAAATTGTTCCCTCAGTGATAACAGCTTCCATCCAGGTGTCTTCACTATCTACGGTCTCTACGGTTTTGTCTGACCACACTCCCGTGAGATCTGAGACGGTCGATTCTTGTCCGGCGGATATTTGATCAGACGAGCTGCTGTCAGGGCCACTACAGCCACCAATCAGTAGGGCGATAGCGAGAGACCCAAAGGCTAAGAATTTTTTCACACATAATTAAAGCACAGGTCAGCCTAATGATAGACAGTAAAGCCAGATGTCTCGGTTCATCCAAGTGAATGTCATTGTCAAAGATTGAAGGGTGCTGTTGGTTGACCTGATGATGCACGACCGGGTCGGCGTGCAGATCCAGCGCACCTACGTCACCCTCGAGCTGGACCAGGACTACTTCGAGAACAGCGGTCAGCCGAGATCATCTACTTCGGCTGGGACGGGGAGGCTGAGCGGACGATCCACGCCTGCGCCTCCCAGTCCAATGGGGCAAGCAAGCCATCGCTGTGGGTGGCGATAGCCGTGCGAAGTGACTGTTGATAATCCCGGCACTGCTCACGGGTGAGCCGCGACCATGCTGTGCCTCCGGGTGGGCGGGGCACGGTGATGCCGGCGGAGGGGTGTTCAGCTTCCGCGTAGATGATTGAGTCGATGGGGACGTGGAGGTACGGGTAGACATCGGCCACGGTGGGGTGGCCAAGGACCGCGAGGTACTTGAGTGTCATGTTGATCCACTTCTGTGCCTGCCCGTAGGTGAAGACGAATGCCTCCCTGTCCGGGTGCGGGTGCTCGCGGAAGAAACAGATCCTGTCCTCGCACCAGGTGTCATGAAGGGCGTCGAACTCTTCTCTGGTTTTCACCTCTTCGAGGTCGGTGACGAACGCGTGGAGCGAAGCGTGGGCGGACTCCAGGAGAGTGGTCTTGGCGGGGTGGGTGCCGATACCGTGGAGAGTTCGGCTGAGGTCGCGGTAGGCGCGCTTCGACACGTTCGTGATTGCCTCCGGTGAGGTGGGGTCAGCGGCCACGCGGGTGCCGAAGTAGAACGCTGTGAGACTGGCCAGACGGAGTTTCTCATCCATACCTGTCACAGTAAGCACCTATGCGCCCCAATGTGCGTGATTCGCCAACCTCATGGGCGCTCGCCACGGGTGGCGACGACGTCGGGGTCGCCGCCCCCAGCCATGGGGCCAGTCACGCCCTCACGACCAGGAGTGTGACCAGGGCTTCTGAACACCATCCGGTCAGTACTCGTGGGCACTAAGCTGACAATGTCAGAAGTCCCGTGCACAAGGAGGCAGGGTTGGACAGTGACCACGGGAAAATCGCTGTCACACCACCCGGCGTAGCAACCGGCACCTCAGCCGGGAAGCGCTGTACGTCGGGGGAAGACGTTGAAGTTCCGCCGTCACCGCCGTTCCAGTAGGGAAAAAGGCGATGTCCTTGACGATGACCAGCTCAAACTCATCGTCCGGGTTTTTGAGTCGCTCTTTAATGGTGTTGTTCGCTGATGCACGGCGCACATGATCAGAAACGGGGGAGTATCCGATGCGGAGCCGGAGTAGACGACCTTGATCTTTCCTTTGTCGATCTCCTCGGAGTGCTAGTCCAAGCGCAGCGTGGTGATCGCCATGTGTTGATTTTGATTGGCGTGCAAATCGGAGTGCCTGGCGAGGGTTCGGTAGATTGGGGATAAATACCATAGCCAGCAGAAACCGACATTGATTGGGGGAAGCCGTGGAGGCTGACACGAAAGCACTGAAGAAGATCATGACGGTGGAGGGTCGGTACGTAATTCCTACGTTCCAGCGTGATTACGAGTGGACCCGGGAAGGACAGTGGGAGCTGCTCTTTGAAGACCTTGATTCGGTGGCCGGCCGCTTGGGCGCCGCCCGGGTGGAGGCAGAAGCAACCGGTTCCTCCCAGGCCAGGGCGGAAAGAAGTGTTGCTCCGCACTTTCTGGGTGCCGTGGTGTGCGATCAGCTTCCCTCTCCTACCGGTGGGCTCACCCTGTCGGCGGTCATTGATGGCCAGCAGCGGCTGACAACCCTGCAGCTACTGGTACGCGGCGTGCTCGACGTGCTGCAGGAGACCGGGTCGGGGAGGGCCCGGCAGGTCAAACGGCTGCTGGAGAATCCCGAGGATGTCATCGACCATCCTCATGAGCGATACAAGCTGTGGCCGCGGCGTAAGGACCGCGATGTCTGGCCGGTGGCCATGTCCGATGAAGTACCCGCTTACGGCACCGAGGACCATCTGTATCTGCAGGCCCGCCGGTTTTTCGCGGACTCTGTGCGCAACTCCCTGGTGGATGACCAGGGGCGGGACCGGATTGATGATTTCGTTGACGCCCTGCTGGATCTGTTTAAACTGGTGGTCATCGACCTAGACGACAACGATGATGCTCAGGTCATTTTTGAGGTCCTCAATGGCCGCCAAACCCCGTTG
>OCAN01001576.1_pt1 | contig 10602 bp, 7 predicted proteins | sample 1538321 | NCBI WGS metagenome assembly OCAN01 (sample SAMEA2580294, study PRJEB22360) | human gut metagenome | biome: human gut; feature: human-associated habitat; material: faeces | place: Denmark | collected 2008/2010 | reverse complement strand
TCGAGAGGTACGGGATATTGGGCCTCGGGCGACGGCGTGTAGTTCGGATAGACCCCGGCGGCCTTGGCTCCTTTGGCAAGCTCGCGCACCAGACGATCATGCGTATCCTTGTCCCCCAGGATCCAGCCGCCGCCGTGGAAGTAAAAAACGATCGGCAGCTTTCCGCCCGCCCCTTCGGGCCGGATGAACCGAGTTGGGACTTTACCCGTGGGCCCTACGGGCAAATCTTCGTCATGCATGTCCATCGCGAGTTTCTTGATCGGTTTGCCCTGCGCGTCCGCCAGAATCCTCCGGGCGGCCTGGGGCGGAAGGGTATACAGAGGAGGATTGTTTTCAGCGGTGATGGCGTCGACAAACGCTTTTGTCGCCTTCGTCAGATGAGGCGAACGGGAAGATGCTGCGGGCATAAGGGACTCCTTGTAGGGAATGGTAAAAAAGGTGTTGTCCAGCCCCTCCTCGTAAAAATAAACAATATGCTATTCGGAGGGTTACGCGCAGAGTAGTGCCCAGCGGCATAGACGGCAATGAGAAGCGTGCCGGGAAGCGGATCAAGATTTTCTTTTCGCAAAAATAGGGGATTTCAGACGATGCGGCAAAAATACTGCTTGTAAAGTGCTGCTTCTTGCCCTTGGCAATACGTAACGATCATATCCGTTCCGTCCGACATGCCATCCATGCCATTTATCGCATTCCATGTTATTTGCAGAAAAATGTTAAATAAAACGGAACACTCTATTCTTTATTCCGCCTTGATCTGATGAGAAGGTGGACATACAATAAAAAAGATTTTTCAAACAATAGAAGGCATCCGCCTTTCACAGCTAGGAAAAACAGATGATTGCTCTACGCTGGCATGTGCTGCGACTTCCTCTCCTGTTGAGCTTGCTCTGGTGCCTTCTGCTCTTCGCGCTTTTTCAATGGACCGTGCAGCGTGAAGATGAAAATGCCACAGAACTGGCGCAGATCCAGACCCGAACCCTCTTTTCCAGCATCGTGAATACACGCGGCTGGAATGCCGACCGGGGCGGCGTCTGGGCCACCGAACAGCCCAATTGCCAGCCCAACCCGTGGCTTCCCGAAGATCAGCGCACGCTCCTCACCGCGGACGGGCGGCGGCTTGTCAGGTTCAATCCCGCCTATATGACCCGGCAAATCGCTGAACGCTTCCAGTCCAAGACGATGAACTTCCATATTTGCGGCTTGTCCCCCAAACGCCCGCAAAACCGCCCCGACCAATGGGAAACGAGTGCCCTGCTCGACTTCAATGCGGGAAAGACCGAGCGGTTTCAGCTTGTTCCGGGACGGAGGGGGGCGTATTACCGTTATATGGCACCGCTGCGGGCGGAGGAAAGCTGTCTGCAATGCCATCAGAGAAACAAAACCGGGGATGTGCTCGGCGGCATCAGCGTATCCATTTCCGCCTTTCCCATCCTTGCTTCGGTTGAGCAACGCAACAGTATGGTTGGGCTGACGTTCGGCTTGATCGGGTTTATCGGCGTGCTCGGCATCGGCGGAGCCACGTTCCAAATCAACCGCAAAAAAGAGCAGGCCGAGGAAGCCAATCAGGCCAAAAGCGTTTTCTTGTCACGCATGTCCCATGATATCCGCACGCCCATGAGCGCCATCATAGGCCTGACCGCAATCGCCAAAAAGAACGCCGGCGATCCTGAACGCCTCAACGAATGCATAGATAAAATAGCCCTCGCCTCCCAGTTCCAGCTTTCCTTGGTCAATGACATCCTTGATGTTTCCAAAATCGAAAGCGGCAAGATGCAATTGGCCTCAGAACCATTTGATCTTTCTGGGATCATTGACGATGTGACGCTGTTCACTTCCAGCAGCGCCACAGCCAAGGGCATTGTTTTCGAAACGTCCGTCGATCCCCGCATCGGACGGATGTATGTCGGCGACCCCATGCGGCTCAAGCAGATACTGATGAACCTTTTGTCCAACGCCCTTAAATTCGTGGATGAAAACGGGAAAGTGGCCCTCCGCGTCGAATCGTTACGGCGTACGGGGCGGCAGGAGGTTGTGCGCTTCATCGTCTCAGACAACGGGATCGGCATGAGCAATGCCTTCCAGAAACGGATGTTCCTCCCCTTCGAGCAAGATGCCGCCCCCCGGCGGAAAAGCTCGGGGAGCGGGCTGGGGCTTGCCATTATCGGCAACCTGACTGCTTTGATGGGAGGCTCCATCGCTGTGGACAGCGAACTGGGCAAGGGAACGCGCTTCACCGTGGATATCCCTCTGGAGCGCACCGAAACGACAGAAAAAAACGAGACCGCCGGAGGAAACGCGGAGGAACGCTGCCTTTTCCGTGGAGAGACGCTCCTCCTTGCCGAAGATGACGGATTGAATGCTGAAGTCCTTGAAAATCTGCTTGGCTACATAAACCTGAGGGTCGTCCACGCCGAGAACGGCAAGGTGGCCGTGGACCTGTTTGAGCGTTCCGCTCCGGGAGAATACGCCGCGATCCTCATGGATATACAAATGCCGATCATGGATGGCCTTGACGCGGCCCGGACCATCCGTGCGCTGCCCCGTGAAGACGCCGCCAGTATCCCCATTTTCGCACTGTCCGCCAGCGTCTTTACGGAAGACGTCGAGCGCTCCCTGTGTTCCGGTATGAACGGGCATTTGGGCAAGCCTGTGGACATCGATCAGATCTGTTCCATGCTCCAGACGTGGCTGTACCCGCAACAAACGGATACCCAGGAACAAGCTTAGCGCCGACGGTTTTTTCCGCTATGAACGGGCAGGCTTCCCGCCTCAAAGGGGGCCGTTTCTCTGTGCGGTTCCTGTGGGGAACAGCCCAAGAGCCTTCCCCTATGAGAGCACATTCACATGCAGCAGGTTCCATAATGAATCAGGCAGCGTTCCGTACGCCGCCATGCGCTGGCGGATATGTAATGCCCTCCCGTACATGCGGGTTCCAATCCCGTACCCTCCGGCTACGCGAGAGGCTTTCACGTTCCGGTGCTCCGCTCTCTTTTTTCAAATCGCCCTTATTTGCAGCCCCCAATCCATACCTGCCGCCTCGCGGTGTGTGGAACGCTGTATTTCTGCGTACCCAAACGGATTAGAACTGGCAGGATCTTCTCGCGGGATTGCATGTCTTTTTGTTCACAAAATATTTTTATTATAAATATCAGTATAATATAAAATATTAATTCCAATCCCCATACAGCCGGCACGGCAGATCAAAAAAAGTTTCCAATTCGTAAATGATTTTTGTCGAATGTATACAAAAAGATACCTCACTTTATTCATATGATTTGATTGATAATCCGTATGCCTTATACCCCTTATGGTGAAGCGCCGAGATTGCTTTTATACCTCTCAGAATGAGTACGTTAAAGCTCCTAACCTATGCATATGCCTGCCAAAGCCCATTGACACCCACTCGGGAAACGTGCTCTCTTGTTCTCACAGGAACAAAGTCCTTTGAGGCACAGGCGTCCATAGTCCCCATACAGCCCAACCGTTCAGGCGTCTTCTGAACAAGGGAATGATGTATGCGATACGCTTCCGAAAGACTCTCGCTTTTCCGCACGGTGTTCGTGCAGGTCGCCGCGTTGCTCCTGTTCGCGGCGGGCGGGATGTTGCTCGCGGCAGCGGAAAGGGAACTGAACGTACGCCCCACCCACCATGCGGAAATGGCTCCCGCCGCCGAGTTGCTGGACAACCGGCTGCCCGCTGTGCTCAAAGGCCGGACGGACGAGCTCCCAGCGCCTGCCGAGAAATCGTTTCAGAAGACCCGCGGTTCTCAGCCGCCCTTTGCCCTGAGCGGGCTTTCCCCCATGCTTCAGCCGGAACGTCCTGTCCGGCTCAGTGAAGCCGTCTCGGCCCTCCTCCCCTCTTGGCGCGGCCTCGTCGCCTTTCCCCTGCCTCCCCCCGCGTCCGTCTAGCGGACCGGGAACGGCCTTTCGTCTCCTCTTGGGGGCCGTTCCCTCCACGCGCCTTGTTTTCCCATGTCGATTCCGGTCCGGATGTACCGTTCCGCCCGACGGGCTTTTCCGCAAAGCCTCCGTCTCTCGGCGTTCGTCCCCTCGCCTCAGGCTGGCCGCCTGGCGGAAGAACGCGGTACGTCCCGGATGCCCCGCATCCACACTGTGACGCATTACGACAGGAAACAGCCATGAAGATCAAGTCTCTTCTCGGAACGCTCGCGCTCTCCCTCGGTCTGCTCGCCTCCCCCGCCGCGGCGGAAAAGTTCGTCGTCGGCTTCCAGCCCTACGACACCATCTCCTATCAGGCCATCGTCAACGCCGAACTGGGGCTCTGGAAGAAGTATACCCCCGCCGGTACGGAAATCGAATTCCAGCCCGCCCTGCAAGGCACCGTCGTCGCCAACAACATGCTGGCGAACAAGGCGCAGGTCGGCTACATGAGCGTCATGCCCGCCACCATCCTCTGCTCCAAGCCGAAGCAGGCGGAAATCAAGATGGTCGCCACCCTCGGCATGTCCAAGGGCACCCGCTGCTCGCTCGTCGTGGTCCGCAAGGACGCCCCCGAATTCAAGAGCAACGAAGAAGTCGCCCGCTGGCTCGACGGCAAGATCATCGCCGCCCCCAAGGGCAGCGCGTCCGACCAGTACCTCCGCCGTTTCTTTGAAAAGTATAACGTGAAGCCGGGCGAATACCTGAACCAGTCCATCGAAGTCATCGCCACCAACTTCCGCATCGGCAAGATCGACGCCGCCTCCCTGTGGGAGCCCACCCTGTCCCGTATCGCCACCGACGTAGGCGAAGGCACCGCCCGCATCGTGGCCGACGGCAGCGCCTGCGACAACCCCGACCTCGGCATCCTGAACATGCGCGCCGACTTCGTGAAGAACCACCGTGACGTGGCCAAGGGCTACCTGCGCGCCGAACTCGAAGCACAGCGCTACATGCTCGATCCCGCCAACTGGGAAAACGTCATCAACATGGTTTCCAAGTACGCCACCGGCATCCCGAAGAACGTGCTGTGGTACTCCATCTACGGCCTCGTCCCCTCCGACGGCACCGACCCCGTCCGCGAATGGAAGAACTTCTATTTCGGCGACCGTGAAAACGCCAACATCGTTGAAGTCGCGCCCTTCCTCTTCAAGTCCAAGATCATCAGCATGGAAAAGCCCCCCGCCGGCCCCGTCGACGACTCGCTCGCCCGCGAAGTCTTCAAGGAAGCCGGATACGCTCCCGCCAGCCCCGACGCCGCCCTCGGCGTGATCAAGGGTGCCAAGGCGGCCGACTGCCCCTTCAAGAACTAACCGGTCCCAGCGGTTCCGTTCCCCGCCGGAGCGGAACCGCAACGAAAACCGTTTGCGGCGGGCCCTCCCCCCGGGGCCGCGTCTCAGCCCCTGCGCCTCAAACGGGCCTTTCCCAAAGCTGAACCCACCCCAACCCCGAGGGGAAACCCATGAGCCAAGCCATCATGCAACGCCAGACGACCAAAGGCCCAAGCGCCTGGGAAGTGACGCTGGCGAATACGAAACTCTGGCTGAAGAGTCCGACCCCGTACCTGAACGCGCTCGGTCTGGTGGCCTTCGTACTCTTCTGGTACCTGACGACGGAATATTTCCAGCTGCCCTATTTTGAAAAGCTCCCCGGCCCCGTGGCCAGCTTCCAGGAATGGGTCTCCAAAGACCCCGTCTACGGGATCTCCATCTATACCGGCGACTATTACGCCCACATCGGCATCAGCGTCTGGCGCGTGTTCCAGGCCTTCATGCTCGCCACGCTCCTCGGTGTGCCCACCGGCCTGTTCATGGGCTGGAACAAGACGTTCAAGGACTACTCCTTCCCGCTGCTCGAAACCCTGCGCCCCATCCCCATGCTGGCATGGGTCCCGCTGGCGATCCTGATGTGGCCCGGCCGTGAGGCGTCCATCGTGTTCCTGACGTTCCTCGGCTCCTACTTCGCCACGGTGCTCAACACGCTGCTCGGCGTGGAGTCCATCGACGAATCCTATTTCCGCGCGGCCCGCTCCCTCGGCGCGCGGCCCCGCGACGTATTCTTCAAGGTCATCCTGCCCGGCGCCATGCCGTTCATCTTCACCGGCCTCCAGATCAGCATGGGGTACGCGTGGTTCTCTCTGGTCGCGGGCGAAATGCTCGCGGGCGAATACGGCCTCGGCTACCTCATCTGGAACTCGTTCATGCTGGTGCAGTACCCCGTGATCATCATCGCCATGATCACGCTCGGCGTCATCGGCTCGTTGAGCAGCTTGCTCATCCGTATGATAGGCAACCGCCTCATGCAGTGGAAGGTCAGGGAGGAAGTACGATGAGCGGCAACGAAACGCCCACGCGCGGGCACATCCAGATCAACAACGTCAGCAAGATATACGATCCCGACGGCGCCAAGGTCCTCGCCGTGGACCGCTGCACCATGGACATCGCCCCCGGCGAGTTCTGCGTGGTCGTCGGCCCTTCGGGATGCGGCAAAACAACGCTCCTCAACGCCATCGCAGGCTTCCACAGCATCAGTAGCGGAGAAATCCTCCTCGACGGCGAAGTGCTCTGCTCCGCCGACAAGCAGGCGCAGCCCGGCTCCGACCGCATCGTGGTCTTCCAGAACGGCGCGCTGTTCCCGTGGTTCACCGTGCTCGAGAACGTCACCTTCGGGCCCATCGTCCAGAAAGCCATGAGCAAGGAAGAGGCGGAGGACAAGGCCATGGAGATGCTCGGCCAGATGGGCCTCATGGGCATCGAGAACAACTACCCGAGCGAAATCTCCTCAGGTATGCGCCGCCGCGTGGAAATCGCCCGGGCCATGATGAACAACCCCCGCGTGCTCCTGCTCGACGAGCCGTTCCGGGCCATGGACGCCCTGACCAAGACCGTGGTGCACCAGTTCCTGCTTCAGGTGTACGATAGGAGCAAAACCACCGTCTTCTTCATCACGCACGACCTTGAAGAGGCCATCTTCCTCGGGAGCAAGGTCTACATCATGACCACCCGCCCCGCGACCATCAAAAAGATCCTCGACGTGGACATCCCCCGCCCCCGCGACTTCCGCGTGCTGTCCTCGCCGACCTACACGCGGCTGAAGGAAGAATGCATCTCCGCCGTCCATGAGGAAGCCCTCAAGGCCTTCAAGGCCGGCGAACGGGAAATGTAACCGAAGGAGACACCATGTCGTCGATCAAAAAGAGCCTGTGCAGCGCAACCGCGTGGCGCGGCATCATCTCCATCATCGTGTTCACCATCGTTTGGGAAATCTGCACCCGCCTGCACGTGCCGATCATCGGCAACGTCCCCGCGCCTTCGTCCGTCATCGGTTCCATGGGCAAGCAGCTGTCCGACGCCTTCTACTGGATCTCGTGGCGCGACAGCATGATGCGCATCGTGGGCGGCTTCGTCCTCGCGCAGGTCATCGGCATCCCCCTGGGCCTGCTCCTCGGGGCCAGCAAGACGGCGCACAACCTCATCTATCCTGTGTTCGAAATCATGCGCCCGGTTCCGCCGCTGGCGTGGGTTCCGGTCGCGGTCATCTTCTGGCCCACCCCTGAAATGAGCATGGTCTTCGTGACCTTCCTCGGGGCGTTCTTCATCGTCGTGATCAACATCGTGGACGGCGTGCGCAGCATCGACGCCCGCTACCTGCGGGCCGCCCGTTCCCTCGGTTCCTCGCGTTCCGACATGTTCTGGCACATCCTGCTCCCCGGCAGCCTTCCGAGCATCGTCGTCGGCATGACCGTCGGCATGGGTGTGACGTGGGCCGTCGTGGTCGCCGCCGAAATGATCGCCAGCCGTACCGGCCTCGGCTACCTGACGTGGAGCGCCTACGTTGCGGGCGAATTCCCGGTCATCATTATCGGCATGATGAGCATCGGCATCGCCGGATACGTTTGTTCGGCCATTATCCGCTTCGCGGGCACTCGCATGACCCCGTGGCTGCGTACCTTCTAAGGAGAGGCGACCATGAGCGACATCAGTATGGGATACGGCGAAATGCAGGTCGCCAACCTCTGCAAGGGCTACGGCATCGGCCCCCTGCACAAGGAAGTCATCAAGGATTGCTCCTTCACGCTGGAAAAAAGCAAGCTCACCGTCCTCATCGGGCCGTCGGGCTGCGGCAAGTCGGCGCTTATCAACATGCTGGCGGGCTATGAGACGCCCGACGCGGGCAGCATCCTCATCGACGGGGAAAAAGTTTCCGGCCCCGGCCCCGACCGTCTGGTCGTGTTTCAGGAAACCGCACTGTTCCCGTGGATGACCGTGTTCGAAAACGTCAGCTACGGCCCCCGCGTGCGCGGCGAGCTGAGCGGCAAGGACCTCGAAAACACGACCATGAAGCTGCTGGAAATGGTCGGTCTCGAGGATTTCCGCAGCAAGTACCCCTCGCAGCTCTCGGGTGGTATGCAGCGCCGCGCCGAACTGGTCCGCGCCATGATCAACCAGCCGAAGGTCATGATGATGGACGAACCCTTCCGCGGTCTGGACGCCATGACCCGCGCCCTCATGCAGGAATACTACGTGCGCCTTTTTGAGGAGCACCGGGGGACCAACCTGTTCGTCACCTCCGAGCTGGAGGAAGGCATTTTCCTCGCCGACCGTCTGGTCGTGCTGACGAACCAGCCTTGCCAGGTCAAGAAGGTCATGGACGTCAACCTGCCCCGCCCGCGCACCTTCGACATGATGGCCATGCCCGAATACGTGGACATCAAGCGTGAAGTCCTGGAACTGCTGCACGACGAAGCCATGAAGTCCTTCGCCACGGGAGCGGTCAACGCGGCGGATTTTCTCGAAGCCTACTCCCAGCTCGGGCAGGATCAGGCCCAGCCCCGCATGGGCGACCACAAGTAACGCAACGGCGGCCAAACCGAAAAAGGCGGGGAATCCCCGCCTTTTTCAGTTCTGATGGCCAGACACGACAAAACCCGTCCCACATGCTCGGGAACGGGCTGCTTCGTGTCGGCGCACCCTATGTGGCGCTACGCGTCTTTCGGCTGAATGGGGTATTTGGTCATAAATCCGGTAACGGTGGCGATGGCCACCAGCGTCCCGTCCGAATCGGTGATGCGGACGTCGTAGGTCCCCAGATTCCGGCCTGAGCGGATCTTGCGGGCTTCGCCGCGCAGGGGGCCGATGCGCCCCGGCTCGAGATAGGAAATGTTCGTCTGGGCGTTGACGCAATAGAGCCCGGCGGCATTGGAAACCGTGGCGAACGTCATGTCCACCAGCGCGAAAATGGCTCCGCCGTGCGCGTGGCCCATGCCGTTGCGGTGGCGCTCGTCCAGCGGCATGATCGCCACGCCATGCTCAGGCCCGACTTCGAGGAGCTCGATCCCCATATGCCGGGCGAACGGATCATGATGGTTGAAATGGTAACGGACTTCTTCGTAAGACGGCATCCTGCCCTCCTGATGCGTGTGCGGCGGCCTTCGCGGGACGCCGGAAAGCGTTGTTCGTAGGGCTGCGGAGCGCCTCTCCAGGCGTACGCGCAACCGTCAGCATACAAACATTTTTTCCCTGAAAACGCCAGCCCCCGCGCGGAACTGCCCAGCCTGCCCCTTTTCCTCCCCCCGTCCCCATATATCCAGATCGATTTTGCCGGATCACACCGCAGCCTTTTCCCTTTTTCAGCGAATCGACATCCTCTTCGGGGGCCACACGCGATCATGCCCTATATGCGGGATTGCCCCGTATGTATGAGCACCATTTCAGGGACGTATGACGTCCTTGCCATTTTTTTATCATGTCGCTTGTAGACAACCTCATACGAATCTGATATATCTATAGCAACAAAAATACTCCGTTACACCGCATAATTATACATTAATATTCATAATTATCTTAAAATACTATAAAAATATACATATTTTTATAATTATGTATATTTTATAAATAATTATACTCAATTTTCTTGTTTTTATTTATACAAAAATATCAATTTTGATTCATATATATTATTACATATTGAAATTACATGAAATATAGTAAAAAATTAACATTTTTTTCGTTCACAAACAACCCGCAGCCCTTTATTTGCGGCGGTTACCCTGGGAGGTGATACATCAAGAAAACGATCCAACGGTGAGTCGCAAGCCTCTAACCCCTTACATTAAGGAAGAGAAACTCGATGAAATGCCCAAAGATCCTGTCCCTGCTGCTTATGATCCTGCTCTTGTCGACCGGCTATGCCTTCGCTGCCCCGAGCCAGACCCTGAAAATCGCCGCTGGCGATCCCGAAGATTCCGAAATGGGCGTGGTCGGCAACGCCTTTAAGGAATACATCGAAGAAAAGACGAAAGGTGACGTCGAGATCCAGTGCTTCTACAGCGGCTCTCTCGGCGACGAAAGCGAATGCCTCCGCAACGTGCAGAAAGGCACGCTGCCCATGGCGATGGCCGGCATAGCCAACCTCGTGCCTTTCGAGAAAAAACTCGGCCTGCTGACCCTGCCCTACCTGTTTTCCAACATCGACGAAGTGGTAACGGGCACCAACAGCGCTCCTGCGGAATTGTTGAACAGCTATGCCACAAAATCCGGATTCCGCATCCTTACGTGGACCTATACGGACTTCCGCTACATCTCCAATGCCAAGCGCCCCATCACCAAGATGGCCGACATGCAGGGCCTGAAGTTCCGCGTGCCCCAGAGCGCCGTGCTGATCG
>OCAN01001574.1_pt1 | contig 10622 bp, 9 predicted proteins | sample 1538321 | NCBI WGS metagenome assembly OCAN01 (sample SAMEA2580294, study PRJEB22360) | human gut metagenome | biome: human gut; feature: human-associated habitat; material: faeces | place: Denmark | collected 2008/2010 | reverse complement strand
GGGCTGGCAGTGCCTCAGCTTCAGCGCTTTGGACGGCAATAAAACGTTCAGTCGAGTAGACCGCATAATCATAATTTTCTTTGGGAAAATAGCCTTCGATGAGAGCAAAGTCAAGGTCGTTGTTGTCCAGCTGCTTGAGCAGTGACTGGGTATTATCAACTGAAACACGGATTTTGGCGTTGGGATATTGCGCCAGACACCTTGATAGAATACCGCTTACCACAAATTCACCAATGGTAAGGGTTGCTCCAAAATTTAATGAACGGATATGCAGACGGCTGTTTTTCAGATGTTCTCTCAAAATCAGATCATCATGCTTCATGGCGGAAGCGGTGTGAAGCAGTAGGACACCCTCAGGTGTCAGTTCCATTTTTTTTCCATGAAATTCAAAAAGACGAATGCCATAATCCTCCTCGATGAAATGAATATGATGTGAAACAGCAGGCTGCGTTATGCTAAGTGCCTCTGCAGCGCGGGTATAATTCATGTATTGACAAACCGTTAAAAAGGTATTGATTCTAAAGTCTAGCATTTTGTCCTCTTTCTTATATTTTTGTTTAACTATAACATATTTTTATGATGACATAAAGATAAATAATTTTTCATTATTGATAAAAGGTGATATCCTTTTATCATAGCATAAAACATATTTACGAAAGAGGAAAAGACACATGAATTTTATCACAAAAAGCTGGAAAGGCATTCTGCTCTGCCTTGTTATCGCAATACCAGCATGGTTTGCGGGGCAGGCGGTTCCTGTTATCGGCGGACCTGTTATTGCTATTCTGGCAGGAATGGTGATCACGCTCTTACTAAAGAATAAAGAGCCCCTGCAGGAGGGGATCACTTTTGTCTCAAAAAAGATTTTGCAGTACGCGGTTATCCTGCTTGGCTTTGGTTTAAATCTCTCAGTTGTTCTTGAAACTGGACGGCAGTCCCTTCCGATTATCATTGCGACGATCTCGACGTCTTTGATTCTTGCTTTTGTTCTCCACAAAGTATTGAAGATTCCGGGGAATATCTCGACGCTGGTAGGGGTTGGTTCCTCAATCTGCGGCGGGTCAGCCATTGCTGCGACTGCCCCGGTTATTGAGGCCAGTGATGAGGAAGTGGCGCAGGCCATCTCGGTTATTTTTCTGTTTAATGTACTGGCAGCGGTTTTGTTTCCGGCATTTGGCACCATGCTTGGCTTTTCAACTACTGATGGCGGAGCCTTTGGTGTGTTCGCCGGTACAGCCATTAATGACACTTCGTCTGTCACGGCCGCAGCAGCGACATGGGACAGTATGTATCATTTGGGCGCTGCGACGCTGGATAAAGCCGTTACGGTCAAGCTGACAAGAACTCTGGCCATTATTCCCATTACACTGGTACTGGCTTTCTGGAGAACACGGAAGGAGGAGGAAGCCGAGGGCGGTAAGGTAAGCTTTAAACAAGTCTTTCCGTTTTTTATTCTGTTCTTCATTCTGGCCTCGGTCATTACAACCGTAATGACCTCCTTCTTCCATGTTCCCATAGAATTCTTTACGCCGCTTAAAGAGCTGAGTAAGTTTTTTATTGTTTTTGCCATGGCAGCCATTGGCTTGAACACCAATATCATTAAGTTGGTGAAAACAGGTGCAAAACCAATTTTTCTGGGGCTTTGCTGTTGGATAGGCATTACTTTTGTTAGTTTAATAATGCAGCATTTTCTTGGAATATGGTAATAAATTAAGGTTAAGTTTCTTTGAATCAAGGAGGTTTTCAAAGTGAGTTATGCATTAAGTTTTTCTGAGGCAAACAGTATTTTTGATGCACTGCAAAAAGAGTATGAAATCTGGGCGCCTAAACGCTTTATCGGAAAAGGACGATATTCTGATACAGATATTATCCGTTACGATAAGGTAAGCTGTGTTGAGGAAATTGAATTTAATGAAAAATCCGATTTTCCTGCCAAGGAGGTATTGACACCTATCTCCGAATCGCTATTTTATTTTACAGAGGACGCGTTTATGGAAAGCAGAGGAACCACGAAAAAGCTATTGATTTTCATGCGGCCCTGCGATGTTCATGCAAAGTACCATCAGGAGAAAATTTATCTGCAAAATGGCGGATTTGAGGACAGCTATTACAAGCGCATGAATGAAAGAGTAAAAATTGTTTTGATGGAATGCAAAGAAGGATGGGATACCTGTTTCTGTGTAAGTATGGGGACTAACAAAACAGATGATTACGCTGCGGCTGTTCGCGCGGGGCAGGATATGTTAAGCCTTGAAATCAAGGATTCTGAGCTGATTCCTTATTTTGAGGGCTCTGCGTCCTGCGATTTTAAACCTGAATTTATTGAAAAAAACGATCTGACACTGGAGATTCCAGAAATTAATGACCGGGAGGTTTTGGATAAACTGAAGGTTCATCCCATGTGGAAAGAATTTGATAAGCGCTGTGTCTCCTGTGGTGCCTGCACGCTTGCATGCAGCACCTGTACCTGTTTTACAACAACTGATGTCATTTACAATGAAAACACAAATGTCGGGGAAAGAAAGCGTACTTCTGCGTCGTGTCAGATCAGCGGATTTACCGATATGGCTGGTGGTATGTCTTTCAGACCAACCGCTGGCGACAGAATGCGCTATAAGGTACTTCATAAATTTCATGATTATAAGGCACGGTTCAAAGACTACCATATGTGTGTAGGCTGTGGGCGCTGTATCAGCCGCTGTCCTGAATTTATTTCGATCACGGCCACAGTCAGTAAGATGGCCCGGGCCATTGATGAAATACAAGCTGAAACAAAAGCACAGGAGGTACGTTAAAATGGCAAACATTATGCAGCCACAGGCCTGTAAAATTATGGATATCAAAAAAGAGAGCCAGCACGAGTATACATTTAAAGTAAAAACAGACATACGTCCAAAACACGGCCAGTTTTTTCAGCTTTCACTCCCAAAGATTGGTGAAGCACCCATTTCGGTAAGCTCCTTTGGAGATGGTTGGTTGGATTTTACGATTCGCTCTGTTGGAAAGGTGACAGACGAGATTTTTGAAAAGCAGCCTGGTGATGAGTTGTTCCTGCGCGGCGCCTATGGCAATGGCTGGCCGATTGACCAGTTTAAAGGAAAGCATATGGTCATTATTACCGGTGGCACTGGTCTAGCGCCAGTTCGCAGTATGCTTCGTTTTTTTACCGAAAATCCAGATTATGTTGAAAGTGTTAACCTGATTTGTGGTTTTAAAAATGAAGCCGGAATTGTTTTCCGCCAGGAATTGGAAAGCTGGCGTCAATCTTTTTCAACCCTCTATACCCTTGATAATGAAAAAATAGAAGGATGGCATAAAGGTTTTGTGACAGAATTTGTTTCACAGGTTCCTTTTTCAGAGTTTGGCGATAATTATGAGGTTGTACTTGTAGGTCCGCCACCGATGATGAAGTTTACAGGTATTGAATGCGGCAAAAACGGCGTGCCGGATGAAAAAATCTGGCTTTCTTTTGAACGCCGTATGTCCTGCGCGGTAGGAAAATGCGGACACTGCCGAATTGATGAGGTTTATGTCTGTCTGGATGGTCCTGTATTCAATTATACTCAGGCTAAGTACCTGGTAGATTAGTGGAAGGAGCTGCAAAAAATGAATCATGATATTGACGTTAAAAAAGTACGGACAAACTGCTTCAGACAGTCTAAAGTACCCGGCGAATTTATGCTTCAGATGCGTGTGCCAGGCGCAGTTATTGAGGCAAAGCATCTGAAGGCTGTGGCTGAAATCTGTGAACGCTGGGGCAATGGCTCCTTTCATATGGGGACCCGACAAACCCTGGATATTCCAGGTGTCAAATATGAAAATATTCCTGAAGTAAATCGTTATATCAAATCTTATATTGAAGAGGTTGATGTAAAAATCTGCGATTGCGAGATGGAGGCAGACGATTACGGATACCCAACCATCGGAGCCCGAAATGTTATGGCGTGTATTGGAAATACACACTGTATTAAAGGAAATGTAAACACCTACGAACTTGCAAAGAAAATTGAAAAGTTAGTTTTTCCTTCTCATTATCATATTAAAGTATCTGTCGCTGGATGTCCAAATGACTGCGCAAAGGCTAACTTTAATGATTTTGGTATTATGGGTGTTAACAAACAGGTTTATGACTACGATCGCTGTATTGGCTGTGGATCCTGTGTTGATGCCTGTCAGAGCCATGCTACGGGGGTGCTTACGCTCAATAAAGATGGGAAAATTGATAAGGATGTCTGCTGCTGCGTAGGCTGTGGTGAATGCACTTTGATTTGTCCTACTGGAGCGTGGACAAGAGATCCTAAGAAATTATACCGCGTGACTCTTGGAGGCCGTACCGGCAAACAGAGCCCGCGCTCGGGAAAGCTGTTTATGAACTGGGTAACAGAGGAAGTCGTACTGGGAATGTTTGCAAACTGGCAGAAATTTTCAGCCTGGGCGCTGGATTATAAGCCAGAGTATCTCCATGGCGGGCATCTTATTGATCGCGTTGGGTATAAAGAATTTATCAAACACATTTTTGAAGGGGTTACCTTTAATCCTGAGGCAAAGGTTGCAGACGATATTTACTGGGCAGAAAATGAACAGAGAAGCAACATACATGTCATGCCCTTATCACAGCACAAACATGCAGGGCCACAGGAATCTAAATAAGAATTTGAAATCTCAGTATAAGAGGCGCGGGTATTTGTCCCGCGTCTCTTTCTGTGTTAAGATAAGGGTAATCGATAAACAGGAGGTAGAAGCATGAGAGTCATATCATTGAGGGAAGAGCCTGTATATACACAAGCCGCCATCAATTTTTTTCAAGGCCGGTGGGCAACAGAGCGCAGTAAAATGATTTATGAGGACTGTATTGTTCATGGACTTACAACAGAATCGCCGCTGCCGCGTTGGTATCTTTTGCTTGAGAATGATAAGATTATCGGCGGAGCTGGAATGATTTTGTTAGCCGTATGGATCTATGGCCCTGGGTATGTTCTGTTTATATTGAAGAGAAATACAGAGGGCATGCCTATGCATGGCGCCTGCTCGAAAGAGCGCGCAAAGACGCCGGGAAGGCTGGGTATTCTTATCTCTATGTCTGTACAGACCTTGTTGGATTTTATGAGCATTATGGTTATGAGTATATTGGCACTGGCTACCATCCCTGGGGAGAATCCTCAAGAATTTATCGGGCCAGCACTGAAAAGGCTGAAAATATAAACGGCGCCGGAATATAGGTGAAAATAATGGAAAATCTAAAGGAGCAAAGCTAAATGGTAAAAAATGAACGAGCATATCCACAATTTTCTATGTGTGGTCTTAACTGTGGCCTGTGTCCTATGTACCATGTGAGAGAATCCGGTTGTCCCGGCTGCGGAGGAAAAGGACATCATTCCTGTGCGATTAAGAGATGCGGCCAGGAACATGACAATGTCGAATTCTGCTTTCAATGCAGAGATTATCCCTGTGAACGCTATAAGGCTGTCAGTCCATACGACAGCTTTATTACATACCGCCACGTGCTAAAGGATTTTCAAAAGGCTGAGCATGACGGCCTGGAAAACTATAAGATAATGCTGAATGAAAAGATTGAAATTCTGCGTTATCTTTTAGAGCATTATAATGACGGCAGACGGAAAACCTTTTACTGTACAGCTGTGAACCTTTTAGAACTTGAAGATTTAAAAAGTGTGATGGCACAGATAAAAGAAAAAATTACCGGCGAGACACCAATAAAAGAGAGCGCTAAACAGGTTGTCAGGCTGTTTCAGACCATGGCGGAAGAAAAAGGAATATCGTTGAAATTGAATAAAAAGAAAGCGGAAAAGATAAGATAATCCTGAAATTAAAAAACCGGAGGACAAGAAATGTATCTTCGTAAAGCTGAATTTAATGATTAAGAAAAAATATAGATTTATTGCGATAAAAAAAGTCCTATTCAGGACTTTTTTTGTTATACTTTTTCAGTTTTGGCATAAAGCGTTTTACAAAGGTTCCCTTACCACGTCCTTTAATGTAAAACAGACCAAAGATTGAAAAGACGACTGCTCCGATAAAGTTAACAAAGAGATCGGACATGGTATCAATCAAGCCAATGTCAATGTAACCGCCATAATTCCATGTTTGTCCATTAACAACTACACTCTCGATTGGAATGGTGACCGCGACATTTTTACCTTCAGGATTAAAAATCACCGAGCTGATACTGTGGATAATGGTATCTTTCTGCATATCCGTATGAAAAAACCAATCCGCTGCAAATTCAAAAAATTCCCATAAAACACCGATCGTCATCGAAAAGCAAAACGCAAAAACTGCCACAAAGATGGGGGACAGGCTGAGGCTGAAATTTTCATTCTCGTTAAGAATATCGATAAGTGAAAAGCCAATTGCGGCCATCAGAAAGCCGTTAATAGTATGCAGCATTGCATCCCAATGGTCGAAAATGAGGTAATATTCCTGAATTTCACCAAGGATTTCAGCCGAAAAGATAAAAAGAAGAATAATAACCTCTAACGTAGTAGGCATCTTGATGTGCAGCTCTTTATCTACAAAAGAAGGTATCATAAATAAAACCAGTGTAAATACACATAGGAACACATTATCCCAATTTTTATTTATAATCTGAGCGATCATTACAACAAGAACCAGGGCTCTCAACAGCAAGTACAGCAGAAATTTCCCCTTGTTTTCCTGAATATTTTTAACAGATTTTTCTTTTGATGTCTTATCCTTTTTCACGAAGTGCTCCTTTTATGTAATCTAATGATAGCATTATATCACAAAGGCGAAAAAAGCAATATTTATTTATTCGGTTCTGTCATTATAGATAAGCAGTCTCTTTTTAAAAATCTTGACAAAGCCGACAAAGTCGGAAATAATGAATTCATTCACTGGTACTACTAGAGGTCTATCATGTCACAACATCGACGAGTTTTATGCTACTGAATTTTGGAAGAGAATAGCCTGGTCAGCGTGGAGATCAATAGTGTTTGCTAAACACAGAGGGGACTTAAAGAAACTTTAAAAATGACAGCATAAAAAATGGGACCTTTACGGGTCCCGGCAAAAGGTATGAAGCTCTGCTGTATAAAGCAGGTGTAGTGAAATGGTAAGCTTCACTACAATGTGATATTTATTATATTATAATCGATTTCATGCATCTGTGCAAGTATTAATTACAGGTAGCAGCCAATTTAAAGCGTTATTGCTATGATCTGGATTTATCATTTAAAATATGGTCCATAACACCGGTTTTCTGAACGGCCGCAACCAGAACGGCCCCAAGAACAACACCGCCGATACAGCTGATGAAAAAGGGTATTACATAGGCAAACAGAGCTGCTTCCTTTCCCATGACGACAGTCGCAATCGGATAAGCTGCAAGTGCCCCGAGGATGCTGGTGCCAAAAAGTTCACCAAGATAGGTGAAAGCCAGCTTTTCAGTATAGCGAAACACCAAACCGCAGAGAAGCGCGCCGCACATACTTCCGGGGAAGGCCAGAAGGCTGCCGGTTCCAAGCATTACCCGTATAAGACTGGTGATAAAAGCCATTGAAACGCCATAAAAAGGACCGAGGAATACTGCTGAGAGAATATTGACCATATGCTGAACCGGAAAACAGCGCGCCGCCCCCAAAGGAATACTGAAGGGTGAGCAGACAACCCCTACAGCAATAAGAATGCCGGCCACTGTCAATTTTTGCGTACGATTTTTTTCCATAATAGAAGCCTCCAGACAAAAAAATGGGATACGCCTACGTGGCGTACCCCATAAAATACGATGCTGTCCCTACGTTGGCATTATCCAAATCAGGTTGTGGGTCGAAGCGACAAAGCCTCCTCTCAGCCCGCTGCGGCGAGCTCCCCCTGTATGATTCTGTTTTATTATAGCTTTTCTTGAAATGAGATTCAAGCCTGTCCAGTTTTTTCTGAAGGAATCTTTGTGGTTTCAAAAGCCCTTTTAAGTGTCTCGCCAGCTATGTGAATTTCAGTTTTAATGTGTTGCCATTTTTCTGGAGAAACGCCTTTTAAGCTTAAGTACATACTCAAATGAACAGCTACCGCTAAAAAATGCCGGCTTTTATCCATTATTTTTTTAAAGGACTCTTTTGGCATGAGCTTTTGTGCCCCTGACAGGCTCTCCAGCTGATTACTGACCAGATGGAGATTTAACAGATTTTCGTAAAGCAAGGGACCGGCCTTCTGCTTTTCAGCCAGACTCCACAGATTATAAAGAATAAATAAATCTGATTTAAAAAGACTCGTGAGCTCATAACGGAAGACATCCTGTTTGCGTGTTCTAAAGATGAAAATCCCGCCAAGTACAGCGATAGAGACACCGCCGATAACACAAAATACTCGAAATAGCACCAGATCCATGACGCCCAGCTGGGGTAAAAACATAACGGAGGTCATCTGTGTACTGATCATGGTACTGACAATTGAACTTTTTATGGTCAGCATAAAAACCAGTCCGACGGCAATGGTGAGTGGCAGTCGTATTGAGGCGGGAATATATTGTGTGATAAGAACAAAAAATAACATTCCGAGAATTGTGCCGCTCACTTTATAAGCCGCTTTTTTTAGTGTGTCACGGATGTAAATGCTGGAAGATAAATACCCCATAAGTGGTATCCAGTAACCGTGCCATTCATTAAGAGGGATATTAAACCAATGAGGGATAAAGTGTGCGATGATGGTACAGACTGTGACAATGACGGCGGTCTGGAGTGCGAAACGCATCTGGAAAAAATCAAGGCTGAACCGATGCCGCAGTGTAAAAGCTTTATACTGCAGCCCCTGCTTAATGGAAGTATTGAGATCCCTGCAATGACGGTCGTTCAGCAGGCGTTCCCGAAGAGATTCCAGCACCAGCAGCAATTCCTGATTCAGCTGGTTGGATGTCAGAGAGGAGTTTTTCAAGAATACCTGTAAATCTGCTGCCGGTGCTTTGGGGTCCGCTGCTGCCTCCATCCGTTCACCTAAAACAGAGAATTGAGCCCGATCAACTTCTGAAAACTTTTTTACAGAAACACTTAAGGACTGCAGCACCTGTCCGAGTTGTTCAAGGCAGAGCATTAAGCCATAGGAATACTTCTGGCTTCCATTCATCAGTCCCATTTGTCTGAAAACAGCGGGATAAATATTACTGCTCAGCTTCAGCGACAGAGCATCAAGTTTTTTACCAACCGCCTCGTCTTTGAAGTTTCTTTCTTGACCCAGCGCTATAAATCCGGCGCCTGTGCAGCTGAGTGCTTTCTTTACAAGGGGATTGAAGGGACCTGCCTTTTGACGCTTTTGCAGCAGCAGACTTATTCCAATACAGATGGCTAGATAATAAAGAAGCGATAAGATACGGGGTAAAAGGTCGTTCAGTGTCCCGGGGCTGATCTGTACAAGAATAAAAGCCATCCCGGGGATGTAATAGTTTGTTTTCAAAAATTCGTTGGCATCGGCATAGATTAGAAAGAAAATCAGCAGAAATCCTATAATAACCAGTGCTGCAAAATGCATGGAGACCAGAGTCCCTAAAATGGCGTAGCCAACCAACCAAAGAGAATCGAGCAGCATGTTGACAACGGACAGTCGGGTTTTAACCATGGTCTGCGTGTATAAAAGAAAAACAAGAGCAATAACCGCATTATTTCTGCCAAAAAGCAGAATAACCGTTCCCATAAGAAACAAACCGAAGACAATGGCTGGCAATGCTCTGGGCAATGCCTTAAAGAAATTTTTAATGGCTTTTAAAATTGAGATCACTCCTTAACGGTTTTCTTTTAAAATACCCTTTTAGAAAAAAATAAAGCAATAAAAAACGATTCTGGTATTTTTCCAGAACCGTTTTTTAATTTAGAAAAAATTCATTATAAATCCCATAATCATACCCAGCAGACCGCCGAGCCATATGATGGCATTCAATTCTTTTTTCATGATACTCAAAATGATTTTTTCCATCTCCAACACATCAAAACCATTGATTTGGTCTTCTACCAGTTGAGGAATATCCAAAGCGATGAGTGCCTTGGATAAATTATTTTCGACCAGATTGTGATAGGCTTTAAGCAGACTCTCTTTTACCTTTGGTACACTTGAGCCGAAACGATCGTAGAGCTCAGCCATGCTGTAATCCAGTATTTCATGGCTCTCGCGGTCTACAAGATTACCGATCATTTCCTCACCGCGTTCAAAGACCATGTTGTTGACAGTATCCTTGAGCTTTTCACGGATACCGATCATGGTGTTATCACTGACCATAAAAGAAAAAGCTGAAAACAATGAATTATTCTTGATTTCATCCATCGCAGCATCGGCAACCATATCACCGACATCCATCTGGCATACCTTACGATACAGCAGTGCGGTTGCCTTTTCAGTGGTTGTATTCGCCAGTGCTTCTGTTTTTTCCTCATCGGTATAGTGGATAATAACTTCACGAATGGTCATGGGACTGTCTTTGTAAGCCTCAATTTTATGATCGATATAGCTGTTGATTTTATCATCCATTTCCTGCGACAGGAGTCCGCGGCTCAGAACTTCTTCATTTACTAATGTAGATCCAATGACAGCTCCCACAGATTTTGCGATTCGCGGTTTTTCTTTTGGAATGATCCCCGGCGTGAAGGGAAGTGTCCATCCTA
>OCAN01001566.1_pt1 | contig 10654 bp, 10 predicted proteins | sample 1538321 | NCBI WGS metagenome assembly OCAN01 (sample SAMEA2580294, study PRJEB22360) | human gut metagenome | biome: human gut; feature: human-associated habitat; material: faeces | place: Denmark | collected 2008/2010 | reverse complement strand
AGCCGCCGTAGAGCTATCAAAAATGCTCGTCCGTTCGCGATGCAATACAAAGTCTTTCACCTGTTGGGAGAGAAATTTCTTTCCACGTGCCAAGGCAATGGAGGAGAGAAAGAAGCAAGCCAGCAATGTCAGCGCAATAGCATCATCCGTACGGGGAGAGTAGGAGATAGGGGTTCCTTCAAAGCCAGAATCAACCTCTTGTACAGCATGAAGATCGGCCAACTGCAGGCTATCACTGTCTGCCTTTGCCGGACTAATCTGTTTCTGCTGGAGAAGAGACAAGGTATCCGTGTTCTGGGAACTTAGTGTATCACCTATCATATCGCTGCAAATTTACGAATGGAAATATCCCATACAGGAGTCTCATAAAGCAGCTGAACAGCTTCTTCCGGTGTCTGCGCCACTTTCCATATATCACCGTGTTGGCGTCGCATAAAGTTTTCATCGATTACTTTTTCAAGCATTTCGAGCAATGGATCGAAAAATCTGTTTGTATTGAGAATTATAATCGGATTGAGATACAACCCCAATTGTTTCCAAGTGATAATTTCCAGCAATTCTTCAAGGGTACCGCATCCACCCGGCAAAGCGATGATACCATCACTCAAATTGGCCATCTTCTGTTTGCGTTCGTGCATGGATTCTACCTCGATCAGCTCTGTCAGTCCAGTATGATGCCAGTTTTGTTCCACCATGAAGCGGGGAATCACTCCGGTCACTTCACCGCCATTTTTCAACACAGCATCTGCCACAGAGCACATCAGACCGATACTTCCAGCTCCGTTTATCAAACGGATATGGTGTTCGGCAAGCAGACGGCCGAGAGTCTCGGCTGCTTGAAAGTAAACAGCATCTATCTTGGTACTGGAAGCGCTATATACGCATACGGAATTTATCTGGTTCATCACTCTTTACGGGGTTTATGGTTGTAACGAGTGCAAAAGTACAAAAAAACATAGAATAACAGACTATAGTTCAAACTAACTAGAATGTAAATTGATAAGAGATAGATGGCAGTGCACCATACAAATACATTTTATGCATGCCAATATCAGAGAAATCATAGTCATCTCTACTCGTATAGATAGTAAACACATTTTTTCTGTTATATACATTCATCACAGAAAGAATCAATCGACCTCTTTTGCCAGTTTTACAAGTCATGGATAAATTCAATTCATGAAAGGCAGGAGCACGATAACCATTTCTTGTAGAATAGATATAGAAAGCTGTACCGTTCACCCGGTAATGAGCAATAGGCAATGTCAGATTCATCCCTGAATTGTACGAGAAGGTAGCTGCAAAAGCACACCTCCGCTTACGTCCGGCCTCATAATTCAGAAATATCTTCAAGCTATGTGGACGATCATAGACAGGCGGATATTCCTTATCTTCGAGAGCAGCAATATAATTTCGGGCATGTGAAAGAGTATAGCTAATCCAGCCGGTTAGCCGCCCTCTGTTTTTAGATACATAGAATTCCGCTCCATAGGCCTTTGAATAACCTGTGTTCAACTGTGTTTCTATCTGATTATTTAAAAAGATATTTGCATTATCTACAAAATCAACGATATGATCCGTCTTTCTATAATAAGTCTCCAGAGAAAATGTATACATTCCTTTTTCCAGACTTTTCTCATACCCTAAAGCCACTTGTTTCATCACTGCAGGTTTCAGTTGTCTATTAGCAGGTACCCACATATCTGAAGGAATACCGACAGAGGAATTAGACAACATATGCAGGTTTTGTGAAGACTGCGTGAAAGCTGCATGCAAACGGTTCCCGGTTCCGGGAGAGTAGGACAACTCAGCTCTCGGTTCAGGCATTATGTAACCCTTTTGCTTGAGTTCTCCCACTTTAGGAGTATAAAAAACGGGGAAACGAATTCCTCCACTCAGCCGCCATACTGATGAAATCTTATAGGTTGCTTCTCCATAGGCTGCCATACCCAACAGGGCCCGCCTATCCATTCGATAAGGAACCACATTACTAAAGTCTCCCCAGCTACTAATACTCCCAGGCATTGTGGTAAATACATGCGCAGAGAGACCACTCCTGATATGCAGTACATTGTTAACAGCATAATCTGCATCATATTTCAATTGATAAGATTGGATATTCGATTTCCATAAGAACTTCATTCCATCTGTTATTGATTTATAGCGATAATAATAATTGCTAAAAATAGCACTGAAGTTTCCCGACAACCGATCTGTCCAAACATGATTCCATCGGAATGTAGCAGTAGTATTTCCCCAATTCATACCATAACTGCGTACCAGTTGATTAAAAAAAGTATGATCGCCGCCATTATATACTGAAAAGAAAATCCGGTTCCGGTCATTTAATGTAGAATTAATTTTGGCGTTCACATCATAAAAGCTCATTTTAGTACCACGAAACTGTTTCAGTACGTTAAGTACAGCTCCCGGATAAGCAAACCTACCAGCTACCAGGTAAGATGTTTTCCCTTTCTTTATCGGACCTTCCAACTGGATTTTGGAGGCGACAACTCCAATTGTAGCACTCCGGTGTTTCTCCTGATTGTTTCCTTCGCGCATTTTGACATCAATAACAGACGAAGTTCTTCCACCATACTTCAATGGAAAATAAGATTTATAAAGACTCACTTGCTGTATAGCGTCATTATTGAACACAGAAAAGAAAGACAATGCATGATTCGGGTTATAAACCATTGCCTCATCCAGCAATATCAAGTTACCCCATTGATTACTCCCTCGAACAGATATATTATTGGAACCTTCATTGCCACTAATGACTCCCGGAAGATATTGTAATGACTTCAATACATCAGGTTCACTCCCTAAAGTGGGAAGTGCCTGAATATCTTTCTGGTTCAATGTCAACTGTCCTCCTGCTTTCTGATTTCCCATTACCTCTACATCACTTAGTTGATAGTTATCGGGCATCAAAGCAAAATTATGAACCGAATTTGCAGTCAGAGTCAACGTATCCATTTGGGTTACATAGCCCAGCATCGAACATCTTAAGACACAACGTCCACCTTTAATACGAATGGAATATAGCCCATACGTATTGGCAGCTACTCCTGTTCTCGACATCAGGTCTCCAATGTTAGCATCCGAGAGCACTTCTCCGGTTTTTCTGTCGGTCACACGACCTCTGACAGTAATCGTCTGAGCATTACATATGGTGAAATTTCCACAGCAGGATAATATAAATAATAACAGGTATTTTTCCATCAAATCCTATGTTTCTTATAAAAATAGATTTCAGAGATAGCACTGACACGGAATATTCCATAAGCACCATTATCAATGTTACTTTTTACAGAGGTCGGACGCGGAGAGAAAGTTCCACCATCCGAACGTATTTGCTTAATCATTTGATCAAACACCTGATAGCAATTTTCAGATATGGACTGCATTTTTATCCAAATGGAATCACTTACAGGATAGCTAAACCCCGGACGATTAGGGAGTACAAACTGCTCTCCCTCGCTCACAACATAGTCTATCACATTTTCCGCCAAATATTCATCATCCAAAATAGAATATGGCCAACCGGCACTATTCGTTGTTCCATAATATAGATTATAAACAGATGCGACACGAAGCACTTTTGAAGAACAAAAATCTGTTTTAAGCAAATAATAGTTATGCTCTTCAGGAGGATTATAAAAACTGATACATGGAGTTTCATTAGGTTCACCTTCTCCAGTATCAATACGTTTCATTACTATTTTGTCTATTGGAGTTTTAGGCACCATCCGCTCACATGCTGTATATTCCTTTCCTTTGTATTTGATATGAAGTTCGTAGGTATGATTTTCAACTCCATAAATCTTATTAGTAACATAAAGTCCACCAGGCGTTTCACCAGGAAGCCATTTCATATAAACAGTAACATCTTTATCTCTATAGTGATCATAAAATCGAAAATCCTGATAACCAGTCAATTTGGCATTCTGTAATGTATCTCTTATACCTGTTGTCAAATCAACAATAACAATTTCTGCATCATTAATCCTATCAAAACTACGATTTTCAGGGTATTTCAGTTTAGTTGACGGTTTACTTAATACAAAATAATAGGGTGGGGGTTCATCGGTTATCACTCCATCAAATACTATGGCATCTTCCGGGATCGGCATACCTACATCAAACGGCTCCTCACAAGCAATACAAAGATATAAAGCCTGCATTAGAAACAGATAAGTTATCTTATTCAGATTAAAGTAAAGTCTCATCTTTTATCTTTTGTGTTATAGTTCATACTCCAATAGTCTGGACAATTCTTCATAGCTGTTTGTGACGTACACCAAACGATCATTAATTATGATGGTAGGAGTAGCCATCAGCCCCCTTTCTACTAACTGATTGATGACCTTATCCATCTCCTTATATTTGTCAGAAGAATGTAAGTAGGCATCAAATTCTGTCATATTCAATCTTTTAGACTTTGCTAAGTTATATATAAAAGCGGAATCTGCTACTCCTGAATAGTTAAATATAGTATCATGAAAAGTCCAGAATTGTTTTTGCTCACCAGCAGCCTCACATGCCAAAGCTGCTAACGAAGGAGCATCTGCAAAATGCACAAAACCAAATTTAACCCGCTCTTTATAATTATCATAGAGCTTGGACAATGTCTTTTCAAATTGTACACAGCGCTCACAATTATAATCAGAGGCAACAATAAAAGAAACAGGAGAGTCTAAATTCCCCCTATAATATACACACAAATCCCTCACAACACATTCCGGCTGTTTTGGAGGATATAAAAATCTTTTAATATCCGCCTTTTGATATAAAGAATCAACCAATGCCTGAACAATCCGACTCCGAAGTTTCTGTTGATAAGATAGTTTCTCCTCCAAAGAACCTTTCACTAACGGGATTAATTCACCTTTTACATAAAAGCTTTGTGTATTAAATCCATATCGTTTTTTCAAACTATCCTGCCCTACACATATTTTCTGCTGAACAAACCAATCGATAAACTCTTCCAAAGACATGTTTTCTTTTTTGGCTGCATCTTCTAACAGTTTCTGTTTGATCAGACCTGCAAGTACCCGACTTTTGATTTCATACGCTGTATTCAATATATCAAAAATCTCTTGTTTACTTTGAGACGCCAATTCTGAAAGAAGAATCTGTTCTCCATTCACTTCTGCAACAACATCATTCTTATTTATAACAGGAGTATTGCAAGCAATAAAAAGAAAAGAGAAGAGAAAGAAATACAATATTTTCATGTCTATGTGCTAATTAAATCAATTCTTATTGGTAAGTTTTACCAATAAGAATTGATTATAAACAAATTAATAATTAGATAGCTGATCGCACCAATTTTGTGAAATTAGTTTTATCCGTATTAAGGCATACGTGATATCTTGTATTTCGATCCAGCTGGACTCCATAATATGTACCATGCGGTTCATATTGGTTTTGGGGTCCTAACCAAACTTGTGCCCAATTCTTATTATTATGATCTTCATCATCAAAATACAAATTACCTGAAGCCATTTCAGCAGGAGCAATGACCCCATAATTAATACCTGCAGGTCCCACTGGAATATTGCCCCATTTAGTCATATTCCTATTTATATTCCATGCCAATGTAGCATTAGAATCTAATTTAGACATTCCAGAAATATGCATTACATCATAATAATTAGGATCATCAGACCACACGCCATTATGACCACCATCTTCCGTATCATGATAACGGACCAATGTCATGGTCTCTAAAGGTACATCCTCAAACAAAAAGACTCCCCCCGGATAACGAAATCCCGCATCCACCATACAAAATTCGAGACGCATATTATCTCCACCATCAACATACGTATCTCCAACATTACCACTTACGCTAGTTTTACTATTTCCGTTTTCACAATCAATTTTTATTGATAAATACTTGTAATTACCACAAGAACCAACCCTGAAAACTCCGACCCTAGGCGATGTTGCACCATAAGCCGTACGCATTACCTTCTCTTTAGCAACTTCCATACGTCCCATAATTTCCGCGATATAATTGTCCTTCAAAACCTGAATGGAATCTTCATCACCCGAAGTTTCGCATTTTAGACCATTATCACCCGCTTCTAACGTACCTAGCTCATACTCATTGTTCAAGCCATTTAATTCGGATTCTGTATCCAGTAATACAGAACTTCCTGCACAAGAGCAGCATAAAGCTACCATTGTTCCCCAAACCAATAGTTTTTCTTTCATCTTGGTTAAATTTAAATTTGTTTTTATTTAAGAGAAAATCTCTGAAAAGTATTTTTCATCCAAATACATTATGGCAATATCTATTTAACAGGATAAATTATTTATTCATCCCATTCCATATTTTTAGAATAGCCATAGTAGATTAAAATAGATGTCGATTAAACAACATCTACGAACTCCCCAAAAAGTTATTAGGAAAAACAAAAATTGAATGCGAACGCATTTGAGTAACATCCTTCAAAGCTACCCAACCTCTCTTAATTTGTTCCATCGCATAAATACTTATACTTGATTGGAATAAGATAGCTGATAATAAAAAGAATAGAAGTTTCATTTCCATGATGTCTGTGTGTTAGGTTCTGTGTGCCAAAAGTACGTAAGCATAATGAAAGAAACGAATTTCACTTGGTAACATAAGTAACAGTAGCGCATAAAATAGGAAACAAGAGGTTACACACACAAATTATCTAACAGATAATCCTAATAATATATTCAAATAGCTTAGCAGTCATCCCATTTACCTCATCATACCCCATCAAAAAAAATCTTGGACTTCTTATTCAGAAGTCCAAGAGCTTTTCTCACAGAGAATACATCTATCACAGATTTCTCATCTACTAACAGGTGTATCACATTGTTGCTGAATGAACTTCATTATCCGAACTATAAAATCGTTCGAACACCCTACCAGTAGTATTTCAGCACACAACTAAAAAAAGTGATTTTAATTTTACGTTTCAATATACCTTAATGGACCTTTCACAAGGCTTATTAAGCCCACGAATAAAAGTTAACCGATTCTTTCCCCTTTCGGTCATCTAAATCGTCATTTCAGCAATGCGCCATATATTTCAGCAGCGGGGCTTCAACAGTTAATGATTTAGGTATATCATCTTATGTTAGTTGCAAATAATATATATTCCAAAGATTTAATCTAATTCAAAATCTCCGATAAAGGCTTCCTTCGGAAGTTGTATCTCCAAAGTATATTTACCTTTTTCCTCACCTGCAAGATCAATATAAACCTTATCTACATTTAAATCAGTAGATGTATAAACGACTTCTCCTGTCTCTGCATCCTTGATGGTAACAGTTACAGTAGGAACAGTAGAAAGAAGGTCAATAGTCAACAATGAGTTTTCAATAAAAGAAACAGGAATAGACCGATGTTGCACCTGAGTTTTAGTTCTTAATTTAATTTGGCGTGCAGTTACCATTTCATCCGCATAAGAAAACATACTTACTTGAAGTAAAACTGTCAACAACAAAAAAGGTAAAAATTTAGCTTTCATAATAAATGGGTTTAAAATTTCGCTCCAAAAATACACAGATGAAACAAAAGAAACGATTTTTATGTGGTAACAATGGTAACAGCAAGTTATTCAAAAGCAAAAAGAGCAAAAACGAATCAATATATCTCACTGATTATCAGCACCAAAAACACGTTCAAAAATTTGTGTATCCATTTTATTCTTTATACGATTTTTACGTGTCTTAAGAGCATCTGACGTAGCATCCATTAGCTCCATCATGACAGTTTTTGAACAACAAAGCAATGAAAGAACACAATAAAATACATCATCACCAGTTAAAGCCGGACAACGTTCTTTCAGATTTACCATCACATCAACGAATGCATTAGAAATGGTAGAACGTATCTCCTTCCTTAAACTACGCATTGCCAATAATTGTTTCGGAGTTGCTTTCTCTAGTATTTCTAATTGTTCATAACAATCTGTTGTTTTAAGTACAGATATACATAATTGAATCTGTTGTTCTGTCAACTCCGACCTTTTCTTATCTATATGCTCTTTATTAGATTCAGACACTTCCTCTTCTTTTAACAACATAGTATCCACTCGCTTTTGAGTTAGTTCGTGTTGCAAAGCTATATAATACTTCTTTCTTTTTCTGTCATTCCACATAAAATAGAAAACGCATATAATCATCAAAGAAAAAAATGCAGTAATCAAAATGAAAATCAGCGTTCTAGTACGCTCCGACAACAATCTCTTATGTTCTTCTAATTGATGTTTATCCATAAGTCGATTAAGTTCCTCATTGTCTGTCATAAATTGAATAGAATCATAAAGTTTCTTATATGCATCCATGTTCTCTGTCGCTGTTTTCCATTCACCTCTTTTCTTTGCTATCTGATACATCCCATCATAACATACGGCCCTCCCATTAATATCAAGAGAACCCATTTCTTTATTAAAAAAATAACTGGCAGAGTCAAGCTTATTCAAATTAAACATAATTTCAGCTTTCAACAAATAAGCATTAGCTGCTTCATCATGCCCCATTACCATAATAGCTTTCGATATATATTGATCCGCTCGGATATAATCTTTCTTTTCATTGTAAATCATAGCAAAATCATGATAAATCGCTCCTATCATACTAGAATCCTGTACTACTAATGCACAATCAAGAGCTTGCTGATAATAGTATAAAGCACTATCTTTCTCATTTTGCGAAAAGAATATGCCTGCAATTCCTCTTAATGGATATACCTGCGCACTTTCTCCTTCCAATATCTGATAAGCTGTACGATATGCTTCCATGGCTACGTTGTTTAAACCATCTTTTTCATAACATTCCGCAAGATTATCATATATCATTGCCAAGAATTCATTCCGAATAGGCATCAGACGAATTGCAGCCAAATATTCTTCTACAGCAAATGAAGTATACCCTTTCTCTAAATAAGTAGCTCCCCAATAATAATGAGCTTTTGCAGCACGTACACTTTTCTTCTTATCACCATAGTATTCAACAGCCGTTTTTATCAGCGAGTCATCTCCTAAAGCAATATAATTTTTATGCCTTGCTTGCGTAAGCAATAGCGCATAAAGTGCTCTGTCAGCACGTGGTAATTTCTGTGGGGAGGAAATTGATTCCAAAATGGATAATGCACTATCAGGATATATTTCCATCAATGAGTCAGCAGATAGTAGCAATGGACTCTTCACCGAAGAAGAGCAGGAAGATAGAGAGACAGACATCAGAATGCTACCTACGCTGACAAGTAAACTAAAGAACAACAATAAATAGCGTTTAGGATAACAACATCTTGTTTTCATTAGGCAGTCCGTTTATTTACAGGTCAAAAGTAGCAAATTCCGGCAAAAGAAGTTTAATATCCAAAAGATATTTATTTAAATATAACTTATTTAAAATCAAGAGCCACAACCTCATATCCTACTAGAAGGAGTTGAGATTGTGGCTCTTATCGAATGAGCTAAGCTCGCTTTCAGACTGTTTTACAGACCAAAAGCAGCTTTAATTTTATCTACGTAGTCGAGTTTCTCCCATGTAAAGAGTTCCACTTCCACTATTTTATCTCCTTCGTAACGAGAAGAAAACTTCTTCGTTATCACTTGCGGTTCACGTCCCATGTGACCATAAGCGGCTGTTTCCTGATAAATAGGATTACGAAGTTTCAGACGTTCTTCGATTGCTTTCGGGCGAAGATCGAACAACTGATCGATAACGCGGGCAATCTCACCATCCGTCATGTTAACGTGGGAACGGCCATAAGTATCTACAAAAATATTGATCGGACGAGCCACAATAGTGGAACCCCTAAAAAAGCTTTCCACCTCCCCCCCCTGCCGCAACCATATTCTTTGCGATATGGCGTGCTGCATAAGCTGCACTACGGTCTACCTTGCTAGGATCTTTTCCGGAGAAAGCACCACCACCGTGAGCACCTTTACCACCATAAGTATCAACGATAATCTTACGACCTGTCAAACCGGTATCTCCGTGAGGACCACCAATTACAAACTTGCCCGTAGGATTCACATGATAAATGATTTTATCATTAAACAGTGCCAACACTTTATCGTGATGGATAGAAGCAATGACACGAGGCATCAGAATTTCAATCACATCACGGCGGATGATAGACAGCATTTCTTCGTCAGCTTTCAGCTGGGCAGCTTGAGAATCATCTTCCGGTTGGATAAAGTCATCATGTTGCGTAGAAACAACGATTGTATCGATGCGAACAGGAGCTCCGTTGTCATCATATTCGATAGTAACCTGGCTTTTGGCATCGGGGCGGAGATAAGTCATCACCTTTCCTTCACGACGAATGTCCGCCAGCACTTGCAGAATGCGGTGTGCCAGATCAAGAGAAAGCGGCATGTAATTTTCCGTTTCATTGGTAGCATAACCAAACATCATACCCTGGTCGCCTGCACCCTGTTCCATCGGGTCCTGACGCTCTACACCACGGTTGATATCGGGGCTTTGCTCATGAATAGCAGAAAGCACACCACAAGAGTTACTTTCGAACATGTACTCTCCTTTGGTATAACCGATTTTCTTAATCACTTCACGTGCGATGAGTTGGAGATCAACGTACGCTTTTGTTTTCACTTCACCCGCTAGCACCACTTGTCCGGTAGTCACTAGTGTT
>OCAN01001564.1_pt1 | contig 10680 bp, 9 predicted proteins | sample 1538321 | NCBI WGS metagenome assembly OCAN01 (sample SAMEA2580294, study PRJEB22360) | human gut metagenome | biome: human gut; feature: human-associated habitat; material: faeces | place: Denmark | collected 2008/2010 | reverse complement strand
TGATGGCATATACGAAGAAGTAGTTCAAGCCAACATCACTGACATTTGTCATGCCTGCATGGCCAATTGCGACAATAAAGAATACCAGTGCGAAGGTTGCTGCAGCTTCGCACAGGATATTCTGGGGGATATTGCGGACCTGAGGACTTGTACAGAAAGTACCTCTGATGGTATCCGCATCTTCGGTGGCAGCAAATTGAGGTCTGTAAACAACCCAGACAAGGATTGCGCCGACTAAACCGCCAAGCATCTGTGCTACGATGTAACCCGGGACCGCTGCCCACGGGAATGCACCGATAACGGCTAAACCGACTGTCAGAACGGGATTAAAATGTGCACCGGACTGTGCGCCAAAGGCCATGGCAGGAAGCATAACTGCGAGACCCCAGCCAAGCATTATGTAAACAGCGCCGCCACCTTTAAAACCAGATTTTTCCAGGTTTACAGCAGCACAAACACCGTCCCCTAATAACACGAGTAGTGCAGTTCCGATAAATTCAGACATGTATGAAAGCATAGTGACTTCCATGATATTCCCTCCTTATTCAATTGTAAATAGAAAAATAATAGCGTTTACACAGCCGCAAAGCAAAACCGCTTTGCGGGCATGTAATAAATAATAACGATACAGCGTTTTCTTTCGCTACTTATATAATACACCCATTTGAGATAAATTCATATTGAATTAAAGTTATAACAGGTATAACCTGAAATTATGTTAAAGTTGAAGCCCTGCGAGTGTGCTTTACTGAAAATGCTTTACGGCATTATAAAAACAGCAGATCCGGAAATCTGCTGTTTCATCAGTGTCTTATTTGTTTTTACGTTCGGCGTCATGCTTCTGGACTTCTTTTGCCATCTGGCGCAGTGCATCGAGCGTGGAAATTTCATCCAGATCAGGGGCCAGCGTTTCAACTGGCTCCTCAGGAGCGGGCGCTGGCTGTGCCTTTTTAGGTTCGGCCGCAGTATCAGGCTTCCCCTTTTTTTCTGATGACACTCCGGGAGCAGGCGGGGCATCTTCCAGATCATCCAGAACCTCACCACTCAGGCAGCTGGCGATCAGATCTTTGAGGTCCAGGCCAGTACCATCCTTGACAGCATTGAAAATCTGGCTGGCGGCGCCGGTAACATCCTGAACCATCTTCGTTTCGTTGCCGTTACCATACATGGTGATCGAGTCCACCTTTTCCATTGGCTTGGCGGCAGCTTCCACCATTTCAGGCAGCTTTTCGATGACCATCTTGACAACAGAAGGTCCTGTCATCTTGCGCATGGCCAGAGCTTCCTTTTCGATGGCGGCGGCTTTAGCCTCGCCGATGGCCCGAATCCCTTCGGCCTCCTTCTGGCTCGCATAGAGCTTGGCGTCGGCGTCGGCTTCAGCTTTCTTTCCGATGTCCGCCATGTATTCATTTTCGCGGATACGGATTTCCTGCTGCTTCAGTTCAACTTCTTTCTGAGCCTTGATGATCTCAACTTCCTGCTGCTTACTGACCAGTGCCTTGTTCTGTTCTTCTTTTTCGATGTCGTAAGCCACATCGGACTGGGCCTTGGCGATGGCGCTCTCGCGGTGGTAGCCCGCGATCTGTACGTCCTTTTCTTTGGTCTTTTCTTCGACTGCTACCTGGTTAGCCAGCTCGATTTCTTTACTCTCGCGCTCGGCCTGGGATTGCTTGATCCGGGATTCCTTTTCAGCCTGTGCTCTCGCCACATCCGCTTCTTTTTTGATTTCGGCAGAATTTTTAACCGCCAGGTTTTTAAGAACCTCATTGTTATCTGTAAAGGACTGAATCGTCAGGTTGATGATCTCCATCCCCATTTTCTGGAGGTCCTCCTCGGCGGAGGTAACACACTGGTTGGCAAATTTTTCACGGTTCTGAACAAGGTCTTCAACGCTGAGGCCGCCCATGCCGCTTCGGATCGTTCCTTCCAGAATCTGCTTGACCATGTCGCGGATTTCATCAATGCGCTTGGTCGAGAACTGTTCAGCGGCTAACAGGAGATACTCAGGTTTACTGGAGATTTTAACATTGGCTACAGCGTTGACCTTGACACCAATGTAGTCCTTGGTGGGAATGTATTCGGAGGTATCGATATCCACCTGCATTGTGGAAAGACTCAGGCGATAAGCTTTTTCCAGGTAAGGGATAACGATTTTTGCACCGCCACCTGGCACTACCTTGATTTTACTGGTGCCGATAACATTTCCCTGGGCGTCCTTGATGGGGTGGGAAAAAGGCGATGAAATGAGCAGCGCCTCGGAGGGCGGGGCTTTTTTATAGCCTGTCAGCAATAATATAACCACGGCGATGATAACAATACCGATAATAATAAATGTAAGCATAATAATTTCCTTCCTCTCAAAAATTTTGTGCTTAATGCGCGTCGTCAGGGTTGATTTTCAATTTGTAGGTTTCGGGATTATCAGCCAGCTTCTGGATGAGTACCTTGCAGGTAATGCAGAGCTGAATGGTCTCAAAGTTCTTGTTTTTTTCCGCCAGGTCCTGGACTTTATTGATTTCGTCCCAGGTCAGCAGGCGAAGCTCTTCCGCCTCCTTTAGCGTATAGGCGGATTTATCGCGGATATAAGGCAGGACATCTTCAATTTTCACGGCTTACCTCCTTTAAAATAACCATTTCAAACATCTTTATTTCTTATATCTCCTTTCTTAATCTTATTATAGCACGTTCATCTTATTTTGTGGCGCTTTTCTAAAAATTTACCAGTCATTGATTTAAAGCAGCGCTTAGGGTAAAATAAAGAAGAAAGGATGCAGATGACGGTAATCGCACAAAAATGCGAAAAAAGCCCAAATTTCAGCGCCCTTTCACGAAGCGTTCATAAAACCGTCACATTCTCCATTTAGAATAAGGCTATCAACAAAAATAAAAGCAATATGCGACTTAAATAAATGGAGGATCAAATGAACGATCAATACACAAATAATCAATTTACAAACAATAATGATGAAGAACCAAAGGTTGAAAACGCTCTGGTGCCCATTGACGGTGACCAGAAGAAAAAGAAAAAATGGTCTGCGGGTAAAAATGGTTTCGCGAAGAAAACCGGAGCCATGATGGCAGTGGGCCTGGTACTCTCCGGCGCCTGCGGTTTTGGCGGCGGCATGCTGGCCAGCAATTTGGGCGGTAACAATAAAAGCGTGATGTACCAATCCGTAGAGCGCACCAGCACCAACTCCAATGAAACCAGCAATTCCGGTGCGATGACCACCCAGCAGATTGCTGAATCGGCAGGAAACTCTGTCGTAGAAATCAAGACTGAAACAGTGACAAAAGACAGCCGGCTTCAGCAGGCAGTGTCCGAAGGCGCGGGCAGCGGCGTGATCGTCACCAATGACGGCTATGTGGTGACCAACAACCACGTCATCGACGGTGCCAGCAAGATTACTGTAACCCTGAAATCCGGCGAAAGCCATGAGGCAACTCTGGTCGGCACGGACGCCACATCCGATGTGGCGCTGCTCAAAATTAACGCGAACAATCTGCAGCCAGCGGTCATGGGAGATTCGGACAAGCTGAGCGTGGGCGAGACTGTTGTAGCAATCGGGAACCCCCTTGGCGAGCTGGGCGGAACGGTTACCGATGGTATTGTCTCAGCTCTGAACCGTGAAATTACCATCGACGGGGATACCATGAACCTGCTTCAGACCAACGCCGCCATTAATCCTGGTAACTCCGGCGGTGGCCTGTTCAACGAATACGGCGAGCTGGTGGGAATCGTGGACGCCAAGTCAACGGGTACCGGCGTGGAAGGCCTTGGTTTTGCCATCCCGATTAATGATGTGAAAACAGTGGTCGAATCCTTATCTCAAAACGGCTATGTAAAGGGCCGCCCAAGCCTGGGTGTATCTCTGGTGGATGTCAACTCAGCTGAAACCGCCATGCAGTACCGTGTCTCTGAAATGGGCGTGTACGTGGCCAAGGTGGCGGATAATTCCGGCGCTTCAGCCGCAGGCATCCAGTCCGGCGATATGATTGTTTCCGTTGACGGCACGGCTGTGTCAAGCGCCGCAGATGTCAAAGCCGCCATCAAGAGCCATCAGGTAGGCGATACCGTTAAAATAGAAGTACAGCGCGGCGGCAGTATGCTGAATTTAAACGCCACACTGGGAGAGGAAACACCAACCACGAATAATTAACAGAAAAACGAGGTAAAGAAATGTACCGGATTTTAATGGTTGATGATGAAGAGAAAATACGGGCGATTGTAAGAAAATACGCGGAATTTGAAGGCAATGAGGTCGTTGAGGCCGCCGATGGTATGGAGGCGGTAAAGCTTGCTAAGAGCCAGGACTTTGACATCATTATCCTGGATATTATGATGCCGGAGCTTGACGGCTTCTCAGCCTGTAAGGAGATCCGCAAATATAAGGATACACCGGTTATCATGCTCTCTGCGAGGGGTGAGGAGTACGACCGGATCCATGGCTTTGAACTGGGCATTGACGACTATGTTGTCAAGCCCTTTTCGCCTAAGGAGCTGATGATGCGCGTGGGCGCGATTCTCAAACGGAGAGGCGGTGCCCAGGAGAATAAAGACGTGGTAAAAATCGGAGATCTGGAAGTGGATTTTGCCGGCCGGCGTGTCACGATTTCCGGAAAGCCGGTGGAGATGACGCCAAAGGAGTATGATCTCTTTTTTTACATGGTGCGCAACCGGGGCATCGCCCTGACACGGGAAAAACTTATCACCAATGTCTGGGGCTATGATTTTTATGGTGATGACCGCACCCTGGATACCCACATTAAGCTGCTGAGAAAAAGTCTGGGCGATTACAGCAAGTGCATCGTGACACTGCGTGGAGTAGGATACCGCTTTGAGGCTTAAGAATACCAGCATTAAATGGAAGCTTTTCGCTTATATCGCCCTTTTTGCGGCGGTCATGATCTTTGTAATCTGGCTGTTCCAGATTGTCTTTTTAAACGGCTTTTACCGCCAGACAAAGGTCAGTGAGCTCAAATCTCTGGCGAACACCATCTCTGCCAATATTGACAGCAATGATTTGAGCAATATTGTAACCGAGGTGGCGGGGCGGAATAATATCTGCGCGAAGATCACCGATACCCAAAACAATGTGGAGATCAATGTGGACACTGTTCCGCGCTGCGTGCTGCACCAGATGACAGCCCAGGATCTGACCAACCTGTACTTACAGGCCAAGCAGCACGGCGGCTCCTATTTTGAGAGCTTTTCCAAGGACAGCTACCAGCTCATAAATATTCAGAGCAGTGACGGCCGCCAGGGGGTGATCCCTGAAAAGAAATTTGAGCGGGATGAAAACCTGATTTACACTCAGATCATTACAGGCGGCAGCGGCAACCAGTATGTGATCATGCTTAACACCATGATTTCGCCTGTTAACGCCACGGTACAGACTCTGCGCTCCCAGCTCTTTTATATCAGCGTGGTATTTATGGTACTGGCCCTTATCTTTGCGGCTATTATGTCTAAGAAGGTATCAAAGCCTATTATCAAGATCAATGAAAGTGCCAAGGAGCTCGCGAAGGGTAATGTGGAGGTCCACTTTGACGGAGAAGGCTACCGGGAAATCACAGAGCTCAACGATACTCTGAATTACGCGGCAGAGGAGCTTTCAAAGGTAGAAAATCTGCGGCGTGAGCTGATCGCCAATGTTTCTCATGACCTGCGCACCCCCCTGACCATGATCACCGGCTATGCCGAGGTGATGCGGGACATTCCAGGAGAAAACACTCCGGAAAACGTGCAGATTATCATTGATGAGGCCAACCGCCTGACAAGTCTGGTTAACGATATGCTGGATATCTCCAAGCTTCAGGCTGGTGTACAGGTTCTAAATGAAGCCCCGTATAATCTGACCAAGAGTATCCGGCGGATTCTCACAAGATATACCAAGCTCATTGAGCAGGAGGGTTATCATATACGCTTTGAGGCGGACAGAGAGGTCTTTGTGAAGGCTGACGAGATTAAAATGGAACAGGTTATCTACAATCTGGTTAACAATGCCGTCAACTATGCCGGAGCGGATAAAGAGGTAGTGATCCGCCAGACTGTTTTGGCAGATACGGTGAAGGTTGAGGTGCTGGATCACGGCGATGGCATCGCGGAAGATTTGCTGCCCTATGTGTGGGACCGCTATTATAAAATTGACAAGGCCCATAAGCAGGCTTCCATCGGAACCGGGCTGGGGCTTTCCATTGTCAAGAATATCATGGAGCTGCACCACCTTCGCTTTGGTGTGAACAGCGCGCCAGGTATGGGAAGTAATTTCTGGTTTGAAATGAAGATCGTAGAGGATAATGCCGAAAAAAATGAAAATTAACATTGATTTTACAGGCTTTTTGCGGTATACTGACTAAGCTACTAAGCCAGATAATCGCGGGCAGCGCAGGCTGTCTGAGGAAAGTCCGAGCTCCGCAGAGCAGGGTGCCGGGTAACGCCCGGTGGAGGTGACTCCAAGGCAAGTGCAACAGAAAGTAAACCGCCGGCCTGGCCGGTAAGGATGAAAGGGTGAGGTAAGAGCTCACCAGTGGCGAGAGTAATCCGTCAGCTATGTAAACCCCACCTGGTGCAAGACCAAGAACGGATGTAAAAAAGGCGGCTGCTCGTCGCCGTCCAAATGGTAGGTCGCTTGAATCCATTGGTAACAATGGATCTAGACAGATGATTATCTAAGACAGAACTCGGCTTACAGACTTAGTAACATGAAACAAAAATGAAAGACCCTTTCAAACAGGCTGTTTAAGCCATTTGAAAGGGTCTTTTCTTTTTCAGGGCTCTCGGTCTTTGTTCAGGGGCTTTTTACGTAAAACAAGATAATTGTTATTATTTTGAAATGTATCCTATTTAATAATAGACATGGATTAAAATAGATGCTATAATGATGATAAAATGTATATATTGAAGAACGAAGGAGGAAGATATTATGAAGATCAATATGGATAAGGCTGTTGTTGAGTTTATTCCAGAAAATCAGATTGAAACTGCTGAGCTTGAAGCGCTTTGGATTAAAATGGGGAACTGCGTGGGAGATAATAAGAAACTGTCACCGATCGGTGTATATATCCCGACAGAAAACAATGTAGCGCGCTTTCACATTGGTGGTTTAACAGAAGCAGAAGCAAAGGCGGCACCAGAGCTTAGGGCGCCCTTCGATTGCCAGGTTTACTGCCTAACCTGTAATAAAGTTCAATCTGTAAAAGAAGGAGATTTAATCCCTTTCTGCTGCGGAAAACCTATGGAAATCATGGATTAACCATTTAGTATTTACGGCTCTTCTAATGCAGGCGATCCGCTTTGTGAAGAAGGGCTTTTTTATTTTTTGAAAAAGAGGTCAGCTTCTCAAGCCGACCCCTTTTTCAATGAGATACCAGCAAATGGCGTAAAGCACGATGATAAAAAGGACAAGGATTGTTAAGGACCACACGACCGGGACATCTGTTACGCCAAGAAACCCAAAGCGGAAGCCTGAGACCATGTAGACAATGGGATTAACCTTTGAAACAGCCTGCCAGATCGGCAGCATCGAAATGGAGTAAAACACGCCGCCCAGATAGGTTAGTGGCTGCAGCACAAAGGTGGGCACAATGGAGACATCATCAAAGGATTTGGCAAAGATCCCGTTGAGCAGCCCAGCTAATGAAAATAAAACAGCCGTCATAAGCAGGGTAACGAGGATGATGGGCCAGGAAAAGACATGAAGGGGGACAAAAAATAACGAAATCACAGTGACGAGCGCTCCGACCATGATGCTTCGCCCCAGACCGCCGGTGACGAACCCCAGAATGATAACCTGAGTCGGCACTGGCGCGACCAGCAGCTCCTCAATGTTTTTCTGAAATTTTTGAGAAAAAAAGGAGGAGGCGACATTGCTGTAGGAGCTGGTGATGACAGACATCATAATGAGCCCGGGCACGATGAATTCCATATAGGAAAAACCGCCCATCTCTCCAATTCGTCCACCAATCAGATTTCCGAAAATAACAAAATACAATGAGGTGGTGATGACCGGCGGTACCAGAGTTTGTACCCAGATGCGCAGATAGCGGTTGGTTTCTTTTGCAGCCAGGCGTTTTAGTGCAGTAAAATAAAGTTTAAACATTTTTTTCCTCCGATTGATGTTTAACATCGGTGATTTTTAAGAACAATTCTTCTAAACGGTTGGATTTATTACGCATGGAAACGACTTTTATCCCTTGCTTTGTGAGCTGTTCGAAGATTCCGTTGACTCCCTGATCGCGCTGGATCTCGACGGTGAGGGTACGGCTGTCCTCAAAGTAGTTTTTATACCCATTGATAACAGGCCTGGTTTCAAAAGGCTCTAAATCAAAAATAAAAGTTTCATACTGTAATTTCGACAAAAGGTTTTTCATACTGGTATTCTCAATGAGCTCACCGGACTGGATGATCCCGATATTGCGGCAGAGCATTTCTGCTTCCTCCAGGTAATGGGTTGTCAGGATGATGGTCGTTCCCTGTGCATTCAGGTTTCTCAGGAAATCCCACATCTCACGTCGCAATTCAATATCGACCCCTGCTGTGGGCTCGTCTAAAATAAGCAGGCGTGGCTCATGCATCAATGCCCGGGCAATCATCAAACGCCGCTTCATCCCACCGGAGAGCATCCGCGCCCGTTCATGGCGCTTTTCAAGCAGTCCGGATTGCCTGAGGTATTTTTCACTGCGTTCCAGGGCTTCCTTGTGGGGAACACCGTAGTAACCAGCCTGATTGACGACAATCTGCTGGACGGTTTCAAATGGATTAAAGTTAAACTCCTGTGGCACCAGGCCGATCTGCTGTTTTGCCTGTACCAGATCGGTATCAAGGTCATATCCAAACACCTTTACAGTTCCAGCTGTTTTATTCACTAGGGAGGTAACGATTCCGATGGTGGTTGATTTTCCAGCGCCATTTGGTCCAAGGAGCGCGTAGAAATCGCCCTGCTCCACAACTAAATCGATGCCGCGCAGCGCCACAACCCCTGATTCATAGGTTTTCTTTAAATTTTTTAGTTCGAGTGCAATGGTCATATTATTTTCTCCTTAAATGCGTTCGGCATATAAATCAAAATTAATATGCCATTCGCCGTCCTCTTTTACGGTAACGTCCTGCCAATGGAAATTATTTTCCTCAATTTTAGCAAATACCCATTTTCTCCTTTTATTCTCAATATCCGTAAGGACGATTATGCCATTTTCTTTTTTTGCTTCAAGCCGAATAATTTTTCCTGTAAAACAATAGGCAATATCCCAGGCCTGCGTGCCGGGATTATAGACGCGAAGCGTCGTCCCGCGTTCATAATCGGGCAGGATAATAATATCCTGTATTGCCATTCCCTCAAGAACCCACGAAAAGTGCCATTCGCCTTTAATCGAGTGCGAAGTGCTGTTGTCAATATAGTCAATTTTCCAGCTCCCGACAAGCTCTCCAAAATAATTAAATTCTTCGGGCAGCTCTATATTCTTACATTCACTTGTCAACTTTTTAAGAAAGTCCTGCATGCCTTAATTCCTCCGCTAATATAAAATAATCTGATGTTCGGTTTACCCGCCAGCGGCGGTTATCCTTTCTATACTCTAAAGTAAAAGGGATGGGTCTGTCAAGAAATTCCGTGTATTTTATCTGGATATCGTGTCATATATGTACAATATATAAAGCTTTTGACATCTTCTCATTTGTTCATTTTTTAATGTCAGGGAAGCGATTTTTAAAAAAAGTGCACCCAACAGGAATATTCAAAAGCTACGGTCTACCAAGGGATAGGAGAGTATCGCGCTTATTGAAAATGTTAGATGCACCTGTTTTTAATATATCAGATATCCTGGGCTTTTGCAAGAGCTGTTAAGTTAAGCTTTAGATATGTTTTATCCTGTTTTGTTCAGATGTTTATATTGCAGGTTCCCGGGTATAAATAGTACTGAACACACATACCTCTTACTTAAATCAATTAATCTCTCCCCCAATTTACTCTCCCCAAAAGAAGCCCCTGATCTTTGATCAGGGGCTTCTTTCATTATAAAGTCTTATCAAGCTGTTAAAACTAAACAGACCACGATAAGAATATTTGTTCTAAAAACACTTGCTTTTTGAAACGAACGTTTGTATAATAGAAATGTCATCACTTTTCTTTGAGGGGATAATCGAAATAAAGGACAGGATGGCGTGGGCTTGCATGGTGAAAACAGTAGTATCCACGCATTGGTTGAAGCGCTCCACGATCCTGAGATGTATGGATTGTCCCCCCTCTATGGTTTCTTATTTTATTATCGGATATAATGGTGTCCGAATCCTCCAAAAGGAGAAGACGCTTGTATTTATTGTTTTCGTTTTTATGCCAGTTATTTATCTGTCTCTGCTACAGCCTGGCGATTTTTTATCTGGCGGTCACACTGACAGGCAGTATTTTTCTGATGAATTATCATACGCTGGTTACTATGACCGCGCCTGCTGTCACGGCGGGCCAGACTGAATATACCTGAGTCGCTGAGGGCCAAGGTGTAAGATGTCTGACCGTCTGGGCAATGAAACGGACCGCTCGCGAAAAATATAAAAAACCTGGATACTTCTGTGTTATACTGAGTAAAGACAATTAAAAAAGGAGAAACGCGATGGAAAGAAAAGCACTCACACAGGAATATCTAATTTTAACCACCAATGATAAAGGAAAGCTGCCGATGGCAAAT
>OCAN01001560.1_pt1 | contig 10713 bp, 10 predicted proteins | sample 1538321 | NCBI WGS metagenome assembly OCAN01 (sample SAMEA2580294, study PRJEB22360) | human gut metagenome | biome: human gut; feature: human-associated habitat; material: faeces | place: Denmark | collected 2008/2010 | reverse complement strand
ACTCAATAAAGCAGCTTCTTTTTTATTAAATAAAAGCTCGATTTTTGTCGCAACAGAACTGAGCATCTCTAATTTTACTAAGAATTCCTTGTGATCTGGCTGTTTAAGGGGATTTTTAATTACAGATGCTATTTGCTCTAAATAAGTATTATTTGTCATTAGTTCAAACCAGTAACTAATTGATAGCATTGCTTTATCATCTTCATTTTCATCAAAAAAATCACGATTTTTTTCATACAGTTGTATTAACCCTATTGCAATGCCATAGTTTTCGATACGTTCATCAAACAAATGCTGTTTGTTACTTAGCTTTATCTGCTGTTTTGTTTGAAGCAATGCGATGATAGCAATAACAACGGTAACCACTGAAAGACAAAAATTCCAATCTAATTGCATTCTAGATTCACCCCTTTGGATTAACTTAAGTACATTATACATTTTTTTAATAAATCTAACAAATCAAATGGCAACTTTTATCTTCTTAAATCACTCCCTTTCTATCTTTCCAGTGAAAGTAATGCCGTTTTAGCCGGGAAACAGCCCGCCCCAAACCAATGATTACAATCGCAAGGCTCAACGATGCTGAAAGTATTCGAACACCAGAATAGATAAACCGGCACGCATATGAGCAGACTTAAAATACTCACAATCTGCACCGCCAGCCACGGCGGATAACTTCGGCATTTTTTTTCCCGCTTTCGGATGCCCCATAACAGGATCAAGCCAAAAGTCATCATCCCGGTTAATGTCAGCACTGCGCCTAAATCCCATTCATTCACGTTTCTTCCTCCTTTTCAAATGCCAGATACCCGATGCAATTCCCACTAAGGATACAAAGGAAAAAAGCAATTCTTTAACAGGTGTCGGTTCTTCCATCGTTTCAGGTTCCGCTTCTGCGGGAAGTTCTTTGATTCGTTTGCCGCGCACCAGCAGCCGATGGCTGTTGATCTGGTACGGTGTGCAGGTCAACAGGGTTACAAAGTCCTGTTTTTCGACAGGTTTCAGTGCTTCGGTCTGTTCGGGCGTGACCACCAGAATCTGATCCACTTCATAGGTTAAAGTCTTGTCAAGAACGTGCAGATAAAAGCGATCCCCAATGACCAGCTGATCTAAATCGGTAAATAACCTGGCTCCCTCATAGCCCCGGTGTCCGGTCAGCACGGCATGTGTCCCGGTGCCGCCAACGGGCAGGGCGGTGTTTTTCAGATGCCCCGCACCTCTCGAGAGCGCGGATTCAGATGTCCCGTGATAGATGGGCAGGTTCACTTTTATTTTTGGTATCTCGAGTGTCCCCATAACCCCATCAACATTTAGAATCTCTGCATAATCCATGGCGTTGTCTTGTGCATCCTCAGAAAAAGGATCTCCGATGATCGGATTAATAAGCTTTTCATTGTAGTTAATGGCTTTTTGATATTCTTCATCCATCCGCTGTTGGTTCATCTCCTCTGTACTCACTTGATAATCCTCAATCACCTGTCCCTGTTTTTGGGAAGCCAGAAGATAAACCATATCTGGATAAAGGATGCCGCCAGCCCCCGCACTGATCAGAACAATAATCAGCAGCAGCATTGCTTTGTTTCTCATTTCCAGCTTCCCCTTTTGCCTATTTGTTCCCTGTGTTTCGCTTGTTCCGGATGAAAAGAATGCTCATCCCGCTTGCCATGAGAATCAATGCCGCGCCCATATAAAGAGGTGTTAAACTGCCGGTGCCGCCTGTGTAGGGGAGGTCATAATGCTTGATGTTTTCCACAATAATCTTGTTGGCTTCGGCATGGCTGTTTGAATTGACGGTCACTTTTACAGGGTATTTCAGTAGATTGTAGGGCTTCCCTTCATTGTCAATTGGGGCCTGTGTCTCAACGATCCAGTAGTTTGTGCTGTCCCCGTAATAAGCATCCTGCCCTTTCTGTCCATAGGCAAGGCCCCAGAAATGGGCAATGCCGTTTGCGTCCGTGGTCACTTCCCAGTCAATCGCGTTATTGGCAGGGTCTTTGACGGCGTTGATGTTCTTTTTCGCATCGGCTTCGGTGCGGTAAATTTTAAATTTTGCGCCCTGAAGCTTAAGGGTATTGTCGTCCGCATCCACTTTTAAAAGGTTGATTCCTCCAGTGTGTACTTCGGGCTTTTTATCCTCGGGAACGCTCTGTGGTTCAAAGAAAATGTCCAGGTTGTTGGTATAGTGGATGGTTGCGCCGTTGGGGATCGGCTTACCTAAGCTGCCCTCGGCGGTTTTGTTCACGAAGGTGTTGTACTCAATGTTAAGGACAGCGTTTTTATCTTTGGTGTTTAACAGAGATTTAGCCGCTGTTTTTTTGCCGGTATCTGTCAACGAAACAGTCAGCGTCCGGTTGTTAGCTGTGTTGGGTTCTGTGACCGTGTAGCAGTCTGGTGTCATGAGCACGCGTTTTTTGCCTGTATCGACGCGGTAGACCTTAACACTGCCTGTCACGTAATCTAATCGCGTATCAATCACATCACTCACGGTATAGTTTTTACACGTTGCAATGTCATCCGGCAGCGTGGTTTCAACGATCCATTTCACGCTTTCGGAGATATCCGCTGTATCATGTTTGTTTTCGAGTTCCGTAACAAACTTGTCGATGTCCGGGCCGGGTTTGATCTGATTTTTGGGGAATACGTGGACGTTGTAAATCCAGCCATCCCCTGCCGGGTTGGTAAGTGGTATGGACACCAGACACGGGTCGGCCTTTTCGGCCACTGCCGGGTTGGTCTGTTCTTCAATGCGGTACACGCCCATGGGGAGGTTGTCATTGCCTTGAATTGTGACTGATCCATCGGCTCCGGTGGTGATGATCTGGATGTTCCAGGTGGTATCCACCTTGGTGTTGTCGGTATCCTGCATTTTCGTAACTTTGAATTGGATACCCGGCAAAGGAATCGCATCGGCAGGAACTTGATCGGTCTGCTGCCCGCTTCCCTCGGTGGTGGCTTTTTTGATGTCCTCCATTCGGTATTTGTGAATGGTCAGGCTCCGCGCTGCACTGGTATCGGGTGATCCGGTGGCGGCAAAAGCGGGGCCACAGCTTGTGCATAAAACGGCAATGCTCAGGGCAAGGCCGCCGATTTTCTTGAACAATGGCTTATTTTTCAGGTTCATTTTGTTTATCCTTTCCTTTTTCCTTTTGAATTTCTGCTGTTTCTCTTTTTCAGGACGAAGGCTAAAATGCCCGCCGCAATCAATAAAACAATCCCGGCCAGCATCAGTGCAACGCGGTGATCACCGTCTCCCCCTGTGAAAGGCAGCTTATAATTTTTCTGGTTATCAACTTTCAGAACACTGCCGTCTTTCACAAATGCCGGGGCCGTTCCTTTGGCGGTGATCTTTACGGTTTCAGCCGCTTCGGGATCAATCGTCACACGCCACTGCCCCATGGGCTTGGCATAGCCGGGAACGGTCTTGGTTTCCACGAGCTGATATTCTCCGGCATAGAGATTGCCAAAGTCGATTTTACCGTCCGTGCCGCTGATCCGGGTACCGATAATGGTCTGCCAGCAGGATTTAATCTTGTCATCCTGTTGGTTGTTATGCGTATGCTTTTCATCACAGCCATACAGCACAAAGGTGACGCCTTTCAAGGGCTGTTGAGTTTCCGTGTCCAGCTTCTTAAAGTTAAAGGGAACTTTTTTCGGTTCATTGGTTTTAGAAACGGTCACCATATCCCGGATGCCGTCGATGGTAAAGTGAAGCTTTGTCTGATCCAGCTCATAGCCCTTTGGCGCGGCAATTTCTTTAAAGTAGTAGTCTCCAAAAACTAAATCCGTCACGTTCCACTGCCCGTTCTCATCGGTCACGCCCTGTTTCAATAAGTTATCCTTGGTGTCATACAAGCCAAAAGTCGCTCCTGCCAATTTTTCTTTGGTGCGTTTGTCGGTTTTTTGCAGCTGGGCATCCCCGGTGGCTCCGGTAAAATTTGCCCGGAAGCTGCTGCTTAACGGACTTTGACCGACGGCAAGGGATACGAAAAGTCTTTGAGTGTCCGGGACATCCGGGGCGTAAATGACGCAGGCATCCGGATTTCCGGCATCACTGCTGTGGCGTTTAACGGTTGTCGGGGTAATGGTCACGGAGACCTCACCCTGATAGCTGCCGTCTGCATACAGCATAAAGTCATCATCGTCATAAAGGGTCATGGAGCCGGTATAGTCCCCGTAGGTCTGACCAGATGTGTTGCGGGCTATGGCGTGTACACCATTAGGTAAAGCGACCGTATAGTTTCCATGATCGGCAATATTGCTGCAGTACGTCTGAAACCATCCGGTTTCCTGCCGCTTGGTATTGGCGTTCCAGACCGCTTCCTCCCGTTCCGGAACAATGCTCCAGCTGGCATCCCAGTTATTGGGATTTTGATAGCTGAGGGTATTCACAAGGTTGGCAACGGTGGGGTCGGTCATATAGTAATCGGTATATGCGCCGATGCCTGCAATGACGCGGATGGCTGCCCAGGTCTGAACATAATACTCACCGTTCTGACCATCGTGGAAGCCGTGCCACATGACGTTTCGGATGCGCCAGCTCTGCACGTTCCAGCTTTCCCGGTTGTAGGTGACCAGACCGTTGGGGCCGACGACTTCTGAGGGAATGTTGAGCGATGGATCGGCACAGTAGGCAATTTGATCCACACCGTTATCGCTGATTCTCAAAATTGGTGTCGTGGTGGTAATGATGTCACTGCCATCGGGGCTGGCAAAGTCACTGCTGTAGATCACGCCATCATCCCAGCCTGCGGCCCGCTGAAATTTTTTGTAGCAGGGTTCATCTCCAAAGCTTCGGCTCGCCAACGTCCTGAGACTGGTGGAACAGCTCACCGTTCCGCCTGTGCTTGTCTCGCCTAAAATGTAGTTGCCGGAAGCATCTATCTTTCCGGTATCCTCGGTGGCAGTAATGCCATTTGCATCCAGAATCGCCTGTTCTCCGGCATCAAGCTCTGGGCTTTTTTTCTTGGTATCCTGATCCGCTCTGGTCGGTGCTGCATCGGTTTGAGACGGCTGCTCTATGGCTGGCGACGGGTTTTCCGTCTCTGTATTTGCCGAAACCTCTGTCCTAAATCCGCAGCCATAAAACAGCATCAACAGGGCCATGAGCAAAACGACAGCCTGTTTAAATCGGTGTATCATGCTTCTTCCTCCTTTTACAATTTCGTTTTTTCACGTTTGAACCTCCTTTTTAAAAATATCTATCTCAACCGCCATATGGCGTTTGTTTTCTGTTTTGAGCAAAGAAAAAGCAGCTTTCAATTGGGATTGATCAGCTGCTTTCAGCGGCATGGCTGCCGTGCTCTATTCGATTTTTTGTATTCTTGATTTTTTCTAAATGTGACAAGTTCCTGATTCCAGTCTTTTTGTCCCGGTAAATCCGTGATGAATTGTTTTGATGTTGTGAATCGGTCTGGAAAAGCTTCCATGATTTCCTGCGTGGCACTCTTAATAAAATCCTGACCGGGACGGTTCCCATATTCATTGACCGGGTCATTGTCCACACCAAACACAATTTGACTGATTTCATAATGTGTTGACAGGTAGTGCAATATCGGAAGGTATTTCAGACCATTGCAGGAAAGATAATGATCCCCGCGATTGTCAAAGTACAGCGGATTGTGTATGTTTTTGAGGGTCATATAAGAAAGCAAGTCGATGGGCGATTCAAAGATAAAAAGCCGTGAATTGGCTCCGGGTAAGGTAAAGCCGTATTCGGCCCGGCTTCCTTCCACGAGCATTTTAAATGGGGCGTATTCGTTACTCCCGCGCAGAAAAGCGGATGCGGGTTCTCCGCTATCATCATATCCTACAAACACACAATTACAGCGTTCATCCTGATAGATAAGTTTTTGATCAACACAGTATTGAATGATTTTCGGATCAAGCTTGCGGGTTTTTAACAGATAGGCAAAGAGATTGCGGTAACTTTTGGCTTTGGGCGGCAGACAAAAGGGCTTAGGTGGCGGTGGCTCCGGCCATGTGGCGGACAATTGAACGGGCGGGACGTGATGGCTGAAGTCCAGCAACTCCTGAACGGCTTCTTTCCAGCTGCAAGTATTGAGCCAGGCGACAAATTGAATGACATATCCTCCCTGACCGGATGCAAAGTCTTTCCATTTGCGCCCGTCAGGTGTGACATCAAGACCGTTCCAGCCTTTTACCTTCACACGACGGTTGGTGCGTTTGAGGTCAAGACCGCGGTGCTCCATGTAGTCTATAATATTAATTGTATTAACATAGTCTATTTGATCATCGGTGAATTTCTTTTTCATTATTCAACTCCTTAATTTGGGTACAAAAAAGCAGATCAACTCATGCTTAAAAGTTAATCTGCTTCTTTACGATCCTATAATCTTTATAATTAATGCTGTATAGAAATTCTAAAACCCTGCCATGATTTTGAATCAAAAAACAACGGATTTTGTACCGTATATCATTCCTTTCATTATAATTATTGTGAATATTGCTGACATTTTCCTGACCGCTGCTGACATTCCACTGACAGAAATCAGTCATTTTTTACCTTTTTCAGCTATGTTTTTCCGTAATTTTTTCTTCTTAATCTAAGCCCTTATTTTGTTTTTTTGTATAAAAAAATGAGCTTCAGAATCTCTGAAACCCAGTATTTATGCGGTTTGGCGGAGAAGGAGGGATTTGAACCCTCGCACCGCGTTAACGGCCTATACCCTTAGCAGGGGCACCTCTTATAGCCACTTGAGTACTTCTCCATGTTTAATGTCAGCTAAAAAAGACTACGTTTTTTATCACTGACCTATTCAGTTTTGATGGCCGAGAGGGTGGGATTCGAACCCACGTGGGCTTGCACCCTAACGGTTTTCAAGACCGCCCCGTTATGACCACTTCGGTACCTCTCGACTCGAAATGCAAGATTAATTATAACAGGGGCTGAAGCCCCTGTCAACCATTTTTTTCGTGATTTTTACTGGTTTTTTTTATGGTTTTTTATTTAGAGTTTCACCGTCCAACCCAGTTTATCTTCGACCGTTCCTGTTTGCATTCCGAACAGTGTATCGTAAATTCTTTGAGTGTATTCGCCGATTTCGCCATTATTAAAGCTCATATCCTCACCCTGGTATTCCAAACCGCCAATCGGTGATACAACAGCCGCTGTTCCAGTCCCGAATACTTCTTCAACCTGACCTTTATGATACATATCCACAAACTCATCAATGGTAATACGGCGTTCAATGACTTCTTCTCCCCAGGAGCGCAGAAGCTCAATAACACTTTTACGGGTGATTCCCGGAAGAATGGTTCCATGAAGCTCTGGCGTAATAAATTTGCCATCGACCTTAAAGAAAATATTGCTGGTTCCTACTTCTTCAATATACCTGCGCTCTGCACCATCGAGCCAGAGAATCTGTTCAAATCCTTCATCATGGGCTTTTTCCTGCGCCGCCAGACCGCCTGCATAGTTACCACCGCATTTAGCCTCACCTGTGCCACCCACAACAGTTCTTGAGTAAATATCTTCCACATGCATTTTTGCAGGCTGCAAGCCTGTCGCATAATATGCACCTACTGGACTCAAAATAATAATAAATTTATAGTGATGGCTGGTGCGAACACCGATAAATGGGTCTGTTGCAAAGACAAAAGGACGAATATACAAAGAAGTCCCCGGTGCGTGAGGCACCCAGTCCTGATCAAGGGCGACAAGCTGCTTTAAAGCATCAAATACAAATTCTTCATCAATCTGAGGAATACACATCCGGACATTTGAACGATTCATACGCGCAAAGTTTTCCATAGGTCTGAAAAACTGGATATCTCCCTCTGGCGTTTTATAGGCTTTCATTCCCTCGAAAACTTCCTGGGCATAATGAAGCACCATCGCCGCTGGAGAAAGCTCTATCGGCCCATATGGGACGATTCTGGCATCATGCCAGCCCTTACCTTCTGTGTAATCCATGATAAACATATGATCTGTAAATTCAGTCCCGAAAACCAAATTGTTTTCATCTGGTTTTGGCTTTAACTGTGTTCTTTTCGTAATTGTGATTTCCATAGTTCTTCCACTCCAATCTTTTTAAAAACACTCTGATATATAGTATACATTTATTGTATACAAAGAACAAGTGCTAAAATAAAAAAAAGGGCAAATTTGCCCTTTTTATATGTATTTTTAATTGTACACGATCAATTTAGAAATACCAATTCCCCGCAATACATACAGAACCGCTGGTCTGATAGCTTCTGAAGCTTGTAAAATTATGGCTGCGGATGCCGCCTTCCATGCAGTCTGTAACAGCCTGCTGTACAGCTGCCGGAGCATTACCAAGATACTGGGTATAATAACCGTCAAGGTAAGAAGCAAACTGGCCTGGTGCTGTCAATACACTTACAGCATCTGGGCCCCACCCTGCGTCTACACGGTTCATAACACAGGAGATAACCCCCATTGCGCCTTCATAGGAAGTGCCGCCTTCATGTGCAACAATTGCACAGATCAGATCAAAGTCGCTGCCTGCAGCCTGAGTTGCATTTCCAGCGCTCGGACTTGGGCTTGAAGCAAGGCTTTCGGGAACAGCTTTCTTTGTTCCAACTTCCACGACTTCCTTAACCGGTTCAACCTTTATATTGCTGGAAATATTCTCGCGTTTTACTTCTACGCCGTCCTGATAGGTTACTTTATCAACAAAATCGGCTTTTCCAACGACACCTTGTGTCACAACATTGCGTGTACCCTCTTCAAGCTCTGCATTTTCTTTTTCTTCGCTTTCAAAAGGAATATCTCTTTCACCAGCTTCTTCTTTTACTTCAATACGAGTAATGGTTACATTTGATACATCTGTTGTCAAAGCAGTCGATGGCGCTGGCGTTACAATATCATCATCATCGTACTGAACATTATTGTCACTCAGAAGATCTCCAACTGTTTCAGCTGCCGATTTATAATCAACTGTCTTTCCGTCAACCTTGATCTGGCCGACAGCATTTTTCTTTACTGTAACAGTATCTACATCTTTAACCTTTTTATCCGGATCAACGCTAATCGTATATTCTTCACTTACTGGATAACCCTGATCCTGAAGAACTTCTTCTACAGATTTCTGCAGCTGCGCATTGATAACTTCTGTCTTAACAGCATCGGCTGCAGTCGCTTTATTTTCGTCTAAAACAAGCTTTACATCTTTAGTCGCATTAAACGCGCAGGTTACGCCAATAATAACAACCAGAACAAACAAACCGGAAATGATGGCCGTTTCCTTTTTATACCTCTTTAAAAATCTCTTAACCAATGTTAACTTATTCAAATCGTGTACCCCTTTTTTACTTGTTTTACAAATTCAAAGTATAGTTTACAAGTTCGTTACAAAATAAATTTTAACAAGATTTTAGATGTTTGTCAAGTTATTTAAGCATTTATGCTATAATAATGGCTATTGGAGGATATTATGACGAAAAATATTTTAAATTTTCATAAAGAAACTGCACGTATTTTTGCCACAAATCTTTTACAATGGTTTTACAAATCAAAACGTGCCCTGCCATTTCGTGAGACCAAAAAACCATACAATATCTGGATCTCAGAAATTATGGCGCAACAAACTCAGATTGATACGCTTATTCCTTATTATCATCGTTTTGTAGAGGTTTTTCCCGATGTAACGGCTCTGGCTGAGGCACCAGAAGATAAAGTTCTAAAACTCTGGGAGGGGCTGGGCTATTATTCCAGAGCGAAAAATCTTCATAAGGCCGCTAAAATAATTCATGAAGAGTATAACGGTATTTTTCCAGACCATTACGATGCGCTCATTAAGCTTCCCGGCATCGGGCCATATACGGGCGGCGCCATTGCCAGTATTGCTTTTAAAGAAAAGGTACCTGCCATTGACGGGAATGTTCTGCGTGTAATCTCACGCTTTAATAATTATAACGGCGACATCGCCAATGTCAAAGTAAAAAATGCCATTACTGACTGGGTTGCTCAGGCTTTGCCTGATACACCCGGCGATTTTAATGAAGGCCTTATGGAACTCGGCGCTTTAGTTTGCACCCCAACCAACCCCAAATGCATGATTTGTCCTGAACAGAATATCTGCGAAGCTTTTAGAGAAGGAACAATGAATCAATTGCCCGTTAAATCGAAAAAAAAACGTCAGAAAAAGCTTGAAATGGAAGTTGGGATTGTCGATATGGGTGGTGCTCTTTATCTTGTTAAACGTCCGGATAAAGGCCTTCTGTCAGGTTTATGGAGTTTTCCTATTATAGAAGAAGAAAAAACAAAGCCTGGCAACGCTATCCGCCAAGCTTTAGAAACCATCTTTCCCAATCTTCCAGAAGGAAAAAATATTGGTAACAGCAAACATGTTTTCAGCCATATTATTTGGAATATGACCGTCTATTATTTTGAAATTAATTCCGTGATGGCCGCTGAAGCACCAGAAAAATATGGTGACACTCAAGCCGCTTTCAAAGATCGTGAACAGCTGGCTGCTGTAGCATTACCAACGGCTTTCTCTAAATTATTAGTGTTACTATAAAGATATAAAAAAGAAAAAAGCAAGGAATTATTTTAGATTCTTTGCTTTTTAATGTTAAGTTCTGCTAACCAAAAAAGTTAGCAGCTCTTATCGCCGCGTACTCCGGTGTCCTGCAGACACCTTCGTCAGGGGCTACGCCCCATAAAAAAGAAAGGTCATTGGCCCTTTGCAAGTAAACTTGCACGGGCCATTCACCTTTCTTTTT
>OCAN01001554.1_pt1 | contig 10763 bp, 7 predicted proteins | sample 1538321 | NCBI WGS metagenome assembly OCAN01 (sample SAMEA2580294, study PRJEB22360) | human gut metagenome | biome: human gut; feature: human-associated habitat; material: faeces | place: Denmark | collected 2008/2010 | reverse complement strand
TCCCCCGACCCCCCTCCCTCTCCCTTCAAAGACTTTCGTGTTTATCGAATCCCTGTTCGCGGTTTTTCCTTTGGGACAACGGGTTGCCGTGTATTCAACTGGCCGGCAGTGTTTTTGAAAGGCTGGGTTATAGGAAATGGTTAATTCTTTCTTGAAGTTCCAAAGGGATAACCAATACAATGCCTCAGCCATGACGCCCGCCGATGGAAAAACTGGAGAAAAAGGCCGTATGTTCACCATACTGTGGAGATAAAACCACCATATTCTAATGATTGAGCCTATTGAAACAAGCGGGGTGCAGCCTCCCCATCAGTCGAAAGCCTTGGGAAACGGGGCGGGGGAGGGATACCCCTTCTCCGGCAGGTTTCCCATCCCCGTATTCCCGCCTTTCCCTCAGGAGCCCTCATGTTCAAGTTCAAGGCATCGGATCTTCCCGAAATACTGACGCGCTGGTCGGCGCGGTATTCGGTATTCGTCCCGAGCGGAAGCCCGGACAACGCGCAGATGCGCATCTGGTCGCGCCGTACCCGGAAAGAGGTCCGGTTCATGGAGCCGGACGAATACACCAACCTGATCGTCGCGCCCAAGGGATTCGTCTTCGGCGAGCGCGAGGAGCTGTTCCGCTGGGAAGGCAACGAAAAGACCTGTACCGCCATCAGCGCGCCGTCTTCGTCTTCCTTGCAGGAAGAAGACAAGATCCTGTTCGGTCTGCGGCCCTGCGACACATACGGGCTGGCCTACATGGATCGCTTTTTTCTCGGCGAGCACCACGACATCAACTACCATTTGCGCCGCCAGCACGTGTTCATCGTCGCCGTGAACTGCCTTGAGGCCGGGCCGGAATGCTACTGCGCCTCAATGGGTACCGGGCCGTTCGCGGAAATCACCGCCCACACCGAATACGGAATGCAGGCAGGCAAGGGGTATGACCTCCTTCTGACCCCGGATTACGGGCCTGACCACAAGAAAGGGGAGAAGGGAGAGAACGACTGGTACTGGGTGGAGGCGGGATCGGACCGGGGCAAGGCGCTCCTGTCGCACGTCGCGCCGCTCCTGTACCGCGACCTCGAATTCACGGGCCGCAGGCGTAAAAAAGCGTTGCAGGAAGACGCGCTGAAGACGTTCCGCCGCACGTTGGACACGTCCACAGTCCGGCAGGTGCTTGCCGCGCACTTCAAGGACGAAGAATGGGACGCCATCGCTTCAAGCTGCATCGCCTGTACCGGATGTACGCGCGTTTGCCCCACCTGTACCTGTTTCACCACCGAAGAGGAGCAGGACACGCCCCATTCCGGCACCCGCGTCCGGGTCTGGGACTCGTGCCAGTCGGTATCGTTCACCCGGAATGCGGAATTCCATAACCCGCGCTCCAAGACTTCGGCTATGCGCTATCGGATCTACGACAAGCTGCAATATATCGAAGAGCGTTTCGGCATGAAGGGCTGTACCGGGTGCGGACGGTGTGCGACCGTCTGCCCGGCTTCCATCGATATGGTGGACATCATGGCCCGGATGAAGGAACGGACGCCCCACCAGGTGCTAGAAGCTCCCGCCCCGGCGGTCAACGTGCACTACGAGCGCGAAGAACGCCTGTTCGACCCGCAGCCGTATACGCCGCTCGTAGCGGAGATCATCGATATTTTTGAGGAAGCCAAGGGCATCAAGCGGTTTACGGTCCGCTATCGCGACCGCCCCAATCAAGGCCGCCCCGCCCTGCGCGGCCAGTTCTTCATGCTGACCGTGTTCGGCGCGGGGGAAATCGCCATTTCCGTGCCGTTCAGCGATCGCGTGAAGGATGCCTTCACCTTCTACGTCAAAAAGGTCGGCAAGGTCACCACGGCCATGCACAACCTGAAGGTCGGGGACATGATGGGGCTGCGTGGGCCGTTCGGCGTGCCCCTGCCCTACGAGACGCTGAAAGGCCGCGATCTGCTGGTCGTCGGCTCCGGCGTGGGGCACGCGCCCGTGCGCGCAACGCTGGTCCGGGCCATCGAAAACAAGCCGGACTTCGGGCGCATCGCCATTATGGCGAGCGCTTCGACCTATGACGGGCTGCTGCTCAAGGACGACCTGCGCGAATGGGCGAAAGTCCCCGGCGTCGAGGTGCACTACTCGCTCTCCAAGCCTACGGATCAGGTGGATGCGCATATCGGCTACATCAACGACCTGCTGCCCGGCCTCGGCCTCGACTGGAAAAACACCTCGGCGATCATCTGCGCCTCAGCCCGCCGCATCAAGGCCGTCGCCCGCGACCTCATGCAGCTCGGCATGAAGCCCTCGGACATTTACACGGCCCTCGAAACCAACATGCACTGCGGCATCGGCAAGTGCGGGCACTGCAAGGTCGGGAGCCATTATATGTGCGTGGACGGCCCCGTATTCACGTACGAGGAAATGCTCCAGCTTCCGCCGGAGTTTTAGACACCTTGAGGAAGGGAGAGGGACGCTTTCCAGAGGAGTATGCCCCTCCCCTTTCCCACTTCAACTTCCCACTGTCATTGCTCCAGCCAAATCCCCGGGCAACCTCATACGGAAGCTGTGCTTCTTGTCTTTTTTCAAGAAGATAAAAACAGATAATAGCATGATATTATAGTGAAAAAGATATTTCTTTCCGCACAGGAGAGATTTTTTTCGCGGGAGTTCCCCAAAAAACGCTTGACGGAACCGGGCCGTCCGACTATACCTCTTTCTCGTGATGCGGCTGTAGCTCAGCTGGATAGAGCAACAGGCTACGAACCTGTAGGCCGGGAGTTCGAATCTCTCCAGCCGCACCAGAATTTTGAAGGACTTATGATGAATAATCATGAGTCCTTTTTTTTGTACCCGAAAAAGCATCCCCCAACCTGTCCGCTGCAAATCGAAACCGCTTGATGGCACTCCTCAATGCGCCTTCCACCGTTTTTGCCTCGCCGCAACCCGCCTGCCGCATACCCCCAAGAAGACATCTTCTTATAGGGGCTGTGGGTCCCCAGAAACCGGATACCGATACCCTTCAAGGGAAAGCCGTTTGCCACCCCATCCGCTATGGCTGTTTCCTGCATGGGGCGATCCCGTTCGATAGAGCGACAGACATCCTGTCCATCCTCCTGCCCAGCCTTACGGGTTCGCCCGTTTCGCTTATCCCCGCGCTACCCGTCCTCCCCGCCATGTCCCCCGGCAGCGCATGGGAGGAGGCACAGCCGGGTTTGATGTTTTTCGAGGCGGACTGGGGCGGGTTGGAAATGACGGAAGGGAAGGCGGCCCCTCCCTCCTTTGCGCAGGCCTGTTGAAGGCGCCCAAGGCCTGGAACAGGCAATGACCCGCCATGCAGGGGGTTGCGACAGGACGGGCGGTTGCCGCCGTATCCATGCGAAAAGGCGAGCCCGCAGTCATCTCGCGTGCTTTCTCGCCGTGATGCCTAGCTGCCCCATCCTGCGGTAAAGCGTGGCAAGGCTGATCCCCAGTTCGGAGGCCGTCCGTTTTTTCCCTTCCGTGTGCTGCCCGTAGCGCTCAAGGAGCTGCATGATCCTGTCGTATTCCGCCGTATCGCGGGCAGGCTCCGGCGGTGGGGACGGCATACCTTTTTCCGTTTTGACGGGAGGGGGGCTTGCCGTCTTGAAGCGAGAATCCATGAGATCCAGCGTCAGGACGCCGTGCTCGCAAAAACCGACCCCGTATTCCACAAAATTTTTCAGTTCGCGTACGTTGCCGGGCCACGGGTAGGCCTCGAAAGCGTGCATGAGTTCGGTGGCGACCCGGTAGGTGCAGCCCCGTTCGCGGCTGAACGACTGGAGGAAATGGGCTACCAGCAGCCGGATGTCGCCTTGCCGCTCCCGGAGCGGGGGCACGAACAGGGGGATCACGTCCAGCCGGAAGAACAGGTCTTCACGGAACGCCCCCTGCGCCACCAGTTCCCGGAGGTTTCTGTTGCTGGCGGCGATGATGCGGATGTCCACGCTGTGGTTGACCTTCCCGCCTACGCGCCGGACAACGCGCTCCTGCAAGACACGCAACAGTTTGACCTGAAGCGACACGGGCATTTCGGATACCTCGTCGAGGAAGAATGTACCCGTGTGCGCCTGTTCCAGAAGCCCCTTTTGGCCCCCGCTGTTCGCGCCGGAAAACGCGCCGGGCTCATAGCCGAACAGCTCGCTTTCCATGAGCGATTCCGGGATGGCCCCGCAGTTGATGGCGACGAACGGCCCCGTATGGCGGGGGCTGTTGTCATGGACCGCCTGCGCGATCAACTCTTTGCCCGTCCCCGACTCCCCTTGGATAAGGACGGTGGCGTTCGTGCCGGCGGCCTTCAGAATAGCCGCCTTGAGCCGCAAGATGGCCTTGCTCTCGCCGATGATGCTGGGAAAACGGTCATCGCGCGGTTGTTCGGGGAGCGGTTCCACGTCGCGTCCGCGGGCCCATGCGAAACCGATGATCTGGCTGATGAGCTCGAAAGCCTTTTCCGACTTCATCAGCAGCTCGGCGCGCTGATTGTCGGTGAAGGCCACGATCTGCACGACCGCGACGATTTCGTTTTCTATCACCACCGGCCCCGTGAAATTGGCCACATCCGCGCAGGCCCCCTTGCCGGAGCAGGTACGGCAGACTTCTTCTTTGCCGGGCGTCAGCACCATAGAGCTCTGGCCGGAACGCAGGCTGTAGGTCAGCGCATTGTCCGCGGGCATCCGGAACCCGACACCGCGAAGGTAGGGGCCGGTTCCCCCCACGCAGTAGCCTTCCGCGTTCATGATCACGATTTCCACGTCCAGCAGCTCCGCCAACGGGGGAAGATGCTTTTGCACGAGGCGCCAACGCTCGGTGACGGGGGAACCCGATGGAAGGGGAGGTTCGAGAGGGGTGTTGATCCACAGGGGAACAGCGGCATGGATTTCCGATCTCATAGGTGTCTCCAAATAGGCAAATCTATATGCTTTGTCGATGTATCTTGCTTTTATAGTTACTCTTTTGAGTTTCTCACCTGCATGAGAAAAAGACAAGCGAAAAGGTGAAAAAAAGAGAAACCGTATTTTTCGTTGTTCCCAAAGCGGGTGGCGGAAACCGATTCTGAGAGGCTGTTTTTGAACGGCAGGGGACGCTGGGCACCTTTCTCATGCAACAGCATCGCTGCCCCGGGAGAGGGCCTCCGCATGTCTTCAAGAGCGGAACCGGACCTCCATCGCCCGTTCTTGAAGAGGTGCCGCCGTTTCCGCCCTCCCCCTGCAAAGGGGCCGCATCGGGTTGCAGGCGATACCCATCCCCAGATGCGCCCGTGGCTGTCCGCGGGAAAAACGGCTGCCGGGCCTTTCGGCATACGGACGCCTTCCGCACCCCTCCCGACGAAAACCGCCAAGCGGGAGGGAGGCCCCCTGACACCGCCCGTGCTGGCCCCAAAACAAAAAAGCCGCCCCTGAGGACGGCTTCCTGACAACGGGCTGCCTTTACTTCTTTTCGGCTTCCTTGGCCTTGCGGATAGGCTCCTCAAAGAGCTTGTAGTACCCTTCGATGACCTTGCCGAATTCGTCGGCGGGGAGGAAGTTGGTGGTCATGTTGACCTTGGCGAACTTGGCCTGCACGTCGGGATCGCTGAGGGCTTCCTTGATCAGGTTCTGAAGGCGTTCGATGCGATCCTTGGGGGTCTTGAGCGGGGCCACGATGCCGTACACGGAATCGAACACGAAGCCGTCGCCGAACATTTCCTTGAACGTGGGCGCGTCGGGATAGTTGGGATCGCGCTGGGCGCTGCACACGGCGATGACGCGGATGTCCTTGTGGGGCTTGAAGTTCACCACGGGCGTGAACCCTGTGGAGATGTGGTTGCCGAGGAGCGCCGTCACGATTTCCGCTCCGCCGTTGTAGGCCACATAGGGGAGGTCGGATTCGGGGAACAGCTTCATCACGTTGGCGTGGTAGAAGCGCTGGGCCGTAAACGCGCCGGGGCTGGCGAGGCTGTACTTGCCGCGTTCGGCCTTGGCCTTATCCATGAGATCCTGCACGCTGGCGATGCCGGAATCGGCACGGACACCCCAGCCCATCGTGAAGACGTTGACCTGCGCCACCGGGGCGAGATCCTTATAGGTGAAGCCGCACTTCTTGTATTGCGGGACGACGGTCAGCACGTTGGCCGAGGTGAGGCTGATGGTATAGCCGTCGGGACGGGCGCGGACGGTTTCGAGCGTGGCGGGGATGCCGCTGCCGCCGGGCTTGCTGGTGATGAGCAGCGTGATGTTGTGCTTGCGCTGCAGGTAGTCGCCGATAATGCGGGCGGCGGTGTCGGGGGCGTTGCCCGCGCCGAAAGGCATGATCAGGGTGATCGGGCGGCTCGGGTAGTCTTCGGCCGCAGCTTGGAACGGCATGGCGCAGAGCAGGGCCGCGGCTGCGGCAACGCCGGTGCGGAACATCCGGGACAGATTCCTCTTCATGAAGGCTCCTCCTGAAAAAAAGTGTGGATGGATCAGACCGCCTCGCGCTTGCATCCCCTGTATTCGTCCCAAATGGTTTTGAGGACGACGCAGGCGCTGACGGCCAATATGACACAGGATATGGGGCTGGTGAAAAAGGTGCTGAAATCGTCGCGGGAGAGGGACAGCGCCCGGCGGAAGTTGGATTCTGCGAGCGGGCCGAGGATCATGGCGAGCAGCATGGGCGGCTGGGGGAACCCCGCCTTGAGCATCAGGTAGCCAAGCAGCCCGAAGGCGGCCATTACGCCGATGTCGAACGTGGAGTTGTTGGCCGCAAAACTGCCTATGGCGCACAGCGTGAGCACGACGGACATGAGGATCGCGGTAGGCACGAGGACGACCTTGCCGAGGATGCGCACGGCGATGAGCCCGACCACAAGGATAAGGATGTTGGAGACGAAGAAGCTCGCGAAGATGCCGTTGACCGTGGCGCCGTGCTCCTGAAAAAGCAGCGGGCCGGGCGTCAGGCCTTGGATCATCAGCGCGCCGAGCAGGATGGCGGTGAGCACGTCGCCGGGGACGCCCAGCGTCATCAGGGGGATGAGCGCCCCGCCGGTCACACCGTTGTTGGAACTTTCCGTCGCGGCCACGCCTTCCAGCGTCCCCTTGCCGAACGCTTCGGGATGCTTCGAGAAGCGCTTGGCTTCGCCGTAGGCGATGAAGGTCGCGGCGCTGGCCCCCGTAGCCGGGATGATGCCGATGAGCGTGCCGAGGAGCGAGGAACGCAGCAGGTTGAACTTGTTCGTCCAGATTTCCCCGAGCGTCAGCCCCTGATTGGACAGCTTGCCCTCCTTGACGATCCCGCTCTTGCCGAGGAAGACATCCTCAAGGGACAGGAGCACCTGCGATACCGCGAAAAGCCCGACGAGCGCGGGCACCAGCGAGATGCCGTTGAACAGTTCCGGCACATCGAACGTGTTGCGGAAATCGCCGGAAACCGGATCGATCCCCACCGTTGAAAGGAAAAGGCCCACGAATGCGGCGGCAAGCCCCTTGCACATGGCCCCTGAAGACAGGGTCGCCACCACCGTGAGCGCGAAAACGGCCAGTGCGAAATATTCGGCCGGGCCGAAGGACATGGCGGCGGTCGCCAGCAGCGGCGCGCAGGTCACCAGAGCGACCGCGCTGAAGATGCCCCCGAAAAACGAGGCGAACGTGGCCATTTCCAGCGCCTTGCGCGATTGCCCCTTGGCGGTCAGCTTCGGGCCTTCGAGCAGGGTCGCGGCGGCGGCCACCGTGCCCGGCGTGCCGACGAGGATGGCCGTGATCGATCCCCCGTAAATGGCCCCGGCGTACATGCCGAGCAGCATGGAAAAAGCCTCTACGGGCGGCATCCCGAAGGAAAGCGGGATAAGCAGGGCTACGCCCATCGCCGCCGTCAGGCCCGGCATGGCCCCGAACAGGATGCCCAAAGAAACCCCGGTGACGTTGGCTATCAGCGAACCGAAACTCAAGGCCGCCTCTATCCCAGCAAAAACCTCGGACATCGTGTCCTCCTACGGCAACATGATCTGAAAGAAGTATCCGAAGGCATACAGCAGCGCTCCCGTGGTCAGCGCCGCCACTCCCATGATTTCAACAGGATTCCGGCGTCCCAGAAGGGGCAGGGAGAACAGCAGGAACAGGAACGTGGAGATCGTAAATCCGCCGTTGTGCGGCCACGGGAACCAGCTCTGCTCCACGAGCCAGTCGCCGAGCCAGATCATGCCGGACAGGTACATGACGAAGAAACCGAAAAAGAGAAGGGTCTTGATGACGGCGGATCGGTTTCCCCAACTACGGCCGGGCCGGTTCCTCAGCAGCCCTTGGAGGATGAGGAAAATCCCGCACAGCGCCATGCCGCCGAGGGCCAGCGTGGGCAGCGCGTCCGCCCCGACAACCTCCCCATCGGATGGGGCGATGGAGGCCGACACTTCGTAAGCCCCCACCGCGCAAAGGCATAGAAGAACCGCGCCGGAAAAAATATCGTTGAGGTTTTTCATGGAATTCCTTTGTGTTGTTGAGGCCCCGCCCCCCGGAAAGCGGGAGCGTATGCCCTCCGTTTTCCGGGGAGTCGGGCGATCAGGCGAAAAAGCCCGCCGTCCCGGTCAATCCTTCTTCTTTTTCCACAGCACGACGCGGCAGAAGGGGTCGCCCTTGCCGAGGCGTTCCACGATATCGCACGGGATGCCGTGCTCCTTGGCGCGGTTGCGATCCAGTTCCATAGCCACGTCACAGAAAAGATCCTGATCTTCAGGAGAAAGCCCCATCTTTTTCCATTCTTCGAGGAGGGGGCAGTAGTGCATCTTCATTTCGCAGTATTCTTCGGTGTCGGAAATTTCCGTCTCGAATACGCCGCCCATCATGGTGTAGTGTTCGTTCATCCAGTCTTCGGGAGCCAGCTTGCGCCCGTCGCGCTCGGCACGGATGCGGCCGTATTCGGCAATCCCCTCACGGGCGAGGGCTTCGGCCTGTTCGCGGGTCATTACTGAGGAAAACGCCTTGAACAGACAGGCCTGAGAGCGGGCCCTGTCCTGCATGGCCCCACGAACACGGCGTACAACTTCGGGATTCCATTCCATGAAACTTCTCCTGTTATCATAAAAGGTTTCACATCTTCTCCGTGTAACCGGACATTTTTTCTAATGCGATTTTTGTGCCATACGGCGCATACTCCATATCTCGCTATTGTTACAGATTTTTTATCATTGCAGACACATTATTCTCATCCTGAAATTCTCTTTTCGCATCTCATTGAGAAAAAATTCTCACCACATGAAAATACGGTGCCCTTTATGCCATTCTCTCTATTTTCAGTCAGGTATGCCGCACAGTTACGGCAGCTCAGATTCCGGACTCCTTTGCCGACAGGCATTCAGGACACGAAAACACACCGCCAGGCTCCAAAGATGGGACCGCAACCTGCCTGCGCAAGGAAACGGATGCGGAACGGAAAAAGGAAGATTGACAGGATGGCACCCTGTGAAAGGCGAAAGAAAAAGCCGGAAAAATGTTGCGGGGGAAGGACAACGGAAGCCTCTGCTCACCCGCCTGTTTTCCCGGCGAAACAGGAGAGGGGACAAGCGCCTCCATGTGGGATAACACGCCGCCCCTTCGAGCGCGGAAAAGGCTGGAGGATGCGAATGCCATCCCAACAAATGCGGTAGATTACTGACGGAAAAGGTGGGAAATCGTGTGACGGTATTCCGAACGGATACGGCGGAGAGGAAATACCCCAACGGGCGGAACGCCGAAGGGTTCCAGACCGTATCCCTGAAAGGTATCTATCCGGGAGGATGGGATAGCCAGAAAAAAGAAAGCCCGCTGGAGTTCAGCGGGCTGCCTTCACGCGGCGGGAGGGCGAATCCACGCTTCCCCTTCCACATCCTATTGATGTATCCCATTCTTGGTTATGCCCGCGGTTACAGGCCGTACCCATAAAGCGGAGGCCTGGCGAGCCTTCGAAACAGCACCGGGGGCTCAAAAAACTCTGGCGAACATAAAGAGGAACCCCCGAACAACGCCGGACATCCTCACTTTTCCGTCTTAACGCGCTCCCTCACGGGCGGCTTCAAGCTCTGGAACGGCACTCCCCGAAGGGCAATCCATACCCCGCCCTTTCCCTATCTGGCGATGAAACGGGCTGACGACGCCGACAGCCATCATCGCCGCCCAAGCCAATGTATTCCCAAGGTACAGCGGCCACCTCCCCAGCCCCAAGCGTCACCGCATCTTCCCTTCTTTCTCCAATTCCTTCACTTTTCTGAAAATCGTACTGCGGTCGACCTGAAAGTGCTTGGCGACCTCGGTGATGCTGCCGTAACGCTCCATCGCGGCTGAAAGGACCTTGTTCTCAAGGTCCTTCATGATCTCCTTGTATGTCTTGCCGTCGAGTTCAAAATCGAGGCCGTCCCTGCGCGCCGATGCGGCAGGCTTCGCCACGCCGGAAATGGGGACATCCGAAGCCCGGATCACGCTGTTCTTGCTGGTCACGGCCAGCCCCTGCACAAGGTTTTCCAGCTCGCGGATATTGCCCGGCCACTTGTAGTCGAGGAGCAGCGATTCGGCTTCTTCGGAAAACGTCAGCTGGCGATGGTACTTGCTGCCGTAAAACCGCAGGAACATGCGTGCGAGGGGCAGAATGTCCGCCTGGCGGTCGCGCAACGGCGGAATGGCGATCACCGCCACCTTGAGCCGGTAATAGAGATCACTGCGGAATTCCCCGCGCGCGATGGCCCGTTCGAGATTCTTGTTGGTGGCGGCGACGATGCGGACGTCGATCTGCTTCGGCGTGGTGGAACCCACGCGCATGATCTCCCAGTCCTGAAGGAACCGGAGCAGCCGCGTCTG
>OCAN01001549.1_pt1 | contig 10837 bp, 8 predicted proteins | sample 1538321 | NCBI WGS metagenome assembly OCAN01 (sample SAMEA2580294, study PRJEB22360) | human gut metagenome | biome: human gut; feature: human-associated habitat; material: faeces | place: Denmark | collected 2008/2010 | reverse complement strand
CATCCTCAAACCTGGGAAGCCACGGCGGCGGCGAACTGGGCCGTCACAACGCCGGGCTCGACGATGGCGAAGAGGTCTTCTTCATTGATCTCGATGATCTTGTTCAGTCCTTGCGTCAGGATGACCACGGATTTGTCGGCGTCGGGCACGGTCCCGCCGCTGAGGTTGGTCCCCGCGCCGCGGATGGTCATGGGCAGACCGTTGGCGTAGCAGCGCTCAATAAGGGCGCCGAGCTGTTCGGTGGAGGTGGGGCGCAGGACAAGGCCGGGAACGACCGAGGGCAGCACGGCGGCATCATAGGCGTAGCTCTGCCTGTCCGCTTCGCTGGTGAAGACGTTCTCTTTGCCGATGAGGTTTTCGAATTCCTTGACGAGGGATGCGCTGGGCATGATTTCCTCCGGATCAAATGGTGAGGGGGCTGTATGTGAGGGACCGCGAGGCCCGGATACAGTTCGCACAGGAAAGACGGGGTTCTGGCGACAGCAGCTCCCGGCTGCCTCATAAGGCTCCACCGGATGTTGAAAAGGGAATCCGGCGTGATATTCACCATTACTGTATGTCTGGGGGAAGGTCAAATAGTGAAGGGTTTCACGCGTAGGTTTTATCCTGTTACCGTCCCTCGTTAGGGCCGCTTGACCCCTCGCTTTCCGGCCCGTAAGACAGAAGGAAAAACGGCCCGCGCGTTCTTTATGGCAGCCGGGCCTTCGGGAGGTTTTCGTATGTTCGCACCGCTTCCCGCTCCGGCGGAAATGTCCGGCTGGGATCGGGCCGCCATTGATTTGGGTTTGCCCGAACTGTTGCTGATGGAAAACGCCTCCCGCGAGGCCCTGCATGTGCTTTCGGCTGAAACGGGCCATATGCCGGGCAAACGCGTCCTATTATTCATGGGCGGCGGCAATAACGGCGGGGACGCCGCTTGTCTTGCCCGGCATCTGCATGACGGAGGCGCGGAGGTGCTTGTGCTGCATACCCGGCCTTTGGGTGCTTACCGGGGCGTGACGGGTCAGCATGTGCGGCTGGCCCGGCGTTGCGGCGTGGCGTTTGCCCCGGTTGCGGGCTGGCCCGAAAAATACCGCAATACGCCGTGGGATGTCTGCGCCGACGCTTCCGTCTGCGAGCGGGGCGGCCCGGACATCGTCGTGGACGGGATACTCGGCACGGGCTTTTCCGGCAGCCTCAGGCCGCTGGAGTTGGGGCTGGTGGGCCGGATCAACGCGCTGGCGCAACGGGCCTTCGTTTTTTCTCTGGATATTCCGTCCGGCCTTTCCGGGCTGACCGGGCGCCCGTGCCCCGTCGCCGTGCGCGCGCACGCTACAGTGACCTTTGAGGCGGCGAAGCCCGGCCTTGTCCTGCCGGAAGCCGCGCCGTACACGGGCAGGCTGCACATCCGACCCATCGGCATTCCGGCCGTGGTGCGGAGGGCGCATCCCGCTTCCTATCAGATGATCACGAAAGCCATTGCCGGAGCTTTTCCGGAAGCCGCTCCGGGGTGGCACAAGGGGACCGCCGGGGCCATTTTGATTGTGGGCGGTTCGGAAGGGCTTACGGGCGCGCCGCATCTGGCCGCCCGGGCCGCCTTGCGTGCCGGAGGCGGGCTGATCAGCGTCGCCGCTCCGCACGGTTTGTGCCGGGACATCAAGGCGGACTGCCCGGACATCATGACCCGTGCCCTCGGCCCTGCGGGGAACGTGCGGTGGAGCCCGGCATTGCTTGAGGAGCTTCTGCCGTTCCTGCGCCAGTGCGGGGCGATGGTGCTGGGGCCGGGCATCGGGCGCGAGCCGGAAACGGCGGCATTCGTGCAGGCCCTGTTGATGTGCCCCTCGCGCCCGTCCGCCGTGGTGGACGCGGACGCGCTGCACGCGCTCGCCATGCATCCCGAGGCGTTGTCTTCCCTGCGGGCCTGTGACGTGCTGACCCCGCACCCGGGCGAGGCCGCAACCCTGCTGCATACGACGCCCGCGCTGGTACAGGCGGACCGCTTCGCGGCGCTGGCGGGGCTGCGGCGTCTGGCCCCTTCCGTGTGGATTCTCAAGGGCGCGGGGACGCTCATCGGCACGGCGGGCCAGCCCGTGACCATCGCCCCCTACGCGGAGCCCAATCTGGCTGTGGGAGGCTCAGGGGACGTCCTTTCCGGCTGCCTCGGAACGCTGATGGCGCAGACCGCCGCGCATCCTTCCGAGGGCTGCGAAAGCTCCAGTTTTCTTGCCGCGTGCATGGGCGTCCACCTCCACGCGCGGGCGGGCAGGCTGCTGCGTGAGGCCTTCCCCCAGCGCGGCAACTCGGCGACGGATATTGCGGAGATGCTGCCCCAGGCGCGGATCAGGGAGGCGGCGGGCGATGGCGCGTAAGCTGTTTTGTGATCTGTGCCCGCTTACATACGAGCTTTCGCGCTGGAAGGGCATTGTGTTCCGGCATTTGCAGGATTTGCGCTGCCCCAGCCCCTTTGCCCGGTCGCGGAGGGAAGAGCCGCTTCCGGTACTGGCATATCGCCATGCCTCGCTCATCCGGCGGCGGCTCGGCAACGTGGACATGCGGCTCCAAGAAAACAAGGCCGTCAATCTGCGGCTTGCCGCGCCGAAAGTGTCGGGCGTGCTCATCAGGCCGGGCGAAGTCTTTTCGTTCTGGCGGCTCGTGGAAGCGACCTCGGTGCGGAAGGGCTACCGCGAAGGGCTCATGATCAAACGGGGGCAGCCGTCTCAGGGCATCGGCGGCGGGCTGTGCCAATTCACCAACCTGCTGCACTGGCTGGTGCTCCATTCTCCTTTGCGTATAGTGGAGTACCATCATCATGATGGGTTTGATCTGTTCCCCGACTGCGGCAGACAGATCCCTTTCGGGATCGGCACGTCCATTTCCTACAACTATCTGGATTACCGCTTTCAGAACCCGACGGGGACGACGTTCCAGCTTCTCGTCTGGACGACGGATACGCATCTGTGCGGTGAGCTGCGCGCCGACGCGGAGCTGCCGTTGTCATGGCACATCAGAAGCGAGGAAGAAGCCTTTGTCCGGGAAGGCGATCGGGTATACCGGAACAATGTCATTGTCCGCGAGTGCGTGGACAAGAGGAGCGGCAACCTGCTGTCGCGCGAAACCCTCAAGCGGAACCATGCGCTGGTGCTGTATGAGGTGCCGGAAGATCGGATTATGGAAGAGAGCTGAGGGAAGGGCGCGGGCACCGTTTTCTCCCCCAAGCCGACTTGGGGGGAGGAAGATCGGGAGCGCATCTGTTTTGCAGGGAGACGCACAAACCGCTTTCCGGATGTCTTCTCTGGGAAAGAAGAAGCCCGGCACCATAAGGGGGCCGGGTGGTTTTTTCAACAAGAAGTATACCCGAAAGAACCCGGGCACCATAAGGTGCCGGGCTTCTTTTATTTGCTGTCGGCTAAGCCGCGAGCGGCCTAGTTTTCGGACTCTTCAAACTTCTGCTTGAGGAGGTCGCCGAGGCTCTGGCCGGCTTCGGGGCCGGAGCGGCTGTATTCGCGGGGCTTCTTGCGTTCTTCCTCGTCCTTGAGCTGCTTGATGGAGAGGCCGAGGCGGCGATCTTCAGCGCTGACGTGAATGATCTTGGCCTGGATTTCCTCGCCTTCCTTGTACAGTTCGGCGGGGGTCTTCACCTTCTTGTTGCTCAGTTCGGACACGTGGACGAGGCCTTCGATGCCTTCTTCCACTTCAACGAACAGGCCGAAATCGGTGATGTTCGTGATGATGCCCTTCACGAGGCCGCCCACGGGGTAGGCGGTGGGAACGTTGGTCCACGGATCTTCGGTCAGCTGCTTGATGCCGAGGGTGAACTTTTCGCTTTCCTGATCCACGGTCAACACCTTGGCCTGCACGGTGTCGCCGACCTTGAAGAGCTCGTTGGGATGACGGATCTTCTTGGTCCAGCTGATGTCGGACACATGGATGAGGCCGTCGATGCCGTCTTCGATGCCGATGAACATGCCGAATTCGGTGATGTTCTTGATGACGCCTTCAAGGATGGTGCCTTCGGGATACTTTTCGCCCACGAGTTCCCACGGATTCGGCTTGATCTGCTTCATGCCGAGGGAGATGCGCTTCTTCTCGGGATCGACGCCGAGGATGACGACTTCAACTTCGTCGCCCTGACGGACCATCTGGGAAGGATGGCGGAGCTTGCGGGTCCAGGACATTTCGGAGATGTGCACGAGGCCTTCGACGCCGGGTTCCAGCTCGACGAACGCGCCGTAATCAACAAGGTTGGTCACCTTGCCGTTGTGGCGGGAAGCTTCGGGGAAGCGGGCGGTGATGTCCTGCCACGGATCGGGCACGAGCTGCTTGAGGCCGAGGGAAACCTTCTGGTTGTCCTTGTCGAAGGAGAGCACCTTGAGTTCGAGATCCTGACCAAGCGTAACCATTTCGCGAGGATGGCGGATACGCTTCCAAGACATATCGGTGATGTGAAGGAGACCGTCGAGGCCGCCGAGGTCCACGAACACGCCGTATTCGGTGATGTTCTTGGCCTTACCGGTAACGACCTGACCTTCGGCGAGGGTCTGGAGGAGATCCTGACGCTTGGAGTCGCGTTCTTCTTCAAGCAGCACACGGCGGGACACGATGACGTTGCTGCGACGACGGTTGATCTTCAGCACGCGGAATTCGTATTCCTGGTTCACCAGAGCGTCCATGTCCGGCACGGGGCGCAGATCCACATGGGAACCGGGGAGGAACGCTTCCACGCCGCCCAGATCCACAGTGTAACCGCCCTTGATGCGGCGCATGATACGGCCCTTGATGACGCCGTTCTTTTCCTGCACGTCTTCGAGCTGATCGAAGAGCTGCATCCGCTTTGCTTTTTCGAAGGACAGGGTGATGGTGCCTTCCTGTTCGTTCTTGCGAGCGACGAAGACGTCCACACGGTCGCCCACCTTCACAACGAGATTGCCTTCGGCATCCCGGAATTCGGCGGTGGGGATCTGACCTTCCGATTTGAAATTCACGTCAACAAGCACATTGTCGTCATCCACGCGGACAATTTCGCCCTTGACGATGGTTCCTTCCTCGAGATCACCGAAGTCGGTGCTGAGGTAGTCTTCCAGCGCGCTTTCAAAATTAAATTCCGCGTCCATACCGTGGTTTTCCATGGTTTCCATTAAACAGCCTCCAGGCCACATCAATTTCCCGCATATTCTGCAGGTCGTCATCCATAGCAGGAATCGTTTTGTCTGGCAAGGGCTACCCTTACGTGAAGAAAAGAGCATTTCGCGGGATCGCCGCGTTTTCTGTCCGTTTATGATAAAGAGGCCTGAGAAGAAAAAATCTGAGGGGACCTTTGAAAAAGTGTCCCCCCAGCATTTTTACCGGCATTCAATCAGCAAGGATATTGTGTGGCGGCGCTTTCGGAGCGGCGGAGAGATACAACAGGCATTGGAAACATCGCCCTGAAAATGGAAGAGCCGCCGTCCCAACGGTAGAGTGAACCCCTTTTGAAACGGTGCCTCTTTCAGCGTCAAAACGCTTTATTCCGGCTCGTACCCCGTGTCCTCCGGCAAATCATGACGGGCGGACTGGCTGCGGGCAAGCTCGTCGCAGCGCTCGTTCTCGGCATGGCCGTTGTGTCCGCGCACCCATTCCAGCGTGACGCTGTGGCGGTCGAGCTGGACTTGCAGGCGCTCCCAGAGATCACGGTTCTTGACCGGTTTCTTGGCGGCGGTCTTCCAGCCGTTTTTCCGCCATCCCGCGAGCCATTTTTTTTCCACGGCATGGCGCAGGTACTGAGAGTCAGTGTACAGCGTGACCGCGCACGGCTCTTTCAACTCTTCGAGCCCCGCGATGGCTGCCATGATTTCCATACGGTTGTTCGTGGTGTGCGCGTAGCCGCCGGAGAGTTCTTTTTCATGGCCTTCGCAGCGAAGAATGCAGCCCCAGCCTCCACGACCGGGGTTGCCGAGGCATGAGCCGTCCGTAAATATCGTCACATTTCGCATAGCTTCTCTTTTTTGGGTACAAAACAGGGCCGCTGGCCGGAAAGGAAAGAATCCACCGGCCCGAACCCGCCATCGACCCATACAGACGTCTTTGAAAGGAAAGGGAAGGGGGAGTGGGGAGGGGAAGGAAAACGTGGGGGATCTCCCCTTCTTGAGAGCGTTTCCCTTCTCCATCCCCACATGTTATTCAAACATATCGATATTTGCCAAAGCCTGATGCATGAGGCCTTCCGGAGAATCGGCGGCGTCGAGGACGATGATGCGCTTGGTGTTGTGGGCGGCCCAGAGCTTGAATCCTTCCCGGATGCGGGTGTGGAAAGGCATCTGCTCGGCTTCGAAACGCCCCTCTTTTTCGGAGAGGCCCAGCTCCGCGTTGCGGCGGCGTGCACGTTTCAGCGCATCGGCGGGGTCCATGTCGAGCACAAAGGTCCTGTCGGGCCAGAGGCCGCCTATGGCCACGTCGTTGAGCGAGCGCAGTTTTTCGATGTCGAGGCCGCGCCCGTAGCCCTGATAGACCACGGTGGAGTCCGCGTAGCGGTCGCAGAGCACCACCTCGCCGCGTTTCAGCGCCGGGCGGATGACCTCCGCGACGTGCTGCGCCCGGTCCGCGAGGAACAGGAACAGTTCCGCCTCAGGGCAGATTTCCGTTTCCGGATTCAGGAGCATCTGGCGCAACTCCCGGCCCAGCGCGCACCCGCCGGGCTCGCGCGTCACCAGCACCTCATGGTTCAGGGTACGGAACACGTCGGCGAGGTTCTCAATGAGCGTGGTTTTGCCCGAGCCTTCAATGCCTTCTAGAGTAATGAACACTGGTTCAACCTTGGGGCTTCGGGTTCCGCCGCCGTGCGCTTTGAAGTGTGGGGCTTGCGCGATTCGGTTTCCGGGGTTTTGGGGGCCAGGAACAATTGGCGCTCCAGCGATTTCTGGTAGGGCGACCAGCCGCTTTCGCCGTCTTCGAGTTCCCCGAACAGGCTCCGGCTCTGGGTGATCTTGGCGTCGATGTTGTCCGCGTAGTGCAGGGCAAAGGCTTCGGCCGTTTGCGGCAGGGGGGGGGGAGCCGTATTCGTACAGCCCGTGGTGGCTCAGGATAAGATGCTGGAAATGGAGGATCAGCTCCTCGTTGAGCCCGGATTTGGCGAGATGGCGGTCAAGCTTTCCGAGGCACAGATTGATGTGCCCGACCAGCCGCCCGGCGTCGGTGTAGTCGTTGGCGAGGCCGCCGGAGAATTCCCATATTTTGCCGAGATCGTGGCAAATGGCTCCGGCGAGCAGCGTCTGGCGATCCAGATCCGGGTAATGGTCGCAGAAGCGCAGGCACAGCGTCGCCACCGAAAGCGTATGCTCAAGCAGCCCGCCGACCCACGCGTGGTGTACGCTCTTGGCGGCGGGGGCGGTGAGCAGCGGGACGCGGATGGCCTCGTCCTCAAGGACGGACAGGATAAACTTGCGCCACGGCTTGTGCGTGAATTCCTTGCGGCAGATGGCTTCGAGCTCGTCGAGCATTTCCTGCGGCGGGCGGCTGCTGGAGGCCATGAAGGCGGACGTGTCTACCGAGGCCGTTTCTTCCGGGGAGAGCACGCGCAGCGCGTTGATATTCACCTGCAATTTGTCGCGGAAGCTTTCGGCGCGGCCTTCCACTTCGGCGATGACGCCGGAAGGGATTTCCGTAAACTGCTGGCTGAGGGGGCTCCAGATCCGGGCCTCAAGCTCTCCGGAGGCGTCTTTCAGCTCAAGCCGCCAGAACGGGCCGTTCTTGGCTTGCAGCTGCGACGCCGAGCCGATGAGGTACAGCGCTCTGATTTCGTCGCCGGGAGCCACGTCTTTGGCCCACCGGCGGTCGGGCGCGGATTGTATTTTCTGCATATTCAACCTACAATAAAAAACTGTGCGATCGGCTTTCCGTGCGGAAAGCATCGCCGTACAGTCGGAATGTTTGGCGGGAGTTCACCCGTTTTCGCCTGTGTTGTCAACAGAAAGCCTGCGGGCCGTCCGGGGTCCGGCTTTCCGTCTGTTTCCTATGGGAAAACTGTTTTTGCTGTTTCGGGAGGTTGCGTGCGTATCTTGCTTTCCAACGATGACGGTATCCACTCCCCGTGTCTCCGCGCGCTGCACGACGCGCTGTGCGAGGCCGGGCATGAGCTTGACGTGGTCGCCCCGCTCACGGAGCAGTCGGGCGTGGGCTGTTCCGTCACCCTGCACAATCCCTTGCGCCTGTACCCGGTGCAAGAGCCCGGCTTCAGCGGCACGGCGGTCGCGGGGACGCCCGTGGACTGCGTGAAGCTCGCCCTGACCACGCTCCTGCCGCAGCCGCCGGATTTGGTCGTCGTGGGCATCAACAACGGCGCGAACAAGGGTGTGGACGTCTTTTACAGCGGGACCGTTGGCGCGGCGACCGAAGCCGCCCTGCGCGGGCTGCCCGCCGTGGCCTTCTCGCGTCCGCGTCCCGAGCTTGAGCCGCCGCAGGCGCTGGCCCGTCACGCCGCCTCGCTGGTGGATGCCGTGGACTGGCGCTGTTGCGCCGGGAAAGTCCTGAACGTCAACTATCCGCGCTGCCGCGTCGCCGAGATCAAGGGCATCCGGGCCGCGCGCATGGCCGAGAGCCGCTGGGCCGAGAACTACGAACGCCGCGAGGACCCCGCCGGGCGTCCCTACTGGTGGATCGCCGATTTCCTCAAGCGGGACAGCGGGGGCGACGATACGGACATCGCTCTGATGGAAGGCAACTGGGTGGCGGTCACGCCGCTTCAGGTGGATCGGACGGACCGGGAACTGCTCGGCCGCTTGCAGGAGCGGTTCGGCGTCTAGTTCCAATCCTTCGGGAAATAGGCTACAATAGGACCATCAATATGTGTGGCGGAGTCGCCGCTGCGGTCTTCCGGTGCGGGAGCCGCCTTATTTCACCATCCCAATCGCAGCCGCAAGGCTGAGGCGAGGAGCAACTATGCCGCTTACCTCTCCCAGAGCCATGTTTGAACGGGCCTACAAAGAAGGTTATGCCATCGGCGCCTTCAACGTCAACAACATGGAAATCATTCAGGGAATCATGGAGGCAGGAACCGAGGAAAAGGCCCCGCTCATCCTTCAGGTTTCCGCCGGAGCCCGCAAATATGCGGGACAGAATTATATTGTGAAGCTCATTGAGGCCGGTCTGCTGGAAGCGGATCTTCCGGTTGTGCTCCATCTGGACCACGGCGCGGATTTCGACATCTGCAAGGCCTGCGTGGACGGCGGCTTCACCTCCGTGATGATTGACGGTTCGCACCACTCCTTCGAAGAGAATATTGCCGTGACCAAGCGGGTCGTGGAATACGCCCATGCCCACGGCGTCTGGGTGGAAGCCGAACTGGGCCGCCTTGCCGGGGTTGAGGAAGACGTCTCTTCCGAGCACAGCATCTATACCGATCCCGATCAGGCCGTGGAGTTTGTGGAGCGTTCCGGCTGCGACTCGCTCGCCATCGCCATCGGCACCAGCCACGGCGCGTACAAATTCAAGGGCGAAGCCAAGCTCGACTTCGAACGCCTTGAAAAGATCGGCAATCTGATGCCCGGTTACCCGCTCGTCCTGCACGGCGCGTCCAGCGTACCGCAGGAATTTGTGGAAATGTGCAATACCTACGGCGGGAAGGTCGCCGGAGCGGCGGGAGTGCCCGAGGAACTGCTCCGCAAGGCCGCCGGTATGGCCATCTGCAAAATCAACATCGATACGGATATCCGGCTGGCCATGACGGCCTCCATCCGCAAGCAGCTCGTCGAGCATCCTGAGGAATTCGATCCGCGCGGCTATCTGAAGCCCGCGCGGCAGGCCGTGAAGGACATGGTCCAGCACAAGATCAAGCACGTGCTGGGTTGTTCCGGCAAGGCGTAAATCAATTGTCACACGGGGGAGGTACACTGGCTTGTAACGCGGTTGCCTCCCCTTTGTTTCATACGGCGTTCCGCCTTTCCTTATGCGGACGCGCCGGCCCGGGCGTCGGGCGCATCAGGATTGTGCCGCAAACCTTTTCGCGTATCGAAGGAGTACCCCAATGGCTCGCATCGGAATCAACGGCTTCGGCCGCATCGGTCGTTATCTTGTCCGCCTTATGGCTGAGCGCAACGAATTCCCCGTGGTGATCAATGCCCGCGCGGACAACGCTTCTCTGGCCCATCTCTTCAAATACGATTCCGTCCACCACACCTTCAAGGGCACGGTGGGCCATGACGAAAACGGCATCATCATCAACGGCACGCACATCGCCGTGACCCGCTGCAAGCCCAACGAATGGCAGTGGAAGGACTACGGCGTGGATCTGGTGGTGGAATCCACCGGGACCATCAAGAAGCGCGCCGGGCTCGCCGAGCACATGGCCTGCGGCGCGAAGAAGGTCATCATGAGCGCCCCCGTATCCGACGCCGACATCACCATCGTGATGGGCGTGAACGACGGCCTCTATGATCCCGCCAAGCACGACGTGGTTTCCTCCGCCTCCTGTACGACGAACTGTCTCGCCCCGGTCGCCAAGGTGCTGAACGACACCTTCGGCATCGAGCACGGCCTGATGACCACGATCCACTCCTACACCATGAGCCAGCGCATCCTCGACGGTTCCCAGAAGGATATCCGCCGCGCCCGCGCCGCCGCCATGTCGATGATCCCGACCACCACCGGCGCTGCCAAGGCCGTGGCCCTCGTGCTGCCCGAGCTCAAGGGCAAGCTGGACGGCATCGCCATCCGCGTCCCCACGCCCAACGTGTCCATCGTGGACCTGAACTGCGTCATGAAGCGCGACGTGACCGTCGATGAGGTCAATGCCGCCCTGACCGCCGCCGCGAACGACAACTTCGGCGTTTCCGACGAGCCGCTGGTGTCCATCGACTACAACGGCGACACCCACGGCGGCGTCGTCGAC
>OCAN01001546.1_pt1 | contig 10863 bp, 10 predicted proteins | sample 1538321 | NCBI WGS metagenome assembly OCAN01 (sample SAMEA2580294, study PRJEB22360) | human gut metagenome | biome: human gut; feature: human-associated habitat; material: faeces | place: Denmark | collected 2008/2010 | reverse complement strand
GCCAATATAAGGCATCACCATCAGGCCAAACATGTACCATTTTCCCAGTTTTCCAGGCTGCCCGCTGCTCACGGCAAAAATTTCGTCGGTGTTTCCAAAGGCGATCAGGCAGCGCTCCAGCGTGGTCACAGAGTCTTCCAGTTTTTGCGACAGGGACAAAGACATGAGCGCATACCGCAGATTGATGATCAGCTGAGTGAGCGCCATCTCCACAAAGGGCGCGCCAAGCACAATCAAATCCAGCCCGGCAAACTGCCCCGCTGAAGTCAGGTTTGTCATGGAAATAAGCACCGCTGACCAGGCAGGAAGCCCCTGGGTGACGGCCATCATTCCAAAGGTAAAAGCCACCGACAGGTAGCCCAGGCCTATGGGAATCCCATCCTGCAATCCCTTTGCGAAGCTGTTGTTAATGATGATCTTTTCTTCTGTCGTTTCCATTCCTACTCCTCATAAACTCCAAATTCAATTTTTCGTACCTCATCCTCCTCACCGCAGACCCAGAGCTCGTAATCCGAAGCCAGCTCCAGACGTCTTAAAGAAACGCCTCCAGTCTGGCAGCCCTCATCAAGGATTTGGTATTCTTCCCCTTTTTGCTGTATCTCAAAGGCGCTCAGCGGCAGGGCAAAACCCAGCCCCCGGTATTTCATATAGCTTTCCTTCTGCGCCCACAGTCTGTAAAATGCCTGTGTCCGTTTTTCATCGTCCAGAGCTTCCAACCCCCGGACCTCTCCGGGCGACATAAAACGCTTTGCCAGGGACATCATCCGTTTTGTCCGGTCAATCCGCTGCACGTCCACTCCCACTGGGTTTTGGGACATGGCACATACCAGATAATCTCCCGAGTGTGAACCGTTAAAGTGCAGACTGGGGTATTCTTTCAAAAAAGGCTTTCCATAGCGGTTCTTTTCCACTTTCACCGGAACTGGCAGTCCCTTTTTCTCAAATATTTTATTTAAGAGCATCTCAACATGCACTGTTTTTCCTGTAACCGAAAAAAAATGCGTATCCAGCGTGTACACATCAATCATGGATTTTCCTCCAAAAGGTGATAACACTACTATTATACGCATTTTTTTACTGTAACTCAATTCTATTTTGAGGGAATCCCCTAAATTAATCTTTATTCTACCGCGGTATCCACTTCTTTTACGGTCTTTTTATCTTCCCCTGTGCCCGTATGCTTCTTAGCATAACGGCGCACCAGCAGCGAAGCGCCAATACTCAGCACCGCGCATACGATAAGGATCCCGAAAATAGTGGTAAAGGCCGCGTTTCCCTGTCTGTCGATCATACCACCAAACCATTGGTGCATAAAGCTTTCCGGTAAAAAGCCAATGACAGAAACCATTCCGGTTGCCGCTCCGAATACATGAATAGGTACCTTGGTTTCTGTGAGTTGTGACGAGGCGATGCCAAAGGCACCGTTTCCCACAAACCCCAGAACCACCATGATCACGGCAACGACAATGGCCATGGCCGCTGTCTTTGGCAGGATCAGAAAAGATCCGTAGCAGAGGGCAGCCACTGCGGAAATAACCATAATAACCTTGGCCGGCGAGTTGATTTTTTCCGCTACCTTTCCAAGAATCGGCGATGAGATCAGGGTGATGCCATAGGTTCGTATCATTCCCACTACGGATACCAGCCCAAGAGACGCGCCAAAAACATTCGTCAAAAACGGCGTGGTGTAATTCATGCCCTGATAGACAAAGCAGATAAAAAACATGGAAATTGAGGCCAGCCATACACCCGGATGCCTTAACGCTTCGGCAAACTCTGACAGGTTAAAAGACTTGCCGTCGGTTTTAATTTCTCCTTCAAACTTCGGGATAAAGAAAAAGGAGAGGATGCCAAACAGCAGGATAATGGCGCCCATAATGATCAGCACCGTAGTCACTCCCCTGGTCTGGTCAGCGATCATCCCGAAAACACCGAGGGCGATCATGTTGAAGATAAGCCCTGCCACACCGTAAAGGCCGTAGCTGAAGCCAATATTCTTAGGATATTCCTCCTCAGAGGATACCAGCCGGACCAGTTTGAAACGGGTGCCCCACCAGATCAGAATAGTAGTGACTGCCATCAGCCCAAAGATAAAGAGCAGCACGCCGTAAGACGGCATGGCAGCGTACCAGAATACGGCCAAGGCCGTCGCGGCAAAGCCTACCCAGGCCAGAGTCCGTACCCTGACCTTATCTGCTACAATACCAGAAGGTATATATAAAATCGTCGCCATAATGCCGTACATTCCCACCAGCGCGCCAAGCTGCTCATTGGACACGCCAAGGCCCACCATCAGCGGTTCATAAAAGACGTTTTTTAAATAAACCGGCATATAGATTATAGAGCTTCCCATACTGATAAGCACAATGAGAAACATTTTATGAAATCTGGACAAGTCACTCAGCTTTTTTTCACCCTTTAAAAAATTCATTGATTACCTCACTTTTTATTCACATAAGGATCGCCGATCCTCCATTCTGCCTAAAGGTCAAATTTATATTGTTCCGGCAGCTCAGTGTTCAACAGCTTCTTTTGTTCCAGCGTGGTATCCGGCAGCTCATAAGCCTCCATGCGGGCGTCATAGGCCTTCTTGGCGCGATCCCGGATATCGCCCTGCTCTTCACGGGTGTTCTCCTTGCAGCCCTTGCGGTTAAACACCTCGGAGGCCAGATAGTTATCTTCCCGGTATTCCTTAGGGGTACGTCCTCCCAGAAAGTTTCCTCTTGGACCTACCTTGGTGATATCCTTCAGCGCTTTTTCCTTCCGCTTGTCTGACACTTCAAAGCCCCTGCGCAGACGCATGAGATAGCGGATGGTTTCTTCATCCATGATGAATTTTTCATAGCTGGTCAGATTAAAGCTGCCCATTGTGCCGCAGCCGTGAGGTATCATCGCCGCCTGGCTCAGCATCGGCGCCATCAGCCCTACAAAGGATTCGACACCCGCCTGGTAATCGGCCTTAAAGGCATCCCCCAGAGCGCCGCCGACACGTACCGGAATTTTATAGAAATTTGCCAGGGCAATGTGTCCCAGTGTGATCAAAGCAAATTCCGGCGCGCCCATGCACAGCTGCACATAGCGCATATCCGACATGGAGGAAAGACTGGTATATAATATCGGAAGGCCCGGATTCATGAGCTGGGATAAAACCACAATGGATAAAATCGCCGCCGCATCCTCTACAACCGATCCATACAGAGAGCCCGGAGCGGTCAGGTTCGTCATGGAGCAGGCCGTAATGCTGATGGGCTGGTTCTCCTTAATGAAGCCCATAAAATGATCCATGGCCTCCCAGCCAACACCCAGTGGTGAGATGACGCAGGTGCCGCTGTAAATAACATATTTGTCATCATAGCCATAATATTTTTTGGCAAACTGGATATTCTCGCGCACACCCTGGGCTACGCTGCCTTTTTTGTAGTTGTGGATGGTCGCGCCCAGAATATTGTAGATGGGCTTGTGGCTGTATTTCATCAGCAGCGCCGTCTGCGCCAGCAGCGAATCCTTCGTTTTATCAAGACCCGGTACGTCCACAGCGATCTCACTGGTGACCTGCATCACATCCGAGGTGTCGATGAGCTTGTAAAAATTGACTAAATCATCGGTGTTGGTATCCGAATAAGAACCGTCAAAATTGAGTACCAGCGGTGTGCCGTTTGTCGGGATAACCACCGGGTCGTGGTCGAGGCCGACCTGTACTGTGCGGTCAAAGCCCTGCAGCTCAAAGTTTGCTGGAACGGTTTCCAGTGCTTTGTTCAAAAGAGCCTCCCCAATATAAACCGTACCGTCCTCTACCCTCGCGCCATGCTGTTTAAAAATTTCAAGCGCTTCATCATTCTCAATTTTAACCCCAACTTCGCTTAAAACGCGTAAAACACCCTCATGCAGATTTTCAACATCATCCTTTGTAAAAAACACATCAGTTAAACTGTTACGAATCATTTGTCTCTCTCCTTAATCTCTCGAAAATTTTTCTAGTTAGTTGATGCTTTATATTAATGCAAGGTTTATGCCAAAACAGATTTCTCTATTTCTCACAGTTTCTTTGATTCTTATGTTTAATAAATATATTATTTTTAATACACTTATCTTATATTTCCTTTTCTATTTCTTTTATAAAGGGCTAATTAAAGGGAGTTGCCCCTTTGATTCATAAATGATACAATTGACCTGAAAATAAAACAAAAGCAGAACAAGCTTATTTTTACGAAGCAGAGAGGGCTGAAAATGAAAAAATCTGACCATGATCCTGAATACAGCGCTTACCTGAACAGCCTCCCCAGGGAAATGCTGTTGTCCATATTGGAAAATTGTTATAACGAAATTTTTGTCAATGACCGTGATGGCAGGATCGTCTATGTAAATCCGGCCTGTATCCGCCATTATGGCCTGAAGCCAGAAGATCTGGTCCACGCCAAAAACGCTGATGTTTTTCAGGGGAACTGGACGCCCATGGCTCTGGACTACGCCATTGATGAAAAGCGCATTATCTTTGCCAAGCAGCGTTTTATCCCCGCTGGCGAAGAGCTGGTTACCATTTTGACCCCGGTTCTGGATGAGGCAGGCAATATCGAGCTCATCATCGGTAATGTTCAGGAAAATGAAATCACCCACTGGGATGTTTCCTATAAGGATGACGACTTGAAAACCAGCCGTCGGCACAAGAGTAGTCATTTTAACTCCAATGAAACGCCCATCATCAGCCGTTCCTTTAACTATTGGAAAATCATCACTGAGCTCAAGCAGGTCTCAGACTCCACCATTCCAGTTCTCCTTCTGGGCGAATCCGGTACAGGGAAAACCTATGTGGCTGAGTACATCCATGAGAACAGCGGACGCGACGGGCTGTTCATCACCCTCAACTGTACCGCCATTCCTGAATCCCTGTTGGAATCCGAGCTTTTCGGCTACGCGCCCGGAGCCTTCACAGGCGCCAGCAGCAAGGGGAAAATAGGCCTGATCGAAATGGCCAGCAACGGCACATTGTTTTTGGATGAAATCGGCGACCTGCCCCTCTACCTTCAGGCCAAGCTTCTGGATGTGCTTGAAAACCAGCGGTATATTCCCGTCGGCGGCACAAAAATGAAGTATGTGAACATCCGCATCATCACTGCCACCAACAAAGATATCGACACACTGGTAAAGGAGGGAAAATTCCGAGAGGATCTGTACTGGCGTATCAGTACCTTTAATACCATTTTGCCGCCGCTGAGAAAACGGCGGGATGATATTCTTCCCCTGTCCAACTTTTTCCTCAAGCTGTTCAACGAAAAATACGAAAAAAATAAGACCTTCTCGCAAGAGGTCCTCAGCGCCTTTATGCGCTACAGCTGGCCCGGCAATGTGCGCCAGCTCAAAAATATGATCGAGCGCCTGGTGGTCGTCACCATGGGCAATATCATCGACCTCCAAAAGCTCCCGGAAACCATGCTCAGAGAAAACCACGACACCCCAGACAACACCGCCCTCACCCTTGACGAACGGGTGGAGGCGTTAAAAAAGGACATCGTCCGCGACGCCTATAGGAAAAACCAGACCGTCCGCAGGGCTGCCGCCGCGCTTGGCATTACCGCCTCCAAAGCACAACGGCTGATTAAGGAGTACTGCGGAGATTTACAAAAAGAAAATGAAGGGTAGCTCTACCCTTCATAATTTTTTCTTATAGCCTGCATTATCTTCCTGATAGCCATTCGCTTCGTAAAAACGGCAGGCATCCTTCCGATTCTCTTCTGTTACCAGAATGATCTGGGTGCATCTGCGTTCTTTTGCCTGCTTTTCCAGAGCGCCAAGCAGAGCCTTACCAATACCGCTCTGGCATGTCGAAAAACTGCATTTTTCTTATTTTCACAGCTATTCCATCCTTTTGAGCTGCTCCATCTGTCTCCTGAAGTCCGCTTTGTTTTCCTCTGGGGTCTTGGTGGGATCAGGGGTATCGAAATAGCGGCGGCAGGGCAGCTCTCTGCATTTTCCACAATGAGACTGTTTCCTCTCAAGGATACAGCATTCATAAATACCGCAGACATCCCCTCCGGTATACTCAAGCCAGAAAGCTTTCCCCTCAATGGCTGGACAGCCCGCACAGGTTTCAGGGTAATACTCACAGCTTGTACAGACAACGCCGCAGCAACTGATGATTTCTTTCATGATATTCCCTCCTTAAGGATTCGTGGAACAAATGGCTTCTTTAAACCCAGAATAACGGAACTAAAGTCTTCTGTCAATCTTTTTACAGTCTGTATAATAAACTTGAGAGATGAAGCCTTTTACCTAAGAAAGAAAAAACGTTCTGCGGGTACTGGCCTCACACCGATATCTGTTTCACTAAAGTTGATACTTCATCTCGCCAGTGTCCGGCTGGGCAGATAATTTTACACGATTTCTGGCCGTTATTCAAAGCGCCTGAACTTTTTTTCTTATATGGATAAAAGGCGCAGTCTCGAGCCGCGGCACTTTTGGCAGTTTGAAACGAAGGGCTCACGCCCTTCGTTCATTGCCCATTATTCTATAAATCAACTTTTTCAAACCGCCGGATAGAAACACGGCAGGCCAAAAACATTCCCAATATGTAAATGACGATTCCGGCTGCCAGAAACGGCAGTTGTCTCAGCATCATAGATGGGTTGGTAGTGTCCAGATATGTACCGGGCGCCGGAAAATGCACTAGGGCTTCCATCACAATAATATACAGCCACAGAGGGATCTGCGCTATGATAAAAGCTTTTCCAACATTATAGGCTGTTTTATAAAACTGTGTCAGAAATATTACGTTAAAAATGGTAAACATGATCAATACAAAGCCATAAAATGCAGGATTCGGCTCAATCCCTACCGGATTCGGCGGCAGCACATACGCCCGCAGAACCGCAAATGGAACAGAGATAAGCACCTCACCAAGCTCCACCAGCACTACCAGAAGGCATCTTGCCCTGACAACATCTCCTTTTGAGATGGGCAGCGCTGCGGTATAAAAGGTATCCTTGTTTTCGCGCCCGTTCTGAAAGGTAAAGAAAAGCCCTAGGCATCCAAAGAAAAAAGGAACATAATAGGGATAGCCAGGAATCATCAGCATGGCGCCAAAGAACATAAAAATAAACATCGGCGGCAGACTGGTTAAAAGCAGTTCTTTATAAAGCAATGCTCTCATCATATTTTTTCCTTTCCATATGAACCATAATATCTTCCAGTGACAATTCCGGGGCGCTTTCATTATCTTTAAGATACTGGAAATGACGGACAAATGCTTCCCGATCTTCACTGGCGAGAATGGCGCCGTCCTTAATATAGGTAATCGTATCTGCACATTTCTCCAGGTCTGATGTGATGTGCGTAGAAAACAGGATGCTGCGGTCACCCGACTGCACCAGTTTTTCAAACAAAACCAGAAGATCATCTCTCGATACAGGGTCCAGGCCGCTGGTCGGCTCGTCAAAAATCAAAAGTCTGGCGTGGTGAGAAAGCGCCAGCGCTATGAGGTATTTAACCCGCATGCCGGCAGACAGCTGGTCCACCGTTTTACGCTCATCAAGCTCAAAAAGCTTTAAAGCCTGCTGATACTTTTCGTCATCCCATTTTTCATAAAACCGGCTGGTCACTTTTGTGATGGTCTTTAGCTTCTTTTTGGGATAGTAATCAATTCCTCCCAGCACCACACCGATATTCTGCTTGCACCATGCTTCGTTTTGATTGAAATCTTTTCCCAGCATTTCAATGGTGCCGCTGTCTGGATGGACCATATTCAGCATGGCCTTGAGGGTGGTGCTCTTTCCCGCCCCGTTTTTTCCAATAAAACCCATAATGCTGCCCTGCTTTACGTTAAAGGAAACCTCCTTTAACTCAAAAGCCGGATATTTTTTGCTGAGATTTTTGACAGATAACAGATTCATCTATTCCTCGCCTCTTTTCACTGCGTCCATGATCTGGGCGGCAAGCTCCATAAAAACATCTTCCTTTACAATGGCAATACCGGCTCTCTCAGGGTCTTCATCGCCAAGAACCATCAGCCGGTCACCGGGCTTTATATCAAAAATTTCGCGTGCCTTTTTGGGAATAACAATCTGCCCCCGCTCACCCACACTTACACAGCCAAACATATGCTTATCCTTTGGTGGGATGGCCAGTCCATCCTTTTCTTTTTCATTATAATTCACAAGGTCATCCAGGCTCACATTGTACATTTCAGCCAATGCGTTGCAGTTAATGACATCCGGCGCGCTTTCGCCGTTTTCCCATTTTGCCACAGCCTGACGGCTGACGCCGATTCTGGAGGCTACCTCTTCCTGCGTATACTGGTTCATTTTCCGGAGTGCTGTCAGATTCATACTTAAATGATTTTTCATATTTTTCATACCTCCTGATACCCATTTTAACAGAATCTGACCAATTGTCTACCAACCATCATTAACAAAATATGTTTGTTCTGGTTGCATTAAAAAAGGATGCCCTGAGGCATCCTTTAAGCTTCAACCTGCTTTTTACTGATAATGGCTTTGTTTTCCCACTTTTTACTGCGGTAGCGGATATAATTAACCACCAGGCCGACGCCCCACCCCATGGGGATAGACCACCAGATCGCGCTGGAGCCGATCATTCCAGCCAGAATATACGCTGCTGCGATACGGACAACAAAGTTTGAAAGAGAGCCCATCATAAAGGCTGTAGCATCTCCCGCGCCGCGCAGCACACTGCCAGCTGAAAACATGAGTCCCATAACCACGTAAAATACTGAAACGATGCGGATATACTCAACACCAACCTGAATAACGCCCGCGTCTGCCACAGAATCCACAAAAGCTCCGATAAAGACATCCCCAAATAAAAAGATCAATCCGGAAATCGCAAGACACATGATTACAACAATCAGAATTGTTACCTTAAAACCCTCGTAAACACGCTCTGTACGTCCAGCGCCGATGTTCTGGGCCGTAAAAGTGGACAGCGACATGGTGACGCTGAGCAATGGCTGAATCGCGATGGAGTCGATCTTAGTCGCTGCGGTATACCCTGCGATAAAAACCGAGCCAAAGCTGTTTACCAGACCCTGGATTGCCATCATCGAGAACGATACAATACACTGCTGCACCGTTGAGGGAATGGCATAGGCCAGCAGATCCTTCAGCATTTTAAAATCAAACACACAGTCTTCCCTGTGGAGCTTGAGCACCGGCACTTTAAAATAAACATAGATCAGGCAGGTAACCGCCGATACTCCCTGTGCGATCAGCGTAGCCCATGCCACACCGGCCACACCCATGTTAAAATAAATAACGAACACTAAATCCAGTACAATATTTAAAAGCGCCGCGACAATCAAAAAATACAAGGGGGTTTTTGAATCGCCCACAGCGCGGCATATTGCTGCCAGGCCGTTGTAGGTAAACAAAAAAATACAGCCCATGTAATAGATGTTTATGTAGGTGGACGCGCCTTCATAAATGTTTGCCGGCGTCTGAATCAAATGCAGCAGCCAGTCCGAAATCGCAAGGCCCAGCACGCAGACCACAACTCCGACAGCCAAAATAAAAACCATGCTGGTAAATACTGCACGGCGCATATTTTTCTTGTCTCCCGCACCAAAATACTGGGAAATAAGCACAGAACAGCCCATACTCAGCCCCATGGCGACCGCCACCAGCAAAAATACCATTGCCGCCGTTGAGCCAACCGCCGCCAGAGCATCTGATCCCACATAATTACCCACGATGACCGTGTCCACAATATTGTAAAGCTGCTGAAAAATGTTTCCGAGCAGCATGGGCAGCATAAAGATCATCAGAATTTTTACCGGCTTGCCCCGGGTCATATCATTAACCATAAATTTTCACTCTCCTCCAAAATTCTCATTTTTAAGACGGCCTGCCTCAGCCGTCACTTTCCTGATTAAGCTTCCAAACTTTTACTGCTATCCTTTCTGACAGCTCATCAAACAAGGCCTTTTCCTCTTCTGTAAATTCTGCCATCACTTCCTCCTCCAACTGCCTTCTGCTTTCCTTGATAAGGACTACCGCCTTATTGCCGGCCTCGGTCAGATAAACGCGCTTTTCTCTTTTGCTTTCACAGTTGGTTTCACGTTTAATGAGCCCCATATCTTCCAGCGCGGACAGCGTTTTTGCCACAGTGGTTTTGTTAAACTGAAAAAAACGGGCAATGGCGTGCTGGTTAACACCGTCATTGTGTTTTAAATACAAAAGAATGGACTGCTCTGTATTATTGAGCTGCATACCGCCCAGCCGCTTTTGAAATAAGATTTCGCTGTGGCGGTAAATGATTGAGATATTTTTAAAAAACATCGTTTCCTCCATATCGTTTGGCCGTAAACAGTTTCTAGCTAAACAGTTTACCTATAAACTATTTTAAATTTGATTTTGTTTTTTGTCAATCAAAAAAACAGGCTGATCGCCTGTTTTTCGTTTTCTAATTTTGACTGCCCAGCAGATTTTTAAGCTCAGGGATATATGATTCCAGTGAAGCCGCCGCAGTTTTTACCTGTTCGTTGGCTGAGGACAGCGCATCATAATCTTTGTTTTCGATGCCAGTTTTATATTCTGTCACCGCTGGTTTAAGCTGATTTGCCACATCGGTAAGCTTACTGTGAAGATCCACATAATCCTGAGGCACCTTATCATAACCAATAATGGCGTCACAGGCTTTATCCACCTGATCCAGCTGCTTATCCATATCCGATACCCACGCGCTGTCAGACAGAGAATCCTCTGTAAAGCCTGACAGTTTATCCTGAATATTCTGTACTGTAGTGGTCATCGAGGTAAACTGGCTGCCAAGAAATCCAAGGTACTCAGCCTTTCCTGCTGGCCCGTCCTTGCTGCCGCAGCCAGCCAATACCAATGAAGTCACCAAGACCGCCAC